>Ga0209212_1008178_pt1 | contig 11284 bp, 4 predicted proteins | sample RifGroC2_FD_183996 | JGI IMG/M metagenome (GOLD analysis project Ga0209212, IMG submission 183996) | Groundwater microbial communities from Rifle, Colorado, USA - Groundwater C2 (SPAdes) (version 2) | ecosystem: Environmental > Aquatic > Deep subsurface > Groundwater | place: Rifle, Colorado...
GGCAGCTTGCCCTGTATCTTGGTGTCGGTCCACAAGGTTAAGGCAGTTGTGGCCCCGTTTATCAGCACTTTGGTGTAGTTGGCCACGTAGTTGCCGAAGTTATAGCCCGTTATGGTGAACGGCGCGATGACCGCGACGGTAGACGGGCTGACGGTGTCCAGGGAAGGCTCTCCGACGATGAAGGTGAACGTGGAGGTGCGCACCACGCCGCCATTGAGCGCGCGCTCCACTACCAGCTCATAGTCGCCGGCGGCCAGGCTGCCCGGGATGCTGCCTTTTATCTGCGTGTCAGTCCACAAGGTAAGCGGGGCCGCGATATTACCTATGAGCACCTTCGTGTAGTTCGCCACGTAGTTGCCGAAGTTGGCACCCATTATAGTGAACGGCAGGCCTATGGGGCCCGACGCCGGGCTCAGGCTATAAGCCTCGGGCGCGGTCACGTTGAAGGCTATAGGCAGCGACTGCACCTGGCCGCCGTTGAGCGTACGTTCCACCACTACGGGGTGCTCACCAGCGGCGAGGCTGCCGGGGATGGTGCCCTGTATCTTGGTGTCGGTCCACAACGTAAGCGGGCAGGTGGTGCCGCCTATCAGCACTTTCGTATATCCCGCCGAAAAATTACCGAACCCGGTGCCATAGATGGCGAAAGGCAGGCCTATAGGCCCGGCGACAGGGGTCATGCTGGCCACGCTAACGTTGACCACTTCAAAGGTCATGGGCAGGGTCTGCATCACGCCGCCGTCGGACGTCCTGCGTTCCACCAGCACAGGATATTGACCCGAGACCAGGCTGCCAGGCACTGTGCCCTGGATCCTGGTATCCGTCCACAACGTTAACGGCGCGGTGGCGTCGCCTATCAGCACATGGGTGTAGGCGGCAGAATAATTGCCGAACCCGACACCCGTGATGGTAAAGGGCATGCCTATGGGCCCCGTCGACGGGGCCAGCCAGTAGGCTTCCATGCTCCGCAGGTTGAACGCGGCGGTAGAGGTGCGGACCACGCCGCCGTTAAGGGCGCGTTCCACGAGAAGCTCGTAGTCGCCCGCCGGCAGGGTGCCGGGGATAGTGCCCTGGATTTTGGTATCGGTCCAGAGCGTAAGAGGCATGGTTGTCCCACCCAGCAGCACCCGTGTGAAGCCTGCCACATAGTTGCCGAAGCTTTCTCCGGTTATGGTGAAAGGCAGCCCTATGGCCCCCGACGACGGGGTAAGCGCGTAAAGCGCGGGCTGGGTAACGCTGAAAGGCGAAACCTCGGCCAGCACCTCTGCGCCCCGCTTCACAACTACAGGGTACTGCCCCACGGTCAGCGCGCCGGGGATAGTGCCCTGGATTTTGGTGTCGGCCCATAATGTCAGCGGCGCGGTCGTATTCCCCAGTAGCACCACCGTATTGCCGGCGGAGTATGTGCCGAAACCGGCTCCTTCTATAGTGAAAGGGACTCCGATGGGGCCGGAGGAGGGCGCAACCGTTATTTGAGTTGCGGGAGCGCTCACCGTGATGGTCACATGATTCATCGTCGCCATATTTTCGACGTTATCGATGGCACTGAAATAGATATCATGCACACCAGCCGCCAACTGGAACGGGCCTGAATAAGGAATCATCGCGCATTCCCCGGCGCCTTCCGGCTCGTCGGCGAAATTCACGCAAGGGTACGCAGAGATCGCATAACCTATCCCCACAAGACCCGAGGCCGGGCCGTCCACAAAGGGATCCATTCCGTTGAACGCGACGGTATCGGAGGCACTTATCCGCGCTGAAGAGTCGTGCGGCACGATTTGCCCTGCCGCAAAGGCCTCCACGATTGGCGCCGCGGCGTCTACATGTATTACACTTTTTCCGATACCGGATTTGTTTCCCGCTTCGTCTACCGCCTGGTAATATACTGTCCTTATGCCGCCGTTCAGCGTGAATGGCCCCGAATATTTGCTGAAGGCACCCATTAACGGCGACGTATCCACAAGGTAATATACTCCGTCCAAGCCGGAAGTCTCCCCGCCGGCGGCAACGGGGTCGTTCCCAATAAGTGAAATTCGCGAGACCGGGGACACGTATTGCACCTCGTCCGCATAGTATTTAGGCTCGCCAATGGCTATTCCCACATCCGGTGGTGTAGAATCCGAATCGTCCTGCACGGTTCGGCCGACAAGCAGATAAAGTTCCGAGGCCTGCGTTATCTCTATGGCAATCTCATGATTCACAGGGTCTATCACGGCGCCCGGGAGTTCATGCGCCCCGCTGCCGTCCGGATTCGCCCGGAATACCGATAAAGAATTCAGCGCGTTCGCTTCAAGAACGTTTGGGTCGAAATGCATCTTCAAGGTACCCGTTGTTCCCAGAGACAGACCGGAAGGGTCCAGGCGGTATACATTCCCGAGCGGAATCCCCATTTCGCTCGCTGACGAAATAAAAGCTTCGCCTTCAGGCAGGCCGGTGCACACTGAATGCTCAACAGCAATACCTTCAGTGGTGAACTCCAGCTCGGGCTGTCCGCCGACTAAGGCGGTAGATGCCGAAGTTGCCGGAGCCACGTACCGAGGCGCCGCCACCATTATCCTGCCGAATGTATCCATTTCACCGGAAGTGACCGTTTTGTTGATAGTATCCACGCTGGCGCCCAGAGATACATACTCTCCGTCGTCGGTAATTTTGAATACTTGCATGCCCGCCTCTTGAGCCGCGGTCAGCCCAGCGGGGGTGTATGGCATTGTGATTCTAGCGTGGTCGAACGTAGCCTCGGTTTTAAGCCTGTAAGCAAGGTTTCCAGCTACATTCTTAAGGCCGGGATAATCGGCGACGCTCACCTCTGTCATGCGCAACATCCCAGGGGTAAAAACAGTATTGGGGCCGAAGTCCAATTTAAGTCCACCTTTGAGATACGCCAGCACGTTGGAGCCGGCGGGAAGCAGCGTCCCCACAATGTTCTGCACAGTCCCGAGATTAACCCAAAAACCATGAATATCCGGACCTGCTCTGAACACGTTCGGAATGCTGTCGAATATCGCAAGGCAATAAGGCTCGTAATAAGGAAATTCTGCGCAAGCAACAGCCTCTGTTGGAGCTACTTTCTCAATCGAAACGGAAGTTTCCACGTAGCGTTTAAGACTCAACGTCGTGTTAGTGGCGCTGTTTTCAGCGTAGCAAACCCCACCGGCAACCCTCTCCCCGAGCTGTTCTCCGCAAGTCAAAGAGCCGGCGAACCGGTCTTCGACGGCAACGAACATTTCGCGGTCGGCAACGAGATACTCTTCAAGATCTGACCTGTCAGCCTTATCCCATGTTTTTACTACGACCTGCACTTTTCCGAAATCCTGTCTGCCCGCTTCGTTCCGTGGCAGAGTTATAGTGGTTATGCAATCTCTTGAGCCGTTTATACATTTGCCGGGGTAGCTGGTCGCGGAGTAAAAACCGTTTCCGCTTTCCCACCACCAAAGCGGCTTTGTCTGCCTTTCCTCCTCGGTAGGGGCGTACACGGACATAATAGCCCCCGGCAGCATCGGGTTGTCTCCCCCCACCAGGTCCAACACAGGAGTCGTGAATCCACTAGTATTCCCCTCTGCTGAACTATTCACATAACCCGTCTGGCGGACGAAACTTAAAGTGATAGGGGTCCAGACCATGCGGCCCGCCTGATCAGCAAATCCCACGCCAAAACCATTCGGTTTATAATAGTAATCATCGAGGTTGCCGGTAAGGACGATATCCGTCTCCGTAGAAGTTATGACCTCATCCCCGACCAGGATTTTGTCTGATACGAAATTAAGGGCGCTGTCTATTATGGCTATTCGCTGTATCCCTGCCGGCGAGCTCGCATTGATATGGATTCTCGCGCTAAATGTATTCTCGTCCCGGTTTATCTGCACATGGGACGCTGCCGTGGAAACTTCCAGACCGACAGGCGCTACCGTTATCGGCACGATCGTAGTATTGCCGGCGGCGTCGGTGACCTCGAGGGAATAACTGCCCGCACTCAACTGGTCCGTCTCGAACGGCACTTTCGCCGCCGGTGTGGTGAAATTGGCGGCAGGAATAGCCAGCGCTCCGTCCTTATACAACTTAACGCTCTTGATGCCCGACACTTTGGCGCACGTCATGGCGGAAGTTTCGCACAGGCCTCTGGGGTCGTCGTTCAAAAACAACTCTAAATTAGTCTCGGATAATGCCAGCTCGGGAGCGGGCTCCCCGGTTAGATAGTCCTTCTCATCCAAGTGCACATTAGGCCGCGTACGGTCTATTATAAAATCCACCGAAGTTGGCATCCCATCCGAAGCAAGGCAGGCATTGTTATCGTTTACGTCTTTACATTTAATGATAAAGGTATGTTCCCCATCCGGCAGATTTAAATTATTTAAATTTTGGCGAAAAATAAATTTATCATGCCCAAGAGTATCGTCGTTAACATCTTCAATTGGCCGAACCCCGGTGGTTTCCCCATCGGAAACGGAATCAACTGCATTCGGAGCTTCATCTTTGCGCCCACCGTATCCAAAAGTTGGAAGTCCAATGGCTCCTAAATGTATTGCCTGTGCCGAATCCTTGTTCTTGTAAATCCAAAAACTGACTTTATCCAGGTCTAAGCCACTCGCACTATCAACTCTTGCCTTAAATCCATAGTCGCCCAGCTCGCTCGCTGTCATCACGTGTCCATTTAGGGGCGCCAGAATTATTGCTGTTGGCAGGGCATCTGGCGGGTGCTGGAGATGTATGTATGGATTATCGTAGGGATAGTTTAGCCCTAAATGCAGGTGCACATACACATCAGAACTATTTGCGTCTCCCATGGGGGCAATAAAATCTCCTGCCTCTGCAATTGCCTTTGCTTCTACGCAATTCTGGTTAACATCTCTAACACAATCTTCCCCAATGATAACCTCGCGCCCGTGGCCACCGATTTTTGTGATTATCGATAGCGCGGATTCTCCTTCCCATCGAATAATAACATTCTGGTATAAATCAGGTTCTCCTTCAACGGGAGATACCAATTGCGCATTTCTCAGTAATTGCCAGCGCCGAGTTGTTGACCCATGCTCGGGAATATTGAAGTTGGTGTTTCGGAACACATGCCCATACAGCCACATATCACCTGTATTCCGACCCTGGACTTTCACCTCAAAAAAAGTCGCATTCTCAACAACCGTAAAAACAGGGCCGCCTTCCAGATTTGGCACCGGGATTCCAAGGTCATCGTCTTGGAATAATGGATTAAAGTCGACTCCCTCATGAAAGTCATAGCCCGGGTTTAATCGTGGCCCGAAATCAGAACTAACAGGCCAACCCCATTGCGGCGCAATAGTTTGGCCACTCACATTGGGTGCCAAGGCAAGGAGGGAAAACAACAAACTTAAGGTAATTTTTGCCATGACACATTCCCCAGATCAAGCAGTTGGGAGTCCGTCTTCATGCTTGGATTAGTGACAACAACTTTAATTTTATCGCCATCTCTAATTTCATAGCCGTCATCACCGCGACCGATGCCAACAAGATACGGCGCCTGCCACATTTTTCGTTCTTTAATATTTACAAATATTGATTTAGGAAGCCCTCTTTCTGGTGCACAGTCAACTTTCATATACATGCCGTCCAAAGAAAGCCAGAATCCCCCGTTATAACTGAAGCAGGCACTTTTTGATAATGGCAGAACAAGAACCTCCTTGCCCAACGAATCGTATACGGCAAGTTCTTGAAGTGGTCGTCCAGCATTAATGAATTTCCGACATTCAGATTCACATCTATTTACAACAGCAACGGTTGCACCGTTTTCAGAAAGACTTGCCGGGTAAGCAACAAAACCACGCTCCGCTGTTTTTTTCCACCGCATATTACCGCTATCGTCATAATACTCGACACCAGAAGTGACTCCTAGCCCACCCCCACCCCTTTCAAACAGCGCGGCCTCTTTAGTGGAAACAGGAACAACAGATTCCGTTATTAGCTCAGCAATCAACGCAGCATTTCTTGATTTAGATACAACAGGCTCGCGACTCACACGTCGCTTAACCTTACGCGTCTCCGCATCGGCTTGCGTTAAATCAAAGCCAGCACCACGCCAAGACTCCATCGAGGTAGTGGTCACAACAACACTGTCACACTCGCTATCCGGGGGACAAATGGAGACTTCCCGGCTCACTTGTTTCTTCCCATCCACAAACTTTAAAGTCGGATATCCAAGCGCCTTAACCTTTATGAATTTTAATCGGGCCTTTAAATACTTCTTATGCAGCCCCTGTTTACCCTTAATCTCCGAAGTGGACTTTAGCCCAATTGTTTTTAAAGCCTTCTCATCCACCACCTTCCGTATAGCTGCTTTTTCGGTGCCAGTTTTGCTAACATTGCGCCTCTCAATCTCTTTTCCCATTTCATCAAAAAGGATGACCTCCTCTTCTTCAAGCACAAATTGCCCTGCTAGCATTTTTTCTTGTGCCTGAGCAGACAGGGTCAGTAGTGAGACAGATATCAGCAGTATGGTTGAGGTTAATTTCATAACAGACACCTTTCCTTTATCATCCAGCGCACACATTGTGTTTGGGCACCGCAAAGATGAAGCTCCGAATGCAGTTGATTCCGTCTCCGATGGGGAAACCACCGGGGTTCGGCCAATTGAAGATGTTAACGGCGATACTCTTGGGCATGATAAATTTATTTTTCGCCAGAATTTAAATAATTTAAATCTGCCGGATGGGGAACATACCTTTATCATTAAATGTAAAGACGTAAACGATAACAATGCCTGCCTTGCTTCGGATGGGATGCCAACTTCGGTGGATTTCATCAGGCCTAACCTTATTTCTGCCGTCGTTTGAGCCCATAAGATGATTTCCCAAACCTCTTTCAAGAACAGCCTAAAACCAGAACCACCACGTCCACCGGCATCCACCAGGATCACAAGAAGCGGAATACTGCGCCTTCTGCGGAGACATAAAAGTATCCCAAACCCTTATGCGCTACCCCTTAAGCACAATGCAATGCGCCGGCCTAATCACTCAGATCGCTTAAGATATTCGTTGGCGCCTGCTCAATTTATACCAAACAGGTACCAGTTAAACAATACCCCTTTTGGGGTAGATAATAAAATTTCAGAGCTGGGGCCAGAACCCGTAAATCCGGACACAGCAAGCCGGCACAAAGTAGCATGCTTTCGCTTATAAAAGGGAGTATGAATGAAGAGCACACGCCGCAGACCAACGTCGGGACGGCCCCCAGCTATCGCACGGTTCTTGCCCTGATTGAGCCTGGCGGGCTCGCAGCGCGAGGCCAGGCCCAGCGCGATTTCGGAGAGTGGTGCACGGCCTTTGCAGGGCTGCAATCCAATCGCACTTCTAACAACACACCGACCAGCAGGCGTGCCGCAAAACAAAAAGCCCCGGGCGAGTGCCCGGGGCTTTTTATTTCGCCTGGCGTTATTGCGCTTTAGCGGCGCGGAAGATGGCCAGGTTCTCCTCCAGCGCTGCGGGCGGGGCCATCTCGGCGAGAATCTCTTCTATGGTGGCGGCCGGTATGCCGGGGATCAGCCCTAGCGCGGCGATGCGGCCCAGCAGGGCGGCGTTCTGCATGCGCGGGTCGCGCATCTCTCCTGCTTTCACCGCCTCGGCCTGGCCGCCCATCTCCTCCACTTCCTTTTTAACTTCCTTCTGCGTGGGATAATGGGCCTCGCCGGCGCGCACGCTGACGGGCTGGTAGGCCGTGTCGTAGTACAGCACCCTGCCGCCGGGCTTGAGATATTGCGCGGCCCCGCGCAGAGCTTCGAGGCGCTCCAGGGCCAGTACCAGGTCGGCTTCGCCCTCGGGCACCAGCGGGGTCAGGGCGTCCTCGCCCAGCCGTATATGTGAACTCACCACGCCGCCGCGCTGGGCCAGGCCGTGCGTGTCGCAGGCGCGGGCCGGCAAGCCGGCGCGGGCCGCGGCCTGCGCCAGCGACGCCGCCAGCAGGCCTATGCCCTGGCCGCCCACGCCGCAGATATAGATATTGAAGGCCATTACTTGTCCCTCCCTATGGCCTGCGCCGGGCAGGTCTGTATGCAGGAGCCGTCGCCGATGCACAGCTCGTTGTTCACGGTGACGGAGCCGTCCTCGTGGCGGATGAACGACGGGCAGGCGAAGTCGGCCGCGCAGACATAATGCCGCGCGCACTTGGCCTGGTCCACGGCCACGTGCTGCGGCTGCAGGCCGGGGTTGGCGCGGCGCCGCTCGCGCATGAACTTGAGCATGCAGGGGTGGCGCGCTATGACCACGGCGAAGCCTTTGTGGTCCATCGCCTCCTTGATTTGCGCGGCCAACTTGGGCTGGTCGTAGGCGTCGCATTCGCGGACGAACTTTACGCCCAGGTCGCCGAGGATGGCGGGCAGGTTCAGCCGCTCGCCTATCTCGCCGTTGCCGGGGCGCGGCTGGTGGCCGGTCATCGCGGTGGTGCCGTTGTCGAGCAGCACCAGCGTGATGTCGCTGTCGCGCCAGGCCGCGTTCACCAGGCCGGGCAGGCCGGCGTGGAAGAAGGTGGAGTCGCCCACGAAAGCCACCACTTTGCGGGCGGCGTTGCCCAGCGCCAGGCCCGAGGCGGTGGAGACGGAGTGCCCCATGGAAAACAGCACCTCGCCCATATTGTAGGGCGGCAGGTAGCCCAGCGAGTGGCAGCCGATGTCGCCCACGGTGATGGCGCCGGGCGGCAGGGCTTTCTTTATGGCGTGGAAAGCGGAGCGGTGGCCGCAGCCGGGACACATCTGCGGCAGGCGCGGGGCTGGGGCTTCCCGCCGGGCGCGCTCGGGCGCGGGGAAGAGTTTGGGCCAGGCGCCGGCCAGGCAGGCGCGCGCCCGCTCCGGGCTCAGCTCGCCCATCAGCTCGGCGTGGCCGCGGCGAGAGTGAAGGCGGCAGGCCAGGCCCTTGTCGTAGGCCAGGACCTTCAGCTCGCCTTCCATAACGCGGTCCAGCTCCTCGAGCACGTACACCTCGTCGTGCTCGGAGAGGAACTCGGAAACCAGCACGGCGGGCAAGGGGTAGGTGAGGCCGAGCTTGAGCACGTCCACCGGCGCGCCGGCGGCGCGCACGGCCTCGAGCGCGCACAAGGCGGGCAGGCCGGAGCTGATGACGCCCAGGCGCTTGCCGGCGCCGGGCTGCGGCGCTTTATAGACAGAGGTCAGCGGGCTTTTCTCCCCGTAGAAGGCCCAGGCGTCGAGCTTCTCCAGCGCGCGCTTCTTGAGCGGGAAGACGGAAGCGGTTATCGGCACGTAGGGGCCCGCGGCCGCGTCGAAACGCGGCGTCCAGTCGTGGGCGGGCGGCAGGTCGGAGAACTTGACGTCCTCGCGGGCGTGGCAGACATGGGTGGTGAGGCGCAGCAGCACCGGGGCGCGGCGCTCGCGGGCCAGCTCGGCGGCCTCCTTGTACATCACGTAGGCCTCGGCCGGGGTGGCCGGTTCGAACAGCGGCATATACGACATGCGCGCGAACCAGCGGTTGTCCTGCTCGTTCTGCGAGGAGTTGGCGCCGGGGTCGTCGCCGAGGATGATCACCATGCCGCCTGGCAGTTCCATCAGCGGCAGCTGTATCAGCGAGTCGGCGGCCACGTTGAGGCCCACGGACTTGAAGAAGACGGCCGAAGGGTGGCCGTTGAGCGAGGCGCCCGCGGCTATCTCCAGCGCCACCTTCTCGTTGGCGGCGAACTCGAAATGGTAGGAGCGGCTCTTCTCCGGAGGCGCCTGCAGCGCCTCGGCTATCTCCGGCGTGGGCGAGCCCGGGTAGCTGGTTATGACGGCCGTGCCGGCCTCGGCCATGGCCCGGGCCAGCGCGTGGTTGCCCATCACGAAAGCGCCGAACCCCTCCCTGTTGGTCATCAGTTCCGCTAATGAAAGCATATCTCTCCTCTCCCCTAATTCTGCGCCGGGCCGCTTAGTTGCGCTTGACCGGCTGGTATTCCTTCAGCGGGTCCACGGGCTGCGCGTAAGGGCTGTTCCAGACGCGCGCGAAAACATCCTCCAGCACGGCGGCGGCCGCCGCGCCCTTTATGAAGACGCCGGCGCCGCGCGAGGTAAGGAAATAGCCGGGGCCCCAGTTGGACGTGGTGACGAAGGACTCCTCGCCGTCGGCCACCAGGTACTTGCTGTGGGCCACGCGGGAATACGGGATGAACCCGGAGCTGTGCTGCGGCAGCGAGACTATCTTTATGGAAATATGGTCGGTGCGCGACAGCGCCTTGATGTCCCGGTCGCCCTTGCCGCCCATGGTCCAGTCGGCGAAGAGCAGCTCCACTTTTACGCCGCGCGCGGCGGCCTTGCGCAGGGCGGCGTCCAGGTCGGCCCAGCGCTTGGAGCCGTGCTCGGCCAGCGCGTAATTCATCACCTGCCCGCGCACGGTATGTTTGGCCGCGCCGAGCACCTTGATCAGCTGGCCGATCTCGGTGTCGGCGCCCTTGGGCACATAGTTCACCGGGCTGTACGCCAGGCTGTAGGTCACTTCCTGCCCGCCGAGCGCGGCCTTCTCGGGCTTGGCGGCGGTTATCGTCACTTTGCCCTTTTTGGCGAACATGCGCTTGGCCTCCGCACCGCCGGCCAGCGCCCAGTCCCCGTCGAAGACGCGGGTAAAATCGGCGGCCGCGGCCGCGCTCTTGATGCGCAGGCCGAGCTCGTGGATATGCTTGAGCGAGCGCCAGTCGAAGTTCTGGCTGCCGGTGTACACCTCGGCCCCGTCGACGACGAAGAACTTGGCGTGCTGCACGCCGCCGCCGGCCTTCTTGAAATCTATCACCCGCGTCTGCACGCCGGCCTCTTTGAGGGCGGGCAGGGACTTGGAGCTTTCGCCCATCATCACCTTGTCCACCAGGAAGCGCACCTTCACCCCGCGCTTGACCGCGGCCTTGACGGCGGCCAGCACCGGCTCCAGCGCCTCGCCGCTCTGGTCGGCTATGTAGAACTGCTCCAGGTCCAGCGTCTTCTGCGCGGAGTTTATCATCTCCAGCCAGACGGCCTGCGGGCGCGCGGTCAGCGTGGAGCCCAGCACGGTCTCCTCGGGCACGCTCTCTACGAACTGCAGCTCGGCCGCGCACAGCGGCAGCGCGGGCGCCAACAACAAGGCTAAAAGGATCTTCTTCATTTACCCCTCCCTAGACTGGCAGCACTTCTTTCTTCAACGCTCTCCTGAAATCGAACTTGGACAGCTCCCCTATCAGCATGCCCGAGACTATCAGCAGGCCGCCGCCGGCCTTGACCCACAGGAATTCCTCGCCGCCCCAGGTCCAGGCGAAGACGGCCGCGAACACCGGCTCCAATGTAAAGATTATACCAACCTTGAAGGGCTCGGAATGC
>Ga0209212_1008181_pt1 | contig 11283 bp, 7 predicted proteins | sample RifGroC2_FD_183996 | JGI IMG/M metagenome (GOLD analysis project Ga0209212, IMG submission 183996) | Groundwater microbial communities from Rifle, Colorado, USA - Groundwater C2 (SPAdes) (version 2) | ecosystem: Environmental > Aquatic > Deep subsurface > Groundwater | place: Rifle, Colorado...
ATCGGCGCGCGTCGGGTTGAGGCGCACCATGCGCTCGAGCTGCGCTTTCACCGCAGCCTTCAATCGCTCGACATCTGTATTGCGCGGCTTCTTATCCTCGAAACGCTTACGTAGCGCCTCAAAATTGATCTTCGACAAATCAATGTGCCCGTAGCCTTCCGTCTTCTGCCGAATCTTGAATGGCTCGGCAGCAATGGAAGCATCCAGCAAATCCTGAATGCCCTGCATGATGTGCGAAATATCCGGTGGATCGGTCACAGTGCGAATGCACTCGGCTATCGCAGCCAGGCAGCCGCAGCGTTGCGAAAACTCGATCGCCACCGGGTCGGGTTTCACCGCGCGATACAGGCTGCTGACCAAAGCTTCCAGCGCGAGGAAGTCGCGCTTGATCGATTCCGGCGCCATCAAGCGGTCAGCAGCAGTTTGGATTGCGCCAAGCTGGGCAAAGTTGGATGTCGGCATGTTCTCGATCTCCGCCAAGGCAACGCCATGCTCAAAACAAAACACATTCGCATCATTCACGGCATAGCGCAGCTCGTCCGCCAACGCCTTCTTGTCGCGCACCGGCATTTCGCCACCGCCCCCCTTGCCATAGATCGCTAGCGCCTTTTCCAGCGAAGCGAACACATTGGCATAGTCCACGATCAAACCGCTCTGCTTGCCGGGATACACCCGGTTGGCGCGGGCGATGGTCTGCATCAGCGTATGGTTGCGCATCGGCTTGTCGAGATACACCGTCGAACAGTTTGGCGCATCAAAGCCGGTCAGCCACATCGCGCAGACAAACACCAAGCGCAGCGGATCGTTGGGGTCTTTGAACTTCTCGTCCAGCTTTTCGTCATTGATGCGCTTGCGGTGCGGCACGATGTCTATGCCCAGTTTTGCCATCTGTTCAATCTCGTTCTGCCCCGCCGACACCACCACGGCCATATCGGTCTTGTCGTCCGCAGGCCAATACTTGCGCACCTTGTCGTACATGCGCAGCGCGGTCGCCTTGTCGATGGACACCACCATCGCCTTACCCTGAAAGCCTCGCCCGAGGAAATGTTTCACGATGTCCTGCGCCACGGTATCCAGCCGGTCGTCGCGGGTAATAAGGTGATACTGCCGTCCCAGCTCGCGCTCCAGCTTCTTCTCGGCCTCTTCCGATAGATCGGCGTTCTCGATCAGGTCGTAGATGTCATCATTCAGGTCGGGATTGTCGAGATGCAATTCCGGCGTGCGATTCTCATAGAACAGCGGCACCGTCGCGCCATCCTCTACGGACTGCTGGAAGTCGTAGATGGAAACGTAATCGCCGAACACCTCGCGCGTGCGCTCCTCTCCGGCAATCAGCGGCGTGCCGGTAAAGGCAACGAACATTGCATTCGGCAGTGCCGCCCGCATGTTCATCGCCAACGTGTCGTACTGGCTGCGGTGCGCCTCGTCGGTCAGCACGATCACGTCGCGCCGGTCGCACAGTACCTCGGCGGTCTGAAACTTGTGGATCAGCGTAAACACATAGCGATTGTTGCCGGAAAGCAGCTCGCGCAACTGCGCCCCACTTTGCGCGTGGCAGGCGGTCGCATCACTCACCGCACCACAAGCGGCGAAGGTCTTGGCAATCTGCTCATCCAGTTCCACCCGGTCGGTGACAACCACAAACGTCCAGTTCCCCGGAATCTTGCGCAGCACTTTCTGCGCGAAGAACACCATCGAAAAGCTCTTGCCGGAACCCTGCGTCTGCCAGTACACGCCGCCGCGCCCGTGGCCTTCCTCGCGTGCCTTGAGCATGGCGCGGATCGCGTTGTTCACGCCGATGAACTGATGGTTCTGCCCGATGATCTTGGTCAGCCCGCTCTTGTGCTCGGAAAACAGCGTGTAGTTTTCCGTCAGATCGAGCAAGCGGGAAGGCTCGCACAGCCCGCGCAACATCACCTCCAGCGATACGCGGCGCGGTTCGTCTTCGCTCTCGATGCGCTTCCACTCGAAGAACCGCTCCCAATCGGCGGTAAGCGAGCCAACGCGGCTATCCGTCCCATTGGAAGCAATGAGCAAGGCATTCGACCAGAACAGCGCCGGCACGCCGTTCTGCCCGTGCTTGTAGCTGGTGAGGTTGCCATCGAACGCCTGCTTGGCGGGCACACCCGGCTTCTTCAACTCGATCACTACCCACGGCAGGCCATTCACAAAACCAATCAAATCCGGGCGGCAGGTGTAGAGCTGGCCGACGATGGTCATCTGGCTCACCAGCAAGAAATCGTTGGCGGTTGGATCGTCCCAATCCACCACCCGCACCCGCTCGTCCTTCTGCCCGCCCCTTACCAGGTCAGGCACGGACACTTTCACGCCGTCGCGCATCAACGCCCAAAGTTCGCGGTTCGCGGCAGTAGGCAGCATCGCCGAACGGTCGCGCGACAATTCATCCACGGCGGCGGAAATAGCTTCGGGCGGTAGCGATGGATTCAGCCGCACCAGCACATTGCGCAAGCGCACGGTCAGCACTACCTCGGATTTTGTCTCGCGCCCCAAATAGCTCCCCTCGCCCGCTTGCGGGAGAGGGGCTGGGGGAGAGGGCGTATTACCCATCACCTCATCCGAAGCAGATAGCGTCTCCCAGCCCAGCTCGGCGAAGAGCTGGATGGCGGGTTGTTCGACGAGGCTGTCTTCGGTGTAGGTCATGGGTTGAATCAGCTAAATTATTTGCCTGATGAAAAATTTATCCAATTAACAATTGCTTTTAATACAACAAACTACGCAATCAATGCGCATGAAATAATGGGTTAAAAAGGGTTGAAATTGGATAAATTTGGCAGCCCAAGGCTAAATATCCTTTGAGCTTTTATGCGGTTTTCATCAGATATGTTCATTAGAACCCTATATATAAATCAACTGGATATTAAAAATTTACGCCTTCTAATAACAGTTCTAATAAAAAAACTGGCCTCATTTCGCCTCTTTCCAGAGATAGAAACGATGGCGCCTCTCTCCCTCTTTTTCAATCAGTCCGCTGGCCAGCATGTCTTCAATCTCGGCCTTTACTGTGAGATAGGGTATTTCCGAACCAATACGCTGGTGAATTTCCGGCCCCTTGGCGCGGCGATATTTTTTCAAGTCGCTCAGAATCAGTTCCCGCAAGCGATGCCGCTCAATCGGCTTAAGCGTTGTATGCCCCTTAAACTCCAGCTTTCTCAAAAGGTCAGGAGCCACCGAATATTGCGTCGCCTTGGTTTTGCCGCTGGAAACCAGAATGCCCCAGTCTCGCAGCCGTCCAATCCAGACATGCACATCATCCTCGCGGCGCAATGCCAACAGTTTTTGCAACTCAAGAGCGGTTAACGTCTCATGCTGCGCAATCATACCCAGAGCAATGATCTCTTTCGTCGTTAATTGGAAAGTCTGGTCTTGGTCTGCCTTGGCCACGAAGTCAATCACCTCCGGTCGGAGAATCCGCTTGAAGATAGTTACCTTCACCCGATCATCACCTTCCTCGACAACCGGGGCGGGACGGCCACTTGCCAGTAGCGATTGGAACATCAGGTCAAAACCGGAACCTTCCCGCTCCATCATTTTCAAGTCATAGAAAACCCTGGCGAGATGAGGATTCCGTTGCGATGACGTGTGCAAAATATTGCTCGGCGTCACGCCCACCGGCAAAGTGCCGGGGTTATGAATCTCCATCCGGTCCGGATACAGCAAAATGAAAATATCCCCCCGCATCGTATAGGGACGGTGCACCAAAGCATTAGCCAGCAACTCCCGCACCACCCGCTCGTCGTAATGTGGCACGCTCTTGCGGAACAGCCCGTTGGGCAATTCATAAAACTCACGCCAATCGGGCACCTCGCGCCATACCGCCTCGATCAACTCCAGCGGGTTATAGTTGAAATCGTCCCACACCTGCTTCTGCACCTTGTTGCCCAATTCGTCATACTTGATGCACTGAATTTGCGGGCTGTAATGCAGCGCTGCGCGGCCTTGACGAGTTCCCAGCCACAACACGCCAAGATTGGTCAGCCTGCCATCACGGGCAAACAAATAATGCTCCATCAATTCAGCCGTTGATTTTTGCTTGACGAAATCCGAGACGCGATCCGACTGCCGTATCTGGCGCACAAAGTCGGACCACTTGCCTTCATCGCAATCGGCTTCCGCATCCTGCCGCGTCAATTGCAACTCCCAGGTGAAAGCGCTCTTGTCAGCAAAAAGCCGTCCAAGATCATCCGGCATCAAGCGCTTGGTTTCATCCGAAACGCGAATGAAATAATGCGCATCGCTGGTGGCGGAAATCGTTTGCTGGCTGGGCAATACACGCAACTCGACATACTCCCCGCCGTTGTCAGCCTGTATCTTGCTGGCAACAACCGCCACATTCACCGTCAACTGGCCGATGCGTTTACGCAAAGCTTCCGGCAACTCGTCCGGCACCTTCTGATCAGCTGGCGGCACAGCAGCATCGTCTTCGATACCCAGCGCAATCACTCCGCCGGATGCATTGGCAAAACCCACGCAATCCGCAGCCAGTGCTTTGGCATCCTTGTGTTTGCTTAACACATACCGGATAGATTTTTTATCCAGCAATTGACCTTCCTTCATTGCATGCACTCCTTCTTTGGAGTCAATCCTACCTGCCCGGACAACAGGTGCGGCGGCGGCAAGCCTCGACTAAAATCCTCGACTAAAATCCTCGACGAAATTATTCGGCGAGAACGCCCAACCCCTCCCGCGCCCGTATACTCGTGAAATTGCTTTTTTATTAAGTGATTGCATAAATACTGTGCAAGCAGTTTTGATGGGAAAACATGCTACTTTTCCCATCGTAAAAAGGGAAGCATTGAATGGTGCCCGGCATTCTGTGTAGGTGTGGGCTAGTCGATGCCATAACGTTTCTCGCGTTGATGGAATGCCACCTCTCCACCCTCTAGGGAAAGCAGCAGTTCCCTATGCGCCAAATCTTCAATAGTTGTACTTATAACCTTTGTCACCTTGGTCTCATCCATCGACATGCAGTGAATGAGATCAGCATCGCCGTTGATGACGAAGTTCGCGTTGTGTGTCGCGAAGATAATCTGCCTGTGTTTCTTTCGCACCTTGATTAGATCAACCAGATATTTCGCAATCAACGAACTGTCCAGGTGCGCCTCAGGCTCGTCAATAACAATTGGCATGTTCCCCAACAACAACAGCACGACTATTACTGCTGTGCATCGCTGGCCGAAGGACGAATTCTCTACGGGCTTGTCGTCATACAGGACATAAATTTGCCCAAGCTTGCGAACATCTAGCAATCGAAGCTCGGCCTGCAACTTCAAGGTCTCGAAATTCACCCCATGTGCGAGGTACTCACGAAGCGTTTTCGCATAAATTTTGTCCTCATTGGGAATCTTTTTGATTGTCGTGTCTCGGTCGCCGAGTGCAGCAAAATCAACATCCTTCAAATTATTCTCAACGTAATCTGGTCTTGGTGCCCGCCCCTCCACTTGGCCTATAGCGTCAGCAACATACTGAATCATCGCCTCCCTGAATGCCTTAAGGTCAAAACGATATTTCAGTTCGATGGGCTTAACCTCGGTACTCAAGCTCTTCAAATCAACGTTTATCGGCTCAAGTAACGACACCACAGCATTGGCATATTGGTTTGCCGCTTCATGCTGCAAATTGAACTGGCCTAATTCCGTTTGAAACATCTGGATTTTTGATTTTAGCGAGGAGATTTCCTCCTCTAAACGGGCGATGTTCTCACTCGCCTTTCCGACATCAGATAGGTTTTCCTCTGAGAGACCCCGAGACTTAAGATACTTATCTAGTTCTGCACGTAGCAATCTTCCTTTTGCGGCGATTCCAATCTCGCAACGATTGGCCTCAACGATTGAAGGATGGGAAGTAGCTTCAGTAGTAAGTTTTTCAATGGCTTGGACGACACCTTGAATCTGTTGTTCATAGGCATTGAGATTCGCGGTCAGACCCGTCGTATTGAAAGAATTTTCCGCGAAAATCGCCTTCAAGTCTTGAATCAATGCTTCAAATCTAGTTTTGCTAGCCTTAAGATTTTGCAACTCCTTATTCAGCACCCCGAGCTCATCGTTGATTCGCTTGTAATCAGCACTCTGGAATGATTCAACCATTCCCTTCTGTGTCGCCAACTCTTTCTCAGACTCAGTTAGCCTCACCGAAAGTTCGTGGTGACTCCTAAGCCGCTGCAGTTGCTTTTCTGTCGCGGCAATCGTGGCATCAACAGCAGACTCCTTTTCTTGAAGGAGTGCTTCCGTGTCCAATTTTCTCAGCCGAGTGAAAATGGCTGTTGTGAGCCGTTTGTGATCGGTAGCAAATTGCTCAATCTCGTTCTGCTGAAGAAACTCGACAACCCGCTGCTCAGAGATTCCGTCAATATGGACGCCGCTATCAACCGTTGCCCCCGTCGGGGACAGCCTGTTCTGTTTGAAAAACTCTGTGCTGCCCGGATCGAGTTTCTCGTGAATGAGATTCAGCAAAGTGCTCTTTCCTGTACCGCGTCCACCGATGATGCACGTCAGGTAGGGACTAAATGCGATCTCGCGTGTTCCTCGAAAGCAAAACACATCAGCGCGATCTTCACGGTTGAGCGATGCATTGTCCGAAAAATTCAGTGTGATTTTCTTGATTTGGAGAACCGGCTCAATCGGTGGAACATCGGAGATGTGAACCCTAGACCGATACTCAAAAACAGCTTGCCTCAATCCCTCAAACGTGGGGTCTGCCTTTATCCAAGTGAAGCACTTCGCAAGTCTGTCCTTGTCGCTGGAATCCGCAAATTGATGTGCGTCACTACAATCAAGCAGTCGGTCGTTAACACCGCCATCGGTGAGCGCCTTACGTGATTTATCCCAATCTTCCGCTGACGCGGATGAGATGAACACCAGATCAGTGCTGTTGATGATTGTTTTTTTGTCTGCTATCGAATGGTCGTTCCATTTGATATCAGCCCATTCTGTTTTCCCAACGGCAGACAACGTTTTCCCTGTGAAGTAATGCGACTTAAGCACATCCTGTATGGAATTTAGACTGAGACAAAGATTATTAAAGCCTTCAATAATCGGCGCGTGGAACTTCGCGCGCTCTTCGAGCGGTACACTTTCGATTATCAATCGGCCAAGGTCTTCTATACTTTTTCTTGTCGGGACGGCAGCCCACTTGCCCGTGGTGCGCAACGAGTCAAACTCCGGAGTTAAAGTATATTTGCTGCAAAGCGCGCTCAGAAACTGGCTCTCAATCGTCTCTGGGGCGATCTCGTTTGAGAAAATGATGTGATAGTTGACGCGACTCAGACCAGACTTGCTTCCTCCAAACTTGTCGAGTCGAAGTTCGATGACAGGAAGAAGCAGTTCGATATTCGGCAGCTTTCCTGCGGCCTTTGCAGCTACAACTTTTTTGTATCCATCTAGGAATATGTAGTCATTGATCCCAAGCACTTTGAATTCTGGGGGGAGCTTGCTGAGCGCGTCGATGAACTTATCCCAAACGTCAGCACCACCATAAGAATGAATCAATGAGTCGGGCGTATGGATATGCAAGTCCCACTTCCGCCAGATTGTGCCTCTTGGGTCACTCATGTTTATTCCCCCTTAAGATTGCTGTTTAACGCCACCAGCCCTGACAGCAACCTCGGTAACAACAGGTCGCGGGTGCGGCGAAGGTTGGAGGTTTGCTTGATGAGCACTTCGATTTCAGCATGAAGCTGCTTGAAGTGGCGCGTTGCAGCTTTAATGACTTGCTCTGCCGGACATAGCAATTCAATTCCTTGCATATCGTCTTTTGTCACTGACGCGAAAATCGCGCCATTACCCATCATGTCTTCTTCGGTAAATTTGGCGCACAACTGCTCCCACAGAAAAGCTTGGTATCCTGCCTTGTGGTGAATGGCTGAAAGACCACGGCCAATGATAATTTTTTTATCAGTGATGTTCATGCGACCAACTGGAGCGCGGACGCTAAAGAGAATGTCTCCTGCTTCCGCGATCCGACTTTCAACTGTGCAGAAAAGGCGATCCGTCGGGAATCTCTCTCCGAAATTAGTCACACCTTGATGGAATGGCAGTCCATCGCCGGTCTCGTTGTAAAACTCAGATTTTGGTGATGTACCCATCGTGAGATTGCAAACATCCCTGAGCTTCTTCACCTCCCACCCCTGCGGAATCTGCCCAAGCGGTGAATCGGCGAGCGGAACGGATTCGTGGCCGGGGTAGCGGAAGTGGACGAACCATTCGCGGTAGAGGCTGCGCGCCATGTCTTCCAGTATGCGGATGCGCCGTTGATCATTTTCGATCAGCTCATCGTAGGCTGAGAGGATGCTTGCGATACGGCGTTGGGTGGGGAGCGGGGGAATTTCAATTTCAACCTTTGCGAGCTTTTCACTCGGCAAATGTTTGATGGTTGCGCCCGTAACGTATTGATCAAAGCCTTTCAATTGACCGATACGCAGGAAGCTATAGAAAAGGAAGCGGCAATCCAGAAACTCCTTCGGTCGGATTCTGTGCAGTGCTTTCTGGATCATCATTCCGGGCGCTTGATCTTTCCAGATCGCACAACGTCCAGGCTCACCGCCTTCACACATAACAATGTCGCCGAACCTAAGCCCGTAACGATCCATTTCTTTAGGCTCGAAGCGCATGGTTCGCAGGTCGGCGAGTGCGAACTCCCCCCAGCGAACGTTTACGTTTGCAAGATAGGGAAGCGGCACTCCTCGATTCTTGTTCTGGTCAAGCATCTTCCCGAGACAAAGATCTGCCACTGCTCCAAGAGGTTTGCGCTCCCACTTAACCATTTTCATTTGCTCAAAATCCCCTCCACATTCTGAACAATGGTCTGCTCCAGCCCCGTAGGGTGCACTAAGCGCAGCGCATGGCGCCAATCCATGCGGCGCAATGCCCGTTGGTTATTGCGCCCTACGTTGAGAGTCATCTTCATGCTTCAACTACTTTTGACACATTACGCACGACATCCAGTTCCAGTTCACATTCTTGCGCAACCTCACCCTTCAACAGCTTTCGTGCCTCGCGCTGCACTTCTTCGGCAGAAATCGTTTCGACCAATCCGCTGTCAATTTCCGCTGAGCGGCGCAATGCTTCCACGCGCCATGCTTCGGCGATACTTGAAGAATTAGTCATGCTTCAGTTCAAGCGGCTGACAACGCAAGCCCGGAACATTACTGAGTCGCTGGTCATTGCTGAACAGCGTGGCATCGAGCACCAGCGCGCTGGCGGCAATTAGAGCATCGGGGAGTTTCAGACGAAGTTCACGTCGCAAGCGGATGGCGGTTTCGCGCACCGCGGCATCCACTTCAATCCGGCGAAAGTCGGTGAGCAATACGCGCAATTCCCGCTCTTGCGTCGGCTGGATTTCCGGCCAGGAAAGCAGTTCGATTTCGCTTATCACCGAATAGGCGTAATACCCTGTTGGCAAGCTCTCCGCCAGCTTGCCGTCATGAATGTAAATCAGCGCGTTGGTGTCGAACAGGTATTTCATGGCCATTCGCTATCGCGGATGCGCCGCTGATAGGCAACCCCATCCTCGTTGAAGGGTACTGTCCCTACAAACCGCGCCAGATCACGCGAGGGGTCTATCAGCTTCCAGTCGGCATTCACTTCGCCGGATATGCTGCGAGCGGCAAGAAATTCGACAAAGTCCAATACCTCGGACAAGCGGCGTTCGTCCAGTTGGTGCAAACGATCAACTATGGTAGTTTCAAGCTGTGCATTCATCTTGGCTCTCCTTTCGGTAAGATGCTTCAGTCTAGCAGCGATGCGACATTTTGCGCGATACTGGTTTGCAATTCCAGCGCTTCGGAGTTCAGCACTTCCAGTTCCTCGTTGAGCGTTTCCAATTTTTCCTTGAAGTCTTCGTCGCTGACTTCCTCGCCAGCGGCCACGCCAACGTAACGGCCGGGGTTGAGGCTCCAGCCTTGTGTTTCGATTTCGGTTAGGGTTGCGGCTTTGCATAGGCCGGGGATGTCGGCATAGCAAAGCACACCCTCTCCCCCAGCCCCTCTCCCGCTTGCGGGCGAGGGGAGAAAGAGTTCCACCAGTTTGGCCTTGGCTTCTTCGCCGCCCAAGGTGTAATCCGGCGCTTCGCTGCGATACAGGCGCACGATGTTGGCGATTAAGCCGATCTGGGCGTCCGCCCAATCGCGATGGGCGCGATCTATCTGGCGGTAGATGTGGCGGGCATCAATGAAGAGAATGGTGTCGCGGCGGGAAACCGCACCCTCTCCCCCGGCCCCTCTCCCGCTTGCGGGCGAGGGGAGTTGAGATTTGCCTTTATCGAGGAACCACAGCGTACAGGGCAGCGTGACGGTGTAGAACATGTTGGGGCCGACGGCGACCATCACGTCAACGGCGCGGGCTTCGATCAATTGCTTGCGGATTTCCTGTTCGCTGCTGCGTGCATCACTCGCGGAATTCGCCATGACGAATCCGGCGCGGCCTTGGGCGTTCAGGCTGGAATAGAACAGTTGTATCCACAGCATGTTGGCGTTGTCGGTGCGCGGCAGGCCGAAGGGGAAGCGGCGTCCTGCGCCCACGTCCGAGGCCAGCCTGTCCTTGTCCACGGCGTTGACGTTGAACGGCGGATTGGCGAGGACGAAATCGAATTTGCCGACGGCTTCGTGCGGGTCGTCGTAGTAGCTGTTGATGTGTCCACCGTGGCGGATGTCGCCTTCGAGTCCGTGGATGGCGAGGTTCATGCGCGCCAGGCGTCCGGTGTCGTCGGTCTTTTCCACGCCACAAATGAATAATTCGTCTGCTGGATTGTTGCTGAACTGCGCACCCTCTCCCCCAGCCCCTCTCCCACGAGTGGGAGAGGGGAGTTTGCGTTGGTGCTCGGACACGAAGCGCGCGCTCTGCACGAACATGCCGCCGGAGCCGCAGGCGGGATCAAGGATGCGCCCGTGGAAAGGCTCGATCACTTCCACCAGCAGGCGCACGATGGAGCTGGGCGTGTAAAACTCGCCGCCCTTTTGCCCTTCGGTGCGGGCGAATTCGCCGAGGAAGTATTCGTAGATGCGCCCGAAGGCATCGTAGTCGAGGCTGACTGGAATCTCGGAGACTTTCTTCAGCAGCTCCTTGAGCAGGGTGCTGGTGAAAATCTGGTAGGTGCGCGGCAGCACACCCGCCAGTTGCGGATTGTGCTTTTCGATTTCCGCCATTGCGTCGTTGATCGCCTGCCCGACGTTCGCGCCTTCCGGCAGATTCAGCAGATGCGCAAAACGCGCCGTCTCCGGCAGGAAGATCACGCCTTCGGCATGGTAGGCGGCAGGTTCGTCGGCGCGGG
>Ga0209212_1008182_pt1 | contig 11282 bp, 8 predicted proteins | sample RifGroC2_FD_183996 | JGI IMG/M metagenome (GOLD analysis project Ga0209212, IMG submission 183996) | Groundwater microbial communities from Rifle, Colorado, USA - Groundwater C2 (SPAdes) (version 2) | ecosystem: Environmental > Aquatic > Deep subsurface > Groundwater | place: Rifle, Colorado...
TCACCACCAGCAGCAGAACCCTGATCGCCAGCGTCCCGGTCGGCTACGCGGACGGCTATCCCCGCACCCTCACCAATCGGGGCGAGGCTCTGATTAACGGCCAGAGGGCAAGGGTATCAGGCACTGTCTGCATGGACTGGATCATGCTGGATGTAACCGGGATCCCCGGTGTCGCCGTTGGTGACGAGGTCGTGCTGATCGGTTCCGACAATGCCGGCCATTGCATCCACGCCGAGGATCTGGCCGCAGCGGCCGGCACCATCCCTTACGAAATTTTCTGCGGCATCAGCAAAAGGGTACCGCGGGTCTATTTAAAATAGTCGTGTTCTCAAATCCTGAATAAAATTTATTCGATTCAAAGGCGTGAAAATTATGATTAAACTGACACAGATGGTGCGCGCCGCAGGTTGAGCCGCCAAACTGGGCCCTGAAGGCCTGGCGAAAGCCCTGGACGGGCTTTGGGCATCCGAACGCGATATAAACCTGCTTGTGGGACCGGAAACATCTGATGATGCCGGGGTCTACAGGATTGGGGCGGACTGTGCCCTGGTGGAGACAGCCGATATCATCACCCCCTTGGTGGATGACCCTTTCACCTTTGGCCGAATTGCCGCTGCCAATGCAATTTCCGACATCTATGCCATGGGTGCGCGCCCTGTCACCGCCATGAATCTGGTCTTTTTTCCTGCCTGTTCCATGCCGGGAGAGGTGCTTCGGGAGATACTGGCAGGCGGACAAAGCGTCCTGCAGGAGGCGGGGGTATGCCTGGTCGGCGGCCACACGGTAGAGGACGACGAGCTGAAATACGGACTGTCCGTGACCGGCCTGATCGCACCGGATGATATCGTCCGCAACTCCACTGCCCGGCCAGGGGATGTGCTGATTCTGACCAAACCACTGGGAACCGGCATCATCTCAACCGCCATCAAGGGTCAGATGGCGCTGGAAGAGTCGATTACCGAGGCCAGCCGCTGGATGACCATCCTCAATCGTGAAGCAGCGGATCTGATGCGAGCCTGCAAGGCCACTGCGGCAACCGACGTGACCGGATTCGGCATGATTGGCCATGCCAGCGAGATGGCTCGCGGATCCGGGACAACTATACAGCTGGAGCTTGATTCGATTCCGCTGATGGACGGCGTCGCCGAGTTGGCGGCAGATGGGATGATTCCGGCCGGTTGTTATCGTAACCGCGACCACTATACCCCGCTCTGCACCTTTAACGAATGCAACACAGACAAGCTGTTACCACTATTTGACCCCCAGACCTCCGGAGGTTTATTAATTTCATTTTCGCCGGCTGATGCACAACGCTTTATGGAACAAGCTGTCGAACAGGGCATCTTTGCCCAGGAAATCGGCCTTGTACTGCCTTCACAATCACACCTGATAAAGGTGGTCTGACAAACTATGTACGCCCTTGCCGTTGACCTTGGCACCACCACCCTGGCAGGATCGCTGATTGATCTTGACAGCGGAAAGCGCCTGACCATAACCGGCAGCATGAATCCCCTGCGCCGATTCGGCGCCGACGTGGTATCGCTCCTGGATGCGGCTGTCAAATCCGCTGCCGTATTACAGGAGATGTCAACACTGATACGCGCAGAATTGCGGCGTTTGGCAGAGGAGTTATGTCAGAAAAGTGGCGTTGCCTGGAGCGAAGTTAATCAGGTCGCTATTGCCGGCAATCCCGCCATGCAGCACATCCTGCTGCGACTGCCGGTCAGATCGCTGGCTTTTCCACCATACCGTCCGGTTTATACAACCGGCACACGTACAACTGCCGGTGATCTGGGCTGGGACGGAGATGCACAGATCTACCTTTTTCCCATGCCGGGTGGTTTTGTGGGCGGCGATACCGTAGCCTTCCTGTACGGTGCGACGCCCGACAATGCCACCCTCTGCCTGGACATGGGCACCAATGGCGAAATGGCCCTGGTCATGGGGGATACCATCTGGGCAACTTCGGCCGCTTCTGGGCCGGCCTTTGATGGCGGCAACCTTTCCTGCGGCATGGCTGCCCTGCCAGGCGCCATCAGTTCCGTCCGCATCGAGCAAGAACAGATAAAACTGAAGGTGCTCGGCAATGTACCGCCTGAGGGCATCTGCGGCTCGGCAGCAATCGAAACAGTCAGCGAATTGCTGCGAAACGATATCCTCGAACCAGGAGGCAGGCTGCATGACAGCTCAGAGATCCCTTCAAACCTGGCGATGCGGATAATCAACCATGAACAGGCACCTGCCTTAGTGCTTTACCGGGATGCGCAGCGGCAGATCCTGCTCACCCAACAGGATATCCGCCAGATCCAACTGGCCAAGGGAGCTATCAGGGCAGGCCTGGAGGTGCTGGCCGAACGCGCACGTATACGGTGCCAAGACTTACGTGCTGTGCTTCTGACAGGATCTTTCGGAGCGGTTTTGCAACCAGAATGGCTTAAAACTATTGGAATTTTCGACAAAGGCATGATACAAATTACCCGTTTTATCCCAGAAGGGGCGCTAAACGGCGTAGAACGCGCATTGACAGCCAAAGATGACTTCATCTCCGTGGAACGCCTGGGAGAGCGGTTTAAAGTGGTGCCACTCTCCGGCACGCCGCTATTTGAAACAATGTTTATGAGATATATAGACTTCCCGCACACTTGACACGATTCATACTCCATAACAACTTCATATAACCTTATATACAGAATAAGTGCGTTAACGAAATTATTTTCCGTGAGAAAAACGCAAAATACGACTTCTATCTTACCAAGGAGCAGAAACAATGGCCAAGATCACCAGGGCGCTGATCAGCGTCTCCGACAAAAGGGGCATCATCGAGTTTTCCAAAGTTCTGGCCGGGTACGGCGTGGAGATACTTTCCACCGGCGGAACAGCCAAACTGCTGCGTGACGCAGGACTGACCGTCAAGGATGTCTCCGAGTTCACCGGATTCCCGGAGATGCTGGATGGCCGGGTAAAGACCCTGCACCCCAAGGTACATGGAGGCCTGCTGGGCATGCGCTCCAATCCGGAGCACGTAGCCAAGATGAAGGAGCATGGCATCGAAAACATCGACATGGTGGTAGTCAACCTGTATCCCTTCGAGGCCACGGTAGCCAAGGAAGGATGCCACCTGGAGGACGCCATCGAGAACATCGACATCGGCGGCCCCACCATGCTGCGCTCCGCTGCAAAGAATTATCCGGACGTGACCGTCCTGGTGGATTCTGCCGATTACATAACGATTGTGGATGAGATGCAGGCCAATGCCGGTGCAATTTCAGCAAAAACCAACTTCGGCCTGGCGGTCAAGGTTTTCCAACACACCGCCGCCTATGACGGTGCCATCTCAAATTATCTGGGGGCACGTCTGGGGCAGGAAGTTGAAGCCTACCCCGCCACATTCACCATACAGGTAAAGAAGGCTCAAGACCTGCGTTACGGAGAAAACCCGCAGCAATCAGCCGCCTTTTATGTGGAAAAGAATATCAACGAGCCGTGCGTATCCAATGCGAGCCAGTTGCAGGGCAAAGAGCTTTCCTTCAACAATATCATCGACCTGGATGCTGCTATCGAGACGGTCAAGGAATTTGAAAACTCCGCGGCGGTCATCATCAAACACACCAATCCCTGCGGCGTTGCCCTGGGTGACACACCGCTCAGTGCTTACCTGAAGGCGCGGGAATGCGACCCTGTCTCCGCCTTCGGCGGCATAGTCGGCTTTAACCGCATGGTGGATGCCGAAACCGCAAAAGAGTTGACCTCCACCTTCCTGGAGGCGGTGATCGCTCCCGGCTATACGGACGAGGCGCTGGATATCTTTACCGCCAAAAAGAACGTGCGGGTCATGCAGGTGCCGCTGCTGACGGACTACACCCCCAGCGGTTACGACGTCAAGAAGGTGGTCGGCGGTCTCCTGATCCAGGGACGTGATCTGGGCATGGTCCAGGCCATCGATTGCCAGGTGGTTACCGAGCGGAAGCCCACGCCATCCGAATACGAGGCCCTGGATTTCGCCTGGCGGGTCGGAAAACACGTCAAGTCCAATGCCATTGTCTTCACCAGCCGTGACCAGACCGTAGGAATTGGCGCAGGACAGATGTCGCGGGTAGACTCCTCACGGATCGCCGTGCAGAAGTCGCTGCTCCCCACCAGAGGAACTGTGCTGGCCTCGGACGCATTCTTCCCCTTCCGCGACGGAGTTGATGCAGCTGCCGAGGCCGGAGTGACCGCCATTATCCAACCGGGCGGAAGTGTCCGCGATGAAGAGGTCATCAAGGCGGCCAATGAACACGGCATTGCCATGGTCTTCACCGGAATGAGGCACTTCCGGCACTAACGGTATCACTTCCCACCTGTTCAATACTGTTCTTCGGGCTATTCCTGAGGTAGCCAGTCACTGCAATACCTTTGAATATGCACTTTTTGGGGCCGTAGGGGGGCACAACGCTCCCCTACCCCATTAACAGGCAGCGCACAACCTTCCTGCAAATATTGAGTCAATTAGTGCAACGAACCCGGATACACAACGCTTGCCACATCTGATTTCACTGATAAACCGGATCAACTTCAGCCGTCATTTAATCATGAGTGTTCTGAATGCCTGCAATCTCTCCTGATACCCCACCCGATGTCACACGGCCAGAGCCCACTGACGGTTCGACCAGGATTTCCATTCACGCGGCAGTTTTTCCGCTGATAATTGTTATTGCCGTTCTGGTTGTGTATCTGCCGGGACTTGGCAGCAGCTTTATCCTGAACTGGGATGACAATAAATACGTGGTCGAAAATGCCGCCGCACACGGCTTTTCTATTGCCCATATCAATGCGGCATTTACAAATAGTTATGTCGGCAATTACGCCCCGCTGCACATTGTCTCATACATGTTCGATTACACCCTGTGGGGGCTCAATCCGTCTGGATACCGCCTGGGCAATATCCTCCTGCATGCCGCCAACGGTACTCTTTTCTACTACCTGCTGCGCCGTATGGCCAGGTTCAGAACACCTGCCCTGCTCGCCGCACTTCTGTTTGTCCTCCATCCGGTACAGGTGGAAAGCGTTGCCTGGATATCCCAGCGCAAAAACGTGCTGGCCATGTTTTTTGCCCTGCTGAGTTTTATCGGGTATCTCCGGTTCCGGAGCACACGCCAACCGGAATACCGGGCATATATTTTTTCACTTATTGCATTCACGTTGGCCCTGCTCACCAAATCTGTGACCGTGTTTCTGCCGGTCGCCTTCATACTACATGACCTCATGATCAGGCAGGACCGCAACCTTCGCGGCATAGTCCGTAACATTATCCCCTTTTTGCTGCTTTCTGCCGCTGCCTGCGTCCTGACGATCATAACTCAGCATGAGGCCAGAACCGGGTGGCATGGCAACAGTCCGGCAGCCACCCTGTTTACCATGCTGCCGGTATTCATGAACTACCTGCGGATGCTTGTTTGGCCATCCGGCCTGAGCGCACTCTACGACCCACCTCTGCATCACTCCCTGTTTGAACCGGTTGTAGCGGTATCATTTATCTCGCTGCTGATACTGCTCATCGCCGCGACCATACTAAGCATCAGACGCCCGCGAGAACTTTTCTGGTGCTGGTTCGGCGTCCTGGCAATCCTTCCGGTCAGCCAGATTGTGCCGTTAACCACCATGATGAACGACCGCTACCTTTATTTCCCCCTGGTGGGGATAGCAGCCCTGCTCTTCGGCTGCTTGTCACCAATTATCACCCGTAATGACAACTGGGGCCGCGCCATTTTCTTCGTATCACTGTTTGCCCTGCTCGCCCTGGCAATTTTATCCGGACAACGCAACCTGGTCTGGAAGAATGATCTCACCCTCTGGACCGACGCAGTACAAAAGGCACCAGGAAGCCGATTTGCCCGGCAAGGGCTGGCTGAAACACTGGAGGCGCGGGGAGACCTGGCCGGAGCCGCAGCACAGTATCTGGAAGCGCTGCGCAAGGATCCGGGATCACCCGAACTCAACTCCCAGGCCGGTGTTGTTTTTGCCCGGCTCAAGCAGTACCCGCGCGCCGTGCCATGCCTCCGTTACGCCGTACAACTCAGGCCGGCCAACGACGGTTATCGGATGAATTTGGCTGCGGCACTCCTAGAAACAGGCGCGTTTGAAGAGTCAATCGGGCAGCTCAAGATTCTGTATGAACGTTCGCCCACAATGCGAATCAGCTGCATGCTTGGAGCTCTGCATGAAAAAATTGGCGACAATTCTCATGCAACCGTCTATTATGGCCGGGCTCTGGAAATCAACGGCACAAAGGCGGCAGATGAATGCGCCGCAATGCGGAGCATCCTCGGATTACCGTAATTCCTATCGAGATGGAGGGTTGTATGAAGGTTTTGGTTATAGGCGGCGGAGGCCGCGAACATGCACTGGTATGGAAGATTGCCAATTCACCTCTGGTAGAAAAGATCTACTGCGCTCCCGGCAACCCCGGAATTGCAACACTGGCCGAAAACATCCCTATTGGCGTGGACGAACTGGACAGGCTGCTGGAATTCGCGCTGAAAGAAAACATCGACCTCACGGTGGTAGGACCGGAGCAACCGCTATCACTGGGAGTCGTCGACCTTTTCGAAGAAAAAGGTCTTAAGGTTTTCGGGCCGCGTAAAAACGCGGCCTTCATCGAAGCAAGCAAAGCCTTTTCCAAGGATCTGATGCGGAAATATCAGGTACCCACTGCCGCCTACGGGGTATTTAGCCAGATCGAACCTGCCGTGGAGTTTATCGACAAAACCGGCGTTCCGATCGTGGTCAAGGCGGATGGACTGGCAGCCGGAAAAGGGGTGATTATTGCCCAGACCCGGGACGAGGCGATAGAGGCCGTATCAGACATGTTAAGCGGCAATGCCTTTGGCAGCGCCGGGTCGCGCGTGGTAATTGAGGAGTTCCTGACCGGAGAGGAGGCATCTTTTCTGGTGATCACCGACGGTAAACATGTCATTCCACTGGCCAGCGCCCAGGATCACAAGGCCATATTCGATAATGACCAGGGGCCTAACACCGGCGGCATGGGGGCCTATTCGCCAGCCCCGGTTGTAACACCGGACATCCACAACACAGCCATGCGCGAAGTAATACAGCGAACCATCGACGGCATGGCTGCTGAAGGACGCCCTTACAGTGGCGTTCTCTACGCCGGATTGATGATCAAAAACGGCCAGGTCAAGACCCTTGAATTCAACGCCCGCTTCGGCGACCCGGAATGTCAACCGTTATTGATGCGCATGAAGTCGGATATCGTTCCGGTGTTGCTTGCCGTAGCCAACGGCGACCTTTCGGGTGTTACCATCGAGTGGCATGACAAGGCTGCAGTGTGCGTTGTCATGGCAGCGGCAGGGTATCCGGGCGATTACAGCAAGGGAGAGGTGATTACCGGCCTGGACGAAGCGGCCAAATTGGACGATGTATATGTCTTCCATGCCGGCACGGCCATGAAGGATGGCCGCTGTGTAACAAACGGCGGCAGGGTACTGGGAGCTACTGCCATGGGTGATACGGTACAAGAGGCCATAGATCTCGCCTATCAGGGAGTTGCCCGCATCAGCTGGCCGGGCGTACAGTACCGAACGGATATCGGCAGAAAAGCGCTGAAGCGCGACTAGCGCCACACAGAGTTCATAACGGGCACAACCAACTACCCGAAGCAGTCATTTTCATAGCATGAGTCAATCATTCGACAAAGATCGTACTTTTATTTCCAGCCGCAAGCTGCATTATCTGCTGCTTGCGGCTATCATCTTTGCTGTCATGCTATCCTACAGCAATGTCATCCAGGGGGACCTGCAGTTTGATGATGAGGTATTCATCAACTCGTCTCTGGCTGATATGGGACCGCACTCTTTTTTCAGCTTTTCAAACCTGGAAAATTACATCTACGGGAGCAGATCGTTACCGCTTTATTCCTTTGCCCTGAATTATCATTTTTCAGGGCTCGAAGTCGCAAGCTACCACATTACCAATATTGTCATACATGCCTTTACCGCCATACTTCTTTACTATTTAACAAACATGCTCATCTCGCTCGGGCGGCCAGGTATAGAGCAGAATTTTGATTCCGGAACCTTTGCCCTGTTCGTTACGGCAATCTTTGCGCTTCACCCCTTACAAACCGAGTCGGTGTCATATATTGTTCAACGATCGGAACTGCTCGCCTCATTCTGTTATCTCGGCTTCCTGATTGCACTGCTTGGCTTTACCTTCAGGAAGGGGGCCACGGCCCTGTCATGGTGGCTCGCAAGTATTCTGTTCTTTGTTGCCGGGTGGGGTTGCAAGGAGATCATAATTACCGCGCCGCTTGCCTACTTCATCTGCATCTGCTACATAGGTGGCACAGAATATCTTGGCCGGGCGTGGAAGGGGCTGATTCCTTATTGCTTCGGCGGGGCCATATTGGCCTGCATCAAGCTTCTTAATTTACGTGGCAACATGGAAGCAGGCTTTGATTCATATAAGCCAGGCGTGTTAGCTTACGGCCTAACTCAGCTCAAGGTTGTTGCCACCTACCTTCGCCTGTTTGTTTTCCCGGCCGGACAGAATATTGATCATGACATAACTATTATCACAAGACTCTGGAGTGCTGAAGCAGCGGTCTATATCGTCATCTGGCTCTGCATTGCCCTGGGCAGCATCCACCTGCTGACGGGCTGCCATGGCAAGTACCAGGCCAACCTGCGGCTTGTCGGCTTTGGCCTCTTGTGGTTTCTCGTGATCCTGCTGCCGACATCTTCGATCATACCCATCCGGGATGTCATGGCCGAGCACCGGACATACCTGCCTCTGGCAGGTCTAGGTATTGTTTTTACCGCATTCGGCGAAATGCTTCTGAATAATATCAAGTCCCACCAAGTGCGCGCCATCGTCACTGTAATTGCATTTGTCGGATTAACGGCACTGCTGATTCCTGCAACTAGACAGCGTAATCTGGCATGGCAGACGAAACTGGCTCTCTGGCATGACGCAGCAGCCAAATCGCCGAACAAATCGCGGCCGCACAACAACCTCGGCAACGCATACCTGCTGCTGGGCAACGCCGGTTTGGCGGCAGACAACTACCGAACTGCCATCCGGCTGGATCCGGACAATATTGAGCCCTATTACAATCTTTCCCTGGCCCTGAAAAATCTCGGACGTAACGATGAAGCGTTGCAGGTCCACCGAATGTTCGTAAACATTGTGAAAAGAAAAACATCCGCTGCCAAATAAAGACAAAGGAGGAAAACAACCACCATGCCCCTTCCACAAGTTCTTATCATTATGGGAAGTGAAAACGACCTGCCGGTTATGCAAGAGGCTGCCGACATTCTTGATAAATTTAAAGTCCCTTGGGAGATGAGAATTTCATCGGCCCACCGCGCCCCGGCCAAAACCATGGAGCTTGCCACGAAAGCAGCGGACAGAGGGATAAGGATCATCATTGCCGGAGCAGGTATGGCCGCCCATCTGGCCGGCGTCGTCGCAGCAAAGACTATTTTGCCGGTAATTGGTGTGCCCATGCCGGGCGGTGCATTAAATGGCGTTGATGCGCTATATTCTACTGTGCAGATGCCGGCAGGCATCCCTGTTGCCACTATGGCTATCGGCAAGGCCGGGGCAAAAAATGCCGGACTTTTTGCCTTACAGGTTTTGGCACTGACCGATGAACCGTTAGCAGACGCGCTCCGAAGCTACCGCCAAGAGATGGAACTAGAGGTAGAACGCAAAGATGCATGCCTCCAAACGGCATAATGTATACAGCTTTTTTCTTGACAGTTGCTCATGATCTGTAGTAAAAAATTGAAAAATTTTATATGGAGGAACATCGAATGAAGAAAATCATTGTTACAATGCTTGCACTCGTTGCATTTGCTGGGTCAGCCCTTGCTGCTGATGTGATCGAGATGAAAAAGAACGTTAAGTTCAACCACAAGACACACCAGACAGCTATACCTGACTGCAAGAAATGCCACGAAAAAGGGGCCGGCAAGATTGAAGGCTTCGGCAAGGACCTCGCTCACGGCAAAGCTTGTAAAGGCTGCCATGTGGAAATGAAAAAAGGGCCTACCAGCTGCAAGGAATGCCACAAGTAATAACATTTGCAAATTGAACTCTTTTGGGGGATGACAATCAGACATTGTCATCCCTTTTTTTTAATGCAAAGCTTGGAAAACCACAAAAAACCGGAAAAAATATGTACCTCTTTTTCAAAACCTGAGCTATAATTTCACGATTTTAATAGTCGTGATGTACATATACGATTTCACTCCGGGGGACACCATTGACAACAACCGAACGTAACTTTGTTCATACAGTCTGGGATTTCTTCTGTTCACTCAAGCTGACAATTTTTCTTCTCATATCACTAGCCCTGTCATCAATCATCGGTACTGTTCTCCCACAGGGACAACTGCCGCCGGAATACCTGGCACAAATCAGTCCCACCAAACTTCAGATTTACATGAAGCTTGGTTTTTTCGACATGTACCATTCCTGGTGGTTTATCGCACTCCTGTACATCTTCAGCCTCAATCTCATCAGCTGCTCCATTAAACGGCTTCCTCACGTCATTAAATTCATTACCGAGCCGACCCTAGTACTCGGTGAAACGATGAGAAACAGCTTTACGCTGAAAAAGGAAATGACGTTTTCCTCAACAATTGATGCGAGCCAGGAAAAGCTGGCCGCGTTTTTAGGTCAGGAATTTGCTGCCCCGGTTATAAGCGAACATAACGGTGAGTACCACCTCTTCTCCCAGAAAAGTGCATGGTGCCGCCTTGGGGTGTACGTAGTCCATCTCAGTATCCTGGTGATCTTTGTGGGCGCCATCATCGGATCGCTGTTCGGTTACAAGGGTTTTGTGACCATTGTCGAGGGTTCCAGCGTTTCCAGCATCGAGGCACGTAACGGCAAGCAGATTCCCCTTGGCTTCGACCTGCGCTGCGACCAATTCAGCGTGGCCTTCTACAACACAGGCGCACCCAAAGAGTTCAAGAGCATCCTGACTGTCCTGGAAAACGGGCAGCCCATCAAGGATTACACCAATGTCCGGGTGGTGGTAAACGATCCGCTGACCTACAAGGGGATCACCTTTTACCAGTCAAGTTACGGTCAAGCTACCGAAGGTGGCGAACACAATTTCACCGTGACGCCCCGCACTGGCGGTAATACCGAACGTTTTGCAATTCGGGACGGCGATGTCATTACGTTTAAAGACGGCACCACATTCAAGCTTCTTGAGGCCACACCGGAGGTACGGCAGTTTATGCCCGAATTTTCCGGGCCAGCCGCCAGGG
>Ga0209212_1008183_pt1 | contig 11282 bp, 14 predicted proteins | sample RifGroC2_FD_183996 | JGI IMG/M metagenome (GOLD analysis project Ga0209212, IMG submission 183996) | Groundwater microbial communities from Rifle, Colorado, USA - Groundwater C2 (SPAdes) (version 2) | ecosystem: Environmental > Aquatic > Deep subsurface > Groundwater | place: Rifle, Colorado...
CGTCGTAGAGTCGCCCAGCAAGATCTGAAGTTTTCAGCCCTTTTCAAACCGTCCGTGGAAACGGGGTAGAACCCCACCGGGGTACCGTCTATCGCACGGACACCGGCGAAGCCGTTCAGCACACCGCGCTTGGGGCGATGCCCGACGGGCTGACCACCGAGCCGCGCCCGTCGCCGGACCACCGCTGGATCGGTATGGGCTGGGAGATCGATCCAGAGCTTCAGGTCGCTAACCGGGCGGCATTGACCGCCAACCTGTGCGGCCGCGTCGATGCCGCTGCCGATGCGGCGCGCGCCGCTGTCGCCGTCGAGTACGACCGCTCCGCCGCCGAGGCGCAGACCTACGCAGCTGCCGGCTACCCGGCCGATACGGTGCCGCGTACAGTCGCTGCCTGGGCCATCAATGGACGCACTGCCCAACAGGCTGCCGATAGTATTCTGGCTGAGGCCGCGGCCTACACCGAGGCACTGTACGTCATCCGCGAGACGCGCCTTGGCGCCAAGGAGCAGATCCGCGCGCTGATGGCCGGCGGCGATGTCGCGCAGGCGCGGCTGACGGCCGAGCAGGCCAGCGCCGCCATCCAGTCCGCCGTGTCCGGCGTCGGCAACAACGCGAGCGCCTGAGTATGGCCGTCCGCGTCCTATTCAGCCGTCGACGCCATCCCGGCAGCCTGGCAATCCGGATGGGCACATGGTCGGCGTGGTCGCATGTCGATCTGGTCGACGACCGTGGCGCCGTGCCCGAACTGATCGGCGCCGTCGCCCCGGTCGGCGTAGTGCGCCTGCCCATGGCCGAGCGCCTGCGCCTGGTGGTCTGTCCCGGAACTGGTGGACAGGTAGTTAAGAGCTACTGCTCGCATTTCGCCGCTCAAACTCCATCGGACTGAGATAGCCCAACGTCGAGTGGCGACGGCGGTGATTGTAAAAGCGGATGTAGTCGAACAGGTCGGTTTTCGCCTCTTGGTAGCTGGCATAGCGCGTCAGGTACACCCGCTCGGCCTTCAGCGAACGGAAGAAACTCTCCATCGCCGCATTATCCCAACAGTTTCCCCGCCGCGAGTGGCTGGGCACGATGCGATGCCGCCGCAGCAAGGCTTGGTAGTCGTACGCGCAGTATTGGCTGCCGCGATCCGAGTGCAGCAGTACCTCCGTTTGTGGCTGTCGGCGTGCAACGGCCATCTCCAGTGCGGCATGCACCAAGGCCTGATGCATGCGGTGGTGCATCGCCCAACCGACGATGGCGCGTGAATAGAGATCGAGCACGACGGCCAGATACAACCAGCCTTGCGCCGTCCGCACGTAGGTCATGTCCGAGACCCAATGCCGGTTGGCGCGATCCGAAGCGAACTGGCGATCCAGGTGATTCGGTGCAATGGGGAGATCGTGGCGACTGCTGGAAGCCAGCCGCCAGCGCTTTCGCGAACGAACACTCAGACCAGCTTCGCGCATCAGTCGAGCGACCCGATGCCGACCACACTCATGCCCCATGGCCATCAACTCGGCCTTGATGCGGCGATGGCCATAGATGCCATTCACCTCATGGTGGATGGTGCGGATTTCCTTGCTCAGACGCCGATTTGCCATCTCTCTCGCCGAAGGAGGCCGCTGCTGCCAGGCATAGAAGCCGCTGCGTGACACTCGCAGCAGCCGGCACATCGGTGCTACGGGGTAACGACTGGCTAGCGCCTCGATGACGCGAAACCTCACTTCGTGGGCTGCGAGAAGATGGCCAGCGCCTTTTTTAAAACATCGCGCTCCATGGTCACCTGGGCCAGCTGCTGGCGTAACCGACGCAGCTCCGCGTTCTCGCCACGCTGCTTGCCATTGCCCGGAAAGGCATCGTCACCTTGCTGCTCGTACTGGCGTTTCCATTTACCCAGCAGGCTTTCAGCGATGCCGAGCGTCTCGGCTACATAACGAAGCGGCGTACCGGCAAGCACCTGGTCTACCGCCTCGCGTTTGAAGGATTCGGGAAAACGTCGTCTGGTCTGGGTCATGAACACTCCTTGCGGTGGGCATTATCCACCTTAAGTCAGTGTCCACTCAGTCCGGGACAGACCAATCATGTCAGCCACCTCGACACGCAGCACGCTGAGCCGCCAGTGGGAACTGCTCAAGTCTCTGCCTTCCCGACCGCCGGGTATGACCGCACAGATGCTGGTCGAGCGACTGGCCGAGGCCGGTTTCAAGGTCAGCAAGCGCACGATCGAGCGTGATCTGGTCGAGCTCGCCCAGCTGTTTCCGCTGCAGTGCAATGACAAGGGCACACCCTACGGCTGGTACTGGACGCCAGGCGCTACCGCCGAGCTGCCGGGCATGACTGTGAGCGAGGCGCTGACCCTACGGATGGTGGAAGACAGTCTGCGCCCCTTGCTGCCGAGCTTCATGCTCAAGAGCCTGGAACCACGCTTCGCCCAGTCCCACCAGAAATTGCAGGCTCTGGGGCCACAGGTCCCAGCTGCCCGCTGGATCGACAAGATCGCCAGTGTGCCCCCGGAGCTGACCCAGCAGGCCCCCGAACTCGACGAGGCACTGCTGGAGCAGATCCAGCAGGCACTGCTCGACGACCGCCAGCTGCGCTGCAGCTACTTCGCCGCCCACAGCAACAAGCATCACGAATTGGTACTGAATCCTCTGGCCCTGATTCAGCGCGGCAACATCACCTACCTGGCAGCGATCACTGAGCCCTACGAAGATATCCGGCTGTATGCTGCCCATCGTTTCCAACAGGCTGAGGCACTCGAAACGCCTAGCCCTCGCCCGGAGGACTTCCGGCTCGACGACTACATTGCCGGCGGTGCGCTGCAGTTCACCAGCCCAGGCGCGGGGCCGATCACTTTGCAGGCCTGAATCAACGACGATCTGGCTCGGCAGCTGCGGAAAACACCGCTATCCAGCGACATGCGGCTGGAGTCTGAAGAGGATGGTCACCGGTTGACCGCTACTGTGCAGGACTCTTGGCAGCTACGCTGGTGGGTGCTGTCACAGGCCGGCTCCATCGCCGTGCGTGAGTCGGCGGTCTTGCGGAAAGAGCTGATCCGGCAGCTGGAGGCGGGGCTGGCGGCTCACGCAGGCAGCACAGCAATGCGACCGTAGCTGCGAGCAAGCCAATCTCAATTGGCAACCAATTGGCAACCAGACTGGTTATTTTTTGATCACAACTAAAAACAGACAGGCATAAAAAAATCCAAGCACCCGTAAGTGCTTGGATTTTCTAGGGATTTTTGGTCGGGACGGAGTGATTCGAACACTCGACCCCTTGCACCCCATGCAAGTGCGCTACCGGGCTGCGCTACGCCCCGACACATCTTCAAGCATCTGAAGACGAAGCGAACTATACACTAAGCTTCTGAATTGTGGAAGTTTTTTTCGCGTCATGCCGGTTTGCGGAGAATCTGGAGGACATCCTCCAGTTCGACAATCATCTGCCGGATCAACTGACGGTACTGGGTGCTGTCGTCGCGCACTTCATCGCTGGACAAGCGTAGGCGTGCTCCGCCGATGGTGAAGCCCTGATCATAGAGCAAGGCGCGGATCTGACGGATCATCAGCACATCTTGGCGCTGATAGTAACGACGATTGCCGGCCCGCTTGACCGGGCTGAGCTGGGGGAACTCCTGCTCCCAGTAGCGCAGCACATGCGGCTTGACCGCACACAATTCGCTAACTTCACCGATGGTGAAGTAGCGCTTGCCAGGAATTGCCGGGAGTCCGTCGTTATGGTTTGGTTCCAACATGGGACTCCACTCGCGCCTTGAGCTTCTGTCCCGGACGGAAGGTGACCACACGACGGGCGGTGATGGGGATTTCCTCGCCCGTCTTGGGGTTGCGTCCCGGCCGCTGGCGCTTATCGCGCAGGTCGAAGTTGCCGAAGCCGGACAACTTGACCTGTTCGTTATGCTCCAGCGCCTGACGAATTTCCTCGAAGAACAGCTCGACCAGCTCCTTGGCTTCACGCTTGTTCAAGCCCAACTCCTCATGGAGGCGTTCGGCGATCTCGGCTTTCGTCAGGGCCTTCATACGCTTACTTCCTTAACGTGGCTTGGAACCTTTCTTTCAGGGAAGCCATGATTCTTTGCAGATTTTCATTGACTTCTTCGTCGTTAAGAGTGCGCGATGGATGCTGCCAGGTCAAGCCGACTGCCAGACTTTTGCTAAGCGGATCAATACCTTTGCCCTGATATACGTCGAACAGACGCAGATCGGTGAGGCACTCGCCGGCCTGGGTACGGATTTCCGCCAGCATGCTCTCGGCCGGCACTTCGCGACTCACCAGCAGGGCCAGATCGCGACGCACCTCGGGGAAGCGCGACAACTCGCGGAACTGCGGCAGACGACCAGCGGCCACCTCGCCCAGTACCAGCTCGAAGAGGAAGACCGGCTGCTCCACCCCCAAGACCTTGGCCAGCTCCGGATGCAGCGCCCCCATGAAACCGACCAGTTGGCCGTCGCGCTCGATGCGGGCGCTCTGCCCCGGATGCAATGCCGGATGCTCGCCAGCAACGAAGCTGAATGCAGTGCCGGCACCGGCGTAGTTCAGCAGCGCCTCGACATCAGCCTTGAGGTCGTAGAAATCCACGGCCTCGCGACCGTTGGCCCAGCCTTCCGGCAGGCGACTGCCGCAGATCACGCCGGCGAGCATGGCTTCCTGCTTGAGCCCGTCGAGCTGGCCGACGAAGCGCAGACCGGATTCGAACAGGCGCACTCGGGTCTGCTGGCGGTTGAGGTTGTGCTGCAGCGCCTTGACCAGCCCCGGCCACAGCGAGGCGCGCATGGCGGCCAGGTCGGCGGAGATCGGGTTGGCGAGGCTCAGCGGCTGCACGCCCGGATGGAACAACTCGAACCACTTGGGATCGATGAAGCTGAAGGTGACCGCTTCCTGGTAGCCGCGAGCGACCAGCAGTCGGCGCAGCTGGCCGAGATCGGCACGTGCCTCGCTCTGCGGCTGCGGCGCCAGGCGGGCCTGCGGATAGCGCACCGGCAGGCGGTTGTAGCCGTACAGGCGGGCCAGCTCCTCGATCAGGTCCACCTCGATGGACAGGTCGAAACGATGGCTCGGCACTTCAACCTGCCACTGCCCTGCCCCACTGACAGCCACCTTGAGGCCCAGCGCGACGAGCAGGCGCTCGACTTCGGCCGCCGGCAGCTGCAAACCGAGCATTTGCTCGATGCGCTCGGCACGCAGGGTGACCGGCGCGACGCAGGGCAGATCGGCCTGGCTGGCGACCTCGATGATCGGACCCGGCTCGCCGCCGACGATTTCCAGCAGCAGCGCGGTGGCGCGCTCCATGGCTTCGCGGGCCAGCTGCGAGTCGACGCCGCGCTCGAAGCGGTGCGAAGCATCGGTGTGCAGGCCGTAGGAGCGGGCCTTGCCGGCGATGGCGATGGTGTCGAAGAAGGCACTCTCGAGGAACAGGTCGCGAGTGCCGGCGGCGACGCCGCTGTGCTCGCCGCCCATCACGCCGGCGATGGCCAGGGCGCGCTCGTGGTCGGCGATCACCAGCGTGTCGGGACGCAGAGTGACTTCCTGGCCGTCCAGCAGCACCAGCTTCTCGCCGGCCTCGGCCATGCGCACGCGGATGCCACCCTTGATCTCGGCGAGATCGAAGGCATGCAGCGGCTGGCCTAGCTCGAGCATCACGTAGTTAGTCACGTCGACCGCCGGATCGATGGCGCGCACGTCGGAGCGGCGCAGACGCTCGACCATCCACAGCGGGGTCGGGCGCGACAGGTCGACATTGCGGATCACCCGACCGAGGTAGCGCGGGCAGGCCTTGCTGGCCAGCACTTCGACACTGCGCACCTCGTCGTGTACCGCCGGCACCGCGGCGATGGCCGGACGGGTGACCGGGGCGTCGTACAGCGCGCCGACTTCGCGAGCCAGACCGGCCACCGACAGGCAGTCGCCGCGATTGGGGGTCAGGTCGACCTCGATACTGGCGTCATCGAGATTGAGGTAGACGCGGACGTCCTCGCCCACCGGCGCATCGGCGGCCAGTTCGAGCAGTCCGTCGTTGGCGTCGCTGATCTGCAGCTCGGCGGCCGAACACAGCATGCCGAACGACTCGACGCCACGCAGCTTGGCCTTCTTGATCTTGAAGTCCTCGCCCAGCACCGCGCCGATCATGGCGAAGGGGATCTTGATCCCCGGGCGGGCGTTGGGCGCACCGCAGACCACCTGGAAGGTTTCGCTGCCATTGCTCACCTGGCAGACGCGCAGCTTGTCGGCGTCCGGGTGTTGTTCGGCTGCAAGGATCTCGCCGACCACCACGCCGCTGAAGACCCCGGCGGCGGGGGTGACGCTGTCCACCTCGAGGCCGGCCATGGACAGGCGGGCCACCAGTTCATCGCGCGCAACCTGTGGGTTGACCCAGGTACGCAGCCATTGTTCGCTGAATTTCATCCTGTTCTCCTGAAAGCGGGTTGACCGGTCGACCTAGCGGAATTGCGCGAGGAAGCGCAGGTCGTTGTCGAAGAACAGACGCAAGTCGTTGACGCCATAACGCAGCATGGCCAGACGCTCGACGCCCATACCGAAGGCGAAGCCGGAGTACTTCTCCGGATCGATGCCGGACATGCGCAGCACGTTCGGGTGGACCATGCCGCAGCCCATCACTTCCAGCCAACCGGTCTGCTTGCACACCCGGCAGCCTTTGCCCGAGCACATCACGCACTGCATGTCGACCTCGGCCGACGGCTCGGTGAAGGGGAAGAACGACGGACGGAAACGCACGCCCAGCGGCTTCTCGAAGAACACCCGGAGGAACTCTTCGATGGTGCCCTTGAGGTCGGCGAAGCTGATGTTCTCGTCGACCAGCAGCCCTTCGACCTGATGGAACATCGGCGAGTGGGTGATATCGGAGTCGCAGCGGTAGACGCGGCCTGGGCAGACGATGCGGATCGGCGGCTGGCTACTTTCCATGGTGCGCACCTGGACCGGAGAGGTGTGGGTACGCAGCAGCATGTTGGCGTTGAAATAGAAAGTGTCGTGCATTGCCCGCGCCGGGTGGTGGCCGGGGATGTTGAGCGCTTCGAAGTTGTGGTAGTCGTCTTCGACTTCCGGCCCCTCGGCGACGTTGTAGCCGATGTGGGTGAAGAACTGCTCGATACGCTCGAAGGTACGGGTCACCGGATGCAGACCGCCGGATGTCTGACCGCGGCCCGGCAGGGTCACGTCGATGCGTTCGGCCGCCAGCTTCTCCGCCAGCGCAGCCGATTCCAGATCGGTCTTACGCGCATTGAGGGCATCCTGAACGCTGGTCTTGGCCGCGTTGATCAGGGCGCCCGCCTTGGGCCGCTCCTCGGCCGAGAGCTTGCCCAAGGTCTGCATCAGCTGGGTCAGTTCGCCCTTCTTGCCCAGGTAATGGACCCGGAGCTGCTCCAGGGCATTCACATCTTCGGTGTGTCGCACGGCCTCCAGGGCTTGGGAGACCAGCGCATCCAGGTTTTCCATGTACGGACTCCAGATACAAAATAGGGGAAGGGCACAAAGGCCCTTCCCCTATTGGTGACGTTGCCCGGACCCAAGGGCCCGATGATTGTCGTGGGGCTTAGGCCAGAACGGCTTTGGCTTTCTCGACAATCGCAGCAAACGCCGCTTTTTCGTTCACTGCCAGATCGGCCAGAACCTTGCGGTCGATCTCGATGGAAGCCTTCTTCAGGCCGGCAATCAGACGGCTGTAGGACAGACCGTTGGTGCGTGCACCGGCGTTGATACGGGCGATCCACAGAGCGCGGAACTGACGCTTCTTCTGACGGCGGTCACGGTAGGCGTACTGGCCAGCCTTGATCACCGCCTGCTTGGCAACGCGGAATACGCGCGAACGCGCACCGTAGTAGCCTTTGGCGAGTTTCAGAATCTTCTTGTGACGACGACGGGCGATGACGCCACGCTTAACACGAGCCATGTTGTAACCTCTTGATTATCTTGACCGAATTAACGAACGCGCAGCATGCGCTCTACCTTGGCAACGTCGGATGCATGCATCAGCGAGGTGCCGCGCAGCTGACGCTTACGCTTGGTAGTCATCTTGGTCAGGATGTGGCTCTTGAAAGCGTGCTTGTGCTTGAAGCCGTTTGCAGTCGGCTTGAAGCGCTTCTTGGCACCGCTCTTGGTTTTCATCTTTGGCATGTTTAGTACTCCGCATTCAGTGATTACGCATAACCGCAAGGCCTGCCAGTGCCCTGGTGGTTATTTTCTCTTTTTGGGGGCGATGACCATGATCAGCTGGCGTCCTTCCATCTTCGGATGCTGCTCAACGGAGCCGTATTCGGCGAGGTCGGTTTCGACCCGCTTCAACAGCTCCATGCCCAGCTCCTGGTGGGCCATCTCACGACCGCGGAATCGCAGTGATACCTTGGCCCTGTCCCCATCGACAAGGAAACGTACCAGGTTGCGTAGTTTTACCTGGTAATCCCCTTCTTCCGTCCCTGGACGAAACTTTACTTCTTTAACCTGCGACTGCTTCTGGTTCTTCTTCGCCTCGGCAGCCTGCTTCTTCTTCTCGAACAGGTGCTTGCCGTAGTCCATGATCCGGCATACGGGCGGAACCGCATCAGCAACAATCTCAACCAGATCGAGCTTGGCTTCTTCAGCGGCCTGGATGGCTTCCGCAATGGAAACCACGCCAACCTGCTGGCCATCAGCGCCGATCAGGCGTACTTCGCGGGCCGTGATGTTTTCATTGATCGGCGGACGGGCCTGTACTCGCCTGTCTTGTCTCATGTCGCGCTGCTTAATAATGATTACTCCGTTCTGTTACCGACCACGCCGGGAAACGGCCTGGACCAGCAGATCCTGGAACTCGCTGACGGTCATCGAGCCCAGATCCTGACCGTCGCGCGTACGCACGGCGACGGTTTGCGATTCGACTTCGCGATCCCCGATAACCAACAGGTAGGGAACCTTGAGCAAAGTATGCTCGCGGATTTTAAAGCCGATCTTCTCGTTTCTCAAGTCGGCCTTGGCACGATAGCCGTTTTCTTCCAGCTCTTTGGCCACTTGGGCGGCAAATTCGCCCTGCTTGTCGGTGATATTCAGCACCACCGCCTGGGTCGGCGCCAGCCAGGCCGGGAAGGAACCCTCGTAATGCTCGATGAGGATGCCGATGAAGCGCTCGAAGGATCCCAGCACTGCACGGTGCAGCATCACCGGGTGCTTGCGACTGTTGTCCTCGCTGACGTACTCGGCACCAAGGCGGATCGGCAGGTTGAAGTCGAGCTGCAGCGTGCCGCACTGCCAGACGCGCCCCAGGCAGTCCTTCAGCGAGAACTCGATCTTCGGACCGTAGAAGGCGCCCTCGCCCGGCTGCAGATCCCACGGCAGGCCGGCATTGTCCAGCGCGGACTGCAGAGCGGCCTCGGCGCGATCCCACAACTCGTCGGAGCCGACGCGCTTTTCCGGACGGGTCGACAGCTTGAGCTGAATGTCCTTGAAGCCGAAGTCCGAGTAGACGTCCAGAGTCAGCTTGATGAAGGCCGCGGCCTCATCCTGCATCTGCGACTCGGTGCAGAAGATGTGGGCGTCATCCTGAACGAAGCCGCGCACGCGCATGATGCCGTGCAACGAGCCGGACGGCTCGTTGCGGTGGCAGGCACCGAACTCGGCCAGGCGCAGCGGCAGCTCGCGGTAGCTTTTCAGGCCCTGATTGAACACCTGCACGTGGCACGGGCAGTTCATCGGCTTGACCGCGTAGTCGCGGCTTTCCGACTCGGTGGTGAACATCAGGTCGCCGTAGTTGGCCCAGTGACCGGATTTCTCCCACAGCACGCGATCGACCACCTGCGGAGTCTTGATCTCCAGATAGCCGTTCTGGCGCTGCACGCGGCGCATGTACTGCTCGAGCACCTGGTACAGGGTCCAGCCATTGGGATGCCAGAACACCATGCCAGGCGCTTCTTCCTGGGTATGGAACAGATCGAGGCGCTTGCCGATCTTGCGGTGGTCGCGCTTCTCCGCCTCTTCCAGGCGATGCAGGTAGTCCTTGAGGTCCTGCTTGCTGCCCCAGCAGGTACCGTAGATACGCTGCAGCATCTTGTTCTTCGAGTCGCCACGCCAGTAGGCACCGGCCACCTTCATCAGCTTGAACGCCTGCAGCTTGCCGGTCGACGGCACGTGCGGGCCGCGGCACAGGTCGACGAAATCGCCCTGCCGATAGAAGGACAGCCGCTGATCGCCGGGAATCGCCTCGATGATCTCGACCTTGTACTTCTCGCCGAGCTTGTCGAAGAAAGCCACCGCCTCGTCACGCGACATCAGCGAGCGACTGACCGGATGGTCGGCCTTGGCCAGCTCGGTCATCTTCGCCTCGATCTTCTCGAGATCTTCACTGGTGAAGGGACGCTCGCAATCGAAGTCGTAGTAGAAGCCGTCATTGATCACCGGACCGATGGTGACCTGAGTGCCCGGGAACAACTCCTGCACGGCCATGGCCATCAGGTGGGCACAGGAGTGACGCAGGACGTCGACGCCCTCCGCATCCCGAGCGGTGATGATCGACAGCGCGACGTCACCCTCGATGACATACGAGGTATCCACCAACTGGCCGTCGACCTTGCCGGCCAGAGCGGCCTTGGCCAGACCGGCACCGATGGATTGCGCAACTTCGGCCACACTGACCGGCTGCTCGAACGAACGCTGACTACCGTCGGGAAGAGTAACGATGGGCATGGCGCCTCCTCTCTCAGTGGTGACCCCTACCAAAGGCCACATGGGGTGGGATGAGCCAGTAAGCGGCGCCCGGCGGGAAAACTGCCTCACGATGGCAGGACCGATTCGGCCTTCCCGGCACACAGACGGAGATCACTGGAAAATAAGCGCGCAATCGTTTCAGAAAAGCCCGACAAGCGCAAGGCAAAGCGCCCACACACGCAACCTAGAGGGCCTCGAGAAACTCGCCGACCAGCCGGTTAAACAGTGCCGGGCGCTGCACATTCATGCCGTGGGAGACACCCGGCAGAACCGCACACTGCGCCCCGACCAGATGATGCTCGAGCATCTGCAACACCACCGGGAACGGCTGCGGGCTGCGCTCGCCACCGAGCAGCAGGACCGGACAGCGGATCGCCGCCAGCAGCGCAGCAGCCACCGGCTCAGGCCGATCCTCGACCTGTCCCACCAGCGTGAAGGCATTATCCAGCGCCATGTGACGGAAGCGCGCCGACGAACGCTGCCAGATCCCGGCACCACTGACCGTATCGACGAACAGCTGCAGACCGGCCTCAGCCTGGCCAGCACGAATCAGGCGCAGCGCCTCCTGGCGGAAGCGGTTGCGCTCGCCCGCC
>Ga0209212_1008184_pt1 | contig 11282 bp, 10 predicted proteins | sample RifGroC2_FD_183996 | JGI IMG/M metagenome (GOLD analysis project Ga0209212, IMG submission 183996) | Groundwater microbial communities from Rifle, Colorado, USA - Groundwater C2 (SPAdes) (version 2) | ecosystem: Environmental > Aquatic > Deep subsurface > Groundwater | place: Rifle, Colorado...
GGCCTTTCTGGCCTACGCCACTTCCCCGGCCGCCGCGCCGGTGATCCGTGCTGCCGGCGGGATGCCGATCACCACCCCTTAAATCCATGAACCATCGTTACGCCTTTTGCCTTCAACAGGGCCGCCGTGATTGGCGGCCCTGTTGTCGTTGGACCTCCTGTAAATTGACGAGCATCGGGTAGACTTGGGCACACTGTCATCCACTCCGACTTCAGGACCAGAACCGTGATCCCTCCGTGGCACCAGCTTTCTGCCGACGAAACACTCTCCCGTCTCGCCAGCACTTTTTCCGGCCTGAGTACTGCCGAGGCTGCAAGCCGACTTGCCGCACACGGCCCCAACGCCCTGCAAGAGGCGCCGCGCCGCTCGCCGTGGGCGATCTTCTTCGGCCAGTTCGCCGACTTCATGATCATCGTCCTCATCCTCGCCGCCGGCATTGCCGGGCTCCTCGGCGAATGGGTCGACACCGCTGTCATCCTCGCCATCGTCGTCGTCAACGCCATCATCGGCTTCATTCAGGAGTACCGCGCCGAAGAGGCGCTGGCAGCGTTGCAGCGACTGGCGGCACCTTTGGCCACGGTGGTGCGCGACGGCCACACCCTGACCATCCCGGCCGCCGAAATCGTCCCCGGCGATATCGTGCGACTCGAAGCCGGAGGCTTCATCCCCGCCGACCTGCGTCTCCTCGAAACGGCGCAGCTGCGGGTCGCGGAGGCGGCTCTCACCGGTGAGTCGCTGCCGACGGAGAAACAGACCGCCCCTCTGCCCGAAGCCGAGCTCCCCTTGGGCGACCGCAGCAACCTCTGCTTCAGCGGCACGGTTGTCCGCTACGGCCGCGGCCTCGGGGTGGTGACGGCGACCGGCATGACGACGGAACTCGGACGCATCGCCTCCCTCCTCGAAAGCGGCGAGCGTCTCACCTCGCCGTTGCAACGGCGCCTGGCCGCCTTCGGCAAGCGCCTGTCGCTCCTCATCCTCGCCATCTGCGCAGGAGTCTTCGCCGCCGGCCTCTGGCGTGGCGAAGAGGTCCTGCTGATCTTCCTTACCGCCGTCTCCCTGGCGGTAGCGGCGATCCCCGAGGCGCTGCCGGCGGTGGTGACCATCGCCCTCGCCCTCGGCGCCGGCAAGCTGGTGCGGGCCAACGCCCTGGTGCGCAAGCTGCCGGCGGTGGAGACCCTCGGCTCGGTGACGGTGATCTGCTCGGACAAGACCGGCACCTTGACCGAAAACCGCATGACGGTGGAAGAGGTGGTCCTTGCCGCCGGTGGAGGAAATGATCGGCTGCTGGGGCTGGGCATGGCCCTGTGCAACGACGCCGACGGCGCCGAGGGGGAGGAAGTCGGCGACCCGACGGAAATCGCCCTCATCCGCCACGCGGCCGCCGCCGGTCAGCTCCGCGCCGAGCTCGACCAACGCTACCGTCGCCAGGGGGAACTTCCCTTCGACTCGGAGCGCAAGCGCATGACCACCCTCCATCCCTGGGAAGGGGGGTCTATCGCCTTCACCAAGGGCGCCCCCGAAGCCCTCCTCGCCGTCGCCGTCGCCGGCACCGATCAGGGTTATTGGGAGGGGGAAGCGGCGCGTCTCGCCAACCGTGGCCTGCGCACCCTGGCCTTCGCCCTGCGCCACTTTGCTTCCCTCCCTGAAGCTCTCACCGTTGACAGCGTTGAAACCGAACTGACGATCCTCGGCCTGGTCGGGATGGTCGATCCGCCGCGCCTTGAGGCGGCGGCGGCCGTCGCCGAGTGCCGGCGGGCCGGGATCGTTCCGGTCATGATCACCGGCGACCACGCTCTGACCGCCCAGAGCATCGCCGAACGCCTCGGCATCGTCGCTGGCGACAGCCGGGTGGTGAGCGGCCCGGAACTGAGCCGGATGAGCGACAGCGAACTGGCGGAGGAGGTCGGGTCGATCCACGTCTATGCCCGCATCGACCCGGAACAGAAGTTGCGCATCGTCGCCGCCCTGCAGCAGCAGGGGGCCTGCGTCGCAATGACCGGCGACGGCGTCAACGATGCCCCGGCGTTGCAGCAGGCCGACATCGGTATCGCCATGGGCCAGGGGGGAACCGACGTCGCCCGCGAGGCAGCGGACATGGTCCTCCTTGACGACAACTTCGCCGCCATCGTCGGCGCCGTGCGCGAGGGGCGGCGCATCTACGACAACATCCGCAAGTTCACCCGTTACCTCCTCACCACCAACGCCGGCGAAATCGTCGCCATTGCAGTTGCCCCCCTTTTCGGTCTGCCGCTCCCCCTCTTGCCAATCCATATCCTCTGGATCAACCTGATGACCGATGCCCTGCCGGCGCTGGCCCTCTCCGTCGAGCCGGCCGAAGGGAACGTCATGGCGCGGCCGCCGCGGCCGCCCAACGAGAGTCTCTTCGCCCGCGGCCTCGGCTGGCATGCCCTCTGGGTCGGCGCGCTCATCGGCTCTCTGGTCCTGTTCACCCAGGGGTGGGCCCTGCACATTGGTGACAGCCACTGGCAGACCCTGGCCTTCACCGTCCTCTGCTTCACCCAGCTCTTCCACGTCCTCGCCATCCGCTCGGAGTCCGCTTCCCTCTTCACCCTCGGCCTCGCCTCGAACAAACCCCTCCTCGGCGCCGTCCTCTTCGCCGCTGCCCTGCAACTGGCGGTGATCTATCTCCCCTGGTGCCAGCCGATCTTCCGCACCGCACCCTTGCCGGCGGGTGAACTCGCCGCGGCGGTGGCCCTCTCTTCCCTGGTCTTCTGGGCGGTGGAAGGGGAGAAGTGGTGGCGGCGGCGGGTTGGGACGCATTGATCCAGCGGTTAAATTATTCATTCCTGGTGTAGGCGCAGCATGCTGCGCCCCTGCCATGCACACGCGGGGCTTGCGTTTTTGACAAATACTGACCTAAAATAAGACCACAAATCAGGTCATGGAGGTTCGTCATGCAACGCATTCACGCCCGCTCAAGTGTCAGCATCAGCGATTTGAAAAAGAACCCTTCCGGGGTCATTGCCGAGGCTCAAGGGGCGCCGGTGGCAATTCTGAATCACAATCGCCCCACCGCCTATCTCGTTCCTGCCGCCGCCTTCGAAGCACTGCTGGAGAAGCTCGACGATCTCGGTCTGGCCCGCCAGGTCCGCGAGCGTCAGGGCGAGGAGACGGTGCGGGTGACCCTCGATGACCTATGAGCTCGAATTCAATGCCAGCAGCGGTAACACAGTTGTTTTTAGTTTTTTGGGAGAGTATGAAGATCGAATTGAAATGAAGTGATGGCCAAACTACCAGCTTACGGGGAGATTCCGGAGATTCCGGGGACATAATACCCAATTCTTTTCAACAATATCCCCCATTGCGCCCTCGCTCCTTCTCCTCTTCACAACTCCATCAACATCCGCGCCTGGCGATGCAGCTCTGCATTGGCCAGCGCCGCAACCTTTTTTTTGACCGCCCGCGAATAATACTCTTTTTCAGTTTTAGTCAGCGGCAAGCCATCCAGTTTCTTGCGGAACAGTTCTTTCTGCTTGGGAGAAAAGAGCTGCGATAGGGCATACTCAAGGGCCAGCTCATCGTAGGTATCCTTGCGCTGCCTACCCTTTTCGGCCCCCTTCTCGAAATAGAGTTCGAACATCCCTTTGAGTCGCCCCGCTTGGAACTCTCTGCCGGCAAGGGTGAAGGGGGCATCGTGACTCAGAGACCTCGTCAGCTGTTTGAGCTGAGCCGTGTCACGGTCGGACAATTGCGCTTTGAGTTGTTTCGTCCAGTAAAATGAAAGGCGCAAGTTGTCGTAGAGCGCCAGCGACAGCAGCAGCAAGGCCCGAAAATCCTCCTTTTCCCCGTCAGTGACGAGACTGGTCAAGACCCGATCGTATTCAAAACGGTAATCCCGGGCGGCATTCACGAGCAGTACCGGAAAACCTTCCCACAGGCGGGTGTCGCGGCTTTTCACCACGTCGGCAAGCGTCTGGTTGACGTCAACCTCCCCGCCAGCTTCCATGAGCGGCAAGCCGAGCCGCGCCAGCCTCTCCAGCAGCGTGTTGTCAGTCATAAAGTTTCTCCTCCCGGAGTAGTTCGATAAAGCGGTCGATATGCACCCCGATGCGCTCTGCGGAAATGTCATAGCTGATGAGTTCCCGGTAATGACTTGCCAGCCTTGCGATATCGAGCTTTCCGTGCAGGGCTTTAACCAGCAGCAGGCAATCTTCGAAATCGACCCCGGTCCCGCGTATCAGCTTGCTGGCGATCAAATCGTACGGGTTGAGTATGCCGATGTATAGGCGGGAATACTCCATCAGCAGGCTGTGGTTTTCCGGCTCCAGCGGCGATGCCAGCAGTTCGGTGGTATGGATGCGCTTGCCGGGAAAGAGGTCGAACCGGAAGATGTCTCCTTGTCGCAGCCAACCGTTGGCGGTGACCTGCTCATACCCGAGGTTTTTCAGGAGGCCGACCAGATAAGCGTGCTCGGCAAGAACTGGAACCACAAAATCGACATCCTTGGTGGATGGCTTGACCCCTTGCAGTGTCAGGGCCGTGCCGCCACAGGCGATGAGGCGAACCTTTCTCCTCAGGAAACGGTTCCACTGTGCCAATACATCAAGCAGGCTCTGCTTGTCGAGCCGATAGTCCATAGTCAATCCTTATCGATACAAATATGTGTACGTAATCGTACAACAGTTTGAACGAAAATGTACAAAAAAATTGAAACGAAGGCATAGTGTCCGGGGACTTCCTGCTTAATTCAAAAAACATTGGGGGGCGGCACGCCCTCCCGCCCTTCATCCTCCTTGCCTCGCCCTCCCCCCTGGTGTACACTTCTTCCCCTCGTTTCCCCTTGCCAAACCGGATATATGCTCATGTCGACGATCGCACCTATGACCAAAATCCGCGACCTGCTGGAGATGATCAAGTTCTCCCACACGGTCTTCGCCTTCCCCTTTGCCCTGATGGGGGCGCTGCTGGCCGGCCTCGCCAACGGCGCCCAGCCGACCTGGGTGCAGATCGGCTGGATCTGCCTGGCCATGGTTGGGGCACGCAGCGCGGCGATGGGACTCAACCGCCTCCTCGACGCCCGCATCGACGCGCAGAATCCGCGCACCGCCAGCCGCCACATCCCCGCCGGGAAAGTCTCAGTGGCGGAAGGGTGGCTCTTCGTCGTCGTCTCGACGGCTCTGCTCCTCCTCGCGGCATGGATGCTCAACCCCTTGTGTTTCTACCTGGCGCCGGTGGCCCTCGGCCTCTTTGTCCTCTACGCCTACTGCAAGCGCTTTACCTCCCTCGCCCACGTCGTTCTCGGCATCTGCCTCGCCGGCGCCCCCATCGGCGCCTGGATCGCCCTGCGCGGCGATCTGCAGTGGCCGATCCTGGCCCTTGGGCTGGCGGTCCTCTTCTGGGTCGCCGGCTTCGACATCTTCTACGCCCTGCAGGATCTCGACTTCGACCGCAGTGCCGGGCTGCACTCCATCCCGGTCAAGCTCGGCGAGAAGAACGCCATCCTCCTGGCCAAGGTCTTCCACGGCGTCATGGTCGCGCTGTTGCTGACCCTGCCCCTGGGATTGCCTTTAGGCTGGCTTTACTACGCCGGGATCGCCGTCATCAGCGGCCTCATCGCCTATGAGCACCAGCTGGTCAAACCGGGGGATCTGAGTAAACTCGATGCCGCCTTCTTCAACATGAACGGCTACATCAGCGTGACGATCTTCCTCTTCACCCTGGTGGATGTGCTGATTTGATTGGTAACCCCCCTTGGGGGGAGGGGGGATTTGGCCGACGGTTGCAAAATCCCCCTCGATCCCCCTTTGCCAAAGGGGGAAGGAGAAACTATGAAACAGATCGTCGTCGCCATTACCGGCGCCTCCGGTTCGGTCTACGGCCTGCGCCTGACCGAAGAGTTGCTCAAGGCCGACTGTCGGGTGACGTTGCTGATTACCAAATCGGGGCTGGAAGTGCTGCGCTACGAAACCGGCCTCGAATGGGAAGCGCCGCCCTCGGCGCGCCGGCAGCTGATCCGCGACTACTTCGGCGGCAGCAAGAAGCTCGAACACTACGACCAGACCGACCTCTTCGCCCCCATCGCCAGCGGCTCCTCGGCCCCCGATGCCATGGTCATCGCCCCCTGTTCCATGGCCAGCGCCGGCCGCATCGCCAGTGGCAGCAGCGAAAACCTCATCGGCCGGGTCGCCGACGTTGTCCTCAAGGAGCGCCGGCCGCTCATCGTAGTGCCGCGGGAGACCCCCTTCAATCGCATCCATCTGCAGACCCTTCTCACTCTCAACGACGCCGGGGCACAGATCCTGCCGGCAATGCCGGCCTTCTACCACCGGCCCAAGAGTGTCGAAGCTTTGGTCGATTTCGTCGTCGGCAAGATTCTTGACAGCCTGCACATCAAGCACCACCTCTTCCAGCGCTGGGGCGAGGACAAAGGCTGAAGGCGATTTGCCACGGAGACACAGAGACATGGAGAAGGTCCCAAGCTATTGGTTTAAATCCAAAGGCATCTTTTCTCAGCCTCTAGCTCTGTGGTAAAGATTTTCTCCAGGAATCAGGTTTCCTCTGTGTCTCCGTGTCTCTGTGGCAAGAAGGATTTATGAGCCGTTTTTTTGACAATCTTCGCCGCAAAGTTGAAGCCGGCGAGCGCATCGACGACGCCGAGGCCCTCGGCCTCTTCGAGAGCCGCGATCTTCTCGCCATCGGCGAACTGGCGGCGCTGGCCAACCGGCGCGTCAACGGCGACCGGGTCTACTTCAACGTTAACCGCCACATCAACTACACCAACATCTGCGTCAACCGCTGTACCTTCTGCGCCTTCTCCAAGGGGGTCGAGGACGACGGTTGCTACACCCTGGCCCTGGGCGACATCCTGGCCAAGGCCGCCGAGGCGGCGGCGGGAGGCGCGACGGAGCTGCACATGGTCGGCGGGCTGCACCCCGAGCTTCCCTTCGACTTTTACCTGGAGATGCTCGCCGCCATCCGCGCCGATTCACCATCCCTGCACATCAAGGCCTTCACCGCCGTCGAGATCGACTACTTCGCCAAGCTCACCGGCCAGAGTATCGAGCGGGTGCTGGGCGAACTCAAGGAGGCCGGCCTCGGCTCCATGCCCGGGGGCGGGGCCGAGATCCTCGGCGCGCGGGTGCGGGAGCAGATCTGCCCGGAGAAGATCGCGGGGGAGCGCTGGCTCGAAGTCATCGCCTGCGCCCACCGCTCGGGGCTGCGCACCAACGCCACCATGCTCTTCGGCCACATTGAGGCGGCGGCGGATCGCGTCGACCACCTGCACCGGCTGCGCGCGTTGCAGGACGAGACCGGCGGCTTTCAGGCCTTCATCCCGCTCGCCTTTCAGCCCGACAACACCCGCGTCCCCGGCGCGACCGGGGTCGGCGGGGTCGATGCCCTGAAGACCCTGGCGATCAGCCGCCTCTACCTCGACAACTTCCGCCATGTCAAGGCCTACTGGATCATGCTCGGCCTCAAGATCGCCCAGGTCTCCCTCTGCTTCGGGGTCAACGACCTCGACGGCACCGTGGTCGAGGAGAAGATCGGCCACGACGCCGGCGCCGACTCGCCGCAGAACCTGAGCAAGGAGGACCTCTGCGAACTCATCCGCAAGGCCGGCAAGGTACCGGTGGAGCGGGATACGCTGTATAACGAGCTGAAAACCTATTAGCCACGGAGACACAGAGACACGGAGAAGAACAAGAACAAAATCGTCTTTAAGGTTTTGAACGAAATGCCAGGCCTTGATTTTCTCCGTGTCTCCGTGTCTCTAGTGAGCAAAGCGAACGAGTGGCCGCATTGAACTTGTCCATGATTGAAATAATCACCCAAAAGATCGAAGCCGGCACCCCCATCGACCGCGCCGAAGCTCTCTGGCTGCTGACGCAAGCCGACCTCCTCGCCCTCGGCCGGCTGGCCGATGGCATCCGCGCGCGCAAGCACCCGCACGGCCGGGTGACCTTTGTCATCGACCGCAACGTCAACTACACCAATGTCTGCACCTCCAAATGTAAGTTCTGCGCCTTCTTCCGCGACGCCGACGCCCCCGACGCCTACCTCCTCGGCGCCGTGGCGATCCATGCCAAGGTCGCCGAACTGGTGGCGCAGGGGGGGACGCAACTCCTCATGCAGGGGGGGCTCCATCCCGACCTCAAGATCGAGTGGTTCGAGACCCTCTTCCGCGAGATCAAGCAGCGCTTCCCCCAGGTGCAGGTCCATTCCCTCTCCCCGGCCGAGGTCGTCCACATCGCCGAGCTCTCCGGGCTGACCATGACCGAAACCTTGCGCCGGCTGCAGGCGGCGGGGCTCGACTCAGTCCCCGGCGGCGGCGCCGAAGTGCTGGTCGACAGTGTGCGCCAGGAGATTTCACCGAGGAAGATCGGCGTTGCCCAGTGGACGGCGGTGATGGAGGCGGCGCACGGCCTCGGCATGCGCACCACGGCGACGATGATGTTCGGCAGTAAGGAAAAACCGGCGGACATCGTCGAGCACCTCTTCGTCATCCGCGAACTGCAGGCGAAGACCGGCGGCTTCACCGCCTTCATCCCCTGGACCTACCAGCCGGGGAATACCGAACTCGGCGGCGCCACCGCCAGCGGGGTGGAGTACCTCAAGGTCGTGGCCCTCGCCCGCATCGTCCTCGACAATGTCGCCAACATCCAGGCGAGCTGGGTGACGCAAGGGGCGATGATGGCGCAGGTCGCCCTCTTCTTCGGCGCCAACGACCTCGGCGGTACCATGCTCGAGGAGAACGTCGTCGCCGCCGCCGGCTGCTCCTTCCGCCTGAGCATCGCCGAGATCATCGCCCTCGCCCGCGGCGCCGGCTTCACCCCGGCGAAACGGAATACGTTGTACGAGATACTCGAATCCTATTAACCCGAAGCATCAGCCACAGAGACACGGAGACACAGAGAAGAGAAAAATCGTTTTGGGGTTAACCCTATAATCTGATTTTCCGTTGGTTTCCTCTGTGTCTCCGTGTCTCCGTGGCAAAGAATGAGGTCTTTATGAATCCGTTACGCAAAGCCATCCTCGACATGGCCGGTTACGTCCCCGGCTTCCAGCCGCCGGACAATGAGCCGTGGATCAAGCTCAACACCAACGAGAACCCCTACCCGCCGTCACCAAAAGTGCGCGAAGCTCTTCTCGCCGAGATCGGCGACGAGGGAGAGAATTTGCGCAAGTACCCCGACCCGGGGAGCAAGGCGATGCGCGCCACCGCCGCCGCCCTCTACGGCTTCGACCCGTCCTGGGTGATCACCGCCAACGGCTCGGACGAGCTCCTCAACAACCTCATCCGCGCCTTCGCCGGCGAGGGGGAGGAGGTCGGCTACGTCCACCCCTCTTACTCCTACTACGCCACCCTGGCCGAGATCCAGGGGGCAAAGGTCCAGACCTTCGGCCTCGACGAGAATTTCCGCCTCAAGGATTTCCCCACCAGCTACGAGGGGAAGATCTTTTTCCTCACCTCGCCCAATGCCCCCCTCGGCTTCGCCTACCCCCTTTCCTACATCGAGTCGCTGGCCCGGCGCTGCGTCGGCATGCTGGTGGTCGACGAGGCCTATGTCGACTTCGCCGACTTCTCGGCCATGGAGCTGGTCAAACGGCACGAAAACGTCGTCGTCACCCGCACCTTCTCCAAGAGCTATTCCCTCGCCGGCATGCGCCTGGGACTGGCGGTGGCACGGCCGGAGGTCATTAACGCCCTCGACAAGATTCGCGATCACTACCACCTCGACCGCCTCGCCCTCGTCGCCGGCAACGCCGCCCTCGCCGACCAAGCCCACCTCAGCGCCACCGTGGCGAAGATCCGCGCCACCCGCGAGCGCTTTGTCGCCGGGCTGAAAGCCCTCGGCTACACGGTGATCGACTCGCGCGCCAACTTCGTCTTCGCCGCCCCGCCCGACCGCGACGGCAAACGGATCTTTGAGGCCCTCTACGCGCGCAAGATCCTGGTGCGTTACTTCTCCGATCCCTTGCTCGCCCACGGTATGCGGATCACCATCGGCACCGATGCGGAGATGGACGACACCTTGGCGGCGCTGGGGGAGATCGGGTAGTCGGAAAACTGAAAACTTTTCTCACGCAACGGCGCAACGATCGCAACGAATGCAAGACCTTTCAAAAGCTTTAACGTGGCGTCGTTGCGCCGTCGCGTGAAATGATTATGCCCACGCTTTGGCTTTCGAATGACTATGTCTGATTCCCCGCAGATCGCCCCGCTTCTCTTCGCCTGGTACGGCCGTGTCGGCCGCGACCTGCCGTGGCGCCACACCCGCGACCCCTACCGCATCTGGCTCTCCGAGATCATGTTGCAGCAGACGACGGTGACGGCGGTGATCCCCTATTACCAGCGCTTCCTTGCCCGCTTTCCCGACATCGGGGTGCTGGCAGCGGCTTCGGCGGAAGAGGTGGTGGAGGCCTGGGCCGGCTTGGGTTACTACAGCCGCGCCCGCAATCTCCACGCCGCCGCACGGCAAGTGATGGAGAAGCATGGCGGCAACTTCCCGGCTTCTCAGGAAGAGCTGAGCGCCCTCCCCGGCATTGGCCGCTCCACCGCCGGAGCGATCCGCGCCATCGCCCATCAGGAACGCGGCGTCATCCTCGACGGCAACGTCCGCCGGGTACTGGTCCGCCTCTTCGCCCTCGATGGCGATCCACGCTGCACACCAGCGGAGAAACAGCTCTGGCTCTGGGCCGAAACCCTGACCCCGCTTGAGCGCGCCGACGACTACGCCCAGGCGATCATGGATCTCGGCGCCACCTGCTGCACGCCGACGAAACCGAACTGCCCGGAGTGTCCCCTGGCACCCTATTGTCAGGCGTATACTCAGAAGCGACAGGATGAACTGCCGCAGGCACGGGTAACGAAGGCGGTACCGACCGTCATCCAGGTCGGCCTCTTCCTCACCGACAAAAAGGGACGGCTGCTGGTGCGGCGCCGTCCCATGAGCGGCCTCCTCGGCGGGCTCTGGGAATTTCCGACTGGCGAAGTTCTCCCCGGCGCCACCCCGGAAATGACGGCGCGTCTGCTCTTGCAGGAGCTGGGCGGGGACGGGACCGTGCAGGAAGCCGGTACTGTCGCCCACGCCTACAGCCACTTCAAACTCGACCTGCGGCTCTACCGCGCCCGTGCTGATTCGGCCGGTTATGTCGCGGAAGGGGAGCACAATTGGCGTGCACCCGACGACCTGCGCGAACTGGCCCTGCACGGCGCGCACAAGAAGGCGTTGAAATTCATCTAGCCACAGAGACACGGAGACACAGAGAAAACCTGAGTCCAGGGTTTGACTCAAATCCAGAGATTGTTTCTGGTTGTG
>Ga0209212_1008186_pt1 | contig 11280 bp, 10 predicted proteins | sample RifGroC2_FD_183996 | JGI IMG/M metagenome (GOLD analysis project Ga0209212, IMG submission 183996) | Groundwater microbial communities from Rifle, Colorado, USA - Groundwater C2 (SPAdes) (version 2) | ecosystem: Environmental > Aquatic > Deep subsurface > Groundwater | place: Rifle, Colorado...
CCGCACTTTTTTCAGCCAGGGGTAGATAGAAAACCTGGTCTATCAGCACACCCAGCAGCATGGCCAGCGCAAGGGAGATAATTACTCCGGGGATTACGCCTATGCTGGTTTTAGTGAGAAAGAAGAATAGCAGGTAAGCGGCAGAGGTATACACCGCGCCATGGGCGAAATGAAATACCTTGGTGGTATTATAAATAAGCGACAGCCCCAGGGCGGCAAGCCCGAATAGCGCCCCCGCGCATATACCGTTTACTATAAATTGGAGAACCATAGTTGCTTAATATTATATCTGTTCCGGCCGCCGCGCTGCTCTGCTGTAACCACGGATTACAGCCTGTCTCTTACAGTACAAGTATATTACAGTTATCCTGACTGAAGTATCCCAGAAGTATCCTAAAACTATCCCAAAAGGGCGAATAAGCGATAAGGCCTATAGTTTGTTGTACCGCTTTAACACGTTATAGATGTACCACTCCAGTTTGTAGGGTAGGCGCTCGTCATTGCGTATTGATCTGCCTACGCCGGCTTTCCCGCCGTTGTACTGGGCGAGCAGAAGCGCCCAGAGGTTGTACTGTTTTCTGTTCGCGTATTCTATTTCGCTCCGCGTTATGGATACCCGGAGGTTACGCAGGTGGGCGGCGCCGGCCCGCAAGTTCTCCAGGGAATCATACCGCCAGCTGCTTTTTACCTGGCCGCTTTCCTCCAACATCCGGCCGGTGGCAGGCATTACCTGGGCTAGGCCGTATTCTCCGCTGGAGCCTCTCCCGGATTTAAATCCAGATTCGAATTCTATGACCGCTTCGTAGAGGCGGGGAGGGATGCCGTATTCTGCGGCTATGCGGCGCGCGGCCTGCCGCAGCGCGACTTCCGACTGAGATCTTCCCCGTGTTTCTTTGGGTTCGTTGCGCTGGGGCTCTTCTTCGTTATCCACCTCCTCATCAGCGGACTCTGCTGCGGCATAAATTTCCAATGCAGAAGCGGCGTCGCACCGGCTGCACGCCGGCGGGAGCAGCGGGCAGGCCAGCATGGCTACTAGAAATATCCGTTTATTGTAGAGCATATATCGCCTTCACTACGTTGTAGCACACGGTAGTTAAAAATCAAATCCTCGAATTATCTTATTCCTATCCTGGCACGGCGCCATCCGCATTCTCTTGTGACGGCGCCGCAGCCTCCTCGGAATCCGCTTCTCCATTCTCGTTTTCCGCGGCTTTATAGATTTCCAGCGCATTTACTATTTCCTCGCCAGCCGCCTGTAGAGCTGCCTCCTCGGGACTCAGCTTTTCCTTTGCTATCTCCTTTCCTTCAGGTTCTTTACCAGCGTTTGCACCCGTCTCCGGCTCTACAGGAAAATCGGGCAACAGTGCGGTAATGTCCGTACTGGTCAGCGACATAGTGGATACCGCCACCCCGGCCTTCGCGCCACCAGGCTTCGACACCTCTTTAACTAGGGCGGCCCCCATCCTGCCGCAAAGCTCCGCCCCTGTATGGATAATTTTCCTCACCTGGGGATGGCTCAGTAGCGCCACCAACTGGATCACGGCCAGCAGAGATGTGATATAGCGCATCATATTGATTTCCCCCGCTTCTCCGCCAAACCGACCTTCCAGAGGCGGATTTTTCTATCCACGTCCTCCGGAGTGCTCATCCGCACGCTCTGTCCTCGAAGCGCCCCCAGTATTTCCAACACAATACCCAGCCTGCCGGGCAGTCTCGTAGTATTTATCTGGTAACCTTCCCGGGACAGGCAGGCGGAGATTGGGAAGACGCCCGAGATAAGCCGGCTTTCCGCGTTTGGCCTATCGTCCGCATAAAACACTTCATGCAGCAAGAACGCCACGCGCCGTGAATCGCCGCAACTCCCGCCGGCCATCGCCGACGCGGCAAAGAAAAAGAGAGAATAAATCACCAGCAGGATAGTCTTCATTTTATTTGCCTCCCATTCTGAGCTTCAGCAGCTCGCGCTGGCTCATGCCTGTCCTCGTCTTCTGGCCCAATATAATATCCATGTCCTGCGATGACTTGCTGTCGAAAATTTTACCGGCGTCCTCTCCGGCGTTGATCCCGAAAACTTCCGTAGTCAGCAGCTCTACCTGGTGTTCTTTTTTAAGAACATCCACCAGGTAGGCCTCTGTCTTAAGTTCCATTATGCGCACCTGCACCGCGCCCACAACGGCTTTTATACCTTCTATCTTCTGCTGTATGGTCTCGTTGATGGCGGCGATACGCTCGCTGCGCTCCTGGAACTTTTTTATCATGGCTTTACGCTGCTCAACGGCGTCTATGGCATGATTCAGCTTCTGCGCGTCCATCTCGCTGACAGCGTCGGGAGAGATCTCCGCCAGCTTCATCATTACGGCCGAGCTCCGCTCCTGCTGCACCAGCTCGTTGGAAAATTCCGTTACCAGGCCATCTATCTTTTCCCTGGTCTTCCCAAGCCCGCCGGCCACGCCCTCCTCCATTTGCGCCTGTATGTGCGCCATAGTGCCGTGGAAGGTCTCCAGCTTGTCGGCCATGGTCCGCAGGCTGGCTTCCCACTGGCAGAGATCCCTGGCTTTTGCAGCTTCCCTGTCTTTTTTAGGGATGTCGGCGTAGCCTGCCGCGATCCGGCCGGCGGCTTTTTCCGCAGTCCTGTTCGCGGCGCGATAATCAGTCAGGATCGTATGCGCGACTTTAACTTCCATGACTAAACTGGGAACGATTGTCGAACGGTCAACCGGCATCGCGGCGACCTGGACCGCGAAGATGGCTGTAAAAATTAGTGAAAGGATCTTTGTCATTTTAGTATCCTCCGATAAGCGGCTTAAGGACGCCTGCTTCGCAGTTGAACCGGATAAGTGTCGCCGCGTCCGCCGCAGCGCCAGCGGCCAGGCAGACATCCTTTTCAGCCATGGCACGGGCCTCCGGGATTGGCGCTGTTTCGGCGGCCTCCGCTAATTTATCTATCGCCTGCGCGATCTCCGCCTCTGTTTTTGCCGAAGCGAACGAACCCAGAGCAGCCTTGTCCTTTACGCCCCAATCCTCCAGCCGCTCCACGGAGTTCCGTTCTTCTACCTTGATCAGCTGGCTGCTCCCGCCGCAGCCGGTGCAGGCTATGAGTCCCAGGAACGCTATGTGTTTTATCGTCATAAATTTGTCCGTCTGCTGTTTTTCGGTTTGCGATGTCTTCTGCTGTTCCGTTTTCATGTTCATAGTTTAGCGCAGCGCTTCTGGTTTTACTATGCAGAGGTTATCCTGAAGATATCCCAGAACCTCTATTTAACGTCGGATAACTCACACGAATAACTCTCGCACTCTTCGAGACTATTTGTATTCCCAGCATGCACGCTGCCTGCGAAGTCTAACTGGACAGCTTCCAGCGCGGTACAGGCCGCGATAGAGATCGCCAATGCCGCTATTATCAGCAGCAGCCTCCCGGGGATCGTGTTTATGTTTATGCCCATATATTTCCCTGCCTTTTTTAAGTTTAAACTTCAAATTTTACCCGCCCGCCTGAACGCCTCTCCGCAGACATCGCAATGCGCTTTAAAGTCGCTGACCGCGACCCTGACCGCGTAACCGCAGCCGCAAACCCATTTTTTCAGCTTGCTCCGACCGGCCTCGTCTACCAGAATTCCTTCTATCTTATGGTCTATCGCTTCCACGCCATGTTTGACGCAAAAAGATTTGAACGGGTCCTGAATTTCGAGCGTTATACCGCGCGAAGAGCAAGGGATTCCCTGTTTAGCAACCATCAGGCAAAAGTTTTTGTTGTGGTAGTAAAATGAGGATGAATGCCTTCCGTATTTGGCGGGGTTCACATACTGCGCCAGGTGGCCGGCCTCATGCAGCAAGGTTTTTAACATCTCCATTAAGGGTCTATTAATATGTACCGGGTTTATGTTTATCTCATACATAGCGCCGATATCGTTCCTGCCGTGCAGGAAGTGCCCCAGGTTCCTCCACGCGCTGCCTTTGAAGGTTATAACAGGCAGCGGCAGTTTTCCCTCGAAGTATTCTGCGTTGAACAGATCAAAAAAATGGTAGAGGGTGTCCGCTAACGCCTGCATATCTACTAACCGACTGTCAGAAGCTTGGACTGTCCAAGATTTTTTCAGGAGCCCAGTCTCATGGTCCCTTACCTTCTGATTTATCTCGTCCATATTGCCTCCTTTTATATCCCGGTTTGTCATAGTCATGTTTTACCACACAGCGAGCAGATAAAAAATCCCAAAAACAACCTAAAAGTATCCCAAGGTAACGCGCAGAGATAGTTTCCGGATATAGCTGGTATTGAAGCCCCGGGTAGCAGCAGCTAAACTGTAGTTATGAAGACCACAAAAAAAGACGAAGACAAAATGTTCTTCATACTCAAAATGCGTGAGGGCTTGCCTGCCGACGTGTATTTTGGATGGGATCTCATCGGATACTCTCCTCTTGAATTGCCGATCACCATAAAAGACGCGGTACACAACTTCACCCCTTTCGTATACGCGCTCCACACCAAAGGAATAGATACTGCGTTTGAGTTGGTAGCGCAGTCCTGTCCGTCCGGCGGCTCCGGTCCCAGCCTTTCTTTACGCGCGCGTGTTTCCCACCATGACAGCGCCGCTGCCCTGGCGGCGGCGCGCAGCATGGCTAAGGGTCTCGCCGCCGGGTTGGCGCTTATGAAGCGGTTTCAGTGGGTACCTATAAACGAGCCGCGTTATAAGCAGCTGTTTGAAGGATTCTGCCCGGCCAGTATCTGGGAAATAAGCCAGCGTTCGCAGTTAGTGGAACTTAATGCCGAAAGCCGCACCCCGGCGTCCGGCCGTTACGGCTTAGCTATTCATCCATTTGCGCCTCAGCCGGATCCGATGGGCCGCATTTTGAGGTTGCTCAACCAATGCGAAGAGCCGATGCGCGTAATCATCGCTTTAGCTCCTGCCCAGTTCACCACCAGGGAACTGAATTTCCTTAACGCGCAACAAAAAGCGGCTTCAAAAGATTCGGAAGAGGAAGAAGACCTACTGCTGTCCCCTTATCGTTCTTTGGCTTTACTCGGTACCGCTGCAAGGGCGGAATTTATGAAGGATGGGGCTTACCTGCTGCATGTTTATACAGCTTCGGCAGTCCCAGTCCCGGAATTTACCGTAAATAGCCTCGCCATCGCTATGGCTGCGCCGGCCGCCCCCTTGGAATATGCCGGCGGCTTTAACGTCCAATTGTTAGCCGGAGAGGAAAAAAACATAGCGGAAGCTAACCTAGAAAATTTGCGTTTCAATCTGCCGGCCTTCCAGACAAGCACCGCCTGGGGCCGGTTACCTCTGCTTGTTTCTGCGCCGGAGGCTGCGGCTCTTTTCCGCTTTCCTACCTCTCTTTGTCCCGGCCTGAAGCGCATACGCAATTCTGCTCCTTTCACGGGCCTACCGGAGACCGAGGGTACTGTTATAGGGCACGCCGCCGGTTCGTCTAAAGCTTGTATTGAAGTACTACTTTCTTCTGAAGCCAGGCTGCGCCATATAGTTATTGATGGCCAGACAGGAACGGGGAAAACCTCACTTATGCTCTCTATGGCTTTGCAGGATGCAAGGAATGGTCATGGGCTCTGTATTTTAGCCCCACATGGAGACGACAAGGGAGATCTATATTCTCTTTTCCGGGAAAATCTCCCGGCGTCCAGGCGCAAAGATCTTATTCTTTGTGATTGCTCAATGCTTAAACCGGATTTTTGTTTCAATTTCCTTGAACATACTTCCGCAGGCGAACCGGTCAGGATCGCCGAGAGTTTGCGCGATATAGTGGGGCAGATCTATGACCTGCGACATACGGGCGGGCCTATCTTTGATATGGGGTTCGTCTCGTCCCTTCTTTTAGTCATGTGCGACCCCCTCGCCAAACTGGAAAATGTTATGCAGTTTTATTACGATAAAACTTATCGTACCTACTGTGCCAGCCTCTGCAAAGACCCATTCGTGGTTTCCGCCTGGGAGAGGATAGTAGCGACTGCCGGCGGCGAGATGAGCCTTGCGAATCTGGCGCCTTATGTGGTTTCCAAGCTCAGCCCGTTTTTATTTAACGAGCGGATCCGCTCCATTGTTTCCTGCCAGAAATCCAGTTTAAACTTTAATAATATTTTGCAGACGAGAAAGATCGTGGTGGTCAACCTGGCCAAAGGATCTATCGGCCCCCTGGCCTCATCTTTTATCGGCATGCTCTTTACTGAAAAGATCCTCCGCGCAGCCATGGATCCCAAAAACAGGACTAAAAAAGCTGGGACCAATTTTTATCTTTACGCCGATGAGGCCCAGACCATAGTGACGCCGGGCTTCGCGGAGCTTCTCTCTGAAGCCCGCAAGTATAAACTCGGTGCTGTGCTGGCCACTCAGTTCCTGGGGCAGCTCCCCTCCAGTGTACTGAGCGCCGTGCTTGGTAACGTCGGCAACCTGCTCTGTATGCGTGTCGGCCCCGCGGATGCCGGCTTGCTGGAATCTTATTTTCAGTCCGCGTTCAGCAAGGCCGACTTACTTAGCCTGCCTATAGGAACGGCGGCGGCCAGCATATTATCCAAGGGAGAAAAAACTTCACCTTTCCTTCTTTCTACTTCGAATGGCATGGCTTTGGCTGAAGCTAACGCGGCCAAACAAGAGGAACGCGAAGCAGACGTAAAGCCCGAAATATACGCCAAAAGAACTGTCAGGCGTCCGCGGAGCGGTTTGCGGCAAACTAAGCCCGACAGCAAAGGGGATACTTCAGGGATTAATACGCCATAGCTTTCCAAGATATCATCTGTTAGAATTAAAGCACTATGCATATCATAAGCGCTTCCCGCCGGACCGATATACCGCACTATTACCCGGACTGGTTCGCTCAGCGGCGGAAGGCCGGTTATGCCGAATACCGCACTGTTTACGGCGGCGGCAAGGCCGGCTACTTTAAAGCGTCCCTTAAGCAAGAAGATGTTTATGGTTATTTGTTTTGGACTAAATACGCCGGCCCCTTTCACCGGGAATTGGCGGTACTTCGCAAAGACGGAGTGCCTTACGTGTTCCAATACACTATAACCGGGTACGGAAAAGACGTGCAGCCGGGCATACCGGACAGAGATACCGCTATCGCAGATTTCAAGGCCGTTGCCGCAGGCTTACCTGGGCCGGAATGCATACAGCTAAGGTACGACCCCATCCTAATAAGCGACTCCGTCTACACTCGCGACTGGCACCGGAAGAATTTTATGGAGATAGTTTCACGCCTCGCGGGCTTTACCCGCGTAGTTAATGTTAGTTTTACAGAACCCTATCTCAAAGCCATCGCCAAAGTACCTGAAGGGCATAAGATCTCCTGGCGGCAGTCTACTAAGCAGCGTGAAACGACCTATATAAAACACCCCGAGCTCCATCCCGTGGGAGCCGAGGATCTGGAACTACTGTGCAATATGGAAGTCATAGCCAGAAACTACGGCATGCAGTTCCGGGTTTGCTGCAATAGCGAGTATTCCGATAAATTCCCCAAAGCGCAATGCTGCGGGGCAGAGCTTTTTACGCCGTATGGGCAGGTTTTAAGCCTGCAGGTAGCGGGGCTCAAGGCCGGGCCGTCACGCGAAAGTTGCCAGTGTGTGAAGACCATCGATATCGGGATGGATAACACCTGCCCTGGTGGTTGTTTCTACTGCTACGTAACAACATCCCCCGATCTGGCCATAAAAAATTTCAAGAAACATGACCCAAACAGCGCCCACCAGCGCTAAGACAAATATACAGGGGGAGTATAGCGGTTTGATTTTAGAACTAAGGCCTGTCAGTTGCGGGCCTGCTACTTGACCTGGGGACTGTGCCGGTTCGACTATTGTTTTTTGTTTTAGGCGAGCAGCGTCCATCGTTACCTTGGCGTGTATTTAATGTAAGTTTTCGCTTGGAACCCATTTGCTTAAATATCAAAGTTAGTGTGGAGGGGCACCTCAAAAAATCAGTCATCAGTTTATATCCCTATTTTATTAAACCGGCAGAAATTGTGGAATAAGGTCATAAGGTCAGCCTGCTTACAGATAAGGATTACATGATACGTAAAGGCAAAATTAAGAGTTTGGACAGGGAAAAGGACATCGTTATTATTGTTGACTGCGATTCCGGCGAGGAAATCCCTGTAAATATTTCCCAATTATTCGGAATAATGATCATAAGTTGCGACAGCTTGGAGGAGCTGGAGGAAAAACCTAAACAGTATTACAATATTATTGATAAGATGATGACAGTTAAAGGGCAGGAAGTGGAGTTTGAAACTGTAGTCAAAGATGGTGAGCAAATTGCTCAAAGTGTCCGCCTGATAGAACGGCATAGCACTCCTACAGCCGCTAATGCCGCTAACACCCCAGAATTATTTCTAACTCGTCGCATAAGTGATCCTAAGGCTATAGAGAAATGCAAGAGCATCCTTGATGAATGGTCTGCCAGCATTCCCTTTTCCCCTATAATTAACCTTGGTTCTGACACAGATTTTATAGTCGCATTTGAAGATGCCGTTTACAAAACAAGTGTGACTACACAGATTGAGAAACGTCGTATTCAAGATCATCGCTCGCCTTATACAGGACAGCAACTCCCAAGACAATCGCGCTCATATGTTGATCCTGAGTCTGTAAAACTTCTACCATTTGCTGATTTTTTAGAGCATCACAGGTCAGAGGAGATTTTTGACACGCGTTGTGTCTATGATTGCTCAAATTGTAAAGCCACAGGCGAAGTTACTTGTCCAAAGTGTTCTGGAAGCGGTAAGGTGGAATGCAGTTACTGTGATGGGGATGGGCACAACAAGTGTAGTAATTGCGATGGAGCCGGATGGATTACGACTATATGCACCAGACATATCCAGGTGACGTGCCTTGCCTGTAAAGGGAAAGGCTGGGTCAGACATCCGTTCAGAGAAGAGAACATGGAATGTAATTCGTGTGACGGGCTAGGAGAGAAAACTGAAGATGAGGATGAAGACGAGGAGAAGCCTTGTCACGACTGTGCCGCTTCGGGCAAGATAGTTTGCAGTAATTGTCGAGGGCGCGGGGAGGTTATCTGCGGCAAATGTGATGGCAGTAAAAAAATAGCATGCCCCGATTGCGATGGGCAGAGAAAGATTTTCTCATATAAAACAGTAGAAGTTGATGAAGGGCCTGTTAGCAGTGAGAATCAATATATTCCACCCGGACTTCCTAAGTTTCAAAAAAAGATACATCCTCTTTCAAATCTCAAGGGTCCTAAAGTTTTTACACAGGATGAGCCCGGCCGGATCGAGCAGTTTATGTTTCATGAGCACTCAGCCGCGAAATTGCTGTCCGAACAAGTCGAATCTTGTCGTGCCAGCCACATTGGTAAAATATTGCGCCAATGCATAGATATCGAGGCTTGTTATATAGTGGAGTATCAATATATTTATAATCAAAAGAGATATTCCATTTATATCAACCCGGAACATCGCCTAGTGGAGGACGTTGGGGGGCCGATATACGCTGTTGTGTCAAATCTGGATATTTTAGCTGATAAGGCCCTAAAGGAGCGACGGTTCGAAGACGCCTATAGACTTGTCTCGCGCGCCATCTGCATGGATGGGATTTCGGTAGGCGAGAAGAATATCCGCGATTTGTCCATCAGCGGATTGCTGCGGAGCTACCGGATATTCGCCTTTGCCACTTACCTGAGCATGATAATCGCTTGGTATTATATTGGCGTTATATTGCCTACGCTCCAAACTAGTTACTGGATCACTCTAGGTCTTCCGCTCTTGGTTTTGAGTGTGTCGCTTATTGCGTTGGATATTGGCCTCCGATTCCCTGGGTTAAGGGAACGGCGTGTAGTTTCAGTTTTGACAGGATTCTTATGTTTTTTGGTCGGAGCGGGAATTGGGACTGGCAGCACTTGGAAGGAGTGGATTGGCCCTGGCATAATCGGGGCGATAGTTGCCATCTTCGGCTTTGTGCGTTACAAGAGTAGAAGTTTGCATTTACGCTTAGAAGACTATCTGGAAACTTTCGCGTCTCCCAAAGCACAAGAATGTCACGTGTTGAAGTTCGATCCTAAGCCCGCAACATACCAATACACCTGGCAGATCCTGCTTTTTATTGTCGCTTTATTTATGATACTTCCGCTTAAAAACATAGCATTGGCATGGAAACCTTTGCATGCTCTCGATACAACATCTGGGACTCAAGATAAAAATGCGGTTGAGCGGCGTTATACGCGCTCTCTGGCAATGTGGAGGAGTGGACTCGGAGAGGACTATAAAATAGTGGCCACCAGCCTGAATAATCTTGCGGTAGTTTACTATTCACAAGGTAAGTACGCAGAAGCAGAACCGCTCTATAATCGCGCGTTGGCAATCTGGGAGAAGGCTCATAACGCTAATCATACGGATATGGCCACAGGTCTAAACAACCTAGCAGTAATGTACTTCTCTCAAGGACTATTTCCAGAAGCTAAAGCCACTTTAGATAGGGCTACCTCTTTAGGAGCCGAAGAAGAGGTTAAAAAAACATTAGAGTGGGGCAATGCAGTTGAAGCTCATACTAAGGCGGAAGTTCAAGCCAGGGCAGAAGCACAGGACAAGGCCGAAGCCAAAGTAAGAGCCGAAGCTCATGCCAGGGCAGAAGCACAGGACAAGGCCGAAGCCAAAGTAAGAGCCGAAGCTCAAGCTAGAGATGAAGCTCAAGCAGTAGCCGAAGCCCAGGCTAGAGATGAAGCTCAAGCCAGAGATGCTGAAATTCAAACTAGGCGTGAAGCACAACTCAGAGCCGAAGCCGAGCGGACTAAACCATTTAACGGGCCCTTTTCAGAGATGACCTGGGATGAAGCGGCTAATTACTGCACAAATAATAACGGACGCCTACCTAATACTGATGAGCTAACAAGGCTATACAAGAATGAATGTGGACGCAAAGAAGATCCAGCTAGTTGCCGATTCTGGTTCTGGTCATCCGAAAAGACGAGTGTTAAGCATGGTTTTCTTGGCACCATGAGTACTGGCATAAAGCATGTATCCTACGTCCGTTGCATACGTTGGGGCTTTTAAGGGGGTGGGTGGGGAGTAGGGGACGTACATGACTTATGACTTATTGTCCACAAAGCGGCTTGGATTGTTAGTAATAAGTAATAGTTATATGCGTCCCCTATGCTTTCCTTATGGTACGGCGAGGCACTTTAAAGCATAAATAGACACTTTAATGGGTGGGTTAATACGCCATATCATAAATGGGCGGGGACATTTCAGGCGGGCCAGGCCGGGTGCGGCGGCCTCTCATGGCCAGACGCTACCGGCCTGGCTTTACCTTATTTTCTTTGC
>Ga0209212_1008187_pt1 | contig 11279 bp, 9 predicted proteins | sample RifGroC2_FD_183996 | JGI IMG/M metagenome (GOLD analysis project Ga0209212, IMG submission 183996) | Groundwater microbial communities from Rifle, Colorado, USA - Groundwater C2 (SPAdes) (version 2) | ecosystem: Environmental > Aquatic > Deep subsurface > Groundwater | place: Rifle, Colorado...
CAACCTCAACCTCAACCTCAACCTCAAAGCTAAGGCTAAGGTTAAGGTTAAGAAGAATCCTTGCACTTTGCACCTTGCACCCTGCACCCTGCAATTCGAACCTTGAACTCATAAATGGAAAAAGGCGAAATAATAATATTTTTAAGGAGGGGGAATTAAATCAGGCATCAACCGTCAAGGAATACTTGACACTTCAAACTGGGAACAGTTACAATAGACTATTCTTTGAGTTATGAACAACCATATCAAAAAAGGACAACTAGTTATATATCAGGCTGCTGATAATGCTGATTTTCAAATTGAAGTCAGAGTTAAAGATGATACAGTCTGGCTTAACAGGCATCAGATTGCTCAATTATTTGAAAGAGATATTAAAACTATTGGCAAACATATTTCAAATGCTATAAAAGAAGAGTTACATTCTGTGTCAGTTGTCGCAAATTTTGCGACAACTGCATCTGATGGCAAATCATATCAGGTTGAACATTATAATTTTGATATGAAAATTTCTTTGAACCTTGAACTTTGAACCTCGAACTTGAACCCCGAACCCTGTTATGGGAATAAACCAGGTTAAAAATCTGCTTAGTCAGAAGGAAAATATAAGACTCGAATTTAAGAAGGCTCTTAAGGAATTGCCTGAGAATATTTTTGAAACAGTATGTGCGATGCTTAACAGAGATGGTGGTGAAATAATACTTGGAGTAAGTGATGACGGCTTAATTCTGGGAGTAGATTCGGGTAATGTTGATAAAATTGTTGCACAAATAGTGGCTCAATCAAATAATCCGCAAAAACTTGATCCTCCTTTTATTTTATTTCCTCAGAAGTATGAATTAGAAGGGAAATTAATAATCAGATTACAGGTTCCGGTCAGCTCTCAGGTACACAAAACAGCAAATACAGTATATGACAGAAGTAATGATGGTGGCTTCAGGATTTTAAATCCTGTGAATATTGCAGATATGGTAAACCGTAAAAGGTTGTACTTTTCTGAAATAAATACTTTTTCAGCAGTCTGTTATTCAGACCTTAAGGAAGAATTATTTTTAAAAGTTCGGAACCTTATTCGGAGCAATAATCCAAATCATCCCTGGCTTAGTCTGACAAATGAACAAATGCTGTCCAGAGCCGGAATTTTAAGGAGAGATCCACAAACTGGAATTGAATCATATACTCTGGCAGCTGTTTTGTTATTTGGTAAAGATGAGGTTATTCAGAATATCCTTCCATTTTTTAAAATAGATGCAATTGTCAGAAAGAAAGATCTTACACGATATGATGACCGGGATTATATTCAGTGTAATCTCATTGAAGCTTATGACCGGCTTATGAATTTTATTTCAAAGCATTTACCTGATAAATTTTATTTGGAAGAAGACCGACGGGTCAGTTTATTAAATAAAGTATTCCGCGAGGTAGTTGCTAATTTTTTAGTACATAGGGAGTATACAAATGCATCTCCGGCTACTTTAATTATTTATTCTGACAGAGTTGAAACATCTAATGCCAGTAACCCACACGGTAAAGGTATTATTGATCCTGTCAACTTTACACCTTTTCAGAAAAATCCGTTGATTGCCAAATTTTTTATTCAACTTGGAAGAGTTGATGAGCTTGGTTCCGGAATTATTAATGTTAACAGATATCTTCCTCATTACTCTGGTACGAAGACACGTCCTCAGTTTATTGAAGGAGATGTTTTCAAAACAGTTATTCCAATTGGTAGGAGATATGCTACTGAGGGAATAAATGAGGGAATAAATGAGGGAATAAATGAGGGAATAAATGAGGGATTAGAAACACTATTAAGATACATTAGTAATAATGAAGGATTAAGAGCTAATCAGCTTAGTACGGCACTGAATACTCCTAAAAAGACGATTGAAAGATGGATTTATAATCTAAAAAGCAAAAACAAAATAGAATTCAAAGGCAGCAAAAAAACTGGCGGATATTATCTTAAAGGCTCCAAATACAAACCATAAAGTTCAAGGTTCAATGTTCAATGTTCAAGGTTAGGAACACTGAACGTTGAACTTTAAACCTTAAACTATGAACCTTAAACTATGAACTTTAAACTTTGAACTTCAACCTCAATTAAGTGCCCGAAACTCAAAACATAGAGTATAAGACTACCTGGCGCGATGAATACCTTAAATGGCTATCTGGTTTTGCCAATGCCTCAGGGGGTAAGTTATTCATTGGCGTGGACGATGCTGGTAGTGTTGTCGGTTTGCCGGATGCTCAGAGACTGATGGAAGACATACCCAATAAAATTGTCAACTATCTTGGAATCATTGCTGATTTAAAGTTATTACAGGATGAAGATAAAGCATATATCGAAATTTCGATTTCTCCTTCAAGTGTACCAATCTCCTTCAAGGGAATCTATCATTATCGCTCGGGCAGCACAAAACAAGAACTGAAAGGAACTGTCTTACATCAATTTCTTCTGAAACGATTAGGACGCACCTGGGATGATTTGCCTTGTGAAAATGCTGTTATTCAGGATATTGATCAAGATGCCATAAATTATTTTTTTCGAAAGGCAATAGTTAGTAAACGTTTGACAGAAAATGCCGGAAATGTTGATTTGAAAACGACACTTCAAAACCTTGACTTGCTAACAGACGGAGAGAAGCTAAAAAACGCTGCATTGTTGTTGTTTGGTAAACGACCTTCACAATTTTTTCCATCTGTTTCATTCAAAATCGGACGTTTTATTGATAGTGACGATGATCTACGATTTCAGGATGTTGTGGAAGGCAACATTTTGCAAATGGCCGATAAAGTAATGGATATTTTAAAATCCAAATACTTGATTTCTCCCATCCATTATGAAGGTCTGCAGCGGATTGAACAACTTGAAGTCCCTGAAGAGTCGCTCCGCGAAGCTATATTCAATTCAATCATCCATAAGGACTATAGGGGTGCACCTATCCAATTGAGTGTGTATAACGATAAACTGATCCTTTGGAACGAAGGCCATTTACCCGAAGATTTTACCATTGAAACACTGTTGGGGAAGCATCCTTCCAGACCATACAACAAAAACATAGCTGATGTTTTCTTTAAAGCAGGGTTTATTGAAGCCTGGGGAAGGGGTATTTCCAAAATAATCAATGGGTTTACAAAAGCCAACCTTCCAGCTCCGGTTTTTCAAACTACAATGGGTGGCATATTGGTAACCATTAAAAGAGTAGCAGTAATGATGAATGAACCTAAAGAGCAGGTTAATGTCACAGAAGATGTCACAGTAAGTGTCACAGAAAATAGGTTGGAATCTGTTTTGAGATTAATAAAGAATGATAACGCTATTACCACAACTAAATTGGCCCAATTACTTAATGTGACAAGAAGGACTATAGCAAGAGATATTGAAAATCTAAAAAGTGCCGGGAAAATACGTAGAATTGGGTCAGACAAAAACGGTTTTTGGCAAATTGTTCAATAAATAATGTTCAACGCTCAAGTCAAAGGTTAAGGCAAAGGTTAAGGTTAAGAGAACCTCAGCCTCAACCTCAGCCTCAACCTCAACCTCAGCCTCAACCTAAGTAGTAGGCAGTAGATCAATATTTTATATTTTTGAACATAGAAATGGCTGGCAAAGCTTGAACTTTACGCCTTGAACCAGAAGTTTTTTGTTCAAAGTTCAAGGTTCAAAGTTCAAGGTTAGACGGGAAATACAATTATGAAAGTTACAAGATTTGAAGATCTGGAAATATGGAAGGAATCAAGAGAGCTATGTAAATCTATATTTGAAATAACAGAGAAAGACCCCTTTAATAAAGATTTTAAGCTTAAGGATCAAATCAGGGGTTCATCAGGCTCAATCATGGACAATATAGCCTGCCCTGTGAAATAAATATCGATGGAGTTTTTTGTTTACATATTACGTAGCAAAATGGATGGTAAATTCAACCAGGCTATACCTCCGATCTGAATAAAAGAATCGCTGAACATAATCTGGGCAAGGTAAGTTCTACAAGAAATAGATTACCCTTTGAATTAGTATATTATGAGAGTTGTCTTAATCACACAGATGCTTTGCACCGAGAGAAGTATCTCAAAACTACATATGGCAAAAGATATATTAAAAATAGGTTGAAAAATTATTTACTAATCTAAGACATATTTCACAGGGCAAGAGGGTTTTGAACGTGGAGGCAATAAGGAATTTATCCAATTTCTCTTTATTGCCAAAGGATCTTGTGGTGAGTGCAGATCTCAATCATACAGAGCTTTTGATAATAAGTATATAAATCAAATTTCTCTCGACGACTTTATATCAGTGACAACCCAACTTAGCAAGAAAATTTCCTCACTTATAACATACCTTAAAAATAGTGATATGACAGGTTCAAAATTCAAAAAACCTTAAACCTTGAACCTTGAACCTTGAACCTTGAACCGTAATTTTTAATTAACTTTGCAATTAATCATTAAGCAATATGTCGCAGTACATTTTTGAAGGAAAATATCAGAATAAGTCCGGAAGTGTTAAGGTTAAGCTTCTGTTGTTACATTTTGAGGACGAACACAAAGTTCATTTTATCTATTCCCCGCACCTTGATTTGACCGGATACGATAACAATTTCGAAGAGGCAAGGAAATCTTTCGAAATTGTTTTTGCAGATTTTATCGATTACACGTTAAAAAAGAAAACTCTTAATAAGGTTCTTACCGGCTTAGGCTGGGAATTGAATTGAGTTTCGTAAATTTCTCAAGAGCCAGGGGTTAAACATTATTAAGGACACCAAAGGCCGGGGTGGTCATGAGAAATGGTCAAAATCGGGTATGGACAGGCCGGTTACCATTCAAACGCATATAGATCCGGTTCCGGAATTCATTGTGAAGCAAATACTACGACATTTAAAAATGGATAAAAAAACATTCTTCAGGGCGTTCGAAAAGATTTAAATTGACATGTTTTTGTCATTACACTCTACACTTTACGCTCAACGCTCGTCGCTCAACGCTTTACGTTTGAACCCAGCCTTCGCCACCAACTTCTCCGCCAGCGTTCGGCTGAGCTCACTTCGGCCGGCAAACCTTGAACCTTGAACTTTAAACCTTGAACCTTAAACTTTAAACCTTGAATTATTAGTCGTTATTAGCAATTATTACCAGTTATTAGCAAATATTAGCAGTTGTTGACATGAAGTACAATCCTTTCCGACCAAATAGCATAGCTTCATCTGCCTTGTTTCAGGGAAGGAAGGAGGAGATGATGTTTATTGAACAAAGTTTGTTTCAGACTAAAAATGGAAATCCGCAACCAGAATATTCTCCACACTCACCTTAAAGCCATTAAGTGATGAAGAGAACAGGGAGGTTGTGTTAAGTGGTCTTGAGGAAGCTAACAAAGTGAATAAGGAACTTACTTCAATAGATGATGATGCATTAAATCTACTCTCTCAACTATCTGAAGGTTATCCCCACTTTTTACAGGAATTTGCATTTAAGGCATTTGAGCATGATTTGAATAATCGAATTTGTGTTGAAGATGTAAAGAATGGTGCGTTTGGACAATTTGGCGCTCTTAAACAACTAGGGACCAAATATTTTAATGAATTATATTTCACACAGATTGGATCAGATGAGTACAGAAGAGTATTACAGGCTATGGCCCGTTTTTCTGATTCATGGGTCAACAGAGAAATGATAAAAAAGGAAATATCAATTAAGGATACTACATTAAACAATGCACTACAGGCATTAAAAACACGTAACATAATTGTACCAAATCCAGCACAGTCAGGTGAGTTCAGATTGCCGACCAAGTCTTTTGCAGCGTGGATCAAAGCATTTTATATGCTAAAGGAAGAACCATTCTCTTCAGAAAACCTAAACAACGAATAATCTAAACCTTGAACCTTGAACTGTAAACTTTAAACCTTAAACCTTGAACTTTAAACCCAGCCTACGCTACCACCTTCACTGAGAGCTTTTGTTTTGATAAGGCAGTATGCTCTGACTTATAAAGAGTTGACAGACAGATTAAAAGAAATTGAAGGCAAATTTGATGATATTTATGAGGCAATAGACTACCTTCTGGATAAGGACAAGCATGAAATAGAGCAAAGACAAAGAAAACGAAAAACACTAAACGCAAAACGCCCCTCCTTCGCTGAAGCTTCGGCCTTCGGTCGACGAAGCCGACCTACGGCCGGCGAAGTCGGAGGACAATGCAACCGTCAAATTATAGTATTTATAATTACTGTAACCCACGTTCCGATAAATTTATTTATATTTGATTTTTAATGGTATTATATTGAAAAATAACAGTTCGGATGGAATTTTACAACAGAGAGGAAGAGCTTAAATTACTGAATGAAACCAGGATTCTATCCGGAAAATCAGCCATGATGACGGTTATTACAGGCAGGAGAAGGATTGGAAAAACAACTCTCGCTATCAAGGCATCCGAAGGATATCCCACACTCTATTTTTTTGTTGCCCGTAAAAGTGAAGTATTACTTTGCAGGGAATTTATTGAAGAGATTGAGATGAAGCTGAAAATAAAGGTACTGGGAGAATTCAACAGTTTTGCAAAACTCTTTGAATACCTGATGATACAAGCACAAAATCAACCATTTACACTAATAATAGATGAGTTTCAGGAATTTTCTCATATTAACGGATCAGTCTTCAGCGATATACAGAATCTGTGGGACAGGAATAAGGCCAAATCGGCATTAAACCTGGTTTTAAGTGGTTCCGTTTATTCGATGATGAAGAAAATCTTTGAGAATGAAAAAGAACCACTTTTTGGCAGGGCAAACGAACGCATAAACCTTAAGCCTTTTAATGTTAATGTTATAAGAAATATTCTTACAGAAAATGTACCTCACATCAGTAAGGAGGATATACTGGCTTTTTATATCCTGACAGGTGGAGTTGCAAAATATGTTGAACTGTTCACTGACAAAGGGGAGTTTACATTGAAACAGATGCTGGGGGAAATTTTCAGGGAAAATTCATTGCTTATTGATGAAGGGAAAAATATTTTGATAGAAGAATTTGGGAAAGATTATACAATATATTTTTCAATTTTATCACTGATGGCCTCTTCAAAAACATCCAGGACAGAAATAGAATCGGTTCTTCTGAAGGACATTGGAGGGTATCTTGACAGGCTGGAAAATGAATATCGGATCATAAGGAGTATCAAACCGGTTTTCTCAAAACCCGGAGGCAGAATACAAAAATACACAATTGAGGATAATTTTCTGGCGTTCTGGTTCAGGTTCATTTATAAATATAGAAGTTCCGTTGAGATTGGGAATTTTAAATATGTGCAACATATTGTTGAACGCGATTTTATAACCTATAGTGGTGTTTTTCTCGAGAAATATTTCAGGGAAAAGCTTGCACTTAGCGGTGAATACACCCAATTGGGATGCTATTGGGAAAGAGGCAATCGTAATGAATTGGATATTGTCGCCCTTGACGATATCCATAATAAGGCACTTATAGCTGAGGTAAAAATGAATAAAAAGAAATTCAGACCCAATTTGTTAAAAGATAACGCTCAAAACCTTATTTCTAAGCTCAATGGTTATGAAATAGGATTCAAATCTCTTTCCATCGAAGACATTTAGGCAAGTAGGCAGTAGGTAGTAGTCAGTAAGCAGTAGGTAAGCAGTTGGCAATTTTAAAACAGAACATAAAATACTAAACGCCCTTCCTTCTCCGCCCGGCTTCAGCGTGAGCAAAAGGAGAAAGGCGAAAGGAAAAAGGCAAAAGGAAAAAGTAAAGAACTGATGGAAGAGAATGAGCTTTCGAAACGGCTATTCAGGTTTTCTGTGGATATCATCAAGATGCTCAGAACACTCAAAGGAGGGAATGAAGTTAAGATTATAAGTAATCAGTTGGGAAAAGCTGCAACCTCTTCAGGAGCTAATTACGAGGAAGCGCAAGCCGCTGTTTCCAGAGCTGATTTTGGTAATAAAGTTGGAATATCCCTAAAGGAAATGAGAGAATCGAATTACTGGCTGAGAATACTTAAGGAACTTTTTCCTTCAGACAAAGAAATCTCCCGGTTAACAAACGAGAGCCTTGAATTGAAAAACATATTAGGTTCAATAAGTTATAAAATCAATCCTCGTAAATAATAATTACTTTCGCCTTTAAACTTTCACCTTTCACCTTTATTATGAACACTTTCACCTTTCGCCTTTTTCCTTTCTCCTTAACTTCGTCTTCATTCTAATAATAAACTAAATGAAACCCAAACTACTCCCAATAATCCTGGCCTTGTTACTACTGGCAAGCTGTACCAGCCAGAAAAAACTCGCCTACCTCGATAACCTACCGGTTCCTGACGGGCAGGAATATTTCACGATGGATTTACCAGGATATAAAATCCAACATCGTGATATTTTATATCTAACTGCAAAGGCACTTACTCCGGAAGGTAGAATAGAAGATTACTTATCCTCTTCAAGGACCAGTGTAACATCTCAGACAGGAGGTGAAGCGGGCGGATACCTGTATGGCTATGATGTTGATGATAAAGGGAACATAAGAATACCTGTAGTAGGTACAATAAAGGTAAATGATCTTTCTCTTGAAGAGGCAAGGAAGGTTGTTCAGGAATATGTTGATAAAGTCTTTAAAAACACAACAGTTGAATGTAAACTTCTCAGTTTTAAATTTACAGTAATTGGTGAAATTAGATCACCCGGGACTTATGTTAATTTTAACAACTATCTTACGGTATTGGAAGCGATCGGTCGAGCTGGTGGCATAGGTGATTTTGGTAAAAGAGACAGGGTGCTTGTAGTACGGCCGGCTGAGAATGGCAGCAAAACCTACAGGATAAATCTCCTGGACAAGTCAATCTTAAACTCAGAGGCCTATTTTCTTCTTCCGAATGATGTTGTTATTGTTGAATCTCAGCCACAAAAAATATTTTATCAGAACCTTCCTGCAATTGGATTCATAATTTCTACTGTGACTTCGACAATTACAATGACACTGTTGCTGATTAATTATTTGAAATAGAAAAAATTCCAGTATTATTTCAAGTGTATATTAAAAAAACTGCATAATTCATAGGAAGTCTGGAAAATTCCATCATCTGGCCAGGCTTAAAATAAATAACTCAAAACGATAAACAATAAACGTCAAACAATATGACAACTCCTCGACTAAACCAGCAATCCTATGACCTTCAAAACGATGAAGACAGTTTAGATTTTAAGAGGTATCTTTCCCTTTTTCTTGGCAACTGGTATTGGTTTGCCATTGCATTGTTCGTTTCATTGGTTATTGCTTATGGAATAAACAGATATTCTCCGGAAGTATGGTCAGTCTCCTCTACTATATTGATAAAAGATGATCAGAACGGGGGGATTGGCAGTATTGCTACAAGTGTTATTCCGGGTGGAGATATTTTCAGAAATCAGCAGAATCTGAAAAATGAAATGGAGATCCTCAAGTCTTATAGTCTGAACTACAGGGTAATGAAAGAACTGAAGGATTTTCATATTGTTTATATTAGCGTAGGCAGGAGAGGGATAGTTGAGTCTGTGATGTATAATAACTGCCCCTTCATAGTAGTTTATGATTCGCTTGAACTACAACCTAAAAGAATTAATATAGGGATAACAATATTAAATGATAAAAAATACAAGCTTGAACTTGACGGAAAAATTAATTTTGAAACTGAGAAAAGATTTGGAGAGCGTTTTTCTGAATATGGATTTGACTTTATTATTGAACAAAGAAACCAGAATAAGCCTGTCTATTCTGAAAGCAGTTCAAATAAATACTATTTTTATTTTACCGATCCAGGAGAACTTACAAACCAGTATCGTGCAAAACTTTCAGTAGCTCCGAGAGACAGGGAGGCTTCGCTCGTTACATTGGCAGTTACTGGATTTGTACCCTGGCAGGAAGCTGATTATCTCAACAAGCTTATGGACGTCTATATCTCTTATGGGCTCGATTTAAAAAAACAAATTGCAGAACAGACAATAACTTTTATAAATAAACAACTTAAGGTAATATCAGATTCACTCGAGGTGGCTTCAAAAAATCTTGAGAGTTTTAGGATGTCAAACAGGTTCCTTGATCTTGAAATTGAAAGTTCATCTATTCAGAACAGGCTCGAAAACACCAATAATGAATTGGCAGCATTCGAACTGCAGCTTCAATATTACAACTACCTCTCACAATATATTAATGATAAAAATGGCAAGGGGGAAATTATCTCCCCTTCCGTTATTGGTATAACAGACCAAATGCTACTCAGGCTAGTAAATGAACTTTCATCTTTCCAAAAAGAGAAGGAAATACTAGGATTCAATCTGGATGTGAACCAACCTGCTTATGAACTTAAAGTTAAGCAGATTGAATCGATGAGTGAAGCACTCAGGGAGAATATAAAGAACTGTATTGCAAGCTTGAACTTCTCAAAAGCAGAAACAGAAAAGAAGAGGTTAATAAATGAAAGGGAATTCTACAGATTACCTTCAATAGAGAAAAGATATGTTACCATACAACAGCAGTTCAATCTCAATAATACCATCTATACATACTTACTTGAAAAACGTGCAGAATCGGGTATTGCACAGGCATCAACATTGCCTGATAATCGGATTATTGACCATGCACAAGTCAGAGGTCTTGTAAAACCTAAAAGACAAAAAAACTTTATGATAGCCTTTGTTCTGGGTCTGATGGCGCCGGGAGTAATTATAGTTCTTATCGACTTTTTCAACAGCAGGGTAATTGATAAAAAGGATATAATAAGAAAGACTAAAGTTCCTGTTATAGGATATATCAGTCATAGTGACAGCAAGAATGAAATAGCTGTTGCTGAGAAGCCCGGATCTTCATTATCGGAATCTTTCAGGTCAATACGCACTGCTCTGAAATATTATGTTAAGGAAAATGAAGTTGCGGTTATTTCTGTGTCGTCAACAATAAGCTCAGAGGGTAAAACTTTTATAGCGATTAACCTGGCTACAATAACTGCAATGCTTGGCAAAAAGGTTTTACTTATAGGGCTCGACCTCAGGAAGCCAAGGATTAACAAGGTTTTTGAATTTGAAAACAGTCCTGGTATGAGTACTTATCTCAGCGGGAACTGCAATTATGAAGAAATAATAAAAAATACCCAGATAGACAATCTTTTCTATGCTCCCTCAGGACCGATACCTCCTAATCCTGCAGAACTTATTGAGACAGATCAGATGAAGAAGTTTATGGAAAGAGCGAAGAATGAGTATGACTATATAATTATTGACACACCGCCCCTTGCAATC
>Ga0209212_1008189_pt1 | contig 11278 bp, 6 predicted proteins | sample RifGroC2_FD_183996 | JGI IMG/M metagenome (GOLD analysis project Ga0209212, IMG submission 183996) | Groundwater microbial communities from Rifle, Colorado, USA - Groundwater C2 (SPAdes) (version 2) | ecosystem: Environmental > Aquatic > Deep subsurface > Groundwater | place: Rifle, Colorado...
AATCGGCAGTTGGACCTATGACATGTCAGGTCGAATCTTGTGGTCGGACATGTTGTACCGGATTTACGGGGTTTCACCGGAAACATTTACCCCGAATGTCAAGTCCTTCCTCAACCTGATCCATCCAGACGACCGCCAGGCGATGAAGACATGGATAGATGACTGTTCAGCCAATAAAAAGCCCGGCGAATTGGAGTTCCGTACAATTTGGCCCGACGGTACGCTGCATTTTTTCAGTGGCCGCGGCGAACTGACCTGCGATGCTGATGGCAGACCAACCCATATTTCAGGAACCGCTCAAGACATCACCGAGCGTAAACAAGCGGATATTGCCCTGCAAAAACTGAACTACGATCTGGAAAAACATGTCGCGCAGCGGACTGAGGAACTGGAAGAAAGCAGATCAGAACTGGAGATGCAGAATGAAGAGCTGCGAATAACGTATAACGAACTGGAGGTGGAAACCGCCGCACGCCTCCGGGCAATGGAAGAATTACGGGAAAATGAACAGATTCTGATCCAGCAGAACCGCATGGCCGCCATGGGAGAAATGTTCGGCAACATCGCCCATCAGTGGCGACAACCCTTAAACGTTGTGGGGCTCACTATCCAGCGACTGGGACTGTCCCATGAACTGGGTGAATTCAACAAGGAGCTTCTCGATGACAGCATCAAGAAGACAATGGATATTATCCTGCATTTATCGCAGACCATAGATGACTTCATGAATTTATCCATACCGGACATTGTAAAAAGCCAATTCAGCGTGGATCAGCTTATCGCTAAAACGGTTTCCCTCATCGAGGACAGCTTCAAGGAGCAGCAAATAAGTATTGATATCGAGACAATCGACGCCCCCCGAATCAACGGCTATGCCAACGAATACGCCCAGGTGCTCCTCAATATTCTGATGAATGCCAGGGATGCCTTGCTGGAGCAGGGAACAAAGCATGCACTTGTGAGGGTACGTTCATGGGCGGATGATGGCAGGGCCGTGGTAACTATTACCGACAATGGCGGCGGCATTCGAGAAGACATAATGGCCAAAATATTCGATCCGTTCTTTACCACCAAGGAACTGGGGAAAGGGATCGGCGTCGGTCTGTTCATGTCTAAAACCATCATCGAAAAAAATATGGGAGGACGACTCACTGTCCGCAATGTCGGCGGGGGCGCCGAATTCAGAATAGAGGTCTGAGATGGAAACCGCACTCAAGTCAAAATCCACAAATTCCATATTGATTGTCGAAGACGACAAGGCAGCCCGCGATGTTCTTGGGATCATGATCGCCATGAAATTCCCGGATACCAGGCTTTACTTTGCCGAAAACGGCAGAACCGGCGTGGATCTCTTCAAAGAGCATGCCCCGGAGATCGTCATCACCGATGTCAACATGCCGTTGATGGACGGCATCGAGATGGCCCGGGAAATCAAGGCGCAAAAAACCGACACAATGTTTATTGCGATCACTGGTTATAGTGACAGAAATTATCCGGAGAAATCGAACGATATCGGCTTCACGGAATACATAAAAAAGCCTATCCAGTTCGCAATGCTGTTTGAGGCGATCAACAAGTGTATTGCCGAGAAAAGCAAACAGCGTGAGTAGTGCATTGGAGAACCACATGACAACACCCGACCTTGATCAGGAAAAGACAAGTCAGGCTCTGGTCAGCGATATTACGCTGCGCAAACAGATCGAGTCGCGTCTTCGGGAAAGCGAGGAGCTGTTTCATATACAGGTGGAAGCGGTGCAGGACTACGCGATATTCATGCTCGACGCTCAGGGAAATGTCCTGAATTGGAATGCGGGCGCCGAGCGTTTGAAGGGATATAAGGAAAAGGAAATCATCGGCACACATTTCTCCTGTTTTTATCCCGAAGAGGATCAAAATGCCGGCAACCCTGCGGAAGAACTCAAAAAAGCCGCGGCCGAGGGGCGGGTTGCCTACGAAGGTTGGCGGATTCGCAAGAACGGCAGCCGCTTCTGGGCCGATGTGATAATTACCGCTCTATACGATGAAAACGGGAACCTGCGCGGGTTCTCAAAGGTGACGCACGACATCACCGAGCGCAAAAAAGCGGAAGATGCCCTGCGCTTCAGCGAAGCCCGCTATCGGACCCTGTTTCGCGACAACCCGACCATGCTTGTCACGCTCGATACCGACATGACAATGCTCTCGGTCAATCCGGCTTGCGCCAGCCAACTGGGCTATACGATCGACGAACTGAAAGGCCGGTCGGTGCTGAAGCTGATCCATGAAGACGACCGCCCGGCCGTGGCCGGGCAGCTGCGGATCTGTCTGCAGAGCCCCCATCAGGTGCATCGCTGGCAGTTTCGCAAGGTCCGCAAAGACGGGGAGTTACTCTGGGTGGAGGAAACAGCGCAAGCGGTTTATGACGTAAGCGGTGTGCTCAATATACTGATTGTGTGCCAGGATGTCACCGCGCGCAAGCGTTTGGAGGATGAGCTCAAGAAAACCAGCATGCAAAATGAGCTTATTCTTGCGTCAGCCGGAGAAGGGATTATCGGATTGGACCTGGAAGGCAACCAAACTTTCGTCAACGCCTCAGCTGCCGCTATGCTGGGACACGATGTAAACGATCTTGTCGGAAAATCGAGCCATTCGACATGGCACTATGTCAGGCCAGACGGCTCTCATTATTCTATGGAAAAATGTCCAATTTACGCGGCTTATAAAGACGGCACAGTTCATTCCGGAGAAGAGATCTTTTTGAGGAAGGACGGAACGAGTTTTCCGGTCCAATTTACCAGCAGGCCGGTTTTATTTGATGGGAAAATAGTCGGTGCAGTACTTACATTTAATGATATCTCCGAGCGCAAGCGGGCCGAGGAAGAAATCGCGCGGTTGAATGCCGACCTGGCGGCGCGGGCGGTCGATCTGGAATACGCCAATCGGGAGCTGGAGGCCTTTAATTACTCAGTTGCCCACGATCTGCGCAATCCATTGAACGTTATCAGCAGCTACTGCCAGGTATTCAAGGAGCTGTGCGGCGCTAAACTCGATGAGAATTGCATGCGCTACATCCAGGAGACCTACGACGGCACCCTGCGCATGAATCGGCTGATTGAGGCCCTGCTCAATTTTTCCCGGATGGCACATGCCGAGCTGAACTGGGAAAGTGTCGATCTCAGCAGCATGGCCAGGGAAGTTGCCGCGGAACTAAAGGGAACAGAGGCCACACGCCATGTAGAGATACGGATCGCCGACTGGTTAGTCGACAATGGGGATCCGAACCTGCTGCGCGTCGTCCTGAACAACCTCATCGGCAACGCCTGGAAGTACACCTCCATGCGGGAGGAAGCGGTCATCGAGTTCGGCGCGAAGAAGATCGACGGGAAACCGGTTTATTTCGTCCGGGACAACGGAAATGGTTTTGACCAGGCGGCCGCGGAAAAGATCTTTGCCCCTTTCCAGCGCCTCCCCGGCCCCGAAGAATCCAGAGGTTTCGGCATCGGACTGGCCACGGTGGAGCGGATCATCCGCCGCCACGGCGGCAGGGTGTGCGCCGAAGGAGAACCTGACAAGGGCGCGACCTTCTACTTCACCCTTTCGGCGGATGACCGTAGAGACGCATAGCAATGCGTCTTCACCTTACAGGAGAAAAATCATGAAGATCCTGATCGCGGAAGATGAACCTGCTTTCCGCCATCTTCTGGAGGATATACTGGTCAAGTGGGGCTACGAGGTAGTCGTTGCCCAGGATGGCAACGAGGCTTTCCAGATCCTGAAGTCGGAAAACGCCCCAAAACTCGCCATCCTTGACTGGAAGATGCCGGGCATGGAGGGGATAGAAATTTGTCGTGAGATCCGGAAAGATGCGGGAGAGAATTATACCTACATAATTCTTCTGACGTCGCAGCATCGGGACGAGGATTTAATCATCGGCATGGAAGCCGGAGCGGACGACTACATTATCAAGCCGTTCAAGCACAACGAATTGAGGGTGCGCCTCCGCGCCGGCAGGCGGATCATCGAGTTGCAGAATGAACTTCTGGCGGCCCGCGAAATCCTTTATGCAAAGGCCACTCACGATTCTCTTACCAGCCTGCTGAACCACGAGGAGATCCTCGGCATTCTGGACAGGGAACTGGCCAGGTCCGAGCGGGATGGACTATGTGTCAGCATAATCATGGTCGATATCGATCATTTCAAACAGGTAAATGATACTTACGGACATCTCGCGGGAGACGTGGTGCTCCGTACAATCTCCCATAAAATGCAGGCCATGATGCGAATGTACGACTCCATCGGGCGATACGGCGGAGAGGAGTTCCTGGTTATCCTTCCGGAGTGCTGCATGGAGTGCGCCGCCGCGTTTGCCCAAAGGCTCTGTTCATGCATCAGCAGCGACACGATCGACACACCGGATGGGATGATAGCGGTCACTATCAGTCTCGGGGTGGCCGATAGCGGCAAAGGCGGGAGACAGGATGCGCAGGCCCTTGTCAAGGCAGCCGACAGCGCCCTTTATAAAGCCAAGAAGAATGGCCGCAACCGCGTGGAGGCGGTTTCAAACGATGGTGCTGTTTGACAGGATTCTATAAAAACCTGCGCATGACTGATGGGAGGAATGCATGGCCGTAATGTTCGACCTGGAGAAGAGCAGCCTGCTGCGGTCAGCGCCGCGGCTGATGCAGATCCTGCGCGTACTCGCCCGACACAGGTTCCTGAGTGTCCTGCGCGGCAAGAGACATTGGCCGCAGCCCAAAGAGGTGCGGGAAACCTTCGAGGAACTGGGGCTGACCTTTCTCAAACTCGGACAAGTGCTCGCACTGCGGCGCGATCTGCTGCCGGACGCCTACATCAATGAATTGGAGTTGCTTCATGACCAGTTACCGGCGCTGGACATCGCTACGGTAAGCGCGACAATTGAAATCGAGCTGGGCGCGCCGCTTACGGAGTTGTTTACATCGTTTAACGAAGTGCCGCTGGCCGCCGCCACCATCGGCCAGGTGCATGAGGCGACCATGCGGGACGGACGGCATGTGGCAGTAAAGGTGCAGCGCCCCGGTCTTGAAGAGATGATCTCCACGGATATCGCGGCACTGACCTGTCTGGCAGCGCTTGCAGAAAGCCTCTTTCCACGTCTGCGCGCCCTGGACCTTCCTGTCCTGGTACGGGAATTTGCCAACAGCCTGAACCGGGAGACCGATTTCAGCCGGGAAGCGGAATCCATCAGGGTCATGCGCTCCGCACTGGCGGATATCCCCGACCTCTGGATTCCGGATGTCGTGGCAGAGTGTTCAGGCAAAACCGTGCTCACCCTCGAATTTTGTGACTGCGAACGGGTGGATCTTTACGCCAGACGACACCCGGAAGCGGTGCCGCGATTGATCGACATCCTGGTACGGGTGATGCTGCAAACGATCTTCGAAGATGGGTTGTTTCACGCCGACCCTCATCCGGGCAATGTGTTGGTTAATCCCGACGGGCGGCTCTCCCTGCTCGATTTCGGCATGATGGGCGAGCTCGACGAGCCGATGCGCGAAGCGCTGACACATCTGCTCGAAGCGGTCGTCAAAGGCGATGCACGGTTAGCCACGGATGCCTATCTCGAAATGGTGATGGCGAGCGAAAAGGTCAACCGTGCGGCGCTGATGCTGGATATAAAGGCCGTGCTCTATGAGATTCACCGAAGCAACCTGGCCGACGTTTCAATCGGGGATGCGTTTGCCTTGCTGCTGCGCGCCGGCAGCCGGCACAGGGTCCACAATCCGGGCGAATTTTTCCATCTGACACGGGCCTTCGTCATCATGGAAGCCATGATTCGCCAGCTCGACCCCAGTTATGACTACATAAAAGCGTTCCGCGAACAGATCTCACGCCTGACTGCGCAACACTTTTCTCTGGAACGGATAAAGGAAAAAACCGGCAAGTTTGCACTCGAGGTGGAACGCTTGATTAGTGATGCGCCCGGCGACACGCGCCGCATCCTGCGACGTATTGCCGAAGGCAATCTCGGCCGGTTACAGGCTCCGGCCATGGAGGATCTGGGGGGTCGCGCCACCCGCTATCTCGGGCGCCTTCCAGGCGCCATCATCTCTGCGGCGCTTATGGTTGCCGGTGCGTTACTGGTGTCTGCTCAGCGGGATATCGGCTGGCATCATTATGCCGGCGAAGCAATGGTTAGCGCCGGCATATTCAGCACAATCATCATTTCCATCATGGCATTGCGCCGCAATCGCGGCAGGAGCAGATAGCGAATGACACGGGCCTGTCAACCTGAAAAGTTCCGAATCAGGAGGAATGCATGGCTGTAATTATCGACCCGGAGAACAGCAGCCTGCTGCAAGCGGCTCCGCGACTGATGCAAATCCTGCGCGTGCTTGCCCGGCACAAATTCCTGGGTGCCCTGCGCGGCAAGGGTCATTTGCCGCCACCGAAGGATGTACGGAAAACCTTCGAAGAACTTGGGCTGACCTTCCTCAAGCTCGGACAGGTTCTCGCACTTAGGCGCGATCTGCTCCCGGAAGCCTACATCAATGAGCTGGAGCTGCTGCACGACCAGTTGCCGGCGTTGGGCATCGACGCGGTGCGCACAACGATCGAACTTGAACTGGGCGCTCCGTTGACGGAGTTGTTCGCATCGTTCAGTGAAACCCCGATAGCCGCCGCCACCATCGCCCAGGTCCACGAAGCAACCATGCAGGACGGGCGTCACGTGGCCGTAAAGGTGCAGCGTCCCGACCTTGAAGCAATGATTTCCACGGATATCTCGGCGCTGACCTATCTGGTAACGCTTGTGGAATATTTTTCTCCGCGGCTGCGTGCGCTGGACCTTCCGGTTCTGGTGAGTGAATTTGCCAACAGCCTGAACCGGGAAACCGATTTCAGTCACGAAGCACGTTCCATCATGCTCTTTCGCAGCGCGCTGGCGGATGTCCCCGACCTCTGGATTCCGGATGTCGTGGCCGAGTGTTCGAGCGGAAACGTGCTCACGATGGAGTTTTCGGACGGCGAACGGGTGGATCTCTACGCGAAACAGCACCCGGAGGAGATGCCGCGCCTGATCAATACCCTGGTAAGGTTGACGCTGCAAATGATCTTCGAAGAAGGTCTGTTTCACGCCGACCCGCATCCCGGCAACGTACTGGTTCTGGCCGACGGGCGGCTCTCCCTGCTCGATTTCGGTATGACGGGCGAGCTTGACGAGCCGATGCGCGAATCACTGACACTTCTGCTCGAAGCGGTCGTCAAAGGCGACGCGCGGGCCGCCACCGAGGCCTACCTTGAGATGGCGCCGCAAGGGAGCGAAAAGGTCAATCGCGGGGCGCTGTTGATGGACATAAAGACTGTACTCTATGAGATCCACAGAAACGGCCTGACGGAGGTTTCCATCGGGGATTCGTTCGATTCGCTGCTGCGAGCCGGAAGCCGGCACGGGGTCCATAACCCCGGCGAGTTTTTCCTCCTGACGCGTACGTTCGTCATCCTGGAATCGATGATCCGCCAACTCGACCCGGACCATAACTACATGGGTTCTTTTCGTGAAGAGATCGCGCGCCTGACCGCAAAATATTTCTCACTGGAACAGATAAAGGAAAAGACCGGCAAACTGGCTCGTGATGTGGAGCGTTTGATGAGTGACGCGCCCGGCGACACGCGCCGCGTCCTGCGACGTATCGCCGATGGCAATCTGGGCCGATTTCAGGCTCCGGCGGTGGAGGCCCTGGGAGGTCGCATCAGCCGCAATCTCGAGCGATTGACCGCCGCCATCGCCTCCGCAGCGCTCGTGGTCGGCGGCGCCATGCTGGTGCTTGCCCCACAGGACACCGGATGGCATCATAGTGCCGGTCAAACAATGGTTATTGCCGGGATTCTCGGCACGCTCCTCGTCTTGATCGGTGTTTTGCGTCAAGATCGCGGCCGCGGCAGCGGGAGACGATGAAGGGTGAAGTTAGAAGAGTATGGTTGTCCCTGACATTCTTCAGCCTGATATATTGAATTAACAGTCCATAGCCCTTATAAACAGGATAAGTGCGTTAACGAAGTCATTTTCTGCCAGAAAAGCGCAGAAAATGACTTCTAACTTACTAATCGATCAAACCAGATTAAAGAGGTAGTAATGGAAACAGCTAATGACAAGGGCCTGCCAGCAGATTCCACCGATACAGGGAAGATCATTTTAGAGCGCCGTAGCGAAGCTACCCTGCTCAAGGCTGGTGCACTGCAGAACGCGATTTTCAACAGCGCCAACTTCTCGAGTATCGCCACCGACGCGAATGGGGTCATTCAGATCTTTAACGTCGGCGCGGAACGGATGCTGGGCTACACGGCCGCTGAAGTGATGAACAAGATCACGCCGGCCGACATTTCCGATCCGCAGGAAGTAATCGCCCGCGCCGAAGAATTGAGCCTGGAGCTGGGCACCCCGATTACGCCCGGTTTCGAGGCGCTGGTTTTCAAGGCTTCGCGCGGCATCGAGGACATCTACGAGCTGACCTACATCCGCAAGGACGGCAGCCGCTTCCCGGCGGTCGTCTCCGTCACGGCCCTGCGCGACGAGCAGGATGCCATCATCGGCTATCTGCTGATCGGTACCGACAACACCGCACGCAAGCAGGCGGAAGAGGCGCTGCTCAAGGCAGGGGCGTTGCAGAGCGCGATATTCAACAGCGCCAACTTCTCCAGCATCGCTACCGACGCGAATGGCGTTATTCAGATTTTTAACGTCGGCGCGGAACGCATGTTGGGGTACACGGCCGCCGAGGTGATGAACAAGATCACGCCGGCCGACATTTCCGATCCGCAGGAGTTGATCGCCCGCGCCAAGGAGTTGAGCATAGAGCTTGACACCACGATTACGCCGGGCTTTGAGGCGTTGGTGTTCAAGGCCTCGCGAGGGATCGAGGACATCTACGAGCTGACCTACATCCGCAAGGACGGCAGTCGCTTCCCGGCGGTCGTCTCCGTCACGGCACTGCGTGACGAGCAGGATGCAATCATCGGCTATCTGCTGATCGGCACCGACAACACCGCACGCAAACAGGCGGAAGAGGCGCTGCTCCAGGCGGGAGCGTTGCAAAGCGCGATTTTCAACAGCGCCAACTTCTCCAGTATCGCCACCGACGCCAAGGGGGTCATTCAGATCTTCAACGTCGGCGCGGAACGGATGCTGGGTTACACGGCCGCCGAGGTGATGAACAAGATCACGCCGGCCGACATCTCCGATCCGCAAGAAGTAATCGCCCGCGCCGAAGAGTTGAGCCAAGAGCTCGGGACCCCGATTACGCCCGGTTTCGAGGCTCTGGTGTTCAAGGCCCGGCGCGGGATCGAGGATATTTACGAGCTGACCTATATCCGCAAGGACGGCAGCCGCTTCCCGGCGGTCGTATCGGTCACGGCCCTGCGCGACGATCAGGATGCCATTATCGGATATCTGCTGATCGGCACAGACAACACCGCTCGCAAGCAGATCGAGGCAGAGCAACAGCAGCTCAGTCAGCGGCTGCGTGACAATCAATTCTACACACGCTCCCTGTTCGAATCCAACATCGACGCGATCATGACCACTGATCCGGCCGGCATCATCACCGATGTCAACAAACAGATGGAGGTTCTCACCGGCTGCACGCGCGATGAACTGATCGGCGCGCCGTTCAAGAACTACTTCACCGATCCGGATCGGGCCGAAAAGAGTACCAAGCTGGTGTTGAGAGAAAAGAAGGTCACCAACTACGAGCTCACCGCACGTGCCAGGGACGGCAAGGAAACGGTAGTATCCTTCAACGCTACCACCTTCTACGACCGGGACAGGAAGCTGCAGGGGGTGTTCGCCGCAGCGCGCGATATTACCGAGCGTAAACGCCTGGATCAGGTGCTTCAGGAAAAGAACGTCGAGCTGGAAAACGCCAAGTCCGTGGCGGAAAAGGCCAACCTCTCCAAATCCGAATTCCTTTCCAGCATGAGCCATGAGCTGCGTTCCCCCCTCAATGCCATCCTCGGTTTTGCCCAATTATTGGAATCCGGTTCGCCCCAGCCGACTGACAACCAAAAGGGGAGTATCGACCAGATTCTCAAGGCCGGATGGTATCTGCTGGAACTGATCAACGAAATTCTCGATCTGGCGTTGATCGAGTCTGGCAGGCTGTCGCTGTCGCTGGAGCCGATGTCGCTGGTCGACGTCATGCTCGAATGCCAGGCCATGATCGAACCACAGGCGCAAAAAAGCGGCATCCGCATGAGTTTTCCCCAGTTTGAACTCCCTGTCTTTGTTCATGCCGATCGAACCCGGGTAAAACAGGTCCTGATCAACCTGCTTTCCAACGCGATCAAATACAACCGGGCGCAAGGAACGGTCGATGTGACCTGCAATGCGATTAGCGAAAAACGGGTCCGCATCAGCGTAAAGGACACCGGCGAGGGATTGACTCCCGAAAAACTTGCCCAACTTTTCCAGCCGTTCAACCGTCTCGGACAGGAGGCGAGCTCCGAGCAAGGGACCGGCATCGGCTTGGTGATGAGCAAACGACTGGTCGAATTGATGGGGGGCGAAATCTGCGTGGAAAGCACCGTCGGGACGGGCAGTGTGTTCTGGTTCGAGCTGAACGTGGCGGCTGAACCACAACATGTTATATTTGAAACGCTGGCGCCGCATCATGCGCATGTTCAACTTGGCTCAGTGCCGCACACCCTGCTATATGTCGAAGACAACCAGGCAAACATGCAGCTGGTCGAGCAACTCATCGCGCGTCGCCCCGATATGCGCTTGTTGAGTGCGGGGGATGCCATACTCGGCATCGCGCTGGCGCGCACCCATCTGCCGGAGGTGATCCTGATGGACATCAATCTGCCCGGCATGAGCGGCATCCAGGCGTTGAAAATCCTGCGTGAAGATCCGTTGACGGCGCACATCCCGGTGCTTGCCATCAGTGCCAATGCCATGCCGCACGATATCAAGAAAGGGCTGGAGGCGGGCTTCCTCCGCTATATTACCAAGCCGATCGAAGTCAACGAGTTCATGGATGCGCTGGATATGGCTGAAAACGGATCAAATGGATCAGATGAAGAGAAGAAGTAACTGTTCAGTATTTCCTGGGAGCGTGGGCATCCTGCCTGCGTTTCAAGCTTGTGTATCGCTTGAATAAACTTTGAAGTCAAAAAACATATTCGGGCATGAATCCGCCCGAAACACGGGCAGGATGCCCACGCTCCAGGGAAAACCAATTTTGAGCTGAATAGTTACAAAGAGAACAGGGAGTCCTGTGATGGTGAGTTCCGCTGATATACTTAATGCCAGCATTCTGATCGT
>Ga0209212_1008190_pt1 | contig 11277 bp, 20 predicted proteins | sample RifGroC2_FD_183996 | JGI IMG/M metagenome (GOLD analysis project Ga0209212, IMG submission 183996) | Groundwater microbial communities from Rifle, Colorado, USA - Groundwater C2 (SPAdes) (version 2) | ecosystem: Environmental > Aquatic > Deep subsurface > Groundwater | place: Rifle, Colorado...
GCTCCACATTTATTTATAAAAACGCGCGCGAGCAATTTGAAATGAGAGTTCATAAAAGACTGATCGACATTAAAAAAGTTACGCCGAAAATTGTCGATTCACTAACCAATCTTAATCTTCCGGCTGGAGTGGATATTGAGGTTAAAATGTCTTAAATTCGAGGTATTGGAATAAAGATGCCCCGGAAGGGGCATTTTAAGTGAGTTAGTTCAAATAAAAATGGCAAAGCAAATATTAGCCGAAAAAATTCAAATGATGGAATTGTTTGATGAATCAGGTAACGTAACGCCGGTGACGGTTGTTCGGGTTAGGCCGAATATCGTCACGGAAATAAGATCGAAGGACAAAGATGGCTATGAAGCTTTGCAGGTCGGTTTTGGTTCGAAGAAGGAAAAAAATATTACGAAGCCTTTGAAAGGCCATTTGAAAAAATCGGGCGCTTTTCCGAAAGTCATAAAGGAATTTAAAATGCCGGCCGGAGACTTGAAGATCGGCGATAAAATTGAAGCAGCGGTTTTTAATGCAGGTGATGAAGTTGAAGTCAGGGGCCGGGTAAAAGGCAGGGGATTTCAGGGCGTAGTTAAAAGACACGGTTTTAAAGGAGGCCCAAGAACTCACGGACAAAAACATTCAGAAAGAGAGCCCGGCTCAATAGGTTCAGTCTGGCCTCAAAGAGTGCTTAAAGGAAAGCGCATGGCTGGACGCATGGGCGGAAATATGATTACAGTGAAAAATTTAAAAATAGTGAAGATAGATCCGGAGGTCGGACTGCTTTATATTAAAGGAGCACTTCCCGGTTCTAGAGGGACGGTTATAGAGATAAAGAGCAAATAAAATGCCGAAGATAAAAGTTTACAATCAGGACGGAAAGGATGTAGGGGAGCTCGAGCTTTCAGACAAACTTTTTGCGGTTCCTTGGAACCCAGATTTGGTTCATCAAGTTGTGAGTGCCGAGCGCGCGAATTTAAGGACTCCAATCGCTCATACAAAAGACAGGGCGGAAGTCAGGGGCGGAGGAAAAAAACCGTGGCGCCAGAAAGGAACCGGACGCGCGAGGCATGGCTCAAGCCGTTCTCCGATCTGGATCGGCGGAGGCATTACGCACGGCCCGCGAAAAGACAGAAATTATTCTGAAAAGATAAACAAAAAAATGAAGCGAAAAGCCGTTTTTACGGTTCTTTCTCAAAAAATTAGGGACAATGAAGTTGTATTTCTTGATGAGTTGAAAATTACCCAAGCAAAGACAAAAATTGGCGCTGGGATTTTAAAAAATCTTTCAAAAATCAAAGGATTTGAAAATGTTATAGCAAAATCCGTGATTGTCGCGGTTTCAAGGCCCGATAGAAATATCCAGAGAGCGCTTCGCAACATAAAAAATGTCGAGCTCATTGAGGCGAGAAATTTAAATCCGCTTGAAATTATTTCGTCTAAATTCCTGGTTTTGCCGCAGGAAAGCGCGAAAATATTGGAAAAAACTTTTGCATCATAAATATGGCTTTTTTAGATATATTCAAAAAGAAAAAAACAAAGACATCCTCGAAGGCCGCGCGCCGCGAGGAGCATTTTCATAAAAGCAAGGAGGGAGATAAATCGGAAGAGGAGGCCCGGGTCCTAAAAGAAGACAAGGCATTTTCAGAAAAAGCTTTTCGCGTACTTTTGAAGCCGGTTGTGACGGAGAAGTCGGCCGGATACGATTCTTCCGGTGTTTATGTTTTTAAAGTTGAGAGTTCCGCCAATAAGATTGAAATCAGACAGGCCATTGAGGAGCTTTACGGAGTTAAGGTGAAAAAAGTAAATGTTGTTTCAGTCCCGCAAAAATCGCGCTTCATGAAAGGCAGAAAAGGGGCGCGTTCGGGATACAAGAAAGCAATGGTCTTTTTGGGAAAGGGTGAAAAAATAGATATCGCGTGACCTACTTTATTGTGATAAATCCCGTTAGAAATCACAGACACAGCAACTATATGTTAAAAATAAAAAAGCCGAAATTATTAAAAAATAAGTTTAAGATGCAAACGACTACAGTGTCTGTGTCTTATTTCTAAACGGGATGAAATCATACGCTCCAAGAACCCCATCAAGAAGACAGATGACCGGTGTTGAGTACCGGAAATTTTTGACGCGCTCGGAACCCGAAAAAAGTCTTACTCACGGGAGAAAAAGATCAGTAGGAAGAAATAATCGCGGAAGAATTACGACCAGGCATAAAGGTGGGGGTGTTAAAAAACTTTATCGCGAAATAGATTTTCTTTTTGATAAAAAAGATATTCCGGCAAGAGTAGATTCGGTTGAGTACGATCCTTACAGGACCGCTTTTATCGGGCTTTTGATTTATAGAGATGGCGAGAAAAGATACGCTGTGCTTCCGAGCGGGTTGGAGCCGGGCGAGGAAATTATCGCTTCTCAAACTGCCACTTTGAAAAAAGGGAATAGATTGCCTTTGAAAAATATTCCGGTCGGAACGCAGATTTATAACATGGAAATTTATCCCGGCTCGGGCGCTAAGTTCGTGAGGGGCGGAGGAACTTTTGCTGAAGTTCTTGCCCAAGACCCGCCTTACAGCCAGGTGCGTCTGCCGTCAGGCGAGGTGAGAAAAATAAATGATTCAGCTTGGGCTTCTATAGGGCAGGTTTCCAATGAAGAAGCAAGCCTGATTAATATCGGGAACGCCGGGCGTTCGCGCCGAATGGGAATCCGTCCGACAGTCAGAGGTTCGGCCATGAATCCGGTTGACCATCCATACGGAGGAGGCGAAGGCAGGGCTATGCGCGGTACAAGGCGGCCGAAAAACAAATGGGGCAGGGGTGTTCGAGGTGTTAAGACCAGAAAGCCCAAGAAATATTCTTCAGACTTTATTTTGCAGAAGAGAAAATAACTATTGATTATTAAATAAATTTAAGGTAATTTTGTAAAATTGGAATGGCAAGATCACTCAAAAAAGGACCATATATAGACGCAAAGCTTTTAAAGAAAGTTTTGGCGCTTAAACACGGAGATAAGACGGTTATTAAAACCTGGGCGCGCGCATGCCAGATTTCTCCGGAAATGATCGGGTTTACTTTCGGCGTTCACAACGGAAAGGATTTTATTCCGGTGCTGGTATCGGAAGATATGGTCGGCCACAGGCTCGGCGAATTTTCGCCTACGAGGAAATTCGTTAGACACGGCGGGAAAATGCAGAGAGAAATAGAGGCTAAAGCCAAAGAGACGGCGGCGGCTCCGGCTCCTGCTCCGGCAAAATAATAATTGATTATGGCTCAAATTAAAGCACAGCTGAATTATTTGAGGATATCTCCAAGAAAGGTGCGGCTTCTCGCCGGGCTTATCCGCGGAAAATCGCTTCGCGCCGCAGAGCGGGAACTGGAATTTTCTACAAAGACGTCGGCAATTCCTCTACAAAAACTTTTGAAATCAGCGAAGGCGAACGCGAAGCATTCTTTTGATATTGATTCCGATAAATTGATGGTGAAGGAAATAAGGGTTGATGAAGGTCCCACGCTTAAGCGGTTTATGCCGCGTGCGCACGGCCGCGCGACCCCGATTCGAAAAAGAACCAGCTGCGTTACATTAATATTATCTGACATTAAATAATTATGGGTCACACAGTACATCCTTATTCATTCAGGCTTGGCATCATTAGAGATTGGAAATCTCGCTGGTTTCGTGAAAAAAATTACAGAGATTATTTGAAATCCGACATAATCTTAAGAGAGTGGCTTGAAAAAAAGCTCCGCGGAATGTATGTGGCCGCCGTCGAAATAGAGCGTTCGCAAAATGACCTTAATTTAATCCTGAAAACTTCAAGGCCCGGTTTATTAATCGGCCGCGGCGGCGAGGGCGTTGAGAAGCTTAAAAAAGAAATTCACGCTTACAGCGCCAAACAAAAACTTGTGATACCGAAAAATTTTAAAATCAGCATTGAAGAGGTCCGTTCTCCGGAAACGCAGGCAAAAATTGTCGCGCAAATGGTGGCGGAAGATCTTGAAAAAAGAATCGGATTTAGGCGCACTTTAAAACAAACAGTAGACAAGGTGATGGCGAATCGGGAAGTGAAGGGGGCAAAAATTTCGCTCTCCGGAAGACTCGACGGCGCGGAGATGGCAAGGTATGAGTGGTTGAGGAAAGGCAGGATTCCTCTCACAACCTTGAGAGCGGATATTGATTTTGCGCGCGAGCGGGCGCATCTTCCTTACGGCGATATAGGGATTAAAGTCTGGATTTATAAGGGCGAGATATTCGAGAAAGATAAGGATAATAAATAACCATGCTTTTTCCAAAGAAGGTAAAATATAGAAAATGGCAGAGGCTTCGCGGGCAGTTTAAAGGCTTTGACACAAGAGGTACTGATCTCGCGTTTGGCGGTTTTGGTTTAAAAACTCTTGAGGCTTCAAGAATTACCGCGCAACAAATCGAAGCTTCGCGAAAAGCGATTGCCCGCTATACGGCAAAGGGCGGAAAAGTTTGGATTCGAATTTTTCCGGATCAGCCGATAACGCAAAAGCCGCCCGAAGTAACCATGGGTGCCGGCAAAGGCGATTTGGTGGGGTATGTGGCTGTTGTTAAGCCGGGAAGAATTATTTTTGAAATTGACGGGCTTCCGAAGGACTCGGCTTTGGAAGCGCTTCGCAAGGCGGCCGCGAAACTCCCCGTTAAGACGAGATTAGTTTCCAGAGAATAATATGGATCCCGTTAGAAATCGCAGACACAGTAAAAATATGTTAGAAATAATAAAGTTAAAATTATTAGAATATAATTTAAGGCACAAAGTGTTTGCTGTGTCTGTGTCTTATTTCTAAACGGGATGAAAGTAAAAGAACTAAGGGAAAAATCGGAAAATGAATTAAAAGATCTCATAAAAGATCTGCGTTCAGGGCTTAGGAAGGCGCGCTTTACCGGGAAAGCTTCAAGCGGCAAAAATGTAAAATCTTCCAATCAGTCCAAGCGGGAAATCGCCAGAATTTTTACGATTTTAAATGAACAGAAAAATGGATCCCGTTAGAAATCGCAGACACAGTAAAAATATGTTAGAAATAATAAAGTTAAAATTATTAGAATATAATTTAAGGCACAAAGTGTTTGCTGTGTCTGTGTCTTATTTCTAAACGGGATGGAAAAAAATAAAAGACCCAAAATATTCAGAGGAAAAGTCGCTTCCGACCGGATGACCAAGACCCGGGTTATCTTAATTGAGCGCTACAAAAAAGTTCCGAAATACGGCAAGTATATAAAAATTTCAAAAAAAGTTAAGGCGCATGATGAAGAGGGCAAATATCGAGAAGGCGACAGAGTTGAAATTCAGGAAGTCTCTCCGATGTCGCGGGACAAGCGCTGGAAAATTATTCGCTTGATCGAAAGGCCGCTGGTTGCCGACGAAGTTTTAACTGTAACTGCCGAGGTTCCGGCTATAGGAGAGGAGAAGGCATGATTCAATTAAGATCAATGCTTAGCGTTGCGGATAATACGGGAGCGAAGCTCGTTCAGTGCATTAAAGTTTTGGGCGGAACAAGGCGACGCTGGGCGCAGCTTGGCGATATTATTGTTATTTCCGTAAAAAAGGCCGAGCCGAGAAAAATGGTAAAAAAGAAAGATGTGTTAAGGGCTGTGGTAGTGCGTCAACGCGCTCCATTTCGCAGAAAAGACGGAAGTTACGTTAGATTTGACGATAATGCCGTGGTGATTTTGGATGGGAAAGAACCTAAGGGCGCTGTTATCTTTGGCCCGGTTTCAAGAGAACTTCGCGAAAAAGGTTTTGCAAAAATTATTTCTTTAGCTCCGGAGGTTGTTTAATATGCCAGCAAGATTAAGAAAAGGCGACTTGGTTATTGTGATATCCGGAAAAGACAAAGGCCGTGAAGGCAAGATTTTGCGCATGGATAAAAAAGAAGAGCGTGTCCTGGTGGAAGGTATTAATATTAAAAAAATGCATAGGCGCCCAAGAAAAGCCGGAGAGAAGGGTTCGATTATTCAGGCCCCTGCTCCGTTAAACGCTTCAAACGTAATGCCAAAATGCCAGAATTGCGGAAAAGGCGCGAGGATTGGCGTAAAGGTTTTAGCCGAAGGAGGAAAAGTCAGGATCTGTAGAAGGTGCGAAGGAGAATTTTAACCCCTCCCTTTTATAAAAAAACATCCACAATGAAAATATTTAATAAAAGAGAATTAATAAATATAAATATTCTTTTCCCTGCAAAAAAGGGAGGGGTTGGCATATGGATTTGAAAGAAAAATACGAAAAGAAAATAGTTTCTGATTTTATGAAAAAGCGTCATTTTCATTCGCCGATGCAAGTGCCGAGACTTTTGAAGGTGGTTGTAAATTGCGGCGTTGGAAAAATAAAAGATGAGAAAGAGCGCGAGGCTATTTCAAAATATCTCGCTATGATGATTGGACAGAAAACTTCTCCGCGCCCGGCTAGAATTTCCATAGCGTCATTTAAATCGAGGCAGGGAATGATTATCGGTTATGCTGCGACTCTTAGGGGAAAGAGAATGTATGATTTTCTTTCGCGGCTGATTAATGTCGCGATGCCGAGGAGCCGCGACTTTCGCGGCATCCCAGAGACAAGCGTTGATAGTTCGGGTAATCTTACAATCGGCATTCGCGAGCATATTGCTTTTCCTGAAATAATCGGTGAAGATGTAAAAACTATTTTCGGGCTCGAAGCCACACTGGTTTCGAACGCGAAAAGCAGGGAAGATGCGCTCGAATTTTATCGGGATTTAGGCGTACCGTTTAAGAAATAAAATTATGGCAAAAACTTCTGTAGTAGCAAGATCGAAAAAGAAACCGAAATTTTCCTCACGAATAGTGCGGAGGTGTTTTCGTTGCGGCAGAAAAAGAGGCTATATGAGGGCGTTTGAACTGTGCAGAATTTGCTTTAGGGAATTGGCCAATGACGGTCTTATTCCGGGAATTAAGAAATCCTCTTGGTAAAAATTATGGTTATTGATCCGATTTCAGACATGTTGATAACAGTAAAAAACGCCGCCCGGGTTAAAAAGGGCTCCGTGCTTATTCCATATTCAAAAATAAAATGGGAAATCGCACGCATTATGAAAGACGCCGGGTATTTTTCAAACATTGATAGAAAAGGGAAGAAGGTTCATAAAATTATTGAAGCGGATATCGCCTACCGGGACGACGGAACCCCGCGCCTCTCGGATGTTAAAAGAATTTCAAAATCGTCGCGTAGAGTTTATAAAGGGAGCAAGGAAATCGGAAAGGTAAAGCAAGGTTTTGGATTAATGATTATTTCTACATCCAAGGGTCTAAAAACGGACAAGGAAGCGCGAGGCGAAAAAATGGGTGGGGAAATTATTTGTGAAATTTGGTAGCACCCCGTTAGAAAATCTATGAAATTATATTTTGCAAAAAATAAAGATAAAGAAATTAAAAAACCGGATTCGTCGTTTCGGCTTATTGTAGATTTTCTAACGGGGTAAATGTCCAGACTAGCAAAAAAACCTATACAAATTCCGGCTGGCGTTGAAGCTAAGTTTGAGGGAGGATTGCTTAAGATCCGCGGCCCGAAAGGAGAGCTTAATCTTAAAGTCAGAGATGAGGTTGGTTTTGAAGTTAATGAAAGCGGGCTTTTCGCAAAATTAAATAAATCGAGTAGGATTTCCGGAGCTCTTCTTGGCACGTATGCGTCACACGCGAAAAATATGATTGAAGGAGTGGTGGCTGGATTTTCAAAAAGACTGGACGTGCAGGGAATCGGATATAAAGCGAATCTTGACGGCGCGAATCTTCTTTTAAATTTGGGATTTTCACACCCTGTAAAATTTCAGGCGCCAGAAGGCATTGTTTTTAAAATTGAGAAAAACATAATCGTTGTTTCTGGAATAGACAAGGAAAAGGTAGGCCGCGTCGCCGCGGAAATAAGAGCGCTTAAAAAACCCGAGCCGTACAAAGGAAAGGGAATCCGGTATGAGGGCGAACAGGTTCGCAGAAAAGCCGGCAAAAAAGCCGCGGGAGCCGGAGCTTAAAAAATAGGTATATGAAACAGGCATTATCAAAAAGAGAAAATAGACACAGGAGAATTCGGGCGAAATTAAAAGGCGGCTCCATTCGTCCGCGAATTTCGGTATTCAGGTCCTCAAAGCATATTTCTATTCAGTTGATAGATGACGAGAAGAATAAAACATTATTTGGAGTTTCGGATATTAAAATCAAAAAGGGGACAAAAACAGAGCGTGCAAAAAATTTAGGCAAAGAAGGGGCCAGAAAAATTTTAGAGCTTGGAATTAAAAAAGTTGTGTTTGATCGCGGGGGATTTCGATATCACGGCAGAATAAAGGCGCTTGCTGAGTCTTTGCGTGAAGGGGGCTTGGAATTTTAAAGGGTAACGAATTTACGAATTTAACGAATAAAATAAGTTATGGCACAAGGATTTAGAGGAAAAAAGTCAGAGTTTGATCAGAAAATGATCGATTTAAGAAGAGTGGCTAGAGTCGTTGCTGGCGGAAGACGATTCTCTTTTCGCGCGACATTAGTCATCGGCGATAGGCACGGGCGCGTGGGCGTTGGCACGGGCAAGGGCACTGATGCCGCGCTTTCGCTTGAGAAAGCCCTAAGAGAAGCTAAGAAAAATATGTTCACGGTGCCGCTTAAGAAAAATGGAACAATTCCTTTTCAAACTGAAGCTAAATTCGGCGCGGCGAGGGTATTGATTCGCCCTACTGCTAAAGGATCGGGACTTGTTGCCGGCGGCGCGGTAAGAACCGTGCTTGATATGGCCGGAATCAAAAATACGTCCGCAAAAATTTTATCGCATACGAAAAATAAAATTTCAAACGCAAGAGCCGCAGTGGACGCGCTTAAAAAATTAAGGCTGACGAATTAACATGCAAATTCATGAACTAAAACCGAGACACTCTTCGAGAGATAAAAAACGCGTTGGCCGCGGAGGAAAGCGCGGCACGACTTCAGGGAGAGGCACTAAGGGGCAAAAGGCCCGTTCCGGCAGAAGAATTCGGCCGCAGTTTCGGGATGTCTTTGTAAAAATTCCAAAATTAAAAGGATATAAAGTAAAACTGCGTCCTTCAAAAATCGGCGTCGTAAACGTGAAAGATCTGGAGAGGGTTTTCGGCGATAACGCGGTTATTTCTCCGGAATTTTTGGTAGAGAAAAGGCTTGTTCGGAGAATATCCGGCAAAGTTCCTGACGTGAAAATTTTAGGAGCGGGAGCTTCTAAAAAATTTACAATAAAGAATTGCGCGCTTTCGCGAGCGGCAAAAGAATCGATCGAAAAAGCCGGAGGCAGAATTTTGTCTTAAACCCCGTTAGAATATTCTAACGTTCTGGGGATTACTCAAATAAAAAATTTTGGACATTTGTGTTTTAATTTAATAGATTATGTGTGGGATTCTAACGGGGTAAATGCTATACTGAATAGTCCATGTTTGAGAAATTATCATTGATTTTTAAAGATCCGGACTTAAGAAAAAAGCTTTTTTTTGTTTTAGGGGCGCTTGTTGTTTTCAGGGTGATGGCGGCGCTTCCGATTCCAGGAGTTGATCTTGAGCAGATTCGGCAATTTTTCGCCGGAAACAGATTTTTTGGCCTTTTAAATATTTTTTCGGGAGGCGCTTTGGATAATTTTTCCATCGCCATGCTTGGAGTGGGGCCTTACATTACGGCATCCATTATTATGCAGCTGATGACCATGATTATTCCAAGGCTTAAAGAAATCGCGCAGGAGGAGGGGGAAATAGGGCGGCGCAAGTTTAATCAATATTCGCGCCTTTTAACAATTCCCTTGGCGATTGTGCAGGGCTTCGCGCTTTTGGTTCTTCTTGAAAGACAAGGTGCAATTCCTCCGCTCGTATTTTTTGATCGTTTAATTAACATTACGATAATTGCCGCCGGTTCAATTGTTTTGATGTGGCTTGGGGAATTAATTTCCGAATATGGCATCGGCAACGGAATTTCTATACTTATTTTTGCTGGAATCGTATCGAGCATCCCTTCCGGAATAAGAAGTGTTTTGGTGACAGTTGGAAGGACGGAATTTCCATATATTGATCCGACTTTAATCCCTACGGTTTTGGGATTTATTATTATCGGAGTTTTGGTAATTGCCGGAGTTGTTATTGTGTCTGAAGGGGAACGCCCGATCCCTGTCTCGTATGCAAAACGCGTTCGCGGAATGCGTGTTTACGGAGGGGTTTCTACGCATCTTCCTTTAAGAGTAAATCAGGCCGGGGTTATCCCGATAATTTTTGCGCTTTCTATTTTGCTTTTTCCGCAGATGATTGTCGGTTTTTTGGCGCAAAGTTCGAACGGGGCAATCCGACAAATTTCAGAAGCGGTGCTTAGCTTTATCAGCTCAAGCTGGTTTTACGGAGTCGCTTATTTTGTTCTGGTTTTTCTCTTTACTTATTTTTACACCGCGGTTACGTTTGACCCTGATCAGATTTCGTCCAATCTTCAAAAGCAGGGAGCGTTTGTTCCGGGAATTAGACCTGGTAGGCCGACGTCTGATTTTCTTTCAAAAATTTTAACGAGAATAACTCTTTTGGGAGCGCTTTTTCTCGGGTTTATCGCGGTGCTTCCGGTGATAATGCAGGGCGTTACCGGAGTTGCCGCGCTTACTATTGGAGGCACAGGACTTTTGATCGTAGTTTCGGTTGTGCTTGAGACGATTAAGCAGGTTGAAGCGCAGTTGGTGATGCGGGAGTATGAGTAAAGTTCGCATTAACGTTTCGTAAATTACAAAAAAGAAAACTTTTCCTAAGACGCAGCGAAAGAGAGGGGCATCTAAGCTCCATCCCTATTTTTATTCGGTCTTCGGCCTAAATCGTTCCATCCCTCTAGGCTGCGCTATAGGAAAAGTTTTCTTTTATCAGGCTTTTCAAGCCTATAAATATGTGCTATTTTCGCCAAATGGAGGTGGTTTATGATAACTGTTCCTTTTCAGAGTCTTGAGGCTCGCAAGAACGTTTTTGAGTGGAATAAAGAGGGTGTGCTGATTGAAGCTGCGCGTTTTTCTTTTCTTCTCAATCAAATTGGGGAGTCTGTCCATTTTTCCTTGGTTAAGCCGGTAGAGAGAGATATTTTTCGCATCTCTCTCGTGAGCGGCAATATCTCTGTATTGCTGGGGAGGAAACGGGTAGAGAAAAACGTTGCGTTAAAGGGTTTTGTCAAGCGTCATAGGTAATGTCTAAACACTTCTGACACTTTTGGTAGATTAGCAGTTAATGTCTATCAAAATGTCGAAAAACGTAAAAGAAGAGCGGTATAGATGGGTCAAACCAATAATTGATAAAGAGATAGCTATAG
>Ga0209212_1008191_pt1 | contig 11276 bp, 9 predicted proteins | sample RifGroC2_FD_183996 | JGI IMG/M metagenome (GOLD analysis project Ga0209212, IMG submission 183996) | Groundwater microbial communities from Rifle, Colorado, USA - Groundwater C2 (SPAdes) (version 2) | ecosystem: Environmental > Aquatic > Deep subsurface > Groundwater | place: Rifle, Colorado...
TATAAATCCGGGCGATTTTCCCCAAGGTATCCCCATTCTTGATGCGGTAGAGGGAACCCTCCTCCCGGGCGGAAGGCGTCTTTCCGGCCTTCGCCTGCAGTAGATGTCCGGTCTTCGCAGCGGCGTCAGTCTCCGCCGCCCGGCCCCCTTCTCCCTTTCGTTCCGCCTTTACATCCCTAACAGAATTTTCGCGTGATTTACCTGCCTCCTTCCCGTCTGATACAAGCACGGCAACCGGCGGGAGAGGCGGCAGGAACTCGACGACCGATCTGGCCACCGCCTCCGCAATCTTCGCCCGAAAGCGATCGCTCCGCAGGAGCTTTTCCTCTGTTGGGTTGGAAATATAAGCGGTTTCGATCAAAACCGACGGGATCTCCGGAAGCTTGAGGACGCGAAACGGCGCTTCCTGAACGCTCGCGAATTTCAGCGGATTGGCCCCCTCCAGATGCTTCAGGAGTTTATAGCCGAAGGTTTTTGACTGGTTGATGGTATGGGTCTGGAACATGTCCAAGATGATCGGATCCGAGGCGTCGCTGCCCTCCCCGTTGGGGACCCCTCCGACGACGTCGGCGAGGTTTTCATTCTGGGCGAGAATCTTTGCCGCCTCACTGCTTGCCCCACCCGTAGAGAGGCTGTAAACCGAACTTCCTCCGGCCTTCCGGTTTTTTGCCGCATCCGCGTGGATGCTTACGAAAAGATCCGCTCCGTATTCCCTGGCGATCATGAGCCTCTTGTTGAAGGAGACATAGTAGTCTCCGTCGCGGGTCAGAAAAGCGCGGTATCCCTCCTTCCCGTTCAGGACATCCCGCAGCTTTCTGGAGATCGAAAGCACCACATCCTTTTCCAGGGTCTTCCGCCTTCCGACCGCCCCCGGCGCATCCCCACCGTGTCCGGGGTCGATCACGACGATCCGATCCTTTCTGGTGATTTTGATCCTTTCCCGCGCCTCGCTCTCCTTCTTGGCAACCTCCGGCAGGACGATGTCGATGACGATCCTAAACGGCTTGTCCTGAATTTTCCTCAATTTGAAAACGGTCGTCTGCGCCTGGCCGGGCACGGACAGCGAAACACGCACCCCGGAAGGGGGACGTGGAGAAAGGGCCACCCCTTCCACCCCCGGTTTGTTCAGCCGGATAAGGTTGGGAATGTGGGAAGGAAAGTCGGTGTCATCCAGATCAACAGCAATCTTCCGGTCATCCTTTTCAACGGTGAACGTGCAATCCTCGCTCGTATCGATGACGACGCGTGTATGGTCCGGCGCCACCCAGTGGCGGATGTTCAGGATCTGATTCAACGCCAGGGCGGAGGTGGACCAGAAGGATCCGAAGATCCAGAGGAGCAGAACCATAAAAATCTTTCCTGAACGCGACATATCCTCATCCTGACCGGGAACGCACCCCCTAATCCCCCAAACCGACATTCCTCAAACCCACATTCCTTTGGGCAGAGGGCTTAACATTTCCGCGAAATGTATCAGCTCCGGGTGACAATTTCAACACCGATCACGAAAAACGATTGACAAGGGATGGCATTGATGACAAGGATACCGTCGCCCGGATATCTTGGCGCGCTGCTGAATGAGGTTGAATATCAGCACTGCGCATAGTATGAATAACGCCAGTCCGCTTCAGCGGACTGGCGCATTTCTGGGGCGATTAGCTCAGTTGGATAGAGCGCTGGTCTCCGGAACCAGAGGCCGTGGGTTCAAGTCCCACATCGCCTACCATTAATTCCTTTTAAATTCAAATTCAGGTGGAAATGCCATCGATCATCAAAATCTAAACTTCAACAGTTCCATTTGCACTGTCTCCGGGGAATGCTCGGGACGAATCATTTTGAGTTCTTCGTCCTGCATAAAATTTATGGATGGAAATTTGATTTCCCAGCCCTCCGGGCCTCGATTGAACAGTGCGTTTGTATCGTTTTGGTGTTGCTGAATCAGAGATTCTCCCAACGTAACCCGGAGAAAGAAAAAGACGCCGCAGGCAACGCCGCCGGCGGCAAAGGTGATAGTAACCCTTGTGTCGGCCTCTGCTTCTGATGTCAAAAACGGCCATAAGATAGATTGACTCAAAATAATCAGCGCTGCCATGATACAGATGCGGTTTTTCATATCCATCAGTCCACATCATATAACAGCCGGTCGTCTGCTGTGATGAATCAGTCAAAGGTTGATAAAGTCATATCTGCATCGACTTATGGAGAGCAGCGGCCATTACTTTCATAAGTATTTAATATGAATTTACTTTTCCTCACTTCTGATCTTATACCGATTGCGCCTCAATCCGATCTACAACTTTCCGATATTTTTCGTGGATCATGTTCCGGTCAAATTCATAGAACTCCTGGAGCATCCGGTCCTGCTCTTCCTTTGTGAAGTACTCCATGCAGGGAAAGAAGAAACGTTTGTCCTCCTTTTCGATGTGTACGGGGTAAAAATGGGCCAGTTCCATCAGAGGTGCGACGACTTCCTGTGACGTATTTTCTCCCTTGAGATACCTCTCTTTGGCATCAACCAGCATGCCAACCATTTTACGGGCATACTTATGTTCCTCCACCAACTCGTCCATGATCTGGGCGTGTTCCGGGGAGAGATGTTTCTTGACCAGATTCCGGAAGAGAATGTCCTCCTCCTTGCCATGGTGCGTCCGGTCCGCGTAGGTCTGGATGAAGTCCACCGCTGTGTCGACGAACAGGGCGTCCACCTTGTTCTGTTCATTGATCTTTCTGGTTTCGCCCCCGAAGAGGCTCAGCATCTTCTCAATCAACCTGTGTTCCCACATCAAGGGGCCGATCGGCTTCATGACGACATATCCTCCTTATATGTGCTTGATTTATCTGTTTGACTATCGGCGTCATCCGTTACGCAACCTCCCTGTCGATTCAGAATGTCAGTTGACGGACATAATCCGTCAGGATTTGCGGGCCTTCCGGCTTCACCGCCACGGTGTCCTCGACCCGCACACCCCAGGGACCGGTGTACAGGCCGCAGTTCCCGACGGCGATGACGACGTTGGTCGCCAGGGGTGGCGGCGCCTTCTCGCCGTGGAAAAAGGCGTGGCCGGGCGGCAGGGGCGCCTCCTCGAACTCGATGCCGACGCCGTGCATCGTCGGACCGAAGAGGTGATCTCCGTGTCCCCCTTCCCGGATGATCCCATGGAGGGTATCCTCCAGGTCCGTCATGCCGACACCGGTCTTGATCCGGGCGATGGTCGCCTGCTGGGCCTTCAGATAGAGGTCGTAGGCCGCCTCTTGCGCCGTTGTGGGCCTGCCGACGCAGACCGTCCGGCAGATATCGGCGCTGTAGCCGTTCACGATGGGGTGGAGATCGATCATGACGAGCTCGCCCTCCCGGATCCGTCGCTGCGTCGGCAACCCGTGGGCGATATTCGTCCGGGGACCGGAGCAGACATAGGTCCGCCAGAATTCGTCCGCGCCGGCCTGGCGCAGGGCGTATTCCGCCTCGGCCGCCACCTGGCTCTCCGTGAGCCCCGGCTTCAAGGCCTCGACGGCGGCCGCCATCCCCGCCACTGCGACGCCCGCCGCGGCCCGGATCCTTTCGATCTCCCCGTCCTCCTTGGCGATCCGCAACTCGGACAGGACAGGCGTGCAATCCTTCGTAACCACGGCCTCCGGCTTGCCGTGCGGATGGGTCAGCATGTCCATCATGGCGTGGGTCAGGAAGGTGTATTCCAGACCGACCGTTCCCGCCTGAATGTGGAAATGTTTGAAATGGCGGGCGATGGAATGGATCATACCTACCTCATCCTCGAAACCGGCGAGGTGGTCGAAGCAGGCCAGCCTTTTCACATCCTCCACGTCGGTCGCAGGAACCCCCATGGCCGCCTTTCCCTCCTTCGTGATCATGGCATAGGCGCACAACCGCCCGTCGCCCGTCAGATAGGCCATGTTCGCCGGCTTGGCGAGGAGCAGGACGTCGAGTCCGGCCGCCTTCATCAGCCCTCCGCAACGCGCAATACGTTCTGAATAGGGATGGCAAGTCATTTGAGCCTCCTTTCTCTTGATTTGTGAATGATGGTGGACGGCTTCGTAAAACGTCCGTCTTGTGTGTCAAGGAGACTGGACAAGGCTGGAAATTTCCCTTGTAAACATTTATGAAGACATATATTGTGTATCTCAGGGTTGGATATTTGGGCAAAAAAGCAGACTCAATGGCTCCGATCCCAAAAACCAAAGAGTTTTTCCAACCATATTTCCAACCTTCAAGGCAAATATACAGGTAATTTTAGATAAGTAAAGAGCAAAGAGTAACGCTAAAATCTCTTTATATTCACGTATATTAACTAATATTAGATAAAATGCAGGGAATGGCGGTCAATGCAAATAACTGGTCTCCGGAACCAGAGACCGTGGGTTCAAATCCCACATCGCCTGCCATGGTGATAAAAGGTCTTGATTTACAGGATGACTTGTTATAGAAGGCAACTTCATTTCAAAGAGAGACTCCTTGCCCGGACTTGGCGTCCGGGCTATAGAGCCGAAAGGAGACAGAAAATTGAGGAGATACGAAACCATACTGATTGCCCATGTAGATCTTTCCGAGGATGAGCTGAGCAAACTCATCGCCCGCTATGAGGCGATTGTAACAGGTCAGAAGGGCATCCTCGTCAAGGTCGAACGATGGGGGAAGAGGAAACTCGCCTACCTCATCAGGAAACAGGCGCGCGGGTTCTACATTCTTATCGATTATGCGGGCGTCAGTGCCGTGGTCAATGAACTGGAGAGAAACATCAAGATCGACGACAAGATCCTGAAGTTCATGACAGTTCTGAAGGCCGAAGCGGTCAATCCCGCAGCCCTGGAGAGCGAGATCGCGGAGGCCGCGAAGAAGGAAGAAAAAAAGGCGCCCCTCGCCGCGGCGGCGGCGGAAGAACCCGCCACAGGGGAGGATGAAGCTCTCCCACCGGTTCCGGAAGAGACGGACTCAGATGCGAAGGGGGAGATGGAATCATGATTACGACACCTGCATCAAGAGGCCCCAAGGGGCCGAGACCACAAAAGAAATTCTTTCACCGGAGGAAGTTCTGCCGCTTCTGTACGGACTCCAATCTGAAGATCGAATATAAGGAAACTCAGACGCTCAGGGATTTTACGACGGAGAGAGGCAAGATCATGCCGCGGCGGATTACGGGAAACTGCGCCAAACACCAGCGGGAATTGACCGTAGCGATCAAGAGGGCGCGGACGATCGCCCTGCTCCCTTTTGTCGTATCCGAAGGATAAACAAGTGATCAGACGGCCGCGTTCCGGGCCATTCCTCCGAAACCGCGACTGTCCCGTCTCCGCCGGAAGAGAAACCGGTTGCACCGTTTTCTCCAGTGCGTATTCACACCTCGATCCGTGTCCGGTCTCTCTGTAGATGATCTTCCCGAAATGGTGCGGCGGCCTGACCCCAGGTTTCTTCTTCAGACGCAGGAATGAAAGATAAACATGCATAAATAAGAAACAGGGATGACGGCGACAACTGCCGCCATCCCCCAAGGAGGAAGGCCATGAAGGTCATTTTGAAGCAGAATGTTGAATCTCTCGGCAAGGCGGGAGATCTGGTCAGGGTCGCGGACGGTTATGCGCGGAATTTTCTGATTCCCAAGGAACTCGCCGCACAAGCGAGCGGCAGGAATCTCAAGGTCTTTGAACACGAGAGGCAGCGTATCCTGCAGCAGGCGGAGAAGATTCAGAAACAGGCGGAAGAAACGGCAGCGAAACTGGGCGGCGTGATCTGCACGATCGCACGGCGGGTCGGCGACCAGGAGAAACTGTTCGGGTCCGTGGGGACGAAGGACATCGGTGAAGCGCTTGCCGCCCAGGGGGTCGAAATCGAAAAAAGGAACATTCTTTTGGATGAACCGATCAAGGCGCTCGGCGAATTTCCCGTCCGGATTAAACTCAGCGCCGGCGTGACAGCCCAAATCAAGGTCGTCATCGTGGCCGAATCCTGATTTTTCATTCTATCAACATTTAACGAGAGCTTTCATCATGAAGGATATCGATACCTCCCTGCATAAGGTGCCTCCCCAGAACATCGAGGCCGAACAGTCCGTTCTCGGGGGTATCCTGCTGGACAATCCGGCCCTGAACGCCGTTCTTGAGGTGCTGGTGAAGTCCGACTTTTACAGCGAAGCGCACCGGAAGATCTTTGCCGCCGTCATAGAGCTCTCCGACCGGAACGAACCGTGCGATCTGATCACGCTGAGCAACATCCTCAAGGATCAGAAACGGCTGGAGCAGGTCGGGGGAGCGGCTTATCTGGCCTCGCTGGTGGACAATGTCGGCTCGGCTGTCAACATCTCCTATTACGCCAAGATCATCAAGGAAAAGAGCATCCTGCGCCGGCTCATCGGCACGGCCACCGAGATCCTCAACAAGAGCTACGACGCCGGCATGGACGTCGACCAGGTCCTGGACGAGGCGGAACATGCCATCTTCGAGATCTCCGAGAACAAGATTCGGCCATCCTTCTTCCCGATCCGGGATATCATCAAGGACAGTTTCAAGACGATCGAACGGCTCTATGCCAGGAAGGAGCTGATCACAGGGGTGGCGACCGGTTTCGACAAAATCGACGACATCACCTCGGGGCTCCAGAATTCGGAGCTGATCATCATCGCGGGCCGGCCGAGCATGGGCAAGACTGCTTTTGCCCTGAACATTGCCCAGTATGCCGCCCTGGAGATGGGCGTTCCGGTCGCCGTATTTTCCCTGGAAATGGCCCGGGAACAGTTGGCGACACGCATGCTGGCATCAGAGGCGCGGGTGGATTCGCAGCGTCTCCGCAAGGGCTTCCTCGGAGAGACGGACTGGCCGAAACTCACCACCGCCGCGGGGCGCCTATCCGAGGCGCCGATCTATATCGACGACACGCCGGCGATCACCGTCATCGAGATGAAGGCCAAGTCACGGCGCCTCAAGTCCGAGGCCGGCCTGGGGCTGGTCATCCTCGATTACCTGCAACTGATGCGGGGAAGCGCCTACAAGGATTCGCGGGAACAGGAGATTTCGGAAATCAGCCGCTCCCTCAAGGGGCTTGCAAAAGAGCTCTCTTTGCCGGTGATCGCCCTGTCGCAGCTGAACCGGAAAGTGGAGGACAGGACCAACCGCCGGCCGCAGATGGCCGATCTCCGGGAATCCGGCGCCATCGAACAGGACGCGGACCTGATCGCTTTCATCTATCGGGACGAGGTCTACAACCGGTCGGACGATAACCCGGAAAAAGGAATCGCGGAAATCATTATCGGCAAGCAGAGAAACGGACCGACGGGGGTAGTCAAGCTGGCCTTCCAGGAAAAATACACCCGTTTTGAAAACCTTGCCCGTATCGACGACGGGGTTGCTTAGTAATACGGCGGAAGTCCTGACCATACTGCCAGATCATCGTCGACGAATGCCATCACCGATATTTACGCCGCACTGATCGCCGATAAAAAGCGGAACGACCTGATCTTCGACGACGTCCTCCGGGCCTTGGAGCAAAAACGCTCCCCGGTCGTGATCACGGAAAGGAAAGAGCATCTTCACCATCTTGCTGATCGGCTTTCCCGATTCGCGCGCAACGTCATCGTCATGAAGGGCGGTGAAGGAGCAAAACAGCGAAAGGCAATTGCGGAAAAGATCACCGGCATTCCCGACGGAGAGGAACGGCTGATCCTTGCCACCGGCAGGTACCTTGGCGAAGGGCTTCGACGAATGAAAGCGAGTACTGAAAACGATTGACAGCAACTGACTTCCCCCCCCGTCCGGGGGGGGCGTCAGGGATCGGAACCCGATGGGGGAATGAATCGGTTCGGGCGGCAGAATGCTTCGGAATACGTACCGTGATTTAATTTATGTCTATCGCCAAGGAGGTCCTGATGTGAAAAGTGAGGTGAAAAAAATACATGTAAGTTGCGGTCACGACTGTGGAGGCGCCTGCGTTTTCTTTGCCCATGTGAATGACGGAGTGGTAAGACGAGTCGAAACCGACGAAGGCGAAGAACCACAGCTAAGAGGATGCGCGCGGGGATGGGCATATCGATGCAAAGTGTACAGTCCTGAACGCCTTAAATACCCGATGAAGAGGGTTGGTCGGCGAGGCGAGGGTAAATTTGAACCAATCTCTTGGGATGAGGCTCTGGATACTATTGCCAAGGAACTGAAACGAATACGAGATAACTACGGCCCTAGCGCAATTCTTTATGATGGCCGGGGCGGCAACAGAGGCCAATTACATGGATCGATGAGCGGTCTGCGATTTCTCAACATGTTTGGCGGCTGCACGACACTATGGGGCGGACCTTCCGCAGAAGGTAATGTTTTTGCTTCACGGGTAACTTATGGCACCCTGAGCACTAGTAACACCCGTGACAGTCTTCCCTATGCTAAGTACATTATTGTTTGGGGAGCGAACCCAGCGGTGTCCATTTTCGGCACTAACACGACCTACTATTTAACGCAGGCACGTGAGAAAGGGATAGAGATAGATGTCATTGACCCGTACTGCAGCGAAACGGCCGCTTATGTGGGTACACGTTGGATACCAATCAAGCCGGAGACTGACACTGCCTTGGCATTGGCTATGGCCTACGTAATACTTACGGAAAACCTGCAAGACCGGGCATTTCTTGACCGCTACACCGTGGGCTTTGATAAATTCCGCGACTATATCACCGGCAAAGAGGACGGAGTGCCAAAGACGCCTGCATGGGCTTCTGATATAACTAGTGTCCCCACCGAAACCATTACTGAGATTGCTCGGAGATATGCTACCAGCAAACCAGCGTCCTTCTTCATCGGTTTTGGCGCCGGCCGCACCAGCTATGGTGAACAATGGCATCGGGCAGTATCTGTCTTGGCTTGTATGACTGGAAATGTGGGGAAGTTGGGTGGGGATGCCGCCGGTTTTGGTCGTGGCCCGGTAGGCGCCATGATTGGGCCGGCAATTCCTATCCCACCGAATCCGGTGGAGAAGGGTGTTTCCTTGCGTGGCGGCCTGGATATAAAATTGAGAAACTCGATAAGAGTGCATTACTCCTACATGTGGGATTGCATCCTGAAGGGACGTGCTGGGGGGTATCCAACCGATGCCAAGATGGTCTGGGTGGTTGCATCTGACCCCATAACCCAGCACCCGAACTCTAACAAAGGACACGAGGCCTTACAAAAACCAGAATTTGTGGCCGTCAGTGATATCTTCATGACACCTACAGCACGCTATGCAGACATACTCTTGCCCGTAACCACACCGTGGGAAAAAAACGATTTGATACGGCCATGGTGTTTCGGGCCGTACTATCTCTACCTGCATAAGGCAGTTGAGCCAATGTATAATGCTAAGTCGGATTATGAAGTATTCAAGGAACTGTGCCCCCGTATCGGTATCCCTGTGGAGCAGTTCACTGAAAATAGGACAGAGTCTGAATGGCTCCGGCATATTTACGGAATTTCAGAAGATATGAAGGCAGAGGGGGTCGATTTTGATAAACTCGAAAAGCAGGGATACTACAAGATGCCGATTAGTAAGCCTCTTCTCGCCTTTGAAAAAGAAATATCAGACCCGGAAAATCATCAGTTTCGCACTCCCTCAGGAAAGATTGAGATCTACTCGCAGCAGTTAGCGGACCTTAATAACCCTGAGCTACCTCCCATTCCGAAGTACATAGAATGTCCGGAAGGTCCAAACAGCCCGCTGGCAGCAAAGTACCCTCTTCAATTCATTTCTCGCCAGGCAAAGAACCGTTCCCACTCCAACTTCTATAATATCCCAATACTGCACGAGATTGAACCGCAAAGAATCTTGATGCACACTAGCGATGCTAAAGATAGGAGAATCAAGGATGGAGATATGGTTAGGGTCTTTAATGACCGCGGGGTAGTGCTAATACCAGTTAGACTAACCGAAAGGGTGATGCCTGGCGTGGTTATCTTGGGTGCCGGAGCCTGGTTCACACCGGACGAGCAAGGCAGAGATAAGGGAGGATGTGCAAATACCCTGACGCCCGAGCGGGTATCACCGGGAGGCTCTTTTGCCATTAATTCCTGTCTCGTACAAATAGAGAAGGAATAAAGGAGAGATAAAAATGCAGATGGCATTTTATTTTGACCAGACGAGGTGTACAGGTTGCTATACTTGTTATATCGCCTGTAAGGAATGGCATGACATCCCGGCCCATTCTGTGCAATGGCTCAGGATTCAGGAGACGGAGAGTGGAAAATATCCTGATGTATTCATGTCATGTACGGTATCCCCTTGCTACCACTGTGTGAATCCGAGTTGCGCCGAGGTTTGTCCTACGGGCTGTATCGCCAAGCGCAGCCAAGACGGCATCGTGGTCGTTGACCGTGAGGAATGTTTGGGTAAAGAAGCATGTGGACAATGTCTTGGAGCCTGTCCCTACGGAGCGATTCAATTCCGTAATAAACCTGATGCCAAAATGGAGAAATGCGATTTCTGTTTGGAAAGACTGGAAGAAGGCAGGCAACCAGCGTGTGTAAGCTCCTGCCCGGTGAGGGCTCTAGACTCTGGGGACATAGGGGAACTAAAAGTAAAATATGGCAAATATGGTGTCGTGAAAACTGGCCCGGGTCTTACCTATGATAAGAAGAACAGGCCCGCATTTGTCATCGGGGTCAAGTATGCTAACAGCAGTTACAAACGCGTATAAAGAATTTAGAAGCGGTGTCTCTCGAGTGAGCATATGGTTCAGCGCGATGGCTATTGTCTCGGCTATCCTAATGATGTTCCTGACGAGTACCGACACAACTATGCGGGGTATCGTTAGACATGGAGCAAGCAGAGAAACGGGCCGACAGGGGTGGTCAAGCTGCCCTTCCAAGGAAAATACACCCGTTTTGAAAATCTTGCCTGCGTCGATGACGGCAATTGAATGACACGTCAGCAGTCGGATATCAAAACTTAAGGATATTCTCTCTACAGTAAGCGGCCCACCCTAACCCAATCAGATCGGAGAAATCATATGACGACGCAAAAAGTTCTTCAGGTCTTTTCCGATTATGTCTGACACTGGTGCTATTTCAGTACCGGGCGTATTGAAAAGCTGCGGGAGAACTTCGAGGTTGAAATCAAATGGAGGGCCTTTCCCCTCCATCCCGACACCCCGGAAGAGGGACTGAGCCTGGAAGAGCTCTATACCGGCCGGAACCTCGACCCCCGCCAGGTGACGGACCGCCAGAAAAGGGTAGCCGGGGAACTGGGTTTGCCCCTGGGAGAGAGAACGAAGACTTACAACAGCCGGCTCGCCACGGAATTGGGCAAGTGGGCC
>Ga0209212_1008194_pt1 | contig 11276 bp, 9 predicted proteins | sample RifGroC2_FD_183996 | JGI IMG/M metagenome (GOLD analysis project Ga0209212, IMG submission 183996) | Groundwater microbial communities from Rifle, Colorado, USA - Groundwater C2 (SPAdes) (version 2) | ecosystem: Environmental > Aquatic > Deep subsurface > Groundwater | place: Rifle, Colorado...
ACCCCATTTCAGCTCTAAAATCCGATTTCGTTTTCTGGCGGGGACGACGGGACTCGAACCCGCGACCTCTTCCGTGACAGGGAAGCGCTCTAACCAATTGAGCTACGTCCCCATAGTAAGCTATGGGGTAATTAATTACACAATGAAACTAGAAAATCCTAACATATTTTAGACACCATGGAAAGACTTAACGATCGAAAGACTCTACTTTTGCCGCATCAGTTAATCGAATTAAATATTTCTCGGGATTCTTAGCAATTTTCTTTTGTGCAGCCAAAAGACTTTCCTCACCGGCATAACTAACAGATGACTGAAGGTGGCCCTTAACCCTTTTAAGTATATCGGCCACACTCCCAACTATTGGCACTCTCACAGATTGACCCTCTGACGGAGTACTCAACAGTTCATCAATATCACCATTAGCACCATCGACCACCGCCTCTGGTGATGTCATGCCACGATAAAGCTTAATCTTTTGACGAGTTACCGGATCTTCGACTACCACGCCTGGAGCTTCATTGGCACCAGAGAATATACTTCCAGACATCACAGTTGAAGCTCCTGATGCAATGGCCAAGAATACGTCTTTATCATTTTTTGTACCACCATCAGCTATAATTGGTACTCTACCTCCTACTGCCAGATAGGCCTCTCTAACAGCTTGTAATTGTGGTACACCAGCAGCTGTTTCGAGTCTAGTGCGACATCCTCGACCAGGACCTATTCCCACTTTAATAGCATCAACACCAAGATCAGCTAAAAATTTAGCCGCCTCGCCAGTACCAACATTACCAACAATTAATTCAAACTTACCAAATTTTCTTCTGAAATTCTTGATCGCCTCTTTCACAATATCTGAATCAGCGTGAGCAACATCCATCAAAATCACATCTGCCTCAGCTTCAATCAAAGCTCTTGCCCGATCAAGGTAATCTCCGGCAGCCCCGATTGATACACCTACCAATAGTCTCCCCTTTCGGTCCTTCGAAGAATAGGGTTTTTGCTTGGCTAGTTTTATATCACGCATAGTAATTAAGCCAAGTATTTTTCTTTTAGAATTGGTTAATGGTAATTTCTCAATTCTATTTTTAAACATAATTTCTTCTGCCTCGTCCATGTCTATCCCCGGTTTAGCCGTAATCATTTTTTCAAATGGTGTCATAAAAGATGCCACAGTTTTGTTATGTTGATTCACCGGAGGCATATCCCTGTGACTCAATATACCAACTAATATTTTCGATCCTGGGCTATCTTCTATTAGAAGACTACTGGAATTTTTTTCTCCGATAATTTTTTTCGCCTCGGCCATCGTAGCCATCTTATGTATAACGAGCGGATCTTCGATTACAAAAGAATACTGTCTCTTAACGTATTTAACCTGAGCTACAGATTCCTCTATGGTTCTGTGCCTTGGCAAAAAGCCAAAAGCTCCCTCTAAAGATAGGGCTCTCATCATTTCCTCGCCCATAACGGTGTCCATATTAGAACTTACAAATGGTATGGCAATGTTGATATTGCTAGAAAGCGGCATGGTCAAATCAACTGACTTTCTGCTCCTGACTATGGCATGCTGGGGTCTTAATAAGAAATCATTGAAAGTTGCCCCTTCAAATATTTTTTCAAGTTTTGTTCTCATGGCAATTAGCTTAAGATACTATTCCAGTATATTTTTTCAATCTTGCGAGTATCATTATATGTTACATGATGTTCACTGGGAAATCCGGTCGTTTTAGAACTATTACTGATGACTCTATCGTTTCCAATATAAAACCCTATGTGCCCATGCATAACACCTGCTACGCCCAATAAATCGTCTTTGGCCGATAATTTCTCATAGGAAACAACAGCACCTGGTCGCAAATCGTCAGTCTCAATCCATCCAGATTCTATCATGTCTTTTATGGTGCCATCGACACTAGCGTGAGGATGTTTTATCAATTCGAGAACTAATAATATCCACGACACAAAAACAGCGCATGAATTTTTACCATCTTGCAGAATGTCCACTTCTTCGCCTCCATCAAGATTAGCCCAGAGATTACGAAAAAAATAATTATCTCCGCCTTTTATAGCATTTTTGACTAAAGTTACGAGTGATTTGGTTTTATTTATTTTTAAGTTAAATATCGGTAAGGCCATAGCATCAGCATTGTAGCATATTACGTCAAATTGAAAACAGACCAACCAAGCAGTAAGACTTTTGGGAGTACGCTAGCTTCGCTCAGCCATATTGAAGAGTACGACATAGATTCTTGCTAGAATCTTGCCTCTTACTCGCGCCGTCGCGCTCCGTAAGCCTCTTCAATATGGCTGGGCTTCGCTGGTTTATTTATCAAACTTCAGAAGAAACCATCTCTGAAAGAGATTGCGCAGGTGTTTTGGCAAGTCATTACTGCCAGTAGGCATGATAAAGAAGGCTTAAGCCCCCGCCGTTGGCGGGGGCTTAACAAAACACCGAGCATGCAGATAGTATTTATCGGCTGGGATAAATAACTATCGGTCTGGAGGAGATGGTTTCTGGAATTATGTTTTACGTCGTGCCATTCAAACAGGCCGGGTAAAGTATTTATTTATCTCGGAGCTACTTCGATCCATTCTGGAATTTCCTTCTGAACAGAAATCATCTGATTCTTTGTCAGAACACAAGCATAGCCCTGATTATCAACTACTTTGAATGTCACATCCATCGTCCCCTCGGTAGTATAAGTGTGCATGAATATGTCGGTATAGAATGGCTGTAAGCTTTGGTTGCCATCGCCAAATGTTAATAGCTCTGTACCAGTCTTAGGGGTACTGAAAATATCAGTACCGGCAGCTGAGAATGTTACGGGCGTATTCTTAGCTGGTTTTGATTTATTTGAGGTCAGATTAACCTGCGGGTATGGATGCGGAGCCGTAGTAAAGTCGCTACTAGCAACACTCCAATTCGAAACCGAATCGGCACCATTCCAAACCCTAACTCTTGCTGCATAAGTTCCGCCAAAATCTAGAATAACACTACTGGCATCCCCATCAGCCATAGAAATCGTGTATGTTTTTTGTAAACTTGCCACTGATACCTTGCCGGTATCACGATATGTCCAGTCATAAACCCCTGCAATTTTTTTAGCTATCTGAACTTGATAGGCCGATTGAGGACTTGGCGGTACACCATAATCATAATAGCCCCAATTGACGTCAACGGATGGCGTCCCGCAATAATCATTACTTGCGCCCGTGACACCTCCAGCTCCACCAGCACCGCCACCATTATTAGGCAAAGTTACCGTCGGACCCGAACAGCTTGCTGGATTATTGCACGAAACTGGCCTATTAAGAACATCTACATCACAGGTTTTATTAACATCATTACTATTTACAGTAACTGTTTTTGATCCTGACGTTGAATAAGCGGTTGCAAATGTTGTTAAGTCGCTATACATCTGACTGGCAGGAGTGTCGCCGCCCGTCCAAGAATAGTTCCCATTACCACCACTTGTTGTAAAATTAGCATTTTGATCGGGATAAACAGTCTGATTAGCTGGTGAACAAGTTAATTCGGGATAGACGGCCACGGTTACTGAATCAGTAGCCGTAGAATAATACGAACCTGGACAATTTACTGTATATGTCCTGTCACTGTATAGAGCACCTGTATCCTGAGGACTGCTGGTCCAACCATATGTAGCGACCGTACACGATGATACATTAGTAGCTACCCACCTTATTATAGTCGAGGCGCTGAAATTGATTGGGGAAGTATCCGCCGTGATATCCACAGTTGGAGCCGGACAAGAAGAATCTAGCGGTGTCGTTCCAGCCGTACCGCTACAAGAGCCATCACACTGAATCGTACCTGCGCTTCCAGGATTTGTCTGTCCACAAATATTCGCCGAAGATGTCGCTCCGGTACAAGCATTGCCATAGCCAGGCTGACAACCGGAGCTAACTACGATTGTAGAAGTCCAGGCACTGCCAAAAAGAGAGTCTGTTGCCGGAGCTGTACAAGTAGTACCGTCCGGCTTTATATAAACGGCACCAGCTGTATGTAGCATCTGCATGGCAAAAGGATACGATCCTTCTACTCCAGGAGCAGTCAAAGTAAAAGTCCATCTAGGCGTATCTCCCGGATTAATCACCGCGGGCAAGTGACCATATGTCGGATTTATGGTCGGACCGGATGTTTTTGTAAATTTAAAATAACTTCCATTGTACCACTTAGTTTCTCCCGAATTAGTTACGTCAGCATAGAAGCTTCGTGTCTCTCCTGGGGTTAGAGTAATAGAACTCGATAAATTAGTACCGGATACCGCAGCGTTTTCTCCACAAGTAGTAGGTGGTACTGGTGGCGGTGGTACTGGTGGCGGTGGTACTGGTGGCGGTGGTACCGATGGCGGTGGTACTGGTGGTGTTGAGGTATCTGTCGGTGGAGGGTCTCCTCCTCCGCCAGTATAGGTCCAAACAATATTAAAAGTAATTGTACTGTCTTCCGTCAAAGTGAGCGGTCCGCTATTTACAGTTGATGTGTATCCAGTTGGTCCACCTGTTACTACTATACTATAATCACCGATAGGTTTATTAGAATCAGATGATTGACTAGCATTTAGCACAGTCCAACTTGCAGGGCCGCTTATATTCCAAGAAGCAACCGCATTTGACGTTACCGTAACCGTACCAGCGGCTGGCGGATCTGGCTCAGGCTCGTGATTAGCGGTACAAGTACCACTGTCTACACCCATAAACTGTCCCAGACATACCCAGTTTGAAGAATTACCTGCAGACGGAAAAGCCGGCGTAGCTGAAGTTACACCACTTTGACAATAATAGGGATAGCCTGGAGAAATCATTACATAATCCGTGGCATCATAAGCATAAGTCGTATTGGCACCACCACATACGCCATCTTCAGCTATGCCTCCACCGCCGCCCTCCGGAATCCAAAAACAGCTACTGGTTTGGTCGCAAAGACTCTCGGTAAGGCCACTACACGTACAATGACCAGAATCAACAAGAGCAAGAGATGTGCCAGAAGATAAAGCATAGAACAGAACTACGACCAGCAACGAAAAGATAAAAAGTATTTTTTTCATATTATCTATAAATAATTACTTTATCAGCCCGAAAATTGTCCAGAGAAAATACATTTTCTTCGGTAGAAATAGTTACCGTATCGCCTTTTCTAATGATATTGACGGCCAGTTCGCCCGATATTTTAATTACCTTGCCACCTGCATCTCTCACAATCGTGGGATGCGCAGTAGACCAGTTGCCTTCTTCATCTTCCATTAATACTTGGACAACAGACTTGTTGTCAATATAAAAAGTTTTATCTACTTCTACTAGACTCGATTTTCCAAATTTAGAATAAGGTAAGGCCGTTTTTAACGTATACGTGCTTGTGCCATCTTTGGTAGTAACAGCCGAAACCGTACCACCAACAGAGAATTGCTTCGTATTACTTGGAGGCATCACCAGAGACCCTTCATATAGAAAACTGACACAACCCAGAACGACCAAAATTAAAACAAGAGCGATGATAGTATATACCACTCTCTTGTCTTTTATTAAGAGTTTTAAATCCATACATAAATTATAGCACCAAAGATAAGTAAACGCTTAATACTTATCAACAAAAAAGTAATATTAAAAAAGGCTCCCGTAGTGGGGGCCGAGGCCAGGAGCCTATCGGTGATCGAAATTACAGCCTACAACGATCGTACCACTGAAACTCTGAGCGCTAGTGGTGAATGCGCTTCGGTCATTATAGGGCGCGGTTGTACCGGGCATGATCTTCAACATTATGTGCATGTTTTCCTTCTCTGATTGAGAGTAGTCAAGAGTTCCCCTCGTGAACTCCCCAACTAATCCCTCGCCCATATGATGCCACAGACCGAACACGTGGCCCATCTCGTGTCGGATGACATAGTCGGTGAGATTGTCCAAGGTACGGAAGGCCATATAGCCACCAGTAATTCTACCACGACTCACGTCTCTATGGGTCACGGCCTGGTACTGAAGGCTCGGATCGATGTAGACTCTGAACCCAGACGTACCGGCAATAGGCATGGTCGAACCAACCGTGACGCCGAAGCCGATGACTGCCTGGAGCACAGATGCCGCCGACCGATACCTAGCCACAATCGTAGAGTTGCTAGCTAGATCAGGGTCGAAGTAGAACGACACCGGCCCATCAAGTCGACGCATTGACGTCAAGCCAGGGTTATTATACCCGGACGAGTCGCCAAACACCATCTGCTTGATCGCGTCGCCAGTATTGGCTCCCGTGATCGGCCACAAGAGAAAATTTCCCCGACTCGGGCTGTACCTTGATTCGTACGGGCCCCAGTGGCCAGCGACATCAATAGCCACGTTAAAACTCGCACTTTCAGATAGTCTCACCGTCGCCCAGCCATCACTGGCCGAAAAAACTATGTCGGCACCATCAGGGATAACCGTTGCGCCACTAACCACTGAGCCACTTAGTCCGCTGATTAAGCGAAGCCGAGCCGGCGCGACAACGTTGACAACAACAGGAGTCGTTGTCACACTTGGACAATCGACACTATAAGTCGCAGTGGCCGTTAGCGACCCGGTAGACTGAGAACCGCTGTTCCCCGTCCATCCAGTATCGATACCATTTTTGGTGACACGGCAAGTACCGGTCACGTTAGCAGACGTCCATGCAATTATCGCCGAGTCTTCTCGAAGGACATCGCATGATGTCGTCTTACCATCGCAAGTAATCGACGCCGTAGGCATCGGAGGAGTTGGTTGAACCGGATTATCCGGGCAGCCGACTGAAAAAGTGATGGTCAGGACGGCCATCACGACCCCAAACGCCGATCGAATCTTCTTGGTCATGCTGGCCTACTTTCTTACTGAGTTTTCAAGGATCTTGGACTCCAGACACCACGCCTAGAGCCCACTCCTAACATACTTATATTATACACTAAAACTGCTCAAAAATCAATAGCGCCAATAATAGCCTGAAAACGGGCCAATTTCATGCTAAAACATACTCCATCGCCCCTCCATTTATCCACATAAATTACAAAGGCTGCCTTTGCTTGCCTCGCCAAAGTTTCAACGAAGGCGGGCGCAATGGCAGTCTTTGTAATCTCTTGCCTTTGACAGAGTCAGATTAATTCTATACTCTAATACTCGGTTCTTTTAACGACGAGAGGATAGCCATGTTTGGAACTAAGGCTGAGCCGTTTCCGCTTAAAATTACATCTAATGATATTGCCTATGCCCGTGCACAATCTGAAGTATACTTGGTATTTCCCCATATCGGTTGGTTTCAAACACAGTTTCGTGCCGAATGGGAAACTGAAATCTCTAAAACACCAGTCGGAGAAAACTTCCTAGGCAACATTCGTCATAGAATCGTCCATGATTACGCCGATACGAATAAGATTCAAACTGCCATGCGCAACTTGAAAGAAGGACAACACATGGCTTATGCGATTTCGCTATCCTACTCTGCTATATTCCACGCACTAGGCAAGCGTCTTCCCCACCTATCCATATATATGCTTATGGATTATATTTTAGAACCAGAGAATCTTGGCATTATAGCTACTAATCGTTTTATGAATCGCCTAGAATCATTAGACAGCGCTTTGGGCAAAGAGATCTTAACTCATGTCAATGAGTCAGGCACTAGATCCCTCGGAGCTACTTATGCCAAGGCCTTCATAAATATTCTATTGGATGCCGTTGAGGCAGAGATGAAGAAAAAGTAAACAAGGACACATTACCTATAACCGGCGCTTCGCGCCGGTTTTTAAAATATATTATCCTCTATTACAAATAAGTTCTTCTCTAGCCAGATATAGATTTCCAGAACTTACCGACTACCGATTTAGTAAATTCTTCTTCTCTGGCTCGCCTTTGTTCCTCTCTCTTCTTCCTATTTTCTCTGACATTACTTAGTATAACATCTAAATCTCTATTATATTCGTCTATCTCTGCAATAACATCTGGCCTACTACCAAATTCACGAATTTTTTGTATACCCTTAGCCGCCGTCTCTGGGGTTATAAAAATATCGTGTCTCTTTACAACCATATCAGACCTAACACGCACTGGCTCTTTGTCTTCGCCAATAACAAGATTAACGTCATGATCACGAAATCTGCCGTGAAATTCTACAATATTGCCCCTTTCTGGCTTCTTGAATCTAGTCGCTTCGACGTTATTTGATGGCATATTTTCTTTTCTCATATTGACAATCATACACTATCTATTAATCTAGGGGTAGCTATTTGAGAAAAATGGATGTTAAATGGAAACCACTTCAAACACTTCTGCCTCATTAATTTCTTTTAGCGAAATGTGCGATAGAATAAGCGGAGCGACTAGAAAGATGGCGCTCGTATTGTCTGCATATCCAGAAGAAGAGCAGACTACGGTATTATTAGAGCTACTTGGACCCCACATTCAAAAGATTTTAACCGACGACACTATGCAGAAATTCGTTATGTGGTTCATGAATATGTCTCAAAGTACTCGGATATCAATTACCATAGATAGCAGAACCATATTATTTGAGAAAAAAGACGGGATACTCATAATCGAATAGGGACGATCGTTACAGCTTACTCTTTCCGGCGCTTCGCGCCGGTTTTTTAATATCAGTCCGAGAGTTTAGAAATAGGATCTCAATTATTTACGACTGGCCATTTTTCAATGGCGAGAATAGTGTTGGTTTGAAGAAGTTCCCAAGCATACTCGGTAATAAACGGCATGAAGGGATGAAGAAGTTTTAAAGATTGCTTAAGCGTGAAAAGTAAAATAAGTTTCGTATTCTCTGCCTGCTCAGGATTTAAAAGCTGAGGCTTACTTGCCTCTAAGTATTTATCAGCAAATTCGTGCCAGATAAAATCATAGGTATTTTGCGCACCTTCATTGAAACGAAAATCTTCGATATTCTTAGTAACGATTGCAATGGTTCCATTTAATTTGCCCAGTATATCTTTATCGGCATCAGTTATGGCTTTCACTTCCATATTCAATTTAGAATTGGGATCAACGTCAAGCGTGTTTGTGGTAATAAATCTGGCAATATTCCAAACTTTATTGCCAAAATGTTTCATGCCCTTAACACGTTCCTCCATAAAAGCCATGTCTGTCCCTCCAGCGTTGGCAAAAACGAGGGCAAAACGCAAAGCATCAGTACCATACTTGGCAGAAACATCGAGTGGATCAATGACATTGCCTTTGCTCTTACTCATTTTCTTTTTCTCAGGATCACGCACCAAACCGTGGAGATAAACGGTTCTGAAAGGAATTTGTCCGAGCAATGCCGTAGACATTAATATCATCCTCGCTACCCAGAAAAATAAAATGTCATAGCCCGTTTCCATAATTACTGCCGGATGGAAAAACTTAAATTCTTCGGTCTCGTCTGGCCAACCAAGAGTTGAAAAAGTCCAGAGCGACGAAGAGAACCACGTGTCCAATGTATCGGGATCTTGCTTCCACTCGGCACCAGTCGGCGCCTCGATGCCACAATACAATTCACTACCACGATACCAAACTGGGATTTGATGACCAAAAACTATTTGCCTTGATATACACCAGTCACGCAGATTATCGATCCAATGCAGATATGTTTTAATAAAATAATCGGGCAAAATTTGAATCTGATTAGTATCGATCACCTTGCGCATAAGTTGCTTTAAGGTTACCTCCTCGCCATCAGCGATACCGTTAATTTGAGATTTCTCAAGCTTGAAAGATTTTTCAACGGCCACAAACCATTGTTCACGAATCTGGGGTTCGATAACTCCCCCACCTCGACTGTTGGTCGCAATGCGATGGATATATTCTTCATCAATTTTCTCAAGTAATCCTTTCGATTTTAATCTTTCAATGATCAGAGTTCGGGCTTTAGTAATATACATACCGGAGAATTCACCAGCAATCGGTAATAGTTTGCCCTCAAGATCAATAACTGGCACAAATTCTAAATTGTGACGTTTAGCAATTTCGTAATCAGTTTGATCATGTGATGGTGTAATCGTCATCACGCCAGTACCAAAGCTCATATCTATGGCCTCGTCCTTAATTACAGTGACTTCAATCGGACCGCCTATCCATTCAATCTCTATTTTCTGGCCTTCCTTATATTGGGCATAGCGTGGATCATCGGGATGCATAACCACACATTTATCGCCAAATTTTGTCTCGGGCCTGGAAGTACTAATGATAAAAGGACCAAATTTAAAATAATAAAAATTAGTTTTTTCCTCTTTCCATTCTATCTCGTCATCTGAAACATTAGTCTGGAGTTTAGGGTCCCAGTTAACTAAACGATGGCCACGATAGATAAGTCCAAGGTCAAATAATTTTTTAAAAGCAACTCTCACCGCCTTTGATCTTTGATCGTCCAGCGTATAAGCCAAACGATTCCAATCTACGCTAGCACCAAGCTTTTTGAGCTGACTCAGGATGGTTTTCTGAGAATCATCGGCATATTGTTTGACCATTTCAACAAATTCATCATGAGGAAAGTCTTGGCGTCTTTTACCGTCTTTCTTGTATATATCGGCCTCGACTTTAGCTTGCGTTGCTATAGCAGCATGATCCGTCCCAGGGATATATAAAGTTCGATAACCTTGCATTCGGCGAAAACGAATAATTAAATCTTCGACGGCCGTGGTTAGGGCATGACCTAAATGTAAAATGCCCGTAACGTTAGCTGGAGGAAAAACCATGAAAAATGGTTTACCATCTATATTAGTTTTATCCGAATCAAAAATTTGGGCATCAGCCCATTTTTTGTTTATATAATCTTCGGCCAGAAGATGGTCATAATTTTTAGGAATCTCCTTCATGAAAATTAGCGATTTATCTCTGCCCTAAGGAAAGCTGGCAGTTCAGAAATAGCAACACGTTGTTGAGTAGCAGTATCACGATCTCTGACAGTGACAGTATCGTTCTCCAACGTATCAAAGTCAATTGTTATGCAATAGGGTGTCCCGATCTCATCCTGAGAATAGTATCGCTTACCAATATTACCCCGATCATCCCAGGCAACCGCCATTTCGCCCTTCAGATTATCATAGACCGCCTTGGCTTTCTCGACTAATTGAGGCTTATTGGCCAATAATGGGAATATGGCAACTTTATATGGCGCTAATCTCGGATTTAATTTTAAAATAATGCGATCGCCTTCTTCTTCGTATGCATCCACTAGTAGAAACATGAATGTCCTATCAACACCGCCAGAAGTCTCTACGATATTGGGGGTATAATTTTCTTTAGTTTCTGGGTCAGTATAATTTAGATCT
>Ga0209212_1008195_pt1 | contig 11275 bp, 17 predicted proteins | sample RifGroC2_FD_183996 | JGI IMG/M metagenome (GOLD analysis project Ga0209212, IMG submission 183996) | Groundwater microbial communities from Rifle, Colorado, USA - Groundwater C2 (SPAdes) (version 2) | ecosystem: Environmental > Aquatic > Deep subsurface > Groundwater | place: Rifle, Colorado...
ATCTTTACCAGAACAAAAACGATAGCCGACTTAAAGAAAGTATGGGACTACTGGAAAACACAAAAAACGTCGTCTACAGCAACCAAGAACGTTACTTAAACTAAAATCTCTTGACCAAGATTTCTCGTGACTCTTTGGATCGGTATGTTTCCACAATTCATAGGCTGAGATTAGTTCAGCCTTTTTACTTTTTGGAAACGCAAAATCATGACAGATGGGGCATTTGACAAAGATTTCATCACTGGATTCGGCATCCATGCCTGAAGTTAATGTCTTGTGAGTGAAGTCAGAGTATTCAGTGACCTCGGACTCTTTTCCGCAGCTCTGACAGACACATACCATTGGCAACAAGCCATCGGGCAATGTTGAAATAATCTTAACGGTCATGTTTATCTCCTTGTGTTTTAGCGTGCTTGGTAGGAACGACCTAGAGTATAGCAAAAATTAGGTCTTGTGGCAAGAGTCTGTTTGGTGCTATTCTGAATGTATGGGAATAAAAGAACTGCTTGGATTAAAAAAGAAGAAAGTTGATGGGGAAGTAAATATCGACCAATCTAAGGCTGGACAAACGGAAGAAAATAACGTGGTAGGCGAAGCTTCGGTGACGGGAAAAGATGTAAAAACTGAGACCGCGGTTCCCGCCGTTCGTGTGCCAAAAATTCGTAAAAATATAAAAGTAAGGATTGATAAAGCCGCGCTAAAAAACCTAAATTTGGTGATTGTGGCTTTTTCTCATGTGGAGAGAGAGTTCTTCCCGACAAAAGACTCATATGAGGCGGAGGTCGAAGTTGAGGAGAGAGCGGCTGAAGTAGTCGAGAGAGTCAAGTCGCTCGGAATTCCGGTCAAGGCACTTACAGGAGATCAATACTTTTTGACTAATCTTTTGGTGGATAAGCCGGATGTAGTTGTCAACTTGGTGGATACTTTGAGAGGAAAAGACAAACTACAGACATCTGTGCCGGCCGCTTTGGAGCTTTCCAATGTGCTGTACACGGGTGCCGGAATGGAAGGCTTGGTGATTGGCAACAACCGAAACCTGACCAAGAGACTCCTTATGGCTTACGGAATTCCAACACCCGCTTTTCAGTTTATTCGCCGGGCGGGGACGGCAGTCAATGAAGATCTTGGCTTACCTTTGATTGTTAAGCTGAACGAGAGTGGGGGAAGCGTGGGAATTGATAACAAAGCGGTCAAGGAGACCATTAAGGATGCTCAGAGGAAGGTAAACAATATGATTACGACATACAAACTGCCGGTGATAGTGGAGCAGTTTATTGATGGGCCGGAGGTTACAGTGGTAGTCTTTGATGATGGTACCAAAAAGAGGGTCTATATGGGTCAGAAAGTGTTTAGAAAGAAGCCGGACGGCAAACATTTCTTTACCAGTTTCGAGTCTTATGACGATGAGAGGGCTTATACCTACAAACACGTGGAGGAACCTTTGGCAACCAAGATCCAACAACTAGCTGTACGGGCATTTACAGGTTTGCAGCACAAAGACTACGCCAAGTTTGATGTACGCGTTGACGATGATACTAACATTCCATATTTTACTGACTCAAACCCAAACACGGCCTTTGGACCGGATATGGGACTACCCATGACCGAAGTTTTGGCCATGCATGGAGTGAGCTTCGACGAGGTGTTGGCGGCGCTTCTCAGTAAGTATGCCAGACAGTTGGGGTAAGCTGAGGAAAGTGACACAGCCATGCCTGCCGGCAGGCAGGTGTCACAATGGCACGTGGGGATGGTGGTAAAATGGCTTGATGAAGTCGAATATTACATTATCTAGAGCTAGACAGGAGACTGGGTCTTACTGTGGTCCGGCCGTTTTCCAGATGCTGGTGTCGGTGTTTGGTTTAAAACTGGACCAGGAAGCCATTGTGGATGCCTGTAAAGCCAGAGATACAGTACAACGGTTGGGCTACCCTTGTTCGATTTGGCCAGAGGGTTTAAAAATAATTTATCCGGAATTGGTGGTGTGGCAAAAAGAAGACTCCTCCGTGGACGATGTGCACAAGCTGTTGGAGGCTGGTTACTTTGTTGGGATTGATTGGCAAGGGATCTTTAACTCGGACGAGTATGGAGATGAAATTTGGAACTCCAATGACAGACTAAAGTTGTGGTGGAAAAAGTTGACCAATGAACCTGTTGCTGTTGGTGAACAGGGGCATTATTGTGTGGCTTTGGAAGTCAATAAGAAAAAAGGGTATTTGAGGTTTGCCGATCCATATGGCCATTACGTCGGTAAAGACCGCTTCGTGGCACTGTGGGAGTTCGAGGAGCGATGGTGGGACGATCGAATCGAAGTTAATGAGAAAGGCAAGAAAGTTTATGTTTTGGAAAAGAAGTTGATCTTCGTGATTGCAAAAAAAGGAGATGAGAAGCCGTGGGAGTTGGGGATGGTGGTGATTTAGGCGATAGCGGACTCGATGTGATTGATACGGACTTCGTGGTTTTCAACTTTGTGGCTAACAACAGATTGTTCTTCATCCATCCGTTTGACAATACCATAGATTTTATCGAGCAAGGTCATGATTTGATCCCACCTTTTTTCTAACTGTTCCTTAGTAACGTAATGTTCGTCTGCGTATGATTTCATGACCAGTTCGTTAAACAACTTCATGTTGTTGTCTGCAAACGCCTGAGCCATCTTTCGATAGATTTCTTCTTTCTCCTTCGGAATTTTTTGATTTAGAAGTTTTTCAATATCGGTCTTTGTAAGCATACTTTTATTAAACCACAAAAGAAACAAGAGTAGAAGCGCGAAAGTCGTAGAAAAAAGAGCCCCGTGTTGCGGGGCTCATGGCGATAGAGAGGTCGAGGTTATTTGTGCTGACCACAGCTTTTGCACCACGAACCCGTGAAGTTAAAGGTCATACATTTACTGCAAATCCACAGCGCCCGAATTTTCTTTAGAAGGTCCATTAGGCACGCTCAACTGAAATATTGAATTCAGAGGCGAAAAGAGGGCTGTTGGTGGGTACACCTTTGGTGCCGATAATGATAATGGCACCGGTATTTTCGTAGCCATCAATTCCGTAGATTTGAACGTAGACGATCTCAGAGGGGTAGGTGCGCCGGTGAGTATCAATGGCTTCCAGGAGAGCGATCGTTTCCTCCGATGACTTGGTTTCAAATCTGTACAGAAGCTTTGAGCTTACTTTGAACGAATAACTTGAGAGGGTGTCTCCAATTACCGTACCAACTGTTGCGCGAACGTGAGAATTGTTCATGGATCCTCCATTAGAAATGAACTAAACTGGGGTATTTTAACCTATAAATATTGGGGAGTCAAGGAAAAACCGGGTAGGTAGGTGGAGGCTGGATTGCCACACCCCGCCACGGCGGAGTTCGCAATGACGACTACTTCAATTTGGAAGCCTCTTTGTGCTCAGTGTGGTCTCTGCAAGTGCGACAGTACTTGCTGATAGCAAGCTTCTCTGGAGTGTTTGTTTTGTTGCGTTCTGTAATGTAGTTGAAGTGACCGCATTTGGTGCATTTCAAACCCATCGATTGTCGGGGACCTTTTTTTGCCATTTTGGTTGTGCTTGTTGTTTTGAATTAACTTAGTACAGTTGTCATTCCTGCGAAGGCAGGAATCCATTAGATTGTACCTATTGGATGGATCTCCCTCACCAGATCGGGACTTTCGGCCTAATCAAGCCAGGGATGACAGATTACAGAGGATATTTTACCACGAATACTCAGGTGCGGGGATAGGTAAGAACCTGCAGGCACGATTTGATAGCTTTCGTCATTGCGAATTTCGAGTATTCTCGAACTGAAGCAATCCCCGATAGTGAGATTGAATATTCGGTGGGATGTACCCTTAGTGGCGGAGATTTACCCCTTCGGGTATCAGCGAGCCCCGGCTCGACTACGAGACTTGCAATGACGAGTGGGAGAAGGGATGTAATATTACGCACAGATTGAGGTTTGACAGAGGGTGTTTTTTCCTATACAGTGAATTGTAGGTACTTGTAATTATTGTTACATATTGTAAAAATGGAAAAAACTTACTCGGTCAAAGAAGCCTCAAAGCTACTGGGTTATTCGACGAATAGTGTTTATTCATTTTTGAAGGATGGGGATATTAAGTCTGTCCGTATCGGCAAAGGAAAATTTAGGATTCCGCAATCAGAAATTGATAAGTTTTTGGGTGGTACAAGGATGGATGAGATTGCCACAGCTCGGAGTACCGAGATTCGCAATGACGAGAAACTTGAGGATAAAAAGATGGTAGAGAGTATGGTGGCCGAGGCCAAGGAGGAAGTGGCTCCGACAGCTCCTGGCACAGTTGTCTTGCCCATGCCCAGACCCGGAAAAAGTTTGGAGGAGCTTGGAGGCGAGAAGCCATTGACGGTCATCAAGCTTTGGTTTGAAGAACGGGTAACCATTCCCAAATTGTTTGATTGGTTCATCAGTTTGAGCTCTATCATTTTGGGAGCCTCCATGTTCTTACATACCAAACAAGTGGACGCCTTGACTGTTGGCCGGTTCTCTATATGGTTTACACCTATCAGAATCTCGTTGATGCTATCCGGACTGGGTCTGATTATTGCCGACATGATTCAAGAAGAGTTTATACGCTACCGAAATCTTTCGAATTACTTTAGAGTAGTTCTTTTTGTCACCTACCTTGCTTTGTCGTGGATATTACTTCGGGGGAGCGATATCGATGGCTTCATGATCTATGGTTTGTTCGCGGTGACCATTTTGATTGAGGCGGCTTTTGCAGTTAAATCTTCGACTGCTTACATGCTCTTTATTCAGGGTCTGCTCATCAGCACGGCCTTAATTTTCGTCTATTTTCCTACTGATCCATCCCTGTCACAGATTGCGGGCGGACTGTTTTTGATGCTGGACGGTTTTAAGTGGATTTGGACAATGGTAGTAGCATCTTTAATCCTGATTACTCTTTATGGCTTCTTCTGGGAAAAGAAAGTACTCAAAACCTTTTCTGCGTTTTGTGGGATGCTGCTGATCTTTTTGGCTCTCTATTTCGCTAACAACAATTATTGGGACAGAGCGTTTTTCGTTTTGATGGCCGGGATGATCGGACTGATCGAGCCGATTTGGGAACTGTTCAAGTTGAAGTTCCAAACTGACCGACCAATGGTTTTTAGAATGTTTGGAACGGTCTTAATGTTTTTTTCACTGGTCATTATTCTGATTGCCATTGTACAGTCGATATTATTGCAGGATGCGAATCGGAGTCTCGCCGAGAAAGCGGACTTCGGTAGATTGACAGCGGAAAACGTGGTTAACTTTGGTTTTTCGGCCTTGGATGGGATAGCGCAAAACCCTCTTTTCCAAAAGGCTTTCAAAACCCGGGATATAGAGGGTATGGATAGTTTTACCAAGGCGATATTCAAAAACAATGCCGATTTGGGGATAGTCTTAGTATTGGACAATGCCGGCAAGGCCATCTCTTCATATCCATTTTCTTCTGACGTGGTGGGCAGATACTATATGAGTGAAATATTCTTCCGATCTGTGAGTGCGGAAAACAAAATGTACCAGGCGCCGGTCTTTTTGAGAAAACCATAATAAGCAGGGGAGCTCGAATCATCCAGTTCGGTGATCTCGTAACCATCGGTGGGGTGGGATTCGGCCGGATCGATGGGGGTACCGGCGGAATTTTTGATGGTGACGATCCCGGGTCCCGTGGGAGCGCTACCGAAGAAGGAGGCTTGGGCTTTCTTGGTAAAGAGAGCCATTAGGAGCATGGACATGCCGGCGGAACCAATGAGTTTCAGGAATAAACGGCGGTCGTTGTCGGCCACATCTTTTATTATTTCCGGATTTTCCGGTGTTGGAAGATAGACCGGAACTATTTTTTTACGGAGAGGTTTTTTGGAGGGGTGCTTGAAGAGTTTGATCAGCCGGGAAGCGAAGTAGAAAAGGAGGGGCAGGTAAAGAAAACTACCAAGGAGCTGTTGAACATTTTTAGCGGTAAAAACACCAACTAAGGTGAGAACCAGACTGATAAATAAACCATAACCGATGAGAATATTACTGGATTTCATGGATGATGTTTAGGCTGATTTTGAAAAGTAATATGGATAAAGCAATGGCAAAAAGCAAGATAGTGACGAGAAAGATGGTTTCCGATTGGGAGAAAAAATTCATAAAAGAAAATTTACCGAAATAACTATATTTAGGCTGGTTAAGGTTGAGAAAGTTGAGGAGTAAATGATCAAGATAGATAAAAGCGAGACTTAAAAAATAGAGGGAGAGGGGGAGGAACAGAATAAAGGAAATAAGCCCGGGAGTGGTATGAATATTGGTAAAGGAAACGACGGTGATAATTATCGAAACGAGTCCGCCATAGGCGAAGAGACTACGATCAATTGATTGACGACTGGTGGACTTCATATAATGCAGGTTGTAAAGTTTTTTATTTTTTAGTAAAACCACCAAATTGGTAACTAAAAAGAATAAAAATGGCCACGGCTGAGAGGCGGAAAAATTGAGAAAGAGGAGAAAAGTTCGGGGAAATGATCATATCGGCGATAAGGAGGGCCAGGGTGACCGGCAAAATAATGCGGGAGACTTTGATAGCAAAACTGGGGGGAGTGACTTCGATAATAGCTTCCGGATCGAAGGAGCCGGGATTCAGTTCATAACCACCGTCTTCCAGGGGGTTGTCGGGAAGTGTGGCACCCAAAAATGTTTCCAGGGATTTGTGGGTAATGATGAAAGTACCTCGAAGGTGGCCTCTGGCAGCCTTGATCCGCCCTTCGTTGAGGTATTTATAGGTAGTATTAGTCGATAGCCCCAAGATCTTGGCGGCCTGCTTGACGTTATAGACATGATAAGCCATGGTTAATATCATAATAGCAATATTAAAATGACTTGGGAATATCTCTTAGCGTGAGATCTTGATTATAGGCACACGCCGGTGTGCGCCGGTCGCGCTTCCGTCATCCGAATCCCAGACCAACACAAATAAAATATCCTCCCGCAAGGGGAGGATATTTAATTAGAGCCACCTCTGGGATTCGGACCCAGGACCACCTGTTTACAAAACAGGTGCTCTACCAACTGAGCTAAGGTGGCGTACGAAGCTAATTTTACCATTTTTTGGAAATTTAGGTACAAAAAAACCCCGCCTTGGCGGGGTTTTGGTTAGATCATGATCCTTTTCGGTAGCGTTCTGCGGAATAATTGGCTCCGAGAAAGAAGAATAGGGCGACGATGAAATAGGAAAGGGCTGAGCTGGAGAAGAAAGACATGAGAACCAGAGTAATCATGCCCATAATCAGAAAGAGGACAGAAATTTTGGAATTAAAAGAGCGTATGAGGTGAGCGCCCATTTTTTTGAAGTAGAAAAAATCGGTTAGGCTGATGATGATCAGTGCTAAAAGAATAATGGTGTTAATAATTATCAGGGAATTGCTGAGTAGCATTTGGCCTCCGATGTTAAGTTGCGAACCGAGATGTTTAGAGATTTTATCACTTGTGCTTGGGGAAAGGGGCAAAATGAGGTAAAATATAGTGTTGGTGATGTGCCGTCGTAGCTCACCTGGTAGAGCACAATATTGGTAATATTGAGGTACTGGGTTCGACCCCCAGCGACGGCTCCCTGATACAATTATCACATTATTGCCGAGATGGTAGAGTGGTCAAATACTCGGGTCTGTAAAACCCGCGGCGCAAGCCTACGCAGGTTCGAACCCTGCTCTCGGCACCATAAATATTCTCCCCTTTATGGGGAGAATATTTTTATGGTCCTAACGCAAGGGTTCGAAAGTCGGAACCAGTTTCGTGACGAACCTGGTGAGACGGGTCCCGAAGAAATCTCTACTGAGATTTACCGAGGGGAACCCTGCCCTGCCTGCCGGCAGGCAGGTCTCGGCACCATAAAAAGAATTTCCCCCTCGTGGGGAATATTTAGTTTTTGACATTAGTAGGAGCGGGACAACCCTTTTTGTAGATGAAGTGAAATGGAAAGTATTAGAAGTTACTAGTTTGATGTCTCAGAAGCCGGTGGATTTGTAGAGGACCGCTTTGGTCTGGGCGTTCAATTGGAGGATGAGGGTGTCTTTGGTGGTGTCTGAGGGAGTGAAGGAGATTTGCCAGATGAGGTTTTCACCTGATTTTATATATTGGGATTTGATACTGGCCGTCTTACACAAATTGCTTAAACAAAGATCGTAGCCTATCTGGATCGCCTCATTTAATTCTATTCCCAAAGTGTTGCCCAATACCAGATCATTTAAAGAGGGAATGTTATTATCTGGAGTAACATAGATAGCTTTATCGACAATTTCCGACTCCTGATTATTAGAAATCAAGACATAAAAATATTTTTTGGTGGTGAGATCTTGTCGAAAAAAAAACTTGGTACTAGCGGTTTGAGGAGAGGTCGCGTTTTCCGTTTTAATCAAGATAAGCTGAGCGTTTGGCTGATGGTTGATGGCAATTTTGAGAGCCTCTGGAGCACTAGTGAGGGGAAGAGCCGCCTCGGCAGAAATGGTGGATGTGGGGGTAGCACTAATGGTGGATTCCAGGGTAGGTGTTGGGGTAGTGAACTCAATAATTGTTGGGGTTGGTGTGGGTGTAACGGTGGTTTTTTGTTTTTCCAAAGTTTGGGTGATCTCGAGAATTTGTTGTTTGAGCTGTTTGGACTGTGAAAAAAGAAAAACGGCAGCGGCAATAGCAACTCCTGCAATGAGAAGAATTATCATGGTGATGAAGACTCCAAATGAAGAGCCGCCTTTGGGAATGACTGTGACTGGCATTTCGTGCGGGGGAATTGGGGCTGGTGTTGGTTCCAATGGTTGGGAATATACCTCGCTGGCGGGGGTTGCCGCGTCGGTCGCCTCAGGCGACCTTCTCGCAATGACGTCTTGGGGTGGGACTGGAGAGTTGAAAGAGGGAAGCGCATCGGGAGTCTCTTCGAAGGCAGGGGCGGAAGTTGCTGGTTCTTGGTTATTCGTTATTGGTTCTTGGATAGGCAAAGAAGTTTCGATGGGTGGAGTAGAGAATGGTTCGATAGAGACTTGGTTAGTGGCGGGAGAAACTAATGGTTGGTCGGGAAGTGGGGGAGTCGATGAGGTGGGTGTGGGGAATTGATCGAGGTCGTCGTTTGGCATGGTGAGTAAAGTATGTCAAAAAGGAAACGATGTGTCAACTTGTCGCTGGGGGTACTAGTTGTAGAGAAGATAGTTGCGGGAGGTTTTGGAGACAGTCAGGCCGAGATCGGCTTCGCGGAGGAGACCTTCTAAATAAGGTTTGGTGTGAGCAAAATGGAGGCGTGGTTTACCTTGAAAGGGGATAGATAAAGATTTTATATTTTTCATTTTATATTTCATATTTAGACTCTGAAGATTTAGGTGGTGCTTGAGGAGTTTTGGCTGCCAGAGGTTCCATGCGGTGACGAGACAATTCCCGTTTGGCTTGAGATGCTTTTTGATTTGATTAAGTACAAAAAGCTGTTCTTTACGTGTGGCCAGATGATGAATAACGGCAATGCAGAAAATATAGTCGAAAAGGGGAAGGTTTTTCCAGGCATCCGGCTTGGTAATGTCGCCTTCGAGAAAATGGGCTTTGGGATGATTTTCGATTGCTTTTTCCAGAAGTGTGGTGGAGAAGTCGATGCCGGTATATTTGACATTCTCGGGGAGGCCTAGGAGGAGGCGGCCGTTGCCACAGCCGACGTCTAGAACTGAGGAGTTTTCTGTTACCTCGGCCAGGAATGGTCTGAGATCCGGCCAGATGTAGCCACGGGAGGCACTAAAATTGACCCCGATTGCGTTATAGGTATCTTTAACCGATTTGATTGGTTCTTTGGAAGTCACCTAAACTGATTTTAGCAGGAAGGAGATTTCCTTTTGGTGGATGATTTGCATAATCACTATAGGATTGATATAATTCGGCAACTTGTACGTTTAAAAAAGGAGGCACCTTGGGAACATATCGAGACGAAAAAGAGGCGGCCGTCAGAGAAATTTTGGCGGTTTTGGTAAATAAGGGTTGGGATATCGATCTATCCTTTGTTGATTGGGAAAAAACTGTTGATCAGATTCTAAATCACGAAACTCTGGATCATTCTGAAGCTGCTGGTAGTCCGGAAAGTATCATGCTCGCAGATCTTCGGGGGGTTTTGCGGGCAGTTTATCTAAATGGCGAACGCGTCATTCAGATGGATGATGGTGATAAAGAGGAAAGAACTCGCATGATGATTTTGGCGATGGCAAACAGTGGTGATAATCAGGTTACCTACTGGGCCTCAAGGGGAGACGATAGTCCCAGAAAGCTGGCCAAGCATCAAGTAAGACGGGAGAATATGATTACCGATCCGAAGCAGATATCTGTCGGCCAGTGGCTGATGATTTATCTTAATGGAGAGCCGAGTTCCCTGGTGAAAGTGACTCAAGTTGCCGGTAACATCATCATTTATGATCAATATAAAGATAAGTTTAAGTGCGGGAGTGGTGTGAGTAAGCTGACCGAGATGGGGATTCTCCCGTATACTAAAGGCATCTGGGAAACTGCCAACTGGGTAGAAGCGGTGGACGACTCGACTGCAGAAGAATGACGTAATTGACGGGACTAAACACCCCGTCTTTTTGATAGCTTGACAGTGTACGTTTGTAATGTACAATTAATCTATGAATATAATTTCGGCTACCACAATGAGAGCAAATTTTTCCAGTACGTTGGATGAACTGGCAAAACAAAAATATTTATTGGTTGCTCGTAGAGGTAAGATTTCTCATGCAATTGTCAATCTTGATTTTTTGGAAGATCTACTAGCTCTAAGTAATAAAAAGTATTTGACTTCGATTCGTAAGGCTAGGGAGGAGTATAAAAGAGGAAACACACTATCTCACGAACATGTTTTTGGTGAGCTATAACTGTCAATGTCCTATAGACTTTTGTACACTGCTTCGGCCCAAAATGATATTAAAAAACTTGATAATGTAGCGAGGAAAAGGCTTAAGGGCAAACTTGAGTTATTGATGACCGACCCGATCTGTTTTAGTAAAAAATTGGTTCACTCTGATCTTGGTACTTATCGCTATCGAGTGGGTGATTATCGAATTATTTTTGATCTACACGGAAAAGACATTGTTGTTCTTCGGGTGGGGCACAGAAGAGAGATATACAAGTAAGATAGAATAGAGAAGTGAAAATAGAAGAATTGGTGCGAAGGGATGCAGAAAAGCTAACTCCTGAGAATTTGGAGGAATATCGGCGCGTGTGGGCCAAGGTGCTAGGCAGGATGCCTAAGAATTCGGAAATCTGGCCTTTTATAGGGGAT
>Ga0209212_1008197_pt1 | contig 11275 bp, 11 predicted proteins | sample RifGroC2_FD_183996 | JGI IMG/M metagenome (GOLD analysis project Ga0209212, IMG submission 183996) | Groundwater microbial communities from Rifle, Colorado, USA - Groundwater C2 (SPAdes) (version 2) | ecosystem: Environmental > Aquatic > Deep subsurface > Groundwater | place: Rifle, Colorado...
CGGCGCCAGAGATGCCTTCATGAACTCATGCCCGGCGGACTTCAATAATTCGTTCTGGCCGATTGCGTCGATTCGCTCGTTTACTTCCTTCTCAAAACTCATGGTGATCCACCTGTATATAGTTAAACTGGTTGTTTGATAGGGTGGTGATTTCATGCAAATAGTTGGAGTTCATCACAAAGATGTTGTCCCCGCTTTGCAGCATTGCCAATCCTTCCTCCGGCGAAGAGATTTTCAACCCTGTTGCTGCCACGAATTTATTCTGCTTGGCCGGATTAATGTCGATTATGCAGTCGATATCCACACCGGCACGCTGCATATAGAGAGAGAAAATCACTCCTTTGGATGCGCCGCCCCAGACAGCGTTGCGCTTGTGCCTGGCGATGACTGCCATGCTGTCGATGCCCGACAGAAAATCAGCCGGAAACGCGAACGTATCGCCCGGACCGCTAACCGGCGCTCTCAAGGTGGCCATATCCGCAACAATGTACAAATATTGCCCTCCAAAAATATGGCCACTCTCATAGACAGTGCCAAACATCCCGTGAAAATCAGCAAGCCGGAAATAATTGACATGTTCATAAAAAATATCGAACCATGCGCGACGTTGGCAAATCCAGTCAAAGCAGGGAACCTCGATGTAAATTTTCCCTTTCCCGCCATTCGCCTCAAGGATTGAAGCAAGAAACTCCACCGGTTCGGGGATGTGTTCCAAGACATGCCGCAGAATGATTCCATCCCCTGTTATGCCCAGGCCTTCCTCAAATCCGGCCTTAACTACATGAGGGCTGTCCCCTTCATAGGCGGGGTCTATGCCGGTAATTTCATAACCGGACTGGCGCAAATATTCCAGAAAAAATCCCTTGCCGCAGCCCACCTCAAGCAGGGATTTTTTAGCGAAATGCCGCTGAATAATCATCCTGACATCATCAAGGTGCCGTTTGAATACTTCAGAACAGGCTTGCTCATTTTGATAGTCAGTATCGTATTTCAGCAGGCCCGCATCAAACGATGCGTTATAAATCAGGCCGGTACCCGTATCCTGCACCAGTGCCATGCCGCCCTTGGGGCAGGCAATCGCCGCTTCCTGATCCTGGAACATTTTGTTCTGGAAAACCGGCAAGCCAGTCACCTGAAATAATTTACGCTGCCCCGTCATTACCCGAACTTTCATCCAATTTATGCCGGTCGCCCCAGAACGCCATCGGCTCATAATCCGGGTAAGGGTAGTGGCCGAGGTTAAGTTCGATTTTCCAGTTGTTTTCGAGCAGCCACCGCTCTACCAGTCTGCGCACCGAAACAGGCTTCCCCGAGCATACATTGACGACGCCAATATCCTGCTGAGCCATGGCAAGGCTGACAAGATTACGGGCAACACCCTCAACAGGGAGGTAGTCGCGCAACTGTTCGCCACCCGACATATTGAAAACCTCATCACCGCGCAGCGCAGCTTCCTTCAGCTTCGGATAAAGCGAAGCGGCGGCCTGCCCCTCGCCGTACATATAAAAAAGTCTCGCCCAGGTAAGGTTGAACGACCGCTCCGATTTCAAATACTGCAACTGCTGGCGCAATGCGTTTTTGGCATAGCCGTAAGGATTATCCGGTTGCGGCGGCAGCTCCTCCGAAAGTGCGCCGGATTGCATGCCGTATTCAAAACAAGTGCCGGTTGCCAGCATCGAGGATAACCCGCCCTCAACCATCGCCTTCAGAAACTGGTATTGCCTCGGTAGTTCGGTCTCGAAATGGTGCAGGGATTTGTAATTCGGCAGGCCATCCCAGGCCAAATGTATCAAGACATCCGGACTACCCAAATGCTCAAAGCAATTTTTGGGCGGACTGAAAATATCCATTTCCACAATGCGCACCGACACATCAATTCCATTCAGATGAGCCGCATCGCGGGTAACGGCAACGACATCAACCTCATGAGTGCACAATGCGGCAAGAACATGCCGCCCCACAAAACCGCTTGCTCCTGTAACGGCAATTTTCATTCTGATTGCGTCACTTCGATAGAAGGGATCGCCGTCACAAACCGGCCTCCCCATGCACGAATGTAGTCGAGTTGACGCGTCACTTCTGCGCGCAGATTCCACGGCAGGATGAGAACGTAATCAGGCCTGGTTAATTTGAGTCGCGCCTCATCAACTACCGGAATTCGGCAACCCGGAAGGAATTTGTCTTGCTTGGCAGGATTGCGGTCTACCACATAAGACAACAGATCCGGGCGAACCCCGGCATAGTTCAGCAAGGTGTTGCCTTTTGCCGCCGCACCATACCCGGCAACCTGTTTTCCGGCGCGTTTGGCCTCCAGCAAAAAGGCGAGCAAATCGTTTTTCACCTGATCTGCTTTGGTCTGGAAACCGCTATAAAAAGCTGGCGTGGGCATGCCCGCTTGCGCTTCCCGTCGCAGCATATTTGCCGCGTTCGCGCTTGTTTCATAAATCCCGGAATCAGTACGTTGCGCATAAACCCGCAGGCTACCGCCGTGGGTGGGTAATTCCTCGACATCAAACACGTTCAATCCGTTGCGCTCGAAGATGCGCTGCACGGCAGTCAAGGAAAGGTAGGAATAATGCTCGTGGTAAATGGTATCGAACTGGTTTTGCTCGACCAGATTGAGCAGATGGGGAAACTCGAAAGTCGCCACGCCCGCAGGCTTGAGCAATACGGCAAAACCGCCCACGAAATCGTTGATGTCCGGCACATGGGCCAGCACATTGTTGGCAACAGTGAGGTCGGCCTGCTTGCCCTGGCTCGCGAGTTGTCTCGCCAATTTTTCCCCGAAAAATTCTTCTACGATATCGATGCCTTTGGCGCGTGCCGCAGCCGCTGTGCCGGCGGTCGGCTCGATGCCCAGGCAGGGAATACCGCGCGCCTTGGCATATTGCAGCAAGTAGCCGTCATTCGCGGCCACCTCGATGATGCGGGAATCTGCGTTCAGCGCAAAGCGCTGCGCCATATCCGCCACATATTGTTCGGCATGTTTCAGCCAGGTCGTCGAATAGGAACTGAAATAGGCGTAATCGGCGGAAAAAAATTCGTCGGCCCCGACATAATCTTCGGTCTGCGCTAGCCAGCATCCGGTGCAAACCAGCACGCGCAGCGGGAAATATTTTTCCGGTGCATGCAATGTTTGCTTATTCAGGTAGGCATTGGACGGCGGCGCGGAACCCAGGTCCACCAGCGGCAAGGTCAATTCTGACCGGCAATGGCGGCACTTCATAATATGGCGATTCCCTGAAAATCCTGCTCAATCAATTTGTGGTTGCGGTCTCTTTCCGAAATCCCGGTGATGGCAAGCGGCCAGGCAATGCCCAGTCTTGGATCACCTGCATTCAGCGCATCTTCGGCTTCCGGGTGATAGGCCGCCGTGTGCAGATAAATCAATTCGCAATCTCCGGTCAATGCCTGAAAACCATGCGCGAACCCCTCGGGAATGAGCAGACTCTGGCGATTCTGCGCCGAAAGCAGCACGCCATGCCAATGCAAAAAAGTGGGCGAACCGCGGCGCAGATCGACGGCAACATCGAATATTTCCCCGTGCAGGCAGCTCACCAGCTTGGTTTCGGCGTGCGGCGGGTATTGAAAGTGCAAGCCGCGCACGGCCCCCTTGTTCCGGGTCAGCGTGTGGTTGATCTGCGTAATGGGTTTGTTCAGACCCGCCTCGCGAAATTCATCGGCGCAGTAAAAGCGCGACAGAAAACCGCGCTGATCTTCAATGGCCTTGCGCTGCACCAGCGTCAGCCCGGCCAGCGGGGTTGGAATGAAATCGAAGCGAGCCATGCTTAATCTGCCCCGCGCCCTGGCAGATATTGCGCGATCTGCGCCAGGGTCAATGCATGCATATCTGCGCCATTGCGCCATGCCTGATGCCATTCCAGGGTCTTGTGCAAGGCGTCATGCAGACGCCAGCGCGGCTGCCAGCCCAGCCGGTCCTTTGCCTTGCTGCTATCCAGCTTCAAATACTGCGCCTCGTGCGGCTGAAGCGTTTCATCGCATTGCCATTTCACATCCTGGCGCATTTCCGCCAGGCGCTCGACAATCCAGCGCACCGGGCGCGCATCTGCATCGTTCGGCCCGAAGTTCCATGCCTCGGCAAACGGCATACCCTCGGTGCAAAGCCGTTCAGCCAGCGTCAAATACCCGGACAGCGGTTCCAGCACATGCTGCCAGGGGCGGGTTGACTGCGGGGAACGGATTTTCAATGTCGCGCCGGCATCCATGGCGCGCAGGAAATCCGGGATCAGGCGATCTTCCGCCCAGTCGCCGCCGCCGATGACATTGCCAGCGCGCGCGCTCGCCAGCGCGACCCCGGCCTGCTCCAGAAAGGAACGGCGATACGCGGCAGTCACCAATTCGGCGCAGCCCTTGCTGCTGGAATAGGGGTCAAATCCGCCCAGCGCCTCGTTTTCCCGATACCCCCATACCCATTCGCGGTTCTCGTAACATTTGTCCGTCGTGACATTGACGACGGCTTGCACGCCGGGGGTGGCACGCACTGCCTCCAACAGATGCACCGTACCCATCACGTTGACGGTATAGGTTTCCACCGGCTGTGTATATGAATAGCGCACCAGAGGCTGCGCCGCGAGATGAAAGATGATTTCCGGGCGTGCCGCCTGCATGGCCTGGCGCAGCCTGCCGGCATCGCGAATATCGGCGATCTCGCTGCCTGCCATGCCTTTGCCTACCGCAGCCACGGTGAACAGATTCGTCCCGGTCGGCGGAGCCAACGCATAGCCGTGAACCTCGGCGCCCATGGATTGCAGCCACAGCGCCAGCCAGCCGCCCTTGAAGCCGGTGTGCCCGGTCAGAAAGACGCGCTTGCCGCGCCAGAAATCCGGGTTCATTTCCACATCTTCCACGGGGCATTTCCGCTTTGCCAGAGTTCTTCCAGCTGATTCTTGTCGCGCAAGGTATCCATCGGCTGCCAGAAATCGTTGTGCCAGAAAGCCATCAATTCACCCTGGGCGGCGAGCTGGCTGAGCGGTTCGCCTTCCCAGGAGCTGGCGTCATTTTCCACCAGCTCAATGCAATCCGGCGACAGCACAAAAAACCCGCCATTGATCCAGCCGCCGTCCCCCTGGGGTTTCTCGACGAAGCCGCGCACCCTGTTCCCGTCCATGCTCAACGCGCCATAGCGCCCGGGCGGCTGCACCGCCGTTACGGTGGCGCGCTTGCCGTGCTGCCTGTGAAAATTGACCAGCGCGCCGATATCGACATTCGCCACGCCGTCGCCATAAGTAAAGCAAAACGCATCCTCGTCCTTCACGTAATCGGCGACACGTTTCAAACGCCCACCCGTTAACGTGTTCTCGCCGGTATCCACCAGGGTGACGCGCCACGGCTCGGCGTTGCGTTGATGCACTTCCATTTTGTTGTTCTGCATGTCGAAGGTCACGTCCGACATGTGCAGGAAATAATTGGCGAAGTATTCCTTGATGAGGTAGCCCTTGTAACCGCAGCACACAATGAAATCGTCGATGCCATGCGCGGAGTACATTTTCATGATGTGCCAGAGTATCGGCCTGCCGCCGATCTCCACCATGGGCTTGGGCCGGACCGACGTTTCTTCGCTGATCCGCGTTCCCAGCCCACCCGCAAGAATGACCGCTTTCATGCGTTCCCCCCGGCATGTTCCAGATAATCGGCATAGGCCTGTGCGATTCCATCATTGAGGCGGGTATGCGCTTCCCAGCCCAGCGCATTCAACTTGCCCACGTCCAGCAGCTTGCGCATGGTGCCGTCCGGTTTGGCAGCGTCAAAAATAAGGTCGCCGGTGAAGCCGACCACCTCCCTGACCAGTTCGGCCAGTTCACGGATGCTCAAGTCTTCCCCGCAACCCACGTTCACCAGCGGCGGCTGTGTGCCGCTGAACAGCCCTTGCAGTTTTGCCTCAGGCTGCTCCAGTAAATAAACGCAGGCCTCCGCCATATCATCGCTGTAAATGAATTCGCGCCTCGGCATGCCCGTGCCCCAGACCACCATTTGCTTATCGCCGCGCTGTTTCGCTTCATGCATCTTGCGGATCAGCGCGGGCAGAACATGGGAGTTTGCCAGGTCGTAATTGTCGCCCGGCCCGTAGGAATTGGTCGGCATGGCGGCGATATATTTCGTGCCGTACTGGCGATTGTACGCCCAGCACATCTCGACGCCGGCGATCTTGGCCAGGGCGTAGGGGCGATTGGTCGGCTCCAGCGGGCCGGTCAGCAGGTATTCTTCCCTGATTGGCTGCGGGCAGTCTCTGGGATAGATGCAGGAGGAACCGAGGAACAACAGGCGTTTGACATTGCCGCGCCATGCCTCGTGGATAACGTTGGTCTGGATCGCCAGATTCTGCCGGATGAATTCTGCCGGGTAGGTATTGTTAGCGTGAATGCCGCCCACTTTGGCGGCGGCCAGCAGGACATATTCCGGCTTTTCCGCGGCAAACAGGTCGCGCACGGCAACCTGCTCGGTCAGGTCCAGCTCGGCGTGGCTACGGGTAACAAGGTTATGGCAGCCCCTGGCTTGCAGTTGCCGCATCAGGGCGGAACCGACCAGGCCGCGATGGCCGGCGACATAAATTTTGCTGTCTGGTCTCATGAAGGTAAGCGGCTAACTATTCGTGATAGTCCATCGCTTTGTAGCCATGCTTCTTGACCAGTTCGTCGCGTTCGGCGGACTTCAAGTCCTCGCGCACCATTTCGCTTACCAGTTCTTCGAAGCTGATTTTGGGTGTCCAGCCAAGCTTGTTTCTGGCCTTGCTGGCGTCGCCCAGCAGCGTCTCCACTTCGGTGGGGCGGAAATAGCGCGGATCGACGCGCACTATCGCGCGTGAGGACTGAGGGTCGAGATAGCCTACTTCGTCAATACCTTCGCCTTCCCAGCGGATGCTCATGCCGAGTTCCCTGGCTGCCGCATTCACAAAATCGCGCACGCTGTACTGCACGCCGGTAGCGATGACGAAGTCTTCGGGTTTTTCTTGTTGCAACATGAGCCATTGCATCTCGACGTAGTCTTTGGCGTGCCCCCAGTCGCGCTTGGCGTCAAGGTTGCCAAGGTAAAGGCAGTCTTGCAGGCAGAGCTTGATGCGCGCCAGCGCGCGGGTGATCTTGCGCGTGACGAAGGTCTCGCCGCGTACCGGCGACTCGTGGTTGAACAGGATGCCGTTGCAGGCATACATGCCGTATGCCTCGCGGTAATTGACGGTGATCCAGTAGGCATAGAGCTTGGCGACCGCATAAGGGCTGCGCGGATAGAACGGCGTGGTCTCCTTTTGCGGGGTTTCCTGCACCAGGCCATACAGCTCGGAAGTGGAGGCCTGGTAGAAACGGGCTTTCTTTTCCAGGCCGAGAATGCGGATCGCTTCGAGGACACGCAACGCGCCCAGCGCATCGGAGTTGGCGGTGTATTCCGGCTCTTCGAACGATACGGCGACATGGCTCTGCGCCGCAAGGTTGTAGATTTCGTCCGGCTGCACCTGCTGAATGATCCGAATCAGACTGCTGGAGTCGGTCATGTCGCCATAGTGCAATACAAAATTGCGATTGCTGACATGCGGGTCCTGGTACAGATGGTCGATGCGGTCGGTGTTGAACAGCGAGGCGCGGCGCTTGATGCCATGCACGATGTAGCCTTTTTTCAGCAATAACTCCGCGAGATAGGCGCCATCCTGCCCTGTGATGCCGGTGATTAATGCTACTTTATTAATTTGACTCATTTCAATGTTCTCTTTTGTTGAATTGCTATCTGCCGTAGTTGTCTTCATAGCGCTGGATATCGTCCTCACCCAGATATTCACCGACCTGTATTTCGACAATATGCAATGGCTCGCTGCCCTGGTTTTCCAGCCGGTGTTTCGTGCCGATCGGTATGTAGGTGCTCTGATTTTTATGCACGGTGATGATGCTATCACCATTGGTCACTGTCGCCGTACCGGACACCACCACCCAGTGTTCGGAGCGCCGCTTATGGCTTTGCAGGCTGAGGCGTGCGCCGGGAGCGACCTCGATACGCTTGATTTTGAAACCGTCCTGATCTTCCTCCAGCACGGTATAACTGCCCCACGGCCGGTTCACCTTGGCGTGATAGATATGCTCGGTCGCCCCGCGTTGCTCGAGTGTATCGACCACTTCGCGCACCCGCTGGGTCTGGTCGCTTTTCGAGATGAGCACGGCATCGGCGGTTTCGATAACACAAAGATCTTCCACGCCGATCGCGGCGACCAGCCGTTTCTCGGCACGGATCAGGCTGTTACGGCAGTCCAGCGCGACGACGTTGCCTTGCAGCGTGTTGCCGCTTTCGTCCTTGGCGGAAATTTCGTGTACGGCATGCCAACTGCCGACATCGTTCCAGCCGATGTCGCACGGAATGAGAGAAACGCGATCCGATTTTTCCAGCACGCCGTAATCGATGGAAATGGCGGGCATGGCGGCAAAATGTTCTTCCACGGCCTGCTGGAAGCTCCCTGCGGCGCGGCTCCCGGCAAGAATGGCCTGCACGATCCGATAGACCTCGGGCAGGTGCCGTTGTATTTCGGCAAGAATCACCGAGGCACGCCACACAAACATGCCGGAGTTCCAGTAATAATCGCCTTGCCTTAAAAATTCCCCGGCGGTGGCGTGGTCGGGCTTCTCGGTAAAGCGCTCGACCGTGTATACCTCATTCGCAGCGCAAGCTTCGTTGGGCGCTTCTGTATCAAGGGAGGTGCTGCGGGCTTTGATGTAGCCAAAACCGGTATCCGGGTGGGTGGGTCGAATACCGAAAGTAATGAGCCCGCCATTTTCCGCCGCTTTGATCGCGATGCTCAAATGGTCGCGGAAGCGTACTTCATCCTTGATGATGTGGTCGGCGGGCAGCACGACCATGATGGGGTCGGCGCCTTCCGCCATCAGGCAGGCGGCAGCCAATGCAATCGCCGGGGCGGTATTGCGCCCAACCGGCTCAAACAGGGTGCGGTAAGGCAACAGGGCATGGTAAGCCTCGCCCTTGGCATGCGCTTCCTGCGTGACGATCAGGATGTTCTCCGCCTTGATTGCCGGAGACAGACGATTGATCGTGGTTTGCAATAGCGACGCGTTGCCATCCAGCGACAGGAATTGCTTGGGCAGATGCTGGCGGGAGAGCGGCCACAAACGGCTGCCGCTGCCGCCGGCGAGGATAACCGCATGAACTTGGCAATCACTCATGGCGGCTTCCCAGCAAGCCCTTTTGTTCCGCTTCGAGCTTCAGTTCCTCTATCTCGGCGCGCAGCCGCTCGTATTCATGCATTTTGATTTGCAGAAACTCCACCGTCATGCGCGCCTTTTGCTCGACGCCCTGCGGCGTAAGCAGATAGGCATACGCCAATTTGTTGTCGCTATTGCGGAAATTGTTGACCTTCAGGCAACCCTTTTCGATCAGCGCATTGAGGCAGAAATTGATCTTGCCAAGGCTGACACCCAAGCGTTTCGCCAAATCTCTTTGGGAAAGGCCGGGGTTGTTTTCCAGTGTTTTGAGCAAACTGTAGCTGGTAGTGTCGTCGAACATAATATGCGTTCAGCAGTTGAACATCAGCATTACAACAGCCTTAGCCCAAGGCTGTCAAGGGGTAGCCTGGATGCGGATAATCCCATTTCCATTACAAAAGAACAATCCTTCGCAGGTCGGGCTCCGCCCAACAGCTTGATGCGGCGGGCATAGCCCGCCCTACGGAAAAAGCATTTTTAATTTAGAATTGGAGTCGCTCCCAAAAGCGGCGCACATGGCCTGCAAGCATCGCGTGCGCCAGCTTGCAGGAATTAATGTCCGGCTTGTTTGCGTTATTTGCTGGATTGCGCGCAACTGGGCAACCGCTTCTGCCAACTCGGCCTGTGCCTGTGCGTAGTCGATGTCGGAAGCGCGATTCCTGATCGCCTCTTCCGCTGCCCGCTTCGCTTCCAGTGCACGCGCTTCATCCAGATCGCCGCCGCGTATCGCGGTGTCAACCAGAATGGTCACGACGCCGGGTTGCACTTCAAGCATGCCGCCTGAAACATAGATATGCTCTTCCCGCTCCTGATCCGGCAGCTTGATTCTGACCGAACCCGGTTTGATGCGCGTCATCAACGCGTTATGGCGCGGGTAGATACCCAGCTCGCCCGCTTCGCCAGGCACCACGACGAATTCGGCCAAGCCGGAAAAAATGGATTCTTCCGCGCTGACCACGTCAACATGTACCGTCATTGCCATGAGCTTTCCTCTTTATTGGAGTGTCTTGGCTTTTTCAACCGCTTCTTCGATGCCGCCCACCATGTAGAACGCCTGCTCCGGCAGGTGGTCATATTCGCCTTCGACGATGCCCTTGAAGCCTTTGATGGTGTCCTTCAGCGTGACGTATTTGCCCGGGCTGCCGGTAAACACTTCGGCCACGTGGAACGGTTGCGACAGGAAGCGTTGAATCTTGCGGGCGCGTGCCACTGCCAGCTTGTCTTCCGGCGCCAGTTCGTCCATGCCCAGGATCGCGATGATGTCGCGCAATTCCTTGTAACGCTGCAGCGTGGATTGCACGGCGCGTGCAACGGAATAATGCTCTTCGCCCACCACCAGCGGGTCAAGCTGGCGCGAGGTGGAGTCCAGCGGGTCGACCGCGGGATAGATACCCAGCGAGGCGATGTCGCGTGACAGCACCACGGTGGAGTCGAGGTGCAGGAAGGTGGTCGCCGGGGACGGGTCGGTCAAGTCGTCCGCCGGCACGTACACGGCCTGGATGGAAGTGATCGAACCGGTTTTGGTCGAAGTGATGCGCTCCTGCAGGCGGCCCATTTCTTCCGCCAGCGTCGGCTGGTAACCCACCGCGGAAGGCATACGCCCCAACAGCGCGGACACTTCGGTGCCGGCCAGCGTGAAGCGATAGATGTTGTCGACGAAGAACAGGATGTCGCGGCCTTCGTCGCGGAAATACTCGGCCATGGTCAGGCCGGACAACGCCACGCGCAAACGGTTGCCGGGCGGTTCGTTCATCTGGCCGAACACCATGGCCACTTTGGACTCGGGCAGATTGTCCAGCTTGATAACGCCCGCTTCTGACATTTCATGGTAGAAGTCATTGCCTTCGCGGGTGCGTTCACCCACCCCGGCGAACACCGACAGGCCACTGTGCTGCTTGGCGATGTTGTTGATCAGCTCCAGCATGTTCACGGTCTTGCCCACACCCGCGCCACCGAACAGGCCGACCTTGCCGCCCTTGGCGAACGGGCAAACCAGGTCGATCACCTTGATGCCGGTTTCCAGCAGATCTACGGACGGGGACAGTTCGTCGAACTTAGGCGCC
>Ga0209212_1008204_pt1 | contig 11269 bp, 9 predicted proteins | sample RifGroC2_FD_183996 | JGI IMG/M metagenome (GOLD analysis project Ga0209212, IMG submission 183996) | Groundwater microbial communities from Rifle, Colorado, USA - Groundwater C2 (SPAdes) (version 2) | ecosystem: Environmental > Aquatic > Deep subsurface > Groundwater | place: Rifle, Colorado...
CAAAATGCCAAATGGCATTGTCTTTTTCCACCAACAGTACCTTTTTCTGGGAATCCATAGTGAGTATTTATTCGTTAATTACAATTATGTGCCGGCACACGCTTTGAGAAAAAGTCCTTAAACTTCTCAATAATATTTTCCATACGCATCCCTCTGGAGCCTTTGATTAATACTATATCATTCTCTCTCAGCTCATTTATTTCGGCAGGCGTAATGTCTGAAACATCCTGAAAACTGATGACTTGCCTTTCAGGTGTACCTGATGATTTTGCCGCCTTTGCAATTTCAGATGCATATTTTCCTACAGTCCATAATAAATCAATATTTAGGCAAGATACTGTTTCTCCAATTTCCTTGTGTAACTGGGCAGACTCATTTCCTAATTCCAGCATGTCACCGCATACAAAAACTTTTCGTCCCTCTTCATCAATTTCACTAAGATATTGTAAGGCTGCACGTACAGACTCAGGATTTGCATTGTAAGCATCATTGATAATGGTAATGTTTCCTATTCGTTGCTGTTCAATTCTCATTAAAGGTAGTTTAAAAGAGGAAAAAGCATCCTTTACGCAGCGGATATCATGACCTAGCGCTTTGCAAATCGCAAAAGAAGCCAAACAGTTCGTAATATTGTGATACCCAGGAATGGGAAGAGGAACGTTTAAATGCCAATTGAGTTCGAAAACATACCCTTTATCTTTTTTCTTTATATCCGTACACCTAATATGTGCCTGGGAGCTAAAACCAAAGCCTACGGTTTTCCCTTTAAAACAGCCGGCAATTTTAGCACACCATGGATTATCGGCATTATATACAAATACTCCACCTTTGCTGAGGTTTTCTAATATTTCTGCTTTTGCCTGTGCAACTCCTTCGATACTTTTAAGACCTTCCAGGTGCGTTTTAGAAATGTTAACAATTACTGCTACGTCAGGAGCGCCAATCTCAGACAGACGTCGAATTTCTCCAGGAGCATTTGTACCCATTTCCAGCACACCATATCGATGTCTATTTTCTATTTCAAATATTGTCACCGGTACACCAATGAAATTATTGAAGCTTTTCTGTGATTTTGCTGTAGTACCAAAATGGGACAATACATGATACGTCATTTCTTTGGTAGTGGTTTTACCGTTACTTCCGGTAATGCCGATAATCGTTGTATTCAATTTTTGACGATAATATCTTGCCAGATCTCCTAACGCCGTAGTGGTGTCTTTTACCCGAATTACCGGGAAATTTTTATGTGCCGGCTCTATTTTAAATTCATTTGAAATAACGGCTCCCACAGCGCCTGTGTTCATTGCATGCAGGACAAACTGGTGACCATCACAACGCTCTCCTTTGAGTGCAAAAAACAAATCTCCCGGCTTAACAGTTCGACTGTCCGTAGATATGCCCCTTATTTTTATGTCTGTATCGCCGGATATTATTTGTCCGCAAAAGGCTTTTACAATCTCATCAAGGGATAGGATTTCCATTTTATTACACTTACCTTATTAATTGTTTAAGGCCATATTATTTTGTAAGGTTTGTATCACAACTTCACGATCATCAAATGGAATAATGGTATTCTTTAATATCTGGTATTGTTCATGACCCTTTCCGGCAATGACTACAGCATCCCCCTTTTTCGCTTCCCAAATGGCCTCTTCAATGGCGATTTTTCTGTCGGGTTGTACCCGGCAAGAAGCGTTTTTCTTTATTCCTTTTTGAATCTCATGGATAATTTTGAGAGGATCCTCTGAACGGGGATTATCGCTTGTTACCCAGAAAAGGTCTGAATACCTTTCTGCAATGTGCCCCATCTTGGGTCTTTTCTTTCTATCTCTGTCTCCGCCGCATCCAAAGACCAATATGATGCGTCCTGTTGTTGTTGCACGGATAGTACTCAGAATAGTCTGTAACGCCTGGTGTGTGTGTGCAAAGTCAATATAAATGTGGAAATCCTGCCCGTAGTCAATTTTTTCCAGACGTCCGGGCACTCCGCTTAAAGATTCAATACCGGTTTTTACCGTGTCGATTTTAAAACCCAGCGCCAGACCATTTGCGGCAGCAGCCAATGCATTATAAACGTTATGTTTACCTACCAGATTTATGGTGATTATGTTTTTGCCCCAGGGGGAATTTAATAAAAATTGTGTTGTATCGGCGTTCATATTTATAATTTCTGCTGTTACATCTGCTTTCTTTCTTTTTATACCATACCATACTACTTGTGATTTCGTACACTCAGCAAAATGTTTGCTGGCATTATGGTCGGCATTGAGTATAGCAAATGCATCTTTACCTAGCCCTTTTACCAGTTTGAGTTTTTCTGTTCTATAATTTCTTATGTTTTCATGATAATCGAGATGTTCGATAGATAAATTTGTAAAGATTGCTGAGCTAAAACGGACTCTATCCAGCCTGTGCTGAGAGAGGGCATGAGAGGATGCCTCAATTACGGCGTATTTTATGTCTGATTTAAGCATCTCCGAAAGATAACTCTGAATTTCAACGGATTCAGGAGTCGTTTCTTGAGCTGGTATCACTCTATCCCCTATTTGATATTGAATTGTACCAATCAGTCCTGTCTTCATGCCGGAGGCTTCAATTATTGACTTTGTGAGAAATGAAGTTGTTGTTTTTCCATTCGTTCCTGTAATACCGATTACCGTCATTTGAGAAGAAGGTTCACCATAAAAATGATTGCTAAGAAACGCCAAAGCCTTGCGGGTATTCGGTACAACAATTTGTGGTATCCGTGGAGTTACTTCTATCCTTTTTCCTACAACAAGAGCAGCAGCATCTTTTCCCGATGCATCGACAATAAAGTCATGCCCGTCCAACTTATGACCTTTAATGGCAACAAATACATAACCCCCTTTTACCTTTTTGGAGTTATGTGTTATTCCACAAACATCTTTTTCAACAAAATCATAAGATTGGTGTTCTTTTAAACAAGAACAGAGTTCACTTAATTTCATGCCTATTGGCACATCTCCTCCAAAACGGCGCTTTTTCTCTCGTATGAAAAATAATTTATTTCCAATGATGCATCGAAGCCCTGTGTCTGTCCGCTTGCTGGCTGAATAATCCGTTCGTAAAAACGTCTTGATTTGTTAATTTTATCAATTTCTTCAGCATATTCTTTCAAAAGCCTATTGAGTGTTTCCGTGTTATTGTTTCTCGCCATTTCCAACTCTTGTTCTGTAGCATACAGACTGTACCATAAAATGAAATTCTGTTTTTCGATTTCTTTATTCGTCATCTTTATCCCCCCGTTTCATTAACAGCTATTATATAAAAATACTTTATCACATAATTTCATGCATTTTCAAGCCATTTAAATCGCTCACCACCTCCTTTCAACCAGTGTATAATAGATTACGTTATTGCATTGCTATTTGAAATTTTGAAGGTTCTACGCCAAGATAAAGGAGTGAACGCTTAATAATTTCTCCTACAACGGGAGCTGCAACAGTGCCGCCATAGTAAGCGCCATTTCGCGGCTCATTAATCATAACTAACACGCAAATACGAGGATGCTCTGCAGGTGCGTAAGCGATAAAAGAGCCAACATATTTTTCATGAGAATACCTGCCGCCCTCACCATCAGCTTTTTGTGATGTGCCCGTCTTTCCGGCAACATCGTATTCCAGCAGGTTTGCATTTTTCCCTGTGCCTTCCGTGATAACTTTCGTCAATATAGGGTTCATTATATTACGCGCAACGTTTGAATTAATTACCCGTCTTACGGGTTGCAGACTTTGAAATTCTTCTTTTGTCGTGCCGTCGTTATTTATCGTTGATTTTATTATTGTTGGTTCGAGCAAGAGCCCCCCATTTGGTATGCTACAAAAAGCTGTAATAAACTGAAGCGGAGTAACAGCTATCTCGTGTCCTATTGAAACAGAGATGAGAGAGTATTTTTTTGACCACTGTTTTAAAGGACGAAAGATACCTCCAATTTCTCCCGGCAACTCAATCCCCGTTTTTTCCCCAAAATTGAATTTCTCAAGATGTCGATACATTTTTTCATTTCCCATAAGCATACCTAACTTTGCCATTCCTATATTACTGGAGTAAACAACAATCTCAGAAACGGTAAGATTGCCATGCCCTCCATGAGTATCATGCAGAATCCTGCCTTCTATTTCACAAGCTCCATTATTACAAAAGAGAACATCGTCTGGTTTCACCAGACCCTCGTCGAATATACCTGAAATTACAATGGGCTTCATTATCGATCCGGGCTCATAACAATCAGTGATAGCCAGATTCCTTCTACTGCCAGGAAGATACTTCTTAAAATGATTAGGGTCATACGTGGGATAATTGCACATAGCCAGCACTTCACCCGTCATCGGGTCCATTACAATGGCGGTTGCTGAGGTTGGTGTCCATTTTTTATAGGCAATTTCCAATTCTTCTTCAGTAAAACGCTGGATATTAGCGTCAATCGTCAGCAGCACATTATCTCCATGCTTCGGCATTTGTTCCTCTGCATCAGGTGTGATAATTTGACGTTGAAGCGCATCCCTGTTAATCAATTTGTAGCCCGACACGCCGGATAATACGCTGTCAAATGCCAGCTCGGCGCCTTCCAGTCCCTTCTCGTCAACATCGGTAAACCCAAGGATATGACTGGCTAACTGTTGATTAGGATAGAATCGGTGATACTCGTATTTGATGTAGACACCTTTTAGAGACAATTTCGCGACTGCGTTAAGTTCTTCGTCACTAACCTTCCGTTTAATCCAAACAAATCGCTTGTCTCGATTAAGTTGTTTTAGTAATTTTGATGAATTAAGTTTTAAGAGTCGGCTTAACTGATATACAACAGTGGAGATGTCTTCAATTTCCGCAGGATCTACATAAACAGATCCTACCTGTAAAGATTCGGCAAGTTTAATTCCATTTCGATCCAGGATTGAACCTCTTCTGGCGGGTAATTCGATCTTTTTGCATTGTTGCGCTTTTGCTAGTTTAATATATTTCTCATGATCAACAAGCTGAATACGCCCGAGACGAACTGCGAGCGCAATAAACGCCATGATGAGAAAAACGCCAATAATGTTTGCCCAAAATTTATGTTTCTTTAAAGGTAGCATGTTGGCAATTCCGTAAAATTACGCTAAACTAAAACATTAAATATGAACAAATTTACGAACGCTTTCGAGATAAAACATCATTACCCCGAAAGCGTTCGGGAGGAGGGCACAACAGAAACTACTCTTATATTATTAATATAAGTTTTAATTGTGTAATGAACAGCAATTTAAAATTTGGTCTTTTTGGGTATATAAGTCTTTATTCAAGCTCGTTTTCTGTGATTTAGCCACATTCTCTTGGAACTTTGCCTGTCCCAGCATAATAATTCCTGACGTTGCGTCTTGTGGAACAAGGGACATTTTTAGTGATTGTATTTTATAGACAATAATTTGTGGTGATTTAAGCCGATTAACATGGTAGTTCAATTTTCTGTTTTTTTCAGATAATTCAGTACAATTTTTCTGGAGCCTTGCTACCTGATATCCTGATTCTATAATCTTATTTCTCTCCCACACCAGAAACATTGCCATAACGATAGCAATAGTAAACACTAACAATATTCTTGATACACCCATATCAAATCCTTTCCGCTGCCCTGAGTTTTGCGCTGCGACTTCTTACATTTTCCTCTATTTCAGCCTCACGAGGAGTTATAGGCTTTTTTGTAAGCACTTTGAATATGTTTTGTTTTGCCTTTTCAATAAATTTATTTTTTACAATCCTGTCCTCCAGAGAATGAAAACTGATAATCACAATGCGTGCGCCTAGCGCCATATAGTTATAGATTTTATCCAAGAAGATTTCTAAATTATCTAGTTCTTTATTCACGGCAATCCTCAGCGCCTGGAATACTCTTGTTGCGGGATGTATCTTGCTTTTGCCTCTTGGCACAACTCGTTCGACGATAGCAGCTAACTGTATTGTTGAGGTAATACCTACCCCCTTTTTTTCTTTTAGTATGGCCCTCGCAATCCTTCTTGACCATCGCTCTTCTCCGTATTTCCACAATAATTCTGCTAACTCTGTCTCGGAAAGCCGCTGAATTAAATTTTGTGCAGTAATGCCGCGCGAACGGTCCATTCTCATATCCAACGGGGCTTCTTTCGCGAAGCTGAAACCGCGATCTGCCTGATCAAACTGCAGAGAGGATACTCCCAAATCAAGTAACACACCGTTAACCTTATCAACTTCCGCCTGACGCAATACTTCATCGATATCAGAATAATCTGCATGATAAAGCTTAAATTTACCTGTTGTTTTTGATAGAGCTTGCTTAGCAGTCTGCAATATTTCCATATCTTTATCGATACCAATCAAAAATCCATCGGGTTTGATTTTGTCCAGTATTCCGCTCGCATGTCCACCGCCTCCTACTGTACAATCCAAAATTATTTGTCCTGACTGCAGATTCAAGTAATCGAGCACCTCATCTACCATTACGGGTTTGTGCAGAGGCGTATCTATCATGTCATCCATTTTTTATCATTCTATTTACCGTGGTATAAATTCTTTTTGTCAAATTTCAGGGAGGGAATTACCCGATTGAAAATAAATCCTCTGCTATCTCTTCAAATCCCTTTTCATGTTCTGACTCGTAATTCTGCCAATTTTTCTCATCCCAGATTTCAATACGACTGCTGACCCCGACAATTACAACATTTTTTTGAATTTTAGCGAGTTCTTTCAAATATTGCGGAATCAAAATGCGCCCTTGTTGGTCACAATCTGGAATTTTTTGTGCCTTGGAAAAAAAAAGGCGCTGAAATTGACGCGCCTTTTTATTTGTAAAAGAGATTTGTTCTATTCTCGAAACGACCTTCTGCCATTCGCTGGGAGTATACATGAACAGGCACTCGTCGAGTCCTCGTGTTACGAAGTATCCTTTTCCGTCCGTCTTCACATCAATACTATCTCGAAGAGGAACTGGTATGGCCAGTCTATTTTTGTCATCAATCGTGTGATGGTACTCACCGGTGAACATTGTCATTTCTCCCCACTTGTCCACACTTTTTACCACAAACGGCTATGACAATATACTTTTTTATTTATTTGTCAAGAGATATTTTTATTGTTATTTTAAACACAAATTAGTTGGATTTATTTGCTACCATAATCGTTGTACTATTTGTTTTTACAAATACAATATATTGTGTTTTTTTTGTTATGATATTTTTTCAAAAATATTTAATAATTATTTTTAAATTCACAAATTGTATAAATCTGATATTATTTTTTTAGAGATATCGTATTTTGTAACAGTACAGCACCCCCACCCGACCTCCCCCATCGAGGGAGAGGAAACGTTTCCCCGATCTGAGTCGAGGACGGGTTTCCCCCGCCCCTGGCGGGAGGGGTTAGGGGAGGGGGATGAACTGATGCCGTATTTTTAAATAGCAGATGCACAACTGAAACGAGGCTTGTGGAAATTTATACCAAACTATCCGATTACGACTATAATCTTCCAAAGGAGTTCATTGCCCAACAACCGCTTGAAAATCGTGATGATTCCAGGCTATTGGTACTCTATCGGAATACGGGCAGGATAGAGCACCGGAAATTTTATGAAATTACGGATTATTTTTCGCCAGGGGATTTTTTGGTCTTGAACGATACAAAGGTACTTCCTGCCCGTTTAACGGGGAATAGGATTGGCGGCGCTTCAGTTGAATTATTATTCATTGAGGAGTTAGGAGAAAATCGCTGGAAGGTATTAATAAAGTCAAATGCAAAATTGAAAGCAGGCGAGGAAATCTATGTCGGCAACAAGAGTATCTCTGCAAGGCTGCTTGACAGGACTGAAGGTGCATGGCTTATTGAATTTAACAAAAAAAATACTACCGTAAAAGAACTCCTTCATCGAATTGGGGGAATGCCTCTCCCTCCCTATATAAAGCGCGCCAAAAATCAAGACGCATTATTTTCTTTGGACAGAGAAAGATATCAGACCGTATTTGCTCAAAAAGAAGGAGCAATCGCTGCCCCTACGGCAGGCTTGCACTTCACCAAAGATACACTTGAGAAGATACGGAAACGCGGGGTAGAAACCGGGTTTGTTACATTGCATGTCGGTTTGGGTACGTTTTTACCCATCAAAACAGAAGACATCCGTGACCATCTTATGCACAAAGAATATTATGAATGCCCGGAAGCGCTTATCCAGGGGATAAAGAGGGCAAAAGAGCAGAATAGACGTGTGATCGCAACGGGGAGCACTTCCTGCCGTGCCCTCGAGACGATTGCCAGAAATGACAACCCATCGCGACTATCCGGTTGGACAAACTTATTTATATATCCCCCCTATAATTTTCAGTACGTTGATGTCTTGCTTACAAATTTTCATCTTCCCAAAACCACCTTATTAGTAATGGCCTCTGCCTTTGCCGGAAGAGAGAACATCCTGAATGCTTATGAAATAGCCAAAAATGAAGGCTATCGATTTTTCAGTTACGGCGATTGCATGATGATTATTTAGAAATCAATTATCTTGATGAGTGGAAAATCTATGGGGGAAAACACCATTTCTTTAACACCGAATGCGAGATTAGTGCTTGGGAAAAGGTATTTAAAGAAAGACGCTGCGGGCAATCCTATTGAAACGCCTGAAGACATGTTCCGGCGAATAGCCAAAAACGTTGCATCGGCAGATTTAATTTACGATAAGAGGGCAGATATTGTATCCATTGAAGAACAATTTTACGATCTTTTAATTAACCTTCTTTTCATGCCGAACTCTCCCACACTCATGAATGCAGGTAGAGACCTTCAACAATTATTTGGGTGTTTTGTACTTCCTGTCGAAGATTCTATTGAGAATATTTTTGAAACGGTAAAACAAGCCGCGATAATCCACAAAAGCGGCGGAGGCACAGGTTTCTCCTTCTCTCGGATAAGGCCCAAAAACGACAGCGTAAGCACATCCGGTGGTTTTGCCAGCGGTCCTATATCTTTTATAAAGGTCTTTAATGAGGCCACAGAGGCCATCAACCAGGGAGGATTCAGACGGGGCGCAAACATGGCCGTGTTGCGTGTAGATCATCCCGATATCTTTGATTTTATCCATTCCAAACAATTCGAAGGTGTATTGACAAATTTTAATATATCCATTGGGATTACCGATGCATTTATGCAAGCTGTTGAGAAGAATCAGGATTTTCCACTGATCAATCCCCGAACAAGAGCGGTTGTAAAAACCGTTAATGCAAAACAACTTTTTGATCAAATTATACATTCCGCCTGGGAGAATGGTGAGCCAGGCGTCTTATTCCTGGGCACCATTAACGCCGCCAATCCCACTCCGCTTCTTGGAGAAATAGAAGGAACCAATCCATGTGGAGAACAACCTCTACTACCCTTCGAAGCGTGTGTTCTAGGGTCTGTCAATCTCTCCAGAATGGTTAAGCTAACTCATGGAAAATATGAAATTGACTGGAACCGCCTTGAAACAGTAATACAACGTGCCGTACGCTTCCTGGACAATGTTATCGATGTGAATAAATATCCGTTACCCCAGATCGAGCATCTGACAAAGGGAAACCGGAAAATAGGCTTAGGTGTCATGGGACTTGCCGATTTATTACTAAAATTTGGTATTTCATACAATTCCGAGGAAGCAATTCATTTCACTGACAAACTCATGTGTTTCTTTTCTCAAAAGGCAAATGAAGCATCAGTCGAACTTGCCGCCAAACGTGGTACCTTTCCGAATTATCAGAAAAGCATTTATGCTCAAAAGAATGAACCGGGATATAGAAATGCAACACGGACGACTATCGCACCAACAGGCACTATCAGTATCATCGCAGATTGTTCCAGTGGCATTGAACCCTTATTTGCGATTGCTTACAAACGCCATGTTTTGGTAGAGGAGGGACTACCCGAAATAAACGCATTCTTTGTGGAAGTTGCAAAAAAACTTGGTTTTTATTCAGAAATACTTATTGAAAAAGTCTCAAAGGAAGGATCGATACAAAACATTAATGATATCCCGGAAGACGTTAAAAAGGTATTTATTACTGCCAGGGATGTCTCGCCGGAACAGCACGTAAAGATACAGGCAGCTTGTCAGAAATATATTGATAATGGTGTTTCGAAGACTATCAATTTCCCAAAAAATGCTACCGTCGGTGATGTTGAAAAGGTCTTTTTATTAGCTTATAAAAGTGGTTGTAAGGGTATTACTGTATATAGAGACAAAAGCCGCATATCACAAGTTCTTTCAATTGAATGCACATGTGCAAAACAGTTTATAAACGACCGTTTCTTTAAACCACAGCCTTAATGCAGTACTGCAAATATTTCTTGTGATTCTATCGGTTCAACAATAAAATTGTCCGCACCGCTTACTAAATAATCACAGCGTTCCTGAAGGTTTTTAGAAATTACAATAGTCTCGATATGGGGAAAATTCTTTTTTATATTCATGAGAAATTGACATCCCTCCCGGCCCGTAATTTCTGCATCCACACTAATAAAATCAATTTTATATCTCTTTAAAACAATAAGTGCACGTGCCGTATCATCCACAAAAAATAATTTTAATCCCTTTTCTTTTGATGCGCTACATAAGAGATTTCTAAGGACCTCTTTTCTACTCAGTGCTAATATATTAAGGCCTTCTAACCGACTCTTTTTAAAGTCGACACCAAACATACTTTTGTACAATAACTTCTTATGTAATGATTCTAAAATAATATTAAATTCTTCGTCATTAAAGTTTTTTGTAAGATAACTATCCGCTCCCAACGATAAAATATTTTTCCAATCTTCAATAGTATCTATCTCGACTATAAATCCTACGTGAGGAAATTCCGTTTTAATGTCTTTTAGCAACTCAAATTCATTAATTTTGGCAGTATCTATGTCTGAAATAACAATGTCAAATTTGTTTTTCCGTAATAACGCAATCGCTTGTTGTTTTTGATTAGCTTTGCAAACAACATATCCCTGTTTTAATAAGATTTCTTCCAAACGTTTGGACAGCGCCTCTTTAATAGACACAACTAAAATCCTGGTTTCTCCCTTTATAGCCAGTCGTTTGTTAATAAGTGTCCGGTTTTCTTCCTCTTTCGCTAATTCTACCACTCTCTCACTCTCAATTGACTGAGCGCCAATATCATATTTGAGACCCGTAGGTGTCGGAAACTCAGCTACCCTTCTTATTTCAACATAAACTTTCTTTTGAGGATTTTTATAAACATGTCCAGACACCATTGTGGGCGGCAATTGAAATGTC
>Ga0209212_1008209_pt1 | contig 11267 bp, 11 predicted proteins | sample RifGroC2_FD_183996 | JGI IMG/M metagenome (GOLD analysis project Ga0209212, IMG submission 183996) | Groundwater microbial communities from Rifle, Colorado, USA - Groundwater C2 (SPAdes) (version 2) | ecosystem: Environmental > Aquatic > Deep subsurface > Groundwater | place: Rifle, Colorado...
AGAAATTTGGTGTTGTAATGTGCTTTTGAACCGGCAATGGTGGAGTTTGGAGCATTGCCGTGGCAGTTGGCGCAGCGGTCGCCGGTGAATGTGCCTCCGTACCAGTCGGGCGTAACAGCATATACTAGTGCGGCAGCGTTGCCGTTACTGTGGCAGTAGGCGGCAGAACAGATCACACTGACTTTGCTGGTGCCGGTCATGCCGCTGTTGACAACATTGATCCCGATTCCGGTTGCGCTGTTTTTCGCGCGAAGAGAACCGACTCCAGCCTCATTGTTTTTGAGAGTAACGTTGATGCTGCCGTTGGAGTGGCTGGCAATGGTAAGAGGGTGGCAGTTGGAGCAGCCAAAGTCATACTCAGCAACAGTGGAGCGATTGGCAGTGTAATTGTACATGGTCGGCATGGCACTGGCGCTGATATGCTTGGCATGAGCGCCGCTGGCCAGCAGTGTGGCAAGCGAATGGCAGCCAAAGCAATTAAGGGGGGTGGCTGTGCCCCAAGCCGGGGTCGTTGTATTGAAGTGGCAGGAGATATTGGAACAGGTACTGTAGCCGTCACCCGGCCTGGCAGTACCATTGTAGGCTGCAGAACCGCCGAAATTAGAAGGGAACATGAGATCAATCTGGTTGTTGGTGTGCTTTGCTGTCGCATTATGGCAAGAGTTGTTGCAAGAACCATCAAACGGTAATCCGCCGACATTATGACAAACTATACAGCGCGCCTGTCCGGTAAAGGCCGATGTCATCAGATGTTTTGTGTGGCTACCGGACGTAATTTCAGCGCCAAAGTTGTGACTGGTGCCGTGACAGGTGCCGCAAGCACCGCTTCCCGGGTTACCCCATGTTGGTTGCGAATATGTTATTCCGGTGCCGCCATTATTCTGGCCGTTGGAATGACAATAGACGTTGTTGCACTGCCCGTAGGCTGTGCCGGGATCCTTGGCGTAGGGGGTGATCTGACCACCGTAGGTGCCGTTGACAGCCGAAGAGCTGCTGCTGAATCTGATGTTGACCTTGCCATTGACATGGGCAGCAATGTCGGAGATGGAGGTGGAACTGCTGACGGTGGCTGCATGGCATTTGGCACAGCTGATGGTGTAATGTTTGCTCGCATTGACATGCCTGCCGTGGCTTCCGGTTGCCATGATATCCGCGGAGGCATTGTCGGACTTATGACATCCTTTGCATGTCAGACTGCCACCCCAGGTGGCCACCATGTTGGTTGAAAAATTGCCCAGAGCCTTTTTGCCGTTACTGTGACAGTAGGTAGCAGAACAGTTGCCATAGTTATTGACCTGACTTGGCAGATAATCATCAAGCGCACCAGAGTAACTTCCAGCACCATTATTGGGAGCTGCGTCAAAGCTGACCTGAAGGTTTCGGCCGCCGGCGCTGGTGGCATGGGCAAACGGCCTTGCCTCAACCGTGTGGTCGGGATGGCATTTTACACAAGAGTTTGTGCCGGTACCGTAATAGGCGGCATGTTTCTGCGCTCCGTAGGTATGATTTCCGCTGTTTGGCGCGGCACCGTGACATCTGTCGCAATCGCTGGGCGAGGTGTAGGCGGCTGAACCCCATGCCGGTGTTGTTGCCTCAAAGTGACAGTCCACATTGGAGCAGGTTCCTAGCGGGTTGGGAGGAACGGTTGTCTGGTTGAAAAAGGTCCCCCGTGTGTAAGATGCCCTGCCGTTGGCTGTGGAATAATTATGAATCTTGTCTGATATTCTTATTATCGACGCCTTGCCGGATGCTGCAGCAACTCTGCTGTGAGCCGAGGTATAAGCTGCAGCACCGTCACCATGGCAAGGCGTGCACGATTTTACCCCTGCAGCTGCATGGCCGGCATGATTCCCTTTGAAGGCACCGGTTGAAGCGTTCCTGGATCCGGCGGAATCGGTCGGCGGCATACTATGACAGCCGTTACATGACAGTGCAGCGTGAACATTGCCTGCCATAAGCATAATGACCATCATTGAGATACTCGCAGCTAAGATCCGGCAAGCTGACGTTCTCCTGTGACAATGCCTGATCATTTCAGACTCCTTGCGGGTCTCGCAATATACGTAATGTTTCATTGAATAATTTCCCTGTAGCAAAGTGGGACATCCTTACTGTTATAAGATCCGATTGTGCTTGCATACCAACACAGCCAAACCGCGCACAAGCAGTCGCGAAATGGCTGGACATCGTCAATTGGACGTGGCAAACAGGCAATATCCGGAAAAGTAATTCATTAAGCAATGGCCATGGAATTTAAATATATTTGGAGAAATCCCTTTGATAACAATCACTAGCATCATTATTTTATGCGCCCCCAATTAAATTATCCTGGCTTCATTAATATAATATAAGCTATTGATACTGTTCATTTTTTATATTTGCACATAGCCTACCAAAAACATCATATATAATGATATATAATTTACATGCTATTGCGTATACATTCTTTAATCTTTAACAGCATAAAAAACCCCGGCTGCTGCGTAAGGCCGCAAATGCCGGGGTCAAGAAAACATATTCTTTTTCAATCATTTGATGTTGACTAAACAATAACCTCCCGCTGAAATCTCAACCAAGTTTCAGTTCATCCAGAGACAAGCGATAACCTGGCAGAAACTTTTCCATGAAGTAGCGAACTTCAGGTAGAGGACTCGCGGCCAGATGTTCCTGATGCTCCAGTCCTGCCCGACGGAACTCAAGGTTACCGGATTTTTCCTCCTCGATACATTTGGCCAGAGCAGCAATCTTGTCAGCCGCCTTGACCAGTGCCACATACTCAACCTCCTCATCAAAGAAGAACAGCGGCTCGTACCCTTGTGCCAATTCAGGCGGAAGCATGGCCAGAAGCTTGCGACGCGCCCGATCCTCCAGCTGGTGGAACGAACGTTTGAAGTTGGGGTTGAACTGTTTTACCGGAGTTGGCATGTCCCCGGTGAAAATCTCGCTGGCGTCGTGAAAGATGCCGTACAGGGCAGCCCGGCCCGAGTCGAGGTTTCCGTTAAAATAGGTGTTACGGATCATTACCAGGGCATGGGCGATGACTGCTACGTCCAGGCTGTGTTCCTGAATATTCTCCGGCACGGTATTGCGCATCAGCCCCCAACGACTGATGTACTTCATCCGCGAAAGGAAGGCAAAAAAATCAAACTGATCTTCTGCTTTGTCGCACTTCTTCATGTTCACACCCTTTCATACGGTTCAAATAAACGCTTGTACTCATCCAGCGCAAAACGGTCCGTCATGCCGGCGATATAGTCACACGCCACCCGCTGCAACCCGAACACCTCGATGCGCGACTGGTATTTGGGGGGAAGCAGATTCGGGTAGCGCAGATAGGTTTCAAAAAGCCTGGTTATAAACAGTTCAGCTTTGACCCGCATCTTTTCAACCTTGTAGTGACGATACAGATGGTCGAAAAGGAATCTTTTTAACTCCAGGTTCTGCTTGGTGACTCCATCACTAAAATGGACAACTGGTCGATTAACCCGACGCAAATCATCGAGAGTTGCGATTCCTGAACAGTTCAGATTTTCCTTGATCGTGGCACAAAGATCGCTGATCAGTAGGCCGATCAAGGCGCTGATGGTCTGGTAGATCAGTCGCTTGTCATCAATTCCTGGGTATTTTTGGCGAATCCCGTCGCAGACCTGTCCCCACAGGCTGATACGCCCCAGCATATCCAAAGTAATGTAGCCCGATTTCAGGCCGTCGTCGATATCGTGATTATTATAGGCGATCTCGTCGGCGTAATTGATGATCTGGGCCTCGATTGAAGGTATCACGCCCGGCAGGAACTCAGCCATCGTAGCCAGCGGTGCATCGTAGGGGGTGGCATGCTTGATAATCCCTTCACGCACCTCCCAGGTCAGATTCAGGCCATTGAAGCCGGGATAACGTTCCTCCAGCTGATCCACGACGCGAAATGACTGTAGATTGTGTTCGAAGCCGCCATAACCGGTCATCAGGCTATTCAGCACCGTCTCGCCGGTGTGACCAAAAGGGGTATGCCCCAGGTCGTGGGCCAGGGCCAGGGCCTCTGTAAGCTCCTCATTCAGGTGGAGCTTGCGGGCAATGGCCCGACCGATCTGGGCCACCTCAAGGGAGTGGGTCAAACGGGTGCGATAATAATCCCCTTCATGGTTGACAAAAACCTGAGTTTTGTATTCCAGGCGCCGAAAGGCGGCGCAATGAATTATCCGGTCCCGGTCCCGCTCAAAGGCAGGCCGGTTGTCACGAAACTCCTCAGTATGCTTCCTGCCCCGGGACGAGACACTGGTACAGGCATAACCGGCAAGATCGGGACGTTCGGTGGAAGCAAACATACGATCACCTCGTGAATATCAATCCTTAACTCCGATTTCAAAAACTACACCAGCAAGCCTGCAGGTGCAAGCTTGAAAAGGCAGACCGCAATTAGTTCTCTCGGCACAAAAGCGAAAGCCCTCCTTTAAAAGCGAGGGCCTCTCTGTTTCATGGCAGTAAAACAGTGCCGTTAGGCTGATTTAAGCGCCACCGTACATTCGGTGTTAAAACTCCGGGTGGCGGTGGCGACTTCCACCCGGATCTACAAAAAACTGTTACCGATTCACACGAACCGTTTCCTGCTCGAATCCTACAAAGACACGCAGACCCAACTTGAATTCAGACCAGAATTCCTTCCACTGGGAGGGTGCCTGATCTTCAGCAGTGGCAGGCTTGAGCTCTGCCAGGAAGATGGTCAGAGCTGCGCCGCCGGCGCAGAGCAATCCGGCCAGCATGAAGGATTTGCCAAGACCGCCGGGCTGTGCATTAAGCATCTCGGAAACCTTGCCCATAACAAAACCGCCAACGCCCCAAGCGGTAAAGAGCGCACCGTAGTTAAGGCCGTAGTTCTTGGTTCCCCAGTAATCCTTTGCAAAGGAAGGGAAAAGACAGAGATTGGAACCGTAATTGAAACCGATGAAGGTTGCCAGAATAACGAGCAGCACTGCGCTGCCGGAGTTAACAACCGCCAGGGCTATGAACATCATCACGGCCTGCATGGACAACATGATGAACAGGGTGGCACGACGGCCGATCTTGTCCGAAAGCACCCCGGCCACAACGCGGCCACCGGCATTACCAAGCGCCATGATGGCGACGGCCACAAAGGCCATCGGCCCCATGCTTTTCTTGGCAAGTCCGGCTACGCTGCCGATAACCATCAGGCCGGCACCGGAACCGATGAAGAAAGCCACCCAGAGGACATAAAACTTGTAGTTGCGCAGCATCTCACTGACCGTGGCATTAACAGTCGGTTTTGCTGCATTCATCTTGGCAACCGGGCCAGGATCAGCCGGTTCAGCCGGGACATAACCCTTCGGCGGGTTGGTGAGTATAAAGGAGAGGCCACAGACAGCGATTGTGAATCCGATACCAAGGAACATCATTGACTTTGGAATACCAAAGGCACCAATCAGGTAGGAAGCGAGCGGGGCAATGTAGACCGGCGCAATCCCGAAGCCAGCCACCACGATTCCGGCGATCAGGCCGGTCTTGGATGGGGAGAACCACTTGAGCGCAGGCGGGGTGGCTGCGGAATAGCCAAAACCAAAGCCGGAACCGGCCAGGATGCCGAAACCCATAACCCAGGCAAAGTACGAATTTGAAAACGCCATCAACATAAAGCCAGCACCCACGAGCAGGCCACCGATAAGCGCGGTACGGGCCGGACCGATCTTGTCCTGACATTTTCCGGCCAGGATCATGGAGAAGGCAAAAGCCAGGCAGCAAACAGCATAGGGGTCATTGATCGAGGCGATATCCCAAGTGAATGCGCCTTCGCCACCTTTTTCGATGGAGGCCTTGACGGCCCCCTTAAAGATACTCCAGGCATAGAGCACACCAAGGGCCAGGTTGATCGCCAGACCTGCGGCGACCACGCTCCATCCTTTATTTTTAATAACATCTGACATGGGTTACTCCTCCTTGATGTGGGGGGTTAGACTTAAATCTTCTGGGCAACAGCTTTTTTAGCAGGGCCATTCATACGGATAGCAGTCGCAAACTCCATCCAGAAAACCAGGTAGATAGAGATCATCAGCGACAGGCCGATATTCTGGTTTTCAGCACCCAGCGCCTTGGCCAGGATCGGAGATGCAAATCCTGCCCCATGTGTACCGGTCATACGCTCCAGCATATAAAAGGCAGGCAGGGTTAACGCTGTACCAATAAACATGATGGCGATTCCGGTGGGGCGTTTGATCCAGTATTTTGGGGAGAAGCCGTACATGCGCATGAAAATCACGACCCAGATGATCCAGACAGAGTAGTCAACTGCAGCATCCGGCAGTGCCAGTTTGTTTTTAACCAGGGCAACTTCCAGAACAGTGACAACACCAAGAAGAGTGAACATCCAGTTGAATTTCTCATTGGCCTGAGTCTGCCAGTTGCGGCTGTCAGGGGCCTTAACCTCACTGGAGGAGTGGTTGTGAGTACCAAGGGCTGAGAAGAGGATGGCGAACCAGATGCCTGCGTTGTGGAACAGCAGCGATGCATGGTTTCCGGCAACATTAGCGATGCGGGACATAGGTTCACGGGCAAAGTCACCGGCAATGCGCATCAGGAAGAGGTTGGCAACCACCGAACAGCCGATAATAACTGCAATAGAAAAGATCGACCTTGTCCGGGAATCCGATGATGAAAGCAAACCAGATCAGGTACATGATCAACGGGATGCCGAAACAGATGCCGTAGACCGAATTACCGGCGAAGTCTCCGCTTTGGGCATAGATGGTGTATTTTTCCTTGACCAGCGGATCGGTATTGACCGCCTTAACTACATCCTTGGGCACCTTCTTTACATGCGGCAGCAGGCCCATGCCATACCAGCCGTGATCACCCTGTGAAGTGTCGATAACCCAGTACTGGTCGCCCATCATCTCGTCCAGACCTGCGAAGAGCTGCATATTGAAGGCTGCGCAGACCACACAGACAACAAGCAGCAATATGGCGTTGGATATTTTCATTGGCATTTTATTTTCCTCCAAGGGAAATTGAGATTTACTATTCCTTGTGTGTCGTCCAGAACATGGACACCGCATTAGCAGCAAACAGACCATAGAGCCACATTGTATTCCAGGCCGGGCCTGACCAGTGACTGCCGTGACCGCCACCAACAACTCCGGAAGCGATCACAAAACCTATAATCGCAGTGAAGGCCACCATGGCAACCGCACGCAGAATGGCACTGTTACGCCAGGTGTGACGTTCAAGTTCCTCAATCCTCGATAGCAGCTCAAGCTCTCTTTCGCTCATCTCTCTTCTCCTTTGCCAGTGTAATTATTACAAACAGCATGGTAACTGTCAGCGCCAGTACAGCATGAAAACCGTTAAAGCTTGTTGCCAGATGGTAAAACATGATTTACTCCTTCCCTTAGATGTAGTTTATTTTACTTAACACTTAACCAGATTAATCAGTTCACTTGGGAATCGGTCAACCAGCTCCAGATACTTATCGCACTCGGGATATCTGGCACTGCAATAACGAATAATCATATTTACGTCGTGCGGCGAAATGTAACCGCAACCAACATCGCAGTAATCATCATTTTTGCCGTAGAATGGACAGACGTTTGTTTTTGCCATTGACACGCCTTTCATAATGCATTCATATCCGTATACAGCACACAACGTGCCAAGAATTAAATTCAAAACAATAATGCAATAATTACGCAGTGTTGCAATGTTTACACTACAAACAAACACAGGTGCGCACCTAAGGCTTATTTGCACTCTTGCAAATAGATATGCCGGCTTTAACTAACTGATTGTAATTTATTATATACGGTCGGGAACCGCATAACACCATATATGCTCTGTAGTTTCGGCATGTTATGACTTATAATTTTATCAGGAGATCTATTTGCATAAATGCAAATAGCGTTTTACGGTAATTTTGCATATTTGCAAATTAAGTAGGAGGTTTGATGGAAACAGACAGGGTCAAATGGAATCAGCGTTTCGGTTCGGAGGATTATTACCTGGGAGATCGTCCCTCCCCGTTTCTGGTCCAGGAAATTGAGCAGATCAAACGTCTGGCGCCAGGAACAACAGCTCTGGATATCGCCTGCGGAGAAGGTCGCAACAGTATCTTTCTGGCACGGCAAGGGTTCAGGGTAACTGCATTGGATATATCCGATGTAGGGATTGCCAAGGGAATGAAACAGGCTGAAGCAGCTGGTGTGGTTGTTGATTTCCGGCAGGTGGATCTGGATTGCTATAAAATCATTGATAAATTTGACCTGATTATCAACTTCAATTTTCTGTTGCGACCGCTGATCTCGGAAGAAGTGCAGGCACTCAACCCTGGTGGTCTGCTTGTCTTTGACACGATTCTTGGATCACCACAACTCCTGGCAGAGCATAATCCCGCTTATCTTCTGCATCATGGTGAACTTGAAAGGATTTTCAGGGGGTTTGACGGGAAAATTTTGTTTTCCGAGGAAAGCCGGCAAGGGGAGATGCCGACGGCAAGACTTTTGTTCAGAAAACAGCTATAACGGCCACAACCATGGCTAGGCGCCGATAGCTTCGGCAACGGCCTTGCCCAGTTCCTGTTTTATATATGGCTTCTGGAGAAAACCCCGGGCACCGAGCTTCACAAGTTCATCTACAGTTCTCTCCTGATGGAACCCGGACGAAATCAGCACCCTTATATCTGGAAATTCATCCATAAGCCGCACTAGAGTTTCTTTGCCCCCCATTCTGGGCATCAACATATCCAGAATCACCAGAGAAATTTCTTTCTTATGCCGTGCGTAAACCTCCAGCGCCTGTTCTCCGTCTTCAGCAAGGTAGACCCGATAGCCCAACTCTTCCAGGAGAGACTTCCCCACATCACGGAGGATCTCTTCATCATCCACCAACAGGATACCGCCAGAACCGCGAATCAGCTCATCGGCAGATGGAACTACCGTCTTCTTATCGCCTGATAATGGAAGATATATTTTGAAGACCGTGCCAATCCCCGGTTCGCTGTAGATGTTAATACTGCCAAGATGGTCCGTTATAGTGCCGTAAACGGCGGCCAGGCCCAGACCGGTACCTTTACCCACCTCTTTTGTCGTAAAAAACGGTTCAAACACATGCTGGATATTCTCTTTTGTTATCCCTGTACCGGCGTCAGATACTGCAATTTCAATATACGGGCCCGGGGTTATGTTAAAGACACTGGATTCGCAGTAGCTGGAATCCAGTTCGACATTGGCGGTGGTGAACGTGATGACACCACCTTCAGGCATAGCGTCGCGGGCGTTAACGCCAAGGTTCAGCAATGCATTCTGCAATAGTGAAGGATCACCGGTTACACAGGTATCCTTGGCGATGAGTCTTGTTTCAAGGGTAATATTTTTGTCAATGGTTCGCTCCAGCAGGGAAATAACCTCATGGATCGTTGTTTCAATACAGACTCGTACATCTTTTTTTTGCCCCTTGCGGGAAAATGCCAGCAGCTGCCCGGTCAAATCAGCGGATCGGCTGGCAGCCTTTTTAATGTTAGCCAGCAATTTGGTTGCCGTTGGATTTTCCATAACATAAGGTTCCATAAGTTCAGCAGAGCCCAATATAGCGGTCAGCATGTTGTTGAAGTCGTGGGCGACACCACCGGCAAGCTGCCCGATGACTTCCATCTTCTGTGTCTGCCGGAGCCGCTCCTCCAACCGCTTCTGCTCGGCAGCATCCAGTTGAAGCTGCTCGTAGCTCGCTTTGAGTTCCGCTGCTTTCAGGCGTAACTCAGCCGTCCTCAATTCTACCAGATTCTCCATATGCTGTTTATGCAGTTCGATTTCACGACGTTGACGATACAGCTCGGCAAATATTCTTACCTTGCTCTGCAGAAACATCGGTTCTATAGGCTTTGCGAGATAATCAACAGCTCCCGAGTCATACCCCTTGAACTGAAACTTGAGATCTTTCATTCCGGCGGTGACAAAGATGATCGGAATATGCCGGGTCTTTGGATTTGCCCGCATCAGTTCCGCTGTCTCGAAACCATCCATTTCCGGCATCTGCACATCCAGAAGCACCAGGGCGAAATCCTGCTTGAGCGTCAGGCGAAGGGCCTCATTTCCAGACAACGCACTGACAAGCTTATACCCCTGGTCACTGAGAAGTGCTTCCAGTGACAGAAGGTTTTCCGGCCGGTCATCAACCATCAAAATCGGTACTGTAATCTGCCTTACAGTATGGTTCATAGTTTTTCCTGTATCCCGAAAAACAGGGATTATTCCGTTCACAAAATGGCTTCCAGCATATTAACGCGGGCAAACAGAACAAATATTATTTTCTGCCTGAAAAGGTCAGAAAACAACTTTTAACTTACTAATAGCTGCCTCAAAAGTGGTGGAATTCCCTTCAATGGCACAACAAAATCGGCCTTCAGCAACTGCAGCGCACTTCTGGGCATGGAATCCATTTCTGCATCAGCAGGGGCTTGAACAATTGCCATCCCACCCCTGTTTTTAATTTTCAACAACCCCTTGCTCCCATCTGACCCGGCTCCGGTCAGGATGATCCCGATCAGTTCCGGCCCGTAAGCCTCTGCCGCCGACTCGAAGAGTACATCCACAGAAGGACGGGCAAAGTTAACCGGCGGATCAATGGAAAGCGCCAGATTACCGCCACGCTCCACCAGCAGATGGTAATTGGCAGGTGCCAGATAGACCGTACCGGGAACCAGGGGTTCCTGCTCATCGGCCTCCTTCACCCGAATGGCGCAGAGCGTGTCCAGTAAAACCGCAAGACCGTCATCGGAATCCGGACTGATATGGGTAGCTACCAGAACCGGGACCGGAAAATCAACTGGCAGTTCCCCGAGAAGAATCTTGAGCGCAGAGACCCCGCCGGTGGAAGCACCGATTACAACTGCCCTGAATTGAATGCCGCTATTTTTTTGCATATTTTTTACGATAGATCTGCAATCTTGGAGTTATTGCCTCGTATCGACCGTAGATTTCCCGGCGGTCCAGGCTCTCCTTTGTACCGAGGCAGAGGAAACCGCCCGGCACCAGACTGCTGTCAAAGAGTCCCAGAACCCGATCCTTGAGCGGCGGGTTGAAATAGATCAGGACATTGCGGCAGAGAATCAGGTTCATCTCCCCAAAATCGGAGTCAACAGCCAGACTGTGTGCGGCAAAGACGATATTTTCCCGCAGAACAGGAGACAGGATGGCATGGTCGTAGCGGGCCGTGTAATAATCCGAAAAGGAACCGGTTCCCCCTGCGTGCTGATAATTTCTGGTAAAATGTTG
>Ga0209212_1008211_pt1 | contig 11264 bp, 9 predicted proteins | sample RifGroC2_FD_183996 | JGI IMG/M metagenome (GOLD analysis project Ga0209212, IMG submission 183996) | Groundwater microbial communities from Rifle, Colorado, USA - Groundwater C2 (SPAdes) (version 2) | ecosystem: Environmental > Aquatic > Deep subsurface > Groundwater | place: Rifle, Colorado...
AAATAAGTTGCAAAGCATTGATTTGTAGTAAGTTAAGTCGAACTCGACTTATGACTTGAAAATATTTTTTTACAAACGTTTTTTAACAAAGTAATGCTTGTAAACAACTATGGAAATTATTTGGTTAATTATCGCCGCAGTTGGCGGAGTTTTTGCCGGAAGCATTATCCTTTGGCTGATCGGCAGGTCGCAGAGGGTGATGCTCAGAGAAAGACTTGTTGCGGTTCATCTGGAATTGGCGAATGCACAAGCAAATCTGGATCAGAAGAATGAAAAAATCTCCGAGCTTAACCAGTCAATCGTACGGCTGGAAACTACGCTTCAACATGAGCGCAGGGCGGCTGACGAAAAGGTGGCGATTCTCGACGATGCCACACAGAAACTGCGCGACGCCTTCAAGGCGCTTTCAGCCGAAGCGCTAAAAAACAACAATCAATCTTTTCTGGACTTGGCAAAAGCAACGCTGGAAAAATATCAGGTTGATGCGAAGGGAGACCTTGAACAGAGACAAAAGGCCGTAGAGAACCTCGTTACACCCATAAAACAGTCACTAGAAAAAGTGGATACCCATGTCAGAGAATTGGAGAAGGCACGCCAGCTTGCATATGGAACCTTAACAGAACAGGTTAAGTCCCTCATAACCACACAGGAGAAGTTACAGTCAGAAACGGGCAATCTGGTCAAGGCGCTCAGGACGCCAACGGTACGCGGCAACTGGGGGGAAATACAATTAAAAAGGGTGGTCGAGATTGCTGGTATGCTGGAATACTGTGATTTTTATCAACAGCAAACTGTGCTTACGGAAGACGGTCGGCTGCGTCCCGATGTAATCGTACGGCTTCCTGGAGGTAAAAATATTGTTGTCGATGCAAAGACGCCGCTTAAGGCTTACCTTGAGGCACTGGAATCTCAAGATGATGAACAGCGTTTGTACAAGCTCAAGGAACACGCTCAACAGATTCGATCACACATGACAAAACTAAGCGCAAAATCTTATTGGGATCAGTTTCAGCCGACTCCTGAATTTGTAATCCTCTTCCTGCCTGGTGAGACATTTTTCAGCGCGGCGCTAGAGCAAGATCCATCATTGATTGAAGTGGGTGTCAATCAGCGTGTTATTCTGGCAACCCCAACAACCCTGATTTCGCTCCTGCGTGCAGTGCATTATGGCTGGCGGCAGGAACAGATAGCCGAAAATGCCCAGTTGATCAGTGAACTCGGCCAGGAACTTCATGAGCGTATTGCCACGCTGGTCGAACATCTCACAAAACTTGGAGGGTCTCTTGGAAGGGCTGTAGAGGCGTTTAATGCAGCCGTAGCGTCTTTCGAAGGTCGTGTACTCCCCTCTGCACGAAAGTTTAAGGCTCTGGGGGCGGGAAGTAAAAAAGAAATAGAAGAACTCTCACCACTCGACAAGAACACGAGGATTCTTGGGGAAACGCAAGGCGAACAAGACAAAAAACCTGCATAATCCGACGTTAAGGAATCTCAATATTGCCACAAAGTCTCACAGACACCAGGTATTTTTCTTTGTGACCGCTGTGTCTGGTTTGTGGTTTAAAAGTGGTAGAAGGCATAATTTAATGTATAGGAATTTCAAACAATCAGTTCCTCCCCCTTGACTTCGTCGTGAGCTCAGTCGAACGATGGGGGAGGCTAAGGTGGGGGTGAAGAATAAAGGCTGATCACTCTCCCTTATTCCCTCCCATCAAGGGAGGGATTGTTTTATTCGAGTTGTCACCGAAGGTGACCTAATTTAACAGGAGATTTTTATACATTGAGTTCCACTAACTCAATATTTTTTCTGTCATAAACGCCTAATCCTTTTTTCTCTGCGGTTGCAATATGCCTGGCCTTTTGAAATACCGACGGATGGTTGTTTCCCTTACGTTTCTTGTCTATGATTTCAAGACCTATCCTATCAATTGCTACCGGGTCAATTCCAAAAAAGAGCCGTTCCTCATTCCACATCGTCCATGTTTTCATGCTGGTTGGCCCACCATCAAAACATGCCTGTAATGCGTCAACAATATGCAAACGCACCTTGTCTCTGAGTACGGGATGCGCACAGATCTCTGCCGAGGCAGGATCACAAAAGTAAGGCGTCGGATGGAATCTCTGGGTGTTATTGACGGCGCCGAAGGCAAGGTTTTTGAGGCATAAGGTCACACCTGCGATTCCGTGGTCCTTCATAACCGGCACGTTAATAATTGACGTAACGTGTTGGGTAACAATCTTGCTGAAGAGCGAACGCGCCCCGTCGTCCTCCCGCAAGGTGTAATCGTCATCCAGTGATTCATAATACGTTGCCTTATCATACCCAGCAGTCGGTTCAGTGCCATAGCAGCGAACCCCGCTGCTTCCTTGATTTAGAGGGAAACCGGCAGTAATCAAATGGTAGCTAAAGCGATCCCAGATAATAATATTATTTTCCTTTACCCCCGCAGCTATCAGGCCGAGAACGATTGCGTTAACAACTTCTGGCCGGGTTGAGAGTTTTAGTCCACCGATTGGGTTGACCTTAATCCCAACAACATCTTCGGGGGTAAAGAATGTACGCCATGCCTCTGCGGTCGTTTTTTTCCCTGTGAGAGTAAACATACCCTCGTTCATCATATTCTGGACAATTTTTTGGTCTGGTTTACCATCCTTCATAATCCCACTTCTTTTAACGGCAATTACCCTGCTTGTGTCAAAGGAAGGAAGTGATTCGTCAGCGCCAAAGGCCACTTGCAAATTTCTAAAGACGTTCATACCTACTCCAGCGCCAGCAACACCAAGTGCCGTATGTTTCAAAAAATCCCTGCGAGAAAGACGGTTGTCTTTAGCATTCATAGTATCCACCCTTTTGCATAAAATAATTAACACATCGAAGTTGATTGTAGCCAAATAGAAATCTTTTGTCAAAGAATTTTGAGAATGGACAAAAAATGACACGACGTTAATTATTTTGATGGAATTTGGTAAAAATATTTAATAAAATATGAATCATTAATTTGGGCGCTTGGCTCAGTGGCTAGAGCACTTGCTTCACACGCAAGGGATCAGTGGTTCGAATCCACTAGCGCCCACCATACCTTGCGAAAAAACTCATTGATTATTCAGACTCGCAACGAGAAACTTAAATAAAATAAATTATTGGAAACTTTTGTTTAAAAAGATGTGTTTTAAAATTGAAACTTCCGTATACTCATCGGTTCTTTTAAAGGAGTATAAAAATGTCAGACCATTTTTCAAATAAAGAAATTAGTGAAAAATACAAGGCCGTAATTTCTTCAACCAGATGCCCGAACTGTGAGGGTGAAGCCATTTCCGTGGTGGTAAAAACGATAAAAGGCCCTATGATGGTCAGGTGTTTTAGTTGCGGTTATAGTGATGTGATTATGTGGATTGAAAAACAGGTGATGGATGCATTAAAAAATGCAAAGGTGTTTAATCAGGTCTGGAAGGAAGGCCAATCGATCGAAATAGTTCTGAATTAATAATCGCATCTTCCTTTTTTTATTTTGTGTGATTTTGGGTTTGAGTACGGAAGATAAACCGCTTTTCAATATTTTATAAGCGAATATATATCGTACTTATCCAGTGCTTTCTTGCCATTAAGGAAGGCCAACTCGATCAAAAAGGCACATCCGACAACGTTTCCACCCAGCGATTCAACCATCTTGCAGCAGGCTGCCATGGTCCCACCGGTCGCCAGCAAATCATCTACCATAAGCACTTGTTGTCCTTTCCGGACACCGTCCTTGTGTATTTCAAGGGTATCAGTGCCATATTCAAGGGCATAGCTCATGCTAATCTTTTCATAAGGAAGTTTCCCGGGTTTCCTGATGGGAACAAAGCCTGCACCAAGGTTAAAGGCAATAGTGGGAGCCAGGATAAAACCGCGCGCCTCGGCGCCGACTACAACATCAATTTTCTTGTTTTTATAATGATTCGATATCGCTTCAACAGTATCTCTCAGCCCTTTTGGGTCTTGCAAGAGTGGAGTAATATCTTTAAAGATAATACCCTTTTTGGGAAAGTCTGGTACGTCACGAATCAGCTTTTTTAAGTTGTCCATGCGTTATTTTTCTTTCGTCTGAATATAATGTAATTTTTTAATGGTCTCTTTTTCTATTTGTCGTATGCGTTCACGGCTTAAATGCAGCAGTTTACCGACTTCTTCCAGGGTCTTGGGCTCACCATCCGCCAACCCATATCGCAATTTTATTACTGTGGCTTCTCTTTGATCGATAATATCTAAGAGCTTTTCCAGTGTTTCTCTTTCATAAGTTTCATCGAGCGCATCTTCAGGCGTGGGGGTTTTTTTATCGGGTATAATACTACTCAGCGCCCAAATAAGATCTGAACCAGTGACACCTGTCGAGTTGAGTGATCCTGTCGAGCGTATGGCGCGTTCGATGGATTCCACTTTTTTTGCGGTGATATCCATCTCGTTTGCAATCTCACGCAGGCTGGGCGGCCTTTCGAGTTTATCTAACAGGCCAGTAGATGTGGTTTTCAGTTTGGATATTTTTTCAAGCATGTAAGAGGGTATGTGGATCGTTTTTGCCTTATCGGTCAGTGCCCTGCGGACCGCCTGTTTTATCCACCATGTTGCATACGTGCTGAATTTAAATCCGGTCGTTGGATCAAAACCTTGAACAGCACGAATCAAACCAATATTCCCTTCCTCAATCAAATCTAAGAAGGAAAGCCCTCTATGAACATATTGTTTAGCAATACTAACGACCAGCCGCAAGTTAGAGCGTATCAGTTTTTCTCGCGCCTTTGCATCCCCCTCTACTACCCTTTTTGTTATTTCCTTCTCTTCTTCAGGAGATAACAACGGAATTTTTTTAATTTCTTTCAGATATGTTTGTAATGCAGATTCCGTATGGGTATCTCCTTCCTTTTTGTTATAGCATCATTAACCGTCTGTGGCGCTCGTTTCTTTTTCCAACGTATCTGTGCCTTCATCAGATGGTTGCTGTTGGGATTCTACATTTGAGGAATCGGATAATTTCTTAAGACTGAGACCTATCTTTCTTGCATCAGGTTCGATTCGAATAACCTTGACTTCCAGCTCGTCGTCGATATTGACGACATCGGCAGGATTGGTTACCTTTTCATTGGAGAATTCTGAGATATGTAACAGGCCTTCGATTCCCTTACCGAGTTCCAGAAATGCGCCAAAGTTTGTTAGCTTAGTGACTTTGCCTTTGATTATATCACCTACCTTAAATTTGTCTGGAATCTCTTTTGTCCATGGGTCATCAGAAAGTTGTTTTAGACCCAAAGCAACCCTCTTCTTTTCGCGGTCAACTGAGAGTACAATAGCCTCGATTTTATCCCCCTTCTTAACAATTTCAGAAGGATGACCGACCTTCTTTGCCCATGACATGTCGGAAATATGAAGCAATCCGTCGACACCTTCTTCAATCTCAATAAATGCGCCGTAATTAGTCAGATTGCGGACACGACCCTTGATTTTCGTTCCGGCTGGATATTTTTCTTCGATAACCGTCCAGGGATTAATTTCAGTCTGTTTTATACTGAGGGAGATTTCTTCTTTTTCCTTGTCAATCTTAAGGACAACCACTTCTACCATATCTCCAATAGCTACCATTTCGGATGGATGATTGATACGGCGTGTCCAGGACATCTCGGAGATGTGCACAAGGCCTTCGATCCCTGTTTCAAGTTTTACGAAGGCGCCATAGGACATTATGTTAACAACCTGTCCTTTTACCCTGGAGCCTACAGGATATTTCTCCTCAATGTGCAACCAGGGGTTTTCTGATTTTTGTTTTAGTCCCAGAGCGACCTTTTCTTTTTCTTTGTCGATGCCAAGTATCGTTACCTCGATTTCATCGTCAATTGCCAACAGTTCGGAGGGGTGACTTATTCTTCCCCAACTCATATCGGTAATGTGTAAGAGTCCGTCCAGTCCGCCCAGGTCTATAAATGCACCAAAATCGGCAATGTTTTTTACCACGCCTTTTCTGACCTGCCCTATCTCAATTTCTGACAATAATTCCTGTTTCTTCTTATTGCGTTCTTCTTCGATAAGCTTTCTTCTGGAAACAACAATATTTTGCCGTGTCTCATCTATTTTTAGTATTCTGCATGTGACTTCTTGTCCAATGTATTGAGCAATATCGCCGGGTGGTTTTACATCAATCTGTGAGGCTGGCAAGAATATCGGAACGCCCATATCCACGAGAAGACCGCCCTTAATTTTTCTCGTAACACGTCCCGTTATAATATCGCCCTCCTTATATTTTGCAATAATCCTTTCCCAGCCACGTATGCGATCAGCTTTGCGTTTCGATAATTTAATGAGTCCAGAATCATCTTCTACTGCTTCCAGTAAAACTTCTACCTCTTCGCCAATTTTTATTTCGGAAGGATCGTCAAATTCAAACTTGGGGATCATACCTTCAGATTTATATCCACAGTCTATGACAACATTGTCACCAATGGAGCTTAAAATACGCCCTTTCATAACTGAGCCTATCTCAAAGTTCTGGATAGAATCATAACATGTTGATTCCATCTTCTTTTTGTTATCCTCGCCACCCATAATTGCTTCAACTTCTTTTTCAATGTCGGCTAGATTTACGTTATACTCCTTTAAAATATCACGATACATAATCTGATGAATTCTCCGAAATAAAAATTAAAAAAATGAATAAAATAAAATACGTTCTATGCTTTGCTTCAAAACCCTTATTTATGTTCGATAGACCCGATTTCTTTAAGCATTGCATTAAACACTTCTTCGATGGTTAATTTCGTAGTATTGATGTATATTGCATCACTCCCTTTTATTAAGGGTGAGTTATTTCTCGTTGTATCACGTTTGTCGCGTGTTTCTATATCCTTTATAACATCGGCATAAAATACTTCTTTATTTGACGGCTTAAACTCAACAAACCGCCTCCTGGCGCGTTCTTCGATATCTGCGTCCAGAAAAAACTTTCTTTCTGCATTTGGGAATACAACCGTGCCCATGTCTCTTCCTTCAGCAACGATGTTTCCTTCTGCTGCAAGCGTTTGTTGAAGCTTTACCATACGCTGACGAACGCCGGGTTTATTTGAGATATAATGAATATTATTAGTAATAGATGGTAAACGAATTTCTTTCGTGACATTGTTGCCATCTACAAATATATTTAAACTCTCATCCTTTCCCAGGAATTCAATAGTAGTTTCATCCATAAGCTGGCACAAGGCATTTTCATCTTCCAGGTTTACACCCTTCTGCACTGCCTTCCATGTAAGCGCCCGATACATTGCACCCGTATCGAGATATCGAAAACCCAGCCTTTTTGCCAGCATCTTGGCAACGGTGCTTTTTCCAGAACCTGCAGGACCATCTATCGCTATTATCAAGTGAATCCTCTCCTGTTTATACTCGTTATAATAGCGTCCGATTGAGGTATTTTCGCGAAATAGGAATTAGTAAGTATACTAAATGAAGTATTTTAATGCAAGTGTTTTTTGACTTAACTTAAGCCGCTGCGTTTCCTTATCCACCATTCGATAGAAACAATTGCCAGTATCATCATGAAAACGTAGCCGTTATCCCACAGAGAGATTTGTCGTTTGCCAACGAGTTTAACAATGGATGGATTTTCAATAGACACCTTTTCTTCGATATTTTTTGTGGGAAGGTCGAAGTTCTTTCCACCAGAAACCTCCGATAATTTGGCCAGGATGTCTCTTCGTATGGAGGTATCTTTAAATTCCTTGTTTTCCAGGGCGATGTTAAAGACGGTATAATCCTGTCCAATTTCATCCTTTTCCTTCTTTGCTAATGCTTTAACAATATAGTATCCCTCTCTATTATTTTTTATGGTAAATTTGTACTGGCCGTTACTATCCGTGGTCGCATGTGTAACGAATATGCTTTCCCCGGAAAATTCATTTGTAACATCTACGCCTAATTGCACACCCTCCATGGGCTGATAATTTCTTCCAAGTACTTCTATCTTAATTTGTACTTCTTCATCAGGCAGAAAAGTTTCTTTATTTACCGTTATGCGGATAGGGTTTAAGGTAGGATCTTTGATAAGCCATTTTATGGCGTTTTGCAAAAATTTTATATAATGTCTATTACTTCCGCCTTCCCCAACGGATAAAAAATTCCATTGCCATAAAGAATCGGTGGTAATAACCATACATCGGCCAAGCCCCACATCCCGAACAGAAATAAGGGGCGGATTTCCCTTTGCCGGAAAGATTACTAAAGGCACGGCATCTGATTTTAGCTGAGTAGTTACGTTGCATCCGTCCAATTCCGGAAGGTCTTTCCATATGGCAATGTTCCTGTCTGCATTGTCATCAAGAATGGTTATAGGATGTTTCAGGCCATCATTGGTAATTACTCCCTTTAATCGAGAGGTATCAATACTATCTTTTTCTGTATAGAGATTTACAGGGAGAATATCTTCTATTGCCGTACCATCGTATCCGCCCTGTGAAAACGAAATATCTCCGCCGATCATCATGAAGCCGCCACCCTGTTCTGTCACAAATTTCTGAAGATTGTTTAAATAATGTGAAAACCGAAAGAACGATGTATCATAAGGCCGGTAATCGAAGTTCTGAAAAATAACCAGATCAAAACTGCTAAGCGCTTGCGTAAATAGCTCATCCACCGGGAAAGGAATAAGGCTGAGTTCGTCGTTCCTCGCCTCAGATACGTCAGTTGGCGTTCTCAGGATAAAGAAGGATATGAGGTCAATATTAGGATCGCTTTTTAACACCCGTCGCAGAAAACGTTCGTCCCAGGACGGACGTCCGCATACATGCATAATCCTGATTTTATCCCGCACCACTTTTACCAGAAAACTGGCCTGATTGTTTTCTGTGATTGCCTCATGAGGCTGGACGGGAATGGATATGGTATATAAGTACGTCCCGGTTGTGTAAGGTGTGAACGACAGCTCTATATGAAGCTCACTTTCTTCCCCGGTATTTATTACCTTTGAGGAAATAATGTCATTACCCTGTTTTAGGGTAAGGGGAAGTTTGAGGTCTTTGTACCCCAAGACCTTTATCGTGACGTCCGCCTTCCATGGACTCCTCACGAAGGTAAAGCTGTCGTAAGAAATATTACTGATAGCAATATCCCTGACATTCATATTACCACCCGGCGAGAAGGTAAAGAATGGAGCAGAAAGCTCCTTTGCAAGATTTGAAATGATTTCGAATTTGTTTACACTGGAGGGAAGTTCAACCGTATCCGCACCGTCAGAAAAAACCAAATATCCCTTAACGGATTTGCCCTCATATCGTTTTTTCAGGAGCTTGAGTGTTCGGGCGATGTCGGTATTTGTGCCGTCAAGGACAAGACCATTTTTGATGTCGTCAGAAGAAATCTCTTTGATCGTGTCAGAAAAGGATAGAAAATCGACATCAAAGTTATTTTGTAGTTCTTCAACAAAGGATGCATTATCTTTAAAGAAGTCGGTAACAAGCTGGAATCGGGAGATACCCGTATCGCCTCCTTTGAGAGTCATACTCTGTGAATTATCTATGAGGCATACGACCTTATTTTTTAACTTCAGAACCTCTTTCTGTTCTATTTGTGGTTGAAGAAGAATGGCAACTATGAGCACGACTGCTGCAAACCTGAGTGCAAGAAGCAGCAATCGCTTGGAAGCGGGACTAATGCTTTTTATGCTGAGCCAAGAAAAGTAGAGTGCAGCAATCGCCAGAAAAACCACCAGCGTCCGCAAACCGAGGTTTTCAATGCCAACAAATGTGAGGTTCCACTGCGTAAGGTTTTCCATATCCATTTATACTATTTGAGACAGGATGAACAGGATAAACAAGATTTATAAGATATGGTCTTATTTATTCTGTCTACTTTTTTAGTGTAAACATCCGGTAAAGACGTTATGCACTGCCCATTCCCCACTTCCGTGAGGACAAGTTTGTCATTCCCGAATGCTTTTATCGGGAATCCACCTCCCATCAGCACACGCCTGGATTCCCGCTAAAAACATGCGGGAATGACATGTGTAAGACATGTTTACCGAATAATTACTTTTTTAGTATTGCGTCTTACATCTGTCTTTTCAAGATGAACGGCAGATGTACCTGGTCTTGTTTATAGTCTCCTGTCAGGGAATACATGACAATATTTATGCCCAGACGAAATGCCATGGCCCTTTGCGTCTCTCCGCCTGGGATTGCTTCGTATTCCCAGCTTCCCAGCGGGTCTTTTGCCCAGGCGCCGCCCAGGTCGTTCTGCGAATAAATAATGACGGTGCGGTTTTCCAGCGTTATACCTTCCAGATAAGATTTTTCCATAATCCTGCCGTATGCCTGATTCAGCAGATAAAAAGACTTGAACACGGTATGATCCGTGGGCAGCTTTTCGAGCGCTTTATTTGGAAATAGCCGTTTGATTTCGCGCCGGACAGATTTATCGAACCCAAAATCGCTTTTTCCAATGCTGTCGTCAATCAAAAGCGTGCCTCCAAACTCAAGATAAAGTTTCAGATTGCCGATTTCTTTTTCACTGAGCGGAGGAAATTCCTGATCGCCCGACATGTAAAGAAATGGATATTCAAAGAGGCTGTCATCATCGGCACGAACGGTAACAGTGTCAATTCGCGCTTCGACACTGGTGCGTTTAATAAGCTCCCACATCAGACGCTTGCCGGCATTGGGTCTGGGATTCCAGTTTCCACCGTCGTATTGAAGATGCACAAAGGTAAACTTCGATGCCTCACCCATGGCAAAACTATTACAGGGAAAACCTTTGAAACCACAGATTACACAGATAACACAGATAAAGAATCTGAGATTTCTGCGGATAATAAACCACGGAGACATGGAGGCACAGAGATTATGATACAAGGCGATTATTCCCATTAATACATATACAGTAAAGTTAAGCGCGGCTGGTTTATCCCCCGCCATTGGCTGACCACAAGGGATCGGCGCTACATTTTTTTTGCTAAAAATGTCAAAATATTCTTGTTAAGAAACTAATCCTCATAGAGCGATTTGTTGTTCAACTTCTAATTCCTCGATGCGTGAGCTAATGGGTTTTATCCTTTTTATTCTAACACATACTACAGGCTGTCCCTTTTCAACATGTTTCCTGCCCAATTTAAGACTCCATTTATTGAATTCATCGTCACCCTCTAATTGCATAACTACAATAGCATTATTGGGAATTTTGCCCGCAAATTCAGGATGTTCACGAACATATCTATTAAACTCTTTAATTAAATCAGTATTTTTCCTTTCCAGAATAT
>Ga0209212_1008212_pt1 | contig 11262 bp, 7 predicted proteins | sample RifGroC2_FD_183996 | JGI IMG/M metagenome (GOLD analysis project Ga0209212, IMG submission 183996) | Groundwater microbial communities from Rifle, Colorado, USA - Groundwater C2 (SPAdes) (version 2) | ecosystem: Environmental > Aquatic > Deep subsurface > Groundwater | place: Rifle, Colorado...
GGCGAAAATGGCTTGCCGTCCGCATCGAACTGCTTTTCACCATGGGTGGTGTAGCGGTTGCCATCCTCCCCCTCCCAGGTCAGCTGGGTGTTGCGGATCATCCCGGCCGCGGTGTACATCAAGTTGCTCTTCATCCGATCAAACTGATATTTGTGGCAGGGAGCGCAGCCATTCTCCCAGCGTCCGATGTCTTCATGGTTGTCAATGCCGAAAACACCTTGATGAGACCTGTCCTTGTCCTCTTCGAGCGGCTTGCCGCCATGGCAGGATACACAGTCGCCATGGGTTTTGGACACATGTTCGATGCCTTTGTGACAGCGGACGCAGGAGGATGGTTTCATCCCCTGCTGACATCCGGAGAGGAGCATTGGAAGATAAAACAATAATAGAAGTATGATGTGAAGTTTGCCGTGGCCGGCAGCCCGAATCAGCATTTCAGCAGAAGACCTTTGCTATTGAAATAACCAAACTATAACACGTCATTTTGAGTATCCTGAATAAAAAATGAGCTGACAGGTTTGAAGGCCTGCCGGATCTACAGTGACTGAGTATCTGGAGTGTCTTGTCGAACCATCAGAGACACCGCAGCAGCAAGCAGACGTATAGCTCCTTTAATATACTTTTTGCGTTATATGGTTGCTAAAAATGTTATTTTAGCTGATTATAGTTTTAAATATTGCGGTTATCGAGCATCCAAATGACCATTGGCAACAATAATATCCTGCCGGAAGTTTTTATCTCGGAAAGTGATACCTCCCGCACCGTCTCGCAAATGGTCAGGCAGGGTGCTGCCCGCAAGATTGGTCCCCGCCTGTATACCCGCAACATGAGCGAGCCGGTTGACATCATCGTTGCCCGGAATCGGTGGCAGATTGTCGGCATGCTGGCTCCGGGCGGCGTGATCGGTTACCGGACCGCCCTTGAGAGCCATCCTGCAGAAGACGGATCTGTTTTTATTACCTGTGGCTACAAGAAGATCACCGAGCTTCCTGGTCTGCGGATTGTAAGGATTGCCGGTTCCGGTCCGACCGAGGGTGATATGCCGTTCATCGGCGGGCTCTTTATGGCATCTCCGGCACGACTGCTGTTGGAAAACCTCTCGCATACAAAAACAAGAGAAAGCGCAACAAAAGCTGCAGGTCAGGCTGCTGTCGAAGAAAAACTGACAAATATCCTCCGCATTAAGGGGGATGATGAACTGAACCGGATTCGGGACCTGGCCCGAACTATCTCCGGAGAAGTCCATCTTGAGAAGGAATTTCAGTTGCTTGACCGTCTGATCGGCAGTTTGCTGCAGACACGAGAAGCGGAGCTGAAAAATTCCGTCAGCAGATCGTATTCCCGTGGCGAACCGTATGATCCGGCACGCCTGGAACAGTTTGAAGCCTTGCGCAGCGCACTTGCCAGCACGGTTCTGCCAACCAGATTCCGCAGCTATGAACCAGGCCCCGCATTCTACAACGAGAGTTTTTTTGATGCCTATTTCTCCAATTTCATCGAAGGGACTGAGTTCGAGGTTGACGAAGCCCTGGGCATTGTCTTCTCGGGAGTCATTCCACAATCACGACCGGAAGATGCCCATGACATCCTGGGAACATGGCGTATAGTCGGTAATCTGGAGGAGATGCGGAGGGTTCCGACTGACGTTGCCACGTTCATGGCGCTACTGAGGAACAGACATGCTTCAATCATGGAAGGACGGCCGGATAAGCGGCCGGGCGAGTTGAAGGAGAAAGAAAATCGTGCAGGATCTACTTACTTTGTCGCCCCGGAACTGGTCAAGGGCACCCTTGTCCAGGGATTTTCGTTTTACAACTCACTTTCCGATCCTCTGGCGCGGGCAATGTTCATGATGTATCTGGTATCCGAGGTGCATCCTTTCGACGATGGCAACGGCAGAACCGCCCGGGCCATGATGAATGCCGAACTTGTTGCAGCAGGCATCTGCCGGATCATCATACCAAGCGTCTACCGCAACGAATACATCTCATCACTTAAATTGCTCTCCAACCACAAGGATCCGACTGCATTCCTGCGTGTCATGGATGTGGCGCAGGATTTTGTAAGCAAGGTCACATTCAGCGATTTACCGGCAGCCCGTCATATTCTGGAGGAGTGTAACGCATTTGAGAGGCCGGCGGATATGATAAAATTGATGATGCCTGCATGACAGCCACGATGAAAAACAAATGTTAATTCAGATGGTTATGGATCGTACAATCGATTCACTCATAAAGATGATCCAGTATGATGAAGTCAGGCAGTTTCTATCTTACAAATTGAGGGAAGCAGTCCGGTTTGAGATCCAGCAGGAACTCCTCACATGGGAGACACAAAATATCATCTATCAATAAACGCTCCTTGCCGCGATACAACAACCAGCGACGGCTCTCCGGAAAGTCCTCACCGAATTTTTTCAACCCGCGCAGGTCCTCCGGTCTCACCCTGACGGAGTTCTTGACTTCCAGCGCATGAAAACCGTTTTCGCCGTACACCACGAAATCAATTTCCACCTTTGACCGCGTCTGCCAGTAATGCAGACGATGATTGCCCCCGGAATAATCGCACCATGCCCGGAGATGCTGGGCGACAAGACCTTCCAGGGCTGCACCGTCGATCTCCGCCGGAGCATCCAGTGGTCCGGCAGGGCGATTGGCACGAAAGACTCCGGCATCAAAAAAGTAGAATTTGGGATGCACCGCCAGTTCGCGCTGCGCCCGTCTGGTGAATACCGGCACGCGGAATGCCAGCAGAAGATCCTCCAGAATTTCCAGAAAACCTTCCACGGTTTTGCGGTTTACCTGACACTCACGGGCCACGTTCGCCAGATTGAGCACGGCGCCATGGGAAAAGCTGATGGCTTCAAGGAAGCGGGAAAAGCTGCCGACAGAGCGCACCATCCCTTCCATCTGCACCTCTTCACGCAGATAGAGGCCATTATAGGCCCGCAGAATCTCCGCCGGGTCCTTTGCCGCCAGCACAATCGGCAGCATCCCGAGGCGCAGGGCTTCGTCAAGTTGGAAACGGGAACCTAGTTCGGCTGCCATAAACGGATGAAGCGATTTCTGTGCGGCGCGCCCGCCAAGAAGGTTCACCCCGGCTCGCCGCAATTTACGGGCACTTGAACCGGTAAACATGAACTGCACGTTTCGCTTCTCTTCGATCAGCAGATGGGCAACTTCCAGCAAGTCGGGAAGTTTCTGGACTTCGTCAACAACAACCTGTCGGGCATCGGGCCTGGCGGCAAGCAGTTCACGCAGCCGTTCAGGGCGTGCTGACAGCGACCGCACGGTCTCGGGGTCCAGCAGATCAATCCGGAGGGCATCAGGAAAGAGCCTTTGCGTCAGCCAGGTTTTGCCGGTGCCGCGCGGGCCGAGGAGAAAAAAGTGATCATCTGGAGGCGTGAAATATCGTGGCGTTGATTCCATAATGTGTCGCATTATGGAATCAGTGGGAGTATTTTGCAAGAATTAAATGTTTGCTGAGCTGTAGTTGATGATTGCCGGAATGATCGATGCGAGTGCAATGTCAATAAGTCCGGATGCTTCTCCCGTGCTGCCAGGATAAAGGCACACTTTGGGGTCACTTTAGTAAATATGAAATAAAAAAGGAGCTACAGAATGAACTGTAACCCCTTGAATTTGATGGTCGGGATGACTAGATTCGAACTAGCGACCCCCTGCTCCCGAAGATGTTAATATCAACCATCACAGCATTTCATTACCTCTCAGCCATGTAACCTACATGGCTTTTTTATTGTTGACAATCAATTAGTTATCCAGCACACTATTTCATAGTAAATCACCAGTTGATACAATAAAAAAGGTTACACCATGGGTTACACTGTGATCTGTAACCTTATGGCCATAATTTGAATGACTGAAGCCCGATAGAGGTGGCGCCATGAAGTTCACTGACATGTATATCACAAACCTCAAGCCTAAAAAATGGATGTATCAATTAAGAGAGGGGCATGGGTTCGGAATCCGTATTCTCCCCAGCGGTCACAAAATATGGATATTCACCTACACCTTTGATGGACGCCGCAGGCAATTGAATATTGGGACTTATTGTGAAGCACCAGAAAACGAAAAATCAAAACCACCAGTTATTATGAGTCTTGCCGAAGCAAGGGCCTCTTACAGCACAGCTTATGCAACTCTTCATGACAAGCAGAACCCCCGCGATCCACAGGCCGAACGAGATAAAAAACACGACACGGCCCGACAGGAGCGGGAGGAACATCGCAAGGCCTCCACAGTTGCCGATCTTGTGAATGAGTATATTGAGAAGCATGCCAAGTTGAATAAAAAAAATACATGGCCGGAAGATGAACGTATCCTTAAAAAAGACGTGCTTACTGTATGGAGTGACAGGAAGGCCAAAGAGATCACAAGGAGCGACGTACTCTTGCTTATGGACGGGATGAAGGGCAGGGGAAATGGTATTATCACAAACACATTCAAAATCATTAGACGTATGTTCAGGTATGCAGTTAAAAAGGAAATCATCTCAACAAGCCCATGCTATGCCTTTGAAAGGGGTGATGAACTCCCTATGGTAACATCTCGGGAGCGCTCTTTAACCGAAGACGAAATCAAACGTTTCTCGGTTGAACTCGATAAAACAGCAATGTCAAAAGATACAAGGCGGGTACTTAGACTGATTCTGCTGACAGGACAGCGCCCAGGTGAAGTTGTATCTATGCATCGCAGAGATATCAAAGGTCGATGGTGGGAGTTCACGCCCAAAGAAACTCGAATTACAAAAGAGACACCGAAAAAACAAAGGGCATATCTAACCGATGATGCGTTGAAATTGATCGGAGATGCCGATGATGGCGGGTATGTATTCAAGGGTAAAACGGATGATGCACGTCACGTAACCGAACGGTCAATCAGTCAAGCGTTACGTAAAAATTTACTCGGATATGAACCGAAGAAAAAGATAGCTCCCAGAGAACCCCTATCTGCTACTGTGTCAAAACGTAAGAAAAAGTTTGTGGTCCCCGATGAGAAAAAATTGGACATTGCACATTTTACCCCGCACGATCTGCGCCGGACATGCTCGACCCTTATTTCAGAACTGGGCTTTACTGATGCAGTCGTCGACGCAATACTCGCCCATCTGAAAAAAGGGGAGATCCGAACCTACAACAAAAACAAGTATGATAAAGAGAAACAAGCTGCGATGGAAGCATGGGAACTGAAGCTGACCTCTATCATAACCGACAAAGAGTACGTCGATAAGGAGACCGCCATTAAGCGAAAGCAGTTACAAGATATTGAAGACCTTAAACGGGAGAATGAAGAGCTTAAACTAAAACTTAATTCCGTCGATCGATAATCCAAGCACAAGCAAGGGTCAATTATAACAGGATAAGGGCTTGCGGCATCATTGGTGATGTCGAAGGCTTGATTCCATCCGACCGTCAAGGATGCTTTGATTTTTAGTATGTACTATTAGTATCAGGTGTTATTTAAGTGCATATTAAATTTAGACTTATCAAGAGCCTCCCTGTGATAAGATTTAAGGGCTCATCAGCCCCTGGCCATTTTTCGACGTTGGGTCTCAACCTCGTGGTGGATTTGCTCCGTGGTTTTGCCGTATTTTTTAATTAATTGATCGCGAATTAAAAGTTCTTGTTCAAATTCTGCGTCTGTTTTGTAATATATAGTTTGGGCCAATTTTCGAATAAGTGTATTAGCTTCACAGTTCCGCTTCAAGATATCATGCAATTCTTGCTGAAAGATCTTTTCTTCTGGATCCACAGGTATTCTTCTGGCACTACTTTTATTGTTGCCATCGGATAACGGAAGTATTTCAGTAGATGGATACTTCAAAGCGGCATCAATCCCTTTTTCTAAAAGAAGCTGAAGCCTCCGCTTGACCACCACTTGATTTTTTCGCCAGTTAAATAACCTCAAAGCCTCACTTTCTTTGGGATGTTCAACGCGTATTCCGAAAAAATTAGACCAAAATATATGGCACCTTTTTTTGGGGTTGAATATATGCCTCCTATCGCATCCAATCGGCACTGTTTTATATTCAGGGGGGGTTAGTCCATATAATTCGGGAAAATCCTCTGTTAGGAGTTCGATCACCTCGTATTCAATCCCATCTGGATTATAGAGATCCGAAATATCTACACCATGCGCCTGAGTCCATCGACGTACAGTTATATTCCGAGTTGCCATGGCCGCTATGATATCAGATGGAATATCGGCTATGGCTAATTGTTCTTCGCGTGAAGGCCTAGATCTTTGGCAGCCTTTAAATGATTTTGATCGGACCATGGATTCATATACGGTGCTATAACGATTAGTCCGAAGAAGTGCAGCTAGGAGACGGAAAGAAGGGAAGAGATGCCAGCAATCGCATACCAGTTTTCCAATATCTAAATAGGCGTTACTGATGGTCATGTTTTTGCTTGTGGTTACGGGAGCGGCGATGTTGCTTATTTCTGCTGTCTTCGGCATTAGAGCCTCCATTTACTTTATTGGGATCAAGAACCCTTGTGCAATAAAGATCAGGAGTCTGTCCGGTCAATCGTGATGGGAATTAGCTCTCGTTGACCTTACCCCTTCAGTAGTACCAGTTCTTGCTTAGGTTTTTCGGTCGAATCGTCAGGTTACGAAAAGATGCAGGGTTTATTTTTAATCAACTATGCCTTTTCCAGGATTGAACGCGCAGACAAAAGCAGGGTCAATACAGTAAAAAGGCCGTTTTCCAATGGGAAAACGGCCTTTTGAAATTTAAATCCTCATTGTGAATGAACTTAGAACTTGTTCTGTTTTTCCTATCATCAAAAGTGGTCTTACTGAGAATCTGTAAAGGATTCTCGTCTATGCTTAGCAGTGTGTATTGTCTGGCTAAGGTATTGACCCTTCCAAAAAGATGTCCAACTGAATAGTATCGGTCCAAACAGCCCCATTCGAGGAGGTATACCCCCACATCTCGATACTGAGTGGCGCTATCGCTGGTGTTATCACCCCATCAGCTTTTGCGGCTATTATGCTGTTATTAGAAATCGGGCTTGATTGTGACAATAGGTATTTAGTATTCGTTGCATTGCATACGGTTCCCATCACACCGCCATTGATCTCGGCAAACCAGTATCCGGAAATCTTGTACAACCGGATTTTTGCCTTCAGTCCATCCTGCCCGACAATAGCCCCAGTAAAGCCGGAACCGTCATACGAAAGCGCCACTGAACCGGTTGTGAACGTGGCGTTAACAGTTGGGTATGTTTGCTTATAACGCACGGGATACTCACCGGTCAGATCGACGGCGAGGGTTGGCTTAGTTGTACAAGAACCGCTGCCTGTGGTTGCCAGCCCTTGCGTGATAGATGTAATGGTAACTCCGGCCGATGTTTTTGTCAGCTTGATCTGCCATGTCTGGCCATCCAGATAATTTGCAACGGTTCCGCTTGCAATACCCTGATTATCCAGTGCTCCACTGAAAGCACCTGCGACATACTGAGAGTACACATTGCCAGTCACGATTGACGTATTGTCAGTACCGATGAGGCTGAACGTGATCGGGACGGTTGTTGCGCTGACCGCGCCGATTAAGGTGTAACTTCCAGTCCATGATCCGGTTAAGTCACTGGCCTTTGCCGTAGAGGTTGCAGTGGTGGTTGTGTCTCCCCCGGGGTCGGTGCTCACTGCAGCATCGGACCCATTAGAGACGGACGACCCACCACCGCCGCATGCAGACAACACCACTGTTAACACCAGCAGAACCGAAAACAAGGTAAAACTCTTCATACACCCTCCTGTTAGATAATCTTTTTGAATTTGAAATTGCATCAGCTGTTAAATGAACGATAACGTTAAATCAGGGAGGGGATATGAAAAGAAAGGTTGCTGAAATGTTTCCTTAGAAAAACTACGTATGCATTCAGATATAAGATTGTTTACGGAGAAGGAGAACCTTAGATTCTATTGCAGGGTCACGGAAATCGCTCAAACTCAGTCAGTTATTTCACATATGTAACTTTAAATTAAAATAATGATTTCATCTCTTAATAAGCTGTAACTTAGCCATACTATAATGTATATATACCAAATCCTCTACTCGGAGGCATCATGTCCAACAAGCTATTTCGCGAAATTCTCATCATCGTTGCCGGCTCTACACCACAGATTATTACGGAAACTATTCAGGCCCTGGCGCAGCAAATCCCTCCCATCTACATTGATGAGCTTTTCATCGTCACAACCTCAACCGGCAGGGACTTGATCGAGCAAAAGTTGATCCGGGAGGGAATACTTGCGCAACTTTGCAAGGAATGGGAAATAAAACCGGTGAAGCTCACGAAGAGCTCTTTTCATGTCATTACCGATCACGCTGGTAAACCGCTCAATGATATCCGAACTGCCGAGGAAAACGAGCTGGCCGGTGACCAACTTGCCGATTTTCTGCGTAAACATGCTTCTGACCCTGGCACTCGCCTTCACTGTTCCCTTGCAGGGGGCCGCAAGACCATGTCCTTCTACATGGGAACCGCCTTCCAGCTCTTCGCCCGCCAGTGGGACAGGCTTTACCATGTAATAGTGAGTTCGGATTTCGAGAAGAACTCATCCTTCTTTTACAAGCCCAAGGAAAATCGCACTCTCACCGCTCACTTTCATAACGGCACGACCAAACAGATCAACACGGACGATGCCGAGATAACATTGACGGAACTACCCCTCATCTACCTGCGCGACAAGCTGACCCTTTCTGGAGGGAATGTCAGGGAACTGGTAGCCGAAGGGCAGAAGACCATCGACAGCGCCGCGATGCAGCTTCCTATGCGGGTAGACCTGTCAGAGCGCACTGTCTACATCGGCGATACTTTGATAGAACTCCCGCCCGCCCAACTTGCGCTTTATACTGCATTCCTGCGCCTCAAACTTGGGCCATGCAAATATAATAGTAGGAACTACTGCCAGGACTGCACCGTCTGCTTCGTCCCGATTGTCGATATGAGTTCAGAACCTTTTCTAGAGTCCATGGCCGACGATTATCAGTCGATCTATGGAGGCGACCCACTCAAGCGAGAGGAACAGCTGGGAAAGTGGCAGAAGAGCCTTGACGCCAGCAACATGCGCCAACAGATCAGCAAGGTCAACAAAGTGCTGAAAGAAGAGATCCAAGATGAGACGCTGCACCCGTTCTACCTGATTTCCAGCCTGAAGAAATACGGTGGAAGTCGTTATGGGATTAGGGTTGAGAAGAGTAAAATACAAATAGTCGGAGGAGAGTGCTAAACCGATGCCCGAAAAAGCTTGGTTAAAAAAAATAGCATTTTATGCTGCCAGCCAATTTCGCCTTGGAAATATTATTGATGCCGGATTTACGGCAGCGGTTCTCTTTGAAAAATATATTGAGGACGAGATGAAGGCTCATGGGTTGAGGAAACCTATCAATGGCGACTTTCTGCGCAACGCAATTAACCAGCTATCAGAGCTTGACGACATACGATACGATTCCACTCTGCTCAACACTCTACGAATAATACGCAATCGCTCAGTCATTCACAGCGATGAAATCCTTGAGCATTACAACAATCCTAATGCACTACAGTGTGTCCAGCCCAACATTCAAAAATTGGTCGTTTTTGTGTGGGAACGACTGGACCCTGAAGGATTTGACCACTACCGGAGCATAGATGCCATTCCGCACATTAATGCTGAATATGCCGTCATGGGAATTCGCGAGTTTTTCCAGAATAACAAGCATTCTCTCTTACCTGAACAAACTATAATCCTGCCTAAAGACTTCGATAATCTCATACACATGCGTAAGCACTTTCTCCAACTTGGCGACTATTTTCAGAATGGACTTCTAAAAAAGTTCAATAATCTGGAAGTGGACTTAATTTCCCATGTGGATACGACCTCCGGCTATGTCTGGTTGGCGATAAACCATAGGCGTCCAACGCCTGACCACCTCATGGACCGCATTCGCTACAGTTCTGCCTCAATATTTGCAACCCCTTTGGACTTGCGCATATCCATAGATTTTGGGGGAGAAGACTATCTAGGAAGAGAAGACTACTATAGTTTTCTGGAAACCGACATTGCCCACAATGTGATTAATGCCAACCCAGAGATGAAATGCATAGATTTAGAGTGGTACAGCTTCATAACGCGTTGTGAACCCGCACAAGATGTTATTGGAACTTCTTATATGAAAGATCGCTTATCAGTTGCCAGAGGAATGCTGTCCACATTCAAAGCAGAAAGCAGAATTATTACATTTGATAGAATGTTGCACGGCTATGTAATGCCTCGTGAATCTATTGAATATTCAGTTATTGCCGATCGTATGGAAATTATAGTTCAATTGTATTACTCCTTTGAACTGTATCGCAGAGACGTGTTGAAAAGAGAAAATCATCTTAACTGGGTACCGCAGAGTGTTCGGCACACTTCAATATCGAATTGAAATGTACTTTTTAATAACCTCCCATGTACGCCCCTACGCCACTGCTAAGGCATCCTGGATAGTGCCGCCTAGGAATCATAAGATAAAACCGACTATTAGCGATACCTACATGTATCCTGTGATTAAATATCAATGGGGGACCAAGGATGCACACCAAAACCTTTTTCCGATTTGACAGAAAGCAGCGTGCCCACTTTCTGGTAAATGTGGTTGTTGGCGTTTTGATAGCCATGATCTTTACCCTGACCGCCTCTAGCCAATGGGGTGAGGAGTTGATGAATGCAGCTTTCGATCTGCTGGTGCGCTACGAGAACTACAATGCGTCTAATTCGGCGCAAGGAAGCAATCCGCTATACTTTGTTGAAATAACCCCAACTGAGTACCGCCAGTGGGGCGAGCCACTCATAACCCCCCGCGACCGATTGTCCAATCTGATCGAGACTGCCTGGAAAAAAGGGGCTCCGGTGGTGGCGCTGGATATCTTGTTGGACCGCCCTGATCACGAAAACCCCGCCGGAGATGTGAAGCTACGGAGGTTGCTGGAAAAAATGTTACGTGAAAACGCTCGTACCCAGGTCGTCTTTCCGGTTCGAGTGGGTGCAGACGGCAACCTTCGTCACCATCTGCTTGACGATCTCTTGGAGCAAAAAACGGCCGATGGCCGACGTATATTTTATCCGGCTGTACCCACGGCTCTGGCATCGGAAGGAGATCTGCTAAACCGTTTCTGGGGAATGTATCAGGTCGCCCGTGATCAGGTCGGTCATACCAAGGTTATTTGGAGCGTTCCTCTGCTTGTTGCAACGTTGCATACAGGCTCAG
>Ga0209212_1008213_pt1 | contig 11262 bp, 9 predicted proteins | sample RifGroC2_FD_183996 | JGI IMG/M metagenome (GOLD analysis project Ga0209212, IMG submission 183996) | Groundwater microbial communities from Rifle, Colorado, USA - Groundwater C2 (SPAdes) (version 2) | ecosystem: Environmental > Aquatic > Deep subsurface > Groundwater | place: Rifle, Colorado...
GGGCGCTTCTCAGCGTCACCTTCAGGCTGGTGCGCCAAAGCGGTACCCCCAGGGCGAGTGACGCCTCGCGCAACGATCCGGGGACCATCTTCAACTGTTCCTCGGTGGTGCGCAGCACGATCGGGATCATGATCATGGCGAGCGCCACCGAACCGGCCAGGCCGGAGAACCCTTTCATCGGCACGACCAGCATGGTGTAGGCGACCATCCCCGTGATGATGGAGGGGGTGCCGGAGAGGACGTCGGCCGCGAACCTGATCGTGGTGGAGACCCTGCTGCCGCCGAATTCCGCCAGGTAGATCGCCCCGAAGATCCCGACCGGCAGACCGATCAGGGAGGCCCCCGCGATCATGATCAGAGAGCCGAGCATGCCGTTTGCCATCCCTCCGCCCGCCTCGCCGGTAGGCTTGGGAATCTGGGTGAAGAAGTCGAGGCTCAGCGAGCTCACACCCATCTTCAGGATGTGGAAGAAGATGAGACCGAGCGGGACCAGCACCGCGACGGTCGCAGCGAGCATCAGTAAGGTCATCAGGTAGTTCTTGGTCTTGCGAAAGGCCATGCTTCGCATCATGCCGCACCTCCGCCCGCACTCTTGGAAACGCTCCAGATGAGGAGCCTCGCCAGGGCGTTGATGATCAGGGTGACCACCATCAGGATGAGCCCGATCTCCATCAGGGCGGAGGCGTGCAGCTTGGAGGTGGTCTCGGCGAATTCGTTGGCGATGACGCTCGGCATGGTGTAGGCGGGCGACAAGAGCGACAGCGAGATGTTGGGGGCGTTGCCTATCACCATAGTGACCGCCATGGTCTCGCCGATCGCCCTCCCCAGCCCAAGTATGGCGGCCCCCATGATGCCGGACCTGCCGTAGGGGAGGATCGCCATCTTGATCATCTCCCAGCGGGTGGCGCCCAGGGCGATCGCCGCCTCCTTCTGGCTTTGCGGCACGGCAAGAAGCACCTCACGGGTGATCGAGGTGATGATCGGCACCACCATGATCGTCAGGATGAAGATGGCGGCGAGCATGCTGACCCCGTAGGGGGCGCCCTGGAACAGGGGGAGAAAGCCGAAGTGCTCGATCAGAAAAGGCTGGACCGTCGACCCGAGCCAGGGCGCCATGACCAGCACCCCCCAGAGCCCGTAGATGACCGAGGGGATCGCCGCCAGCAGTTCGACCAGGGGTGCGATGATCCCGCCCCAGCGCTTGGGGGCGATCTCCGTTATGAAGAGGGCGGCTCCGATGCTCAAGGGGGTGGCGAGCAGCAGCGCGAGGACCGATGACACCACCGAGCCGTACAGGTAAGGGAGGGCGCCGAAAACCTCCTGCACCGCGTCCCAATCGTTGGATTTGACGAACTTCCAGCCGAAGGCCTTGATCGAGGGCATGCTCTCGCCGGTCATCTCGAACAGCATGAGCGCCAGGATCGCCAGGATGCTGAAGGCGAAAAAGGTGGTCAGGTAGCGAAAGACGAGATCGCCGTTCAGCTTTTTTGCCGGCGCCGTCTCATTGGTATTTGTCGCAGATTGCAAGGTACTCTCCATGTCTGGCGTGCTGCTGAAACTGCTGATGCTGGCTGCTGCTTCTAAACCTATGCGGATCGTACTGCTGCCGCGATTCCACCCACGCGCTCCCCTGTCCAGAGCAGATCTGGCAGGGGAGCGCGGGAAGGGGTGACGCCTACTTGATGCTGTTTACCGTTTTCTCCACCATCTTGGCCACGTTTGCCGGCAGCGGCGCGTAGAGCATCTTGTCCGCCATCTTCTGCCCCTGCTTGAGCTCCCACTTCAGGAACTCGACCAGCTTCTTCCCCTTGACCTTGTCCTTTTGGTCCTGGTACACGAGGAGCCAGGTGAAGCCGACGATCGGGTAGGAGTTCTTGCCTGGCTGGTTCACCAGCGAGATCCGGTAGTCGGCCGGCATCGATTTCGTGGCGCCGGCTGCAGCCGCGGAAGTGGAGGCGATGGATGGCTCGACAAAGCTCCCGGCGCTGTTTTTCAGGAAGGCGTAGGGGAGCTTGTTCTCGAAGGCGTAGGCGAGTTCCACGTAACCGATGGTGTAGGGGGTCGTCTTGATTTGCCCGGCCACACCCTCGTTACCTTTGCCCCCAAGACCCACCGGCCACTTGACCGAAGCCCCCTTGCCAACCCTCTTGGACCAGTCGGGGTTCACTGCGGAAAGGTAATCGGTGAAGATGTTCGTGGTGCCGCTGCCGTCGGACCTGTGCACGACGATGATCGGCTTGCTCGGGAGCTTGATCCCGGCGTTGTCCTTGACGATGCTCGGATCGCTCCAGGAGGTGATCTTGCCGAGGTAGATCTGGGCCAGCACCTCCGGTGAGAGTTTCAGCCCCTTGGCCACGCCGGGGATGTTGTAGGTGACGACCACGGCGCCCATCACGGTAGGGATGTGGAGCAGTTTGCCGGGTGCCGCTTTCAGTTCCTGGTCGGAGAGGAACTTGTCGCTCGCGCCGAAGTCGACCGTCTGTGCGGTGATCTGCTTGATGCCGCCGCCGCTGCCGATCGACTGGTAGTTGAACTTGACGCTCCGGTCGATCTTCGCATACTCGGAAAACCATTTGGAATAGAGCGGATACGGGAAGGTGGCACCGGCCCCGTTAATTAAAGTCTCTGCGCCTGCGCTTGCGGCGCCGGCCAACGTTGTCAGCGCTGCCAGAGCCAGCAGCCCTCTCCTGATGATCTTGATCATGGATGCTCTCCTCTTGAATTTATGATGTGCTGTCAAGATGCCTGCCGAATGTTACAGAACTGTTACGGTTTCCCTAACTTTTCGTGAACCGTGTGATTATACCAAAGCCGCCATCACCTTCTCCTACTTAATCGCTGCCGTTTGCGCCTGAATATCACCACGCCGCTGGTCGCCTGCTTGTCGAATCGATGCTAACACTCGGTAATTATAGGCAAAATCCCGTATTTTGCCCGTGGTCCACACTCCTTGTGGAAAGCGCTGTGGATAAAGGGTTGATCGGTGGCAAAACTGTTTTGAAATTGGTAGGATCAGCAAATTGCCTAAAAAATAAACAGGAGATCTCTAACGCTGTTTCTAAACAAAAAGCAATGATTTCAGGTGGTTGAGGTAAGTGTCGAGACTGCGGGCGGAATCTTTGTCAAGCTTTTTTTACACTTGCCGCACTGGTCGGCTGCGCCGGGGCGCAGCGGTTTGAGATCCAGGGGCGCCACGACGGCTCCTTCAGGGGGTCCCGTTTCATAAATCTTGACATGCCGCAGACGCTGTGATAACTGGTAAAGCCTTTTTATTTCAATAACTTGATTTTTTAAATAGCAGCATATTGGTAGCAAGAACAGAGGGGAGGGGACCCATGTCGCAACAGATCGATCTGACTATCGGGGCACTGCTGGACGACGTCGCTGGAAGGTTTCCGGACCATGATGCGCTCATCTACGTGGAGCGGGGCTTGCGCTACAGCTATCGCGAGCTCAACGAGCGCTGCCGACAGGTGGCCAAAGGGCTCTTGAGCATGGGGGTAAAGAAGGGAGATCACCTTGCCATCTGGGCCTACAACGTCCCGGAATGGGTTGTGCTGCAGTTTGCCACCGCCAAGATCGGCGCCGTGCTGGTAACGGTGAACACCAGCTACAAGTCGGCCGAACTGGAATACATACTGAAGCAGTCCGATGCCAGCGCCCTGTTCCTGGTGCAGGGGTTCAAGGATACCGATTACGTCGAGACCCTCGCCGGTGTGGTCCCCGAACTGGCCCGGAGCCGGCCGGGGGTGTTGGTGAGCGCCGCGCTGCCGTTTCTGAAAAACGTGGTCTTCCTAGGCGCGGGGGCCCCGGACGGCATGATCAACTTCGAGCGGATCGTCGAGATGGGGCTGCCGGTCAGCGATGCCGCACTCGCGGCGGTGGAGGAGACCCTCTCGGTGCAGGATGTCATCAACATGCAGTACACCTCGGGGACCACCGGCTTCCCAAAAGGGGTGATGCTGACCCACTTCAACCTGGTGAACAACGGCTTCAACATCGGGGAGTGCATGCGCTTCACGGAAAAGGACCGGCTCTGCATCCCGGTCCCCTTCTTTCACTGCTTTGGCTGCGTGCTCGGGGTCATGGCGTGCGTCACCCACGGCTCCGCCATGGTCCCGGTGGAGATCTTCGATCCGCTCAAGGTGCTGCAGGCCATTGAGAAGGAGCGCTGCACCGCCGTGCACGGCGTGCCGACCATGTTCATCGCCGAACTGGAGCACCCCCGCTTCGGCGAATTCGACCTCACCTCGCTCAGGACCGGCATCATGGCCGGCTCCAACTGCCCTATCGAGGTGATGCGCCGGGTGATCCGGGAGATGCACGCCGGCGAGGTCACCATCGCCTACGGGCAGACCGAGTCGTCCCCGGTGATCACCCAGACCCGAACCGACGATCCCCTTGAACTGAAGGTCTCCACGGTCGGCAAGGTGCTCCCCAACGTGGAGTTGAAGATCGTCGATATCGAGACCGGGGCGGCACTGCCGCCCGGGAAGCAGGGCGAGCTTTGCACCCGCGGTTACCTGGTCATGAAGGGGTACTACAAGATGCCGGAGGAGACCGCCAAGGCGATCGACACGGACGGCTGGCTCCATACCGGCGACCTGGCGGTCATGGACGAGAACGGCTACTGCAAGATAACCGGCAGGATCAAGAACATGATCATCCGGGGCGGAGAAAACATCTATCCCCGCGAGATCGAAGAATTTCTCTACACGCACCCGAAGATCTCCGACATACAGGTATATGGCGTCCCGGACCGCAAGTACGGCGAGCAGGTGATGGCGGCCATCGTGCTGAAGCAGGGGTGCGACCTGACCGAGGCGGAGGTGCAGCAGTTCTGCCGCGGCAGGATCGCCAACTACAAGATCCCCAAGTACGTCCGTTTCGTCGACTCATACCCGATGACCGCGAGCGGGAAGATCCAGAAGTTCAAGCTACGCGAGATGGCGATACGGGAACTTCAGCTTGACCCTGAAGTTAATTAATTTATTGTAATTCAACTTATTAAAACCGCTGTTCCCCACCAGAGCGCGGGTTGACGAGCCGATCATTGTGCGCTATCTTTCCCTCTCCCCCTCATGAGCTAATCATGAGGAGGGGAAGGAGGGTGCATGCGGCTCACGCCGAAGAACGAACTGGAATACCGCTACCGGAAACTGCAGGCCGAAATGGCTGCCGCGGGTCTTGACGCGGTCATCATGGTGCAAAACGCCGATCTTTTCTACTTCACCGGTACCATACAGGCGGGTAACCTTTACCTCCCGGCGGCCGGTGAGCCGATCTACCTGGTGCGCAGGGACTACCTGCGGGCGCGCATGGAAAGCGCGCTGGCCCGGGTGATCTCCTGCTCCTCCCTGAGCGAAATCCCCGGCATCCTTGCCGACCACGGCCACAGCGCTCCGGCCAGGCTCGGCCTGGAACTCGACCTCCTCCCGGTAAACCTCTACGAGAAATACCGCACCCTCTACCCCGCCGCCGAGCTGCTCGACGCCTCCCCCCTGATTCGCCGGGTGCGCATGGTGAAGAGCCACTACGAGATCCACATCATGCAGGACGCCGGCAACCAGGCGGACAAGGTGTACCGCCGCGCCGCCGAGTTCATCCGCGAGGGGATCAGCGAACTGGAGCTTGCTGCCGAGCTTGAGCATCTGGCGCGCCTTGAGGGGCACCAGGGGTACCTGAGGATGCGCGCCTTCAACGGTGAACTCGGCATGGGGCAGGTCCTCTCGGGCGCGGACGCCGCCGCGCCTGCCTGCCTCAACGCCCCGCTGGGAGGGATGGGGCTCACCCCGGCCTTCGGGCACGGGGCGAGCTACAACAGGATCGGGCGCGGCGAACCGATCGTGGTCGATTTCGCCGGCTGCTTCGACGGCTACCTGGTGGACCAGACCAGGATCTTTGCCATAGGCACGGTCTCGGACCGGATGCGGCGTGGGTACGACGACATGCTGAGCATCGAGGCACTCATGATGGAGCTGGCCGAACCGGGCGCGAGCTGGGGGAGCATCTACCACGCCTGTCTGGCAGTGGCGCGCAGGATGGGGTACGGGGATAGCTTCATGGGGATCCCGGGAGCCCAGGTACCGTTCATAGGGCACGGCCTCGGGCTGGAGATCGATGAGTACCCGCTCATCGCCAGAGGCTTCGAAAACGAGACGCTGCAGCCTGGAATGGCCTTCGCCTTCGAGCCGAAACTGGTGTTCCCCGGAGAGGGGGCGGTGGGGATCGAGAACTCATTTTACCTATCCGAACAGGGACTTAAGCGCCTCACCTTTTCCAGCCAAGAGTTAGTGGTTCTTTAGGTCCGTTAAAAATGTATGCAAAATAGTAAAACACGATTTTTTTATATTGAAATTGCGTCAGGGCAATGGTATACATTTGAAAAATCTTTGTATACAGTATACTTTCCTAACGCATCCGGCCGAAGCTGTGGTTCGACCGGCACGGTGTCCGCGGGTCGCGATAGATCGTTAATTCATCAGTGTGTACTCAACCCCAACAGAAAAGGAGATCTGGCACATGACGCAATTAAAAGAGAAGTTGTTTGAGAAGATCCAGGCCCACCGCCCCCGCATCACCCGACTGACCAAGGAGTTCAGCTCCGTGATCATCGACAAGGTGGACATCGGCCAGTGCATCGGCGGCGCACGCGACATCAGAAGCCTGGTCACCGACATCTCCTACCTCGATCCGCAGGAAGGGATCCGCTTCCGCGGCAAGACCATCCCCGAGACCTTCGAGGCGCTCCCCAAGGCGGCAGGCTCCGAGTACCCGACCGTCGAGTCGTTCTGGTACTTCCTGCTGACCGGCGAAGTGCCGACCGCAGACCAGGTCACCGCCGTCGAGGCCGAGTTCAAGACCCGCCAGGCCGTTCCCGAGTACGTCTTCACCGCGCTGCGCGCCCTGCCGAGGGACAGCCACCCGATGGTCATGCTCTCCGTCGGCATCCTGGCCATGCAGAAGGAATCCAAGTTCGCCGCATTTTACAGCTCCGGCAAGTTCAACAAGATGGACGCCTGGGAGCACGTCTACGAGGACGCCAGCGACATCGTCGCCCGCATCCCGGTAGTGGCAGCCTTCATCTACAACCTGAAGTACCGCGGCGACAAGCAGATCGACATCGATCCCAAGCTGGACATGGGCGCCAACTTCGCCCACATGATCGGCCAGAGCGAGCAGTACAAGGACGTGGCAAGGATGTACTTCATCCTGCACTCCGACCATGAGTCCGGCAACGTTTCGGCCCACACGACGCACCTCGTGCACTCGGCCCTCTCCGATCCCTACTACGCCTACTCCGCAGGCCTGAACGGCCTGGCAGGCCCGCTGCACGGCCTGGCCAACCAGGAAGTGCTCGGCTGGATCATGGAGTTCCAGAAGAAGCTGGCCGGCGCGGAGCCGACCAAGGAGAACGTCACCAAGGCGCTCTGGGACACCCTGAACGCAGGACAGGTCGTGCCGGGTTACGGCCACGCCGTCCTCAGGAAGACCGACCCGCGCTACATGGCGCAGCGCGAGTTCTGCCTGAAGACCCCGGGCCTCAAAGACGATCCGCTGTTCAAGCTGGTTGCCATGATCTTCGAGACCGCACCGGGCGTCCTCACCGAGCACGGCAAGACCAAGAACCCCTGGCCGAACGTCGATGCGCAGTCGGGCGTCATCCAGTGGTACTACGGCCTCAAGGAGTGGGATTTCTACACCGTTCTCTTCGGCGTAGGTCGCGCCCTCGGCTGCATGGCGAACATCACCTGGGACCGCGGTCTTGGCTACGCGATCGAGCGTCCCAAGTCCGTTACCACCGACATGCTCGAGAAATGGGCTGCAGAGGGTGGCAGGAAGATGTAGCAGTCAGTTGGACCATGAGAAAGGGGGCGCGCTGCGCCCCCTTTTTTTTGTCTGCGGTATTTTCAGCTTCAGGAGATATCGCTTCTGCGGCTGGGCCGGACCTCGTTTTCTCCAAGCCGAGGCCGGCTGACTGGCTGTGCGGATGGGGTGGCGTGGCTGCCACCATGTCGGTCGGGGGGGGAACTGCTGTGGACTCGTCTTCGCCGGCAGGCGCTATTTCTCCCCGAACACCTCGGCGGTGAAGAGGTAGATTTCGGCACCCTCCTTCCAGTCGTCCTTTTTCAACCCCGCCTTCAGCGCCGTCTGGTTCAGGAAGGTTTCCCGGTCCCAGCCATGCTCGACCGCCACCTGTGGCAGCAATACCCCCCTGGAGAAGTTCTTTTCCAGGTACAGGCCATGTTTTCCCACCACAACCTCCTCCAGGGAGGATATCTTGTTGAGGGGGGAGAGCACCGATATCTCCAGTTCGAAGTCGGTCAGGTCCCCCTCCTTCATCGGGTAAAATCGCGGGTCCCTGGTGGCGGCCGACGCCGCCATCTCCTGTACCAGCAGGTAGAGCGGCTTCTCGGAGTTGAAGTTGCCGATGCACCCTCTGAGGGCGCCCTGCCGCTTGATGGTGACAAAGCACCCCTGCGGACCGACCAGGTGCGCCTCGGTCACCTCGTGAGCCCTTACTTTTCCGGTTTGTACTGCTGCAGTTACGGCCTCTCTGGCCAGCTGCAACAGGAGTTTTTTGTCTGAAGAATTGAGCATTTCGTTCACGAGCCCTCCTTAATGGGGATGCTGCCCAGGGTGCCAGAAATTAACGTTATCAAAATAATATATTTGCGTGCTGTTTACAAGTGCTAACCGCAGTTTGGCTGCCGTCTCCCGTTAAAGGACCGTTTCCCTGCGCCGGGGGAGGGGATTTGTTGTATACGCTGTCGGCGAGGGGGGGACCAGGTCCGTTGCGCTGCATCCGCGCTGGGCGCCCTTCACCGGCACCGGTAACTTCCGGCTGTCGGGTCTGCCCGGAGCGGGCCGATTTTCCAGCCTCCGGCGGCTGCGCTAAATGCTGTGGCGCCGCCAATGAGTCTGGTCTGCGCCGGGTTGGCGACGAAGCATGAGAGTAGCATCCCGGCGCCGAACTGCATAGAGAGGGTGCTAAGAATTTTTTGGGTTCAATTGCTTTAAAAAGTATTGACATTTGTAGGAATGCTAGTATATTCGCCCTTTGTTGCGACACAAAAAACCATGCGCTGTGCGCAGTAATGGTAAATCTAAAAAGAAAAGAGGTGATATCGTCAATGAAAAAACTGATCTCTTTAGCACTTTGCCTGGCTCTGGCTCTGTCCTTTGCTGCTGGCTGCAAGAAGAAGGAAGAAGCTCCGGCTCCGGCTGCTGAGCAGGCTGCACCGGCCGCACCGGCTGCTCCGGCACAGGCTCCGATGTCCTCGGCTACGGCTCCGGCTGCTCCGGCTGCCAAGTAATTCGAAACGGGGCTTGGCCCTGTTTCAAGAAGCCCACAGAGCGATCTGTGGGCTTTTTTCGTGTCTCGCGACCCCTATTTGGCTTGACAACCTGGGAGCCGGGATGCTAATTAAAACGGTCGTCTACTACAATGAGTCCGGAGGAAGAAATGGAAAGAACATTTGCAATCATAAAGCCTGACGCAGTCGAGAGAAACGTGACCGGCAAGGTCCTGGAGATGATAGAGGGAGCCGGCTTCAACATCGTCGGCATGAAGAAGATCCGTCTCTCCAAGAGCCAGGCAGAAGGGTTCTACTACGTGCACAAAGAGCGCCCCTTCTTCGGCGACCTCTGCGCTTTCATGTCCCGTGGACCGGTGATCGCGCTGGTGCTCGAGAAGGACGACGCCATCCTGGCCTGGCGCGGCCTGATGGGCGCCACCAACCCGGCCAACGCCGAAGAGGGGACCATCCGCAAGGCGCTCGGCGTCAGCATCGAGGAGAACACGGTGCACGGCTCCGATTCCGTCGAGTCGGCATCCTATGAAATTCCCTATTTCTTCAGCCAGCTAGAGTTGGTATAATCCGGGACAGGTCGAGGCACAAAGAGCCCTTCACTAGAAGGGCTTTTTTATATCCAAAAACATGCAAAAGACAGACATCAAAAATTTGACCCTGCAGGGGCTCGAGGCGTACATCTCGGGGCTTGGTAAGGAGCGCTTCCGCGCCAAGCAGATCTTCAAGTGGCTCTACCAGATGGACGCGGTGAGCTTCGACGAGATGACCAACGTCTCCAAGGAGTTTAGAAGCGTCCTGGAGCGTGGGGCCGAGATCAGCAACCTGGTGCCGGAGGTCGTGGAGTGTTCCGAAGACGGCACCAGGAAGTACCTGTTCCGTCTCTCGGACGGCAGCGCCGTGGAAAGCGTCCTGATTCCGGACGAGGGGCGCAATACCCTCTGCATCTCGAGCCAGGTCGGCTGCGCCATGGGGTGCGCCTTCTGCCTCACCGGCAGCTTCGGCCTCTCGAGGAACCTGAGCACCGCGGAGATCGTGAACCAGGTCTGCGCCGTGAAGCGCGACCAGCCGGTCCGCAACATCGTCTTCATGGGGATGGGGGAGCCTCTGGCCAACCTGTCGGCGGTGATACCCGCCGTGCAGATCCTCACCGACCCGGACGGCTTCCAGTTCTCCACCCGGAAGGTGACCGTCTCCACCTCGGGGCTGGTTCCGGAGATGGCCGAGCTTGGCCGGGGGGTCACGGTGAACCTCGCGGTGTCGCTGAACGCTACCACGGACGAGGTCCGCTCCCAGATCATGCCGGTTAACCGCCGCTACCCGCTCAAGGAACTCCTCGCCGCCTGCAAGGCGTTCCCGCTGCCGTCCCGGCGCTGGATCACCATGGAGTACGTCCTGATCAGGGATCTGAACGACTCTCTGGAAGACGCGAAGCGGCTGGTCCGGCTGATCAGCAACATACCGTCCAAGGTGAACCTGATCCCGTTCAACGAGCACGACAGCTGCGGCTTCAAAAGCCCGACCCAGGAGACGATCGACAAGTTCCACAAGTACCTCCTGGACAAGAACGTGACGGTGATCACCAGGTCGAGCCGCGGCAGCGACATCTCCGCGGCCTGCGGCCAGTTGAAGGGGAGGCTGGATCGGAAGCACGATCAAGCCGCGGCAATTGCTGATATTCAATAAAGCTGGGAGGGACTGATGGCGAACGAGGTAATCGGGGTAATCGGCGGCAGCGGGCTGTACGAGATGGAGGGGATGACCGGGGTGACCCGGATGACGGTGGACACCCCGTTCGGCAGGCCGAGCGACGAGTACGTGACCGGGACGCTGGACGGCGTCCGGATGGTGTTCCTGCCGCGCCACGGCAAGGGGCACCGCTTCACGCCGAGCGAGGTGAACTACCGGGCCAACATCTACGGCATGAAGAAACTCGGGGTGACGCGGATCA
>Ga0209212_1008217_pt1 | contig 11260 bp, 6 predicted proteins | sample RifGroC2_FD_183996 | JGI IMG/M metagenome (GOLD analysis project Ga0209212, IMG submission 183996) | Groundwater microbial communities from Rifle, Colorado, USA - Groundwater C2 (SPAdes) (version 2) | ecosystem: Environmental > Aquatic > Deep subsurface > Groundwater | place: Rifle, Colorado...
CATGCCGTTGTCGAAGACCAGCCAGGAATATTTCCCGTAATGAGGCAGTTTAGCGGCCAGCAGGGGCAGCTTGTCGGCGGCGCCGGAGATCACCAGGGCGCCGGAGAACGCCGGGTCGGCGGGGTTGAAAGCGGCGAAAACAAAAGTATGGCCTTCGCGCGGAAAACGGCGGTTCTCTATGGTGACGGAGTTGTCCGTAAAACGGGCCCCGTAGCGTTCAAGGCCCGCTTCGAAGGCCGGCGCGAGCCCGTTCTCCCCGCCGAACAGCCAGTAGGAGGCGTTGGCGGGGAGGGTGGCCGTGTCGGTAAAAACTTCGGGCAGGTTTTCCCGGTCCCTGGTCCAGGCGTCCGCCAGACTGCGCCAGGGCCGCGAGGCATCTCCGGCGGGCAGGAAGATCGCCGGCTTTCGCGCGCCCAACAGGCGTGAAAGGGTGGGCGGCGTTTCGAGCGGGCTGAGCTTGCGGAAGACGTCGAATTCGGGGTCTATTTCTATGCGCGACGGCCGCAGCGGGGCGTTGTAGTGGTAAGTCTCCAGCGCGGAGTTCATGACCAGTGTCTTCATCCGGGGCTGGTCGGAGCCCTCCAGGTAGATAGCGGCAGGTATCTCCAGTTTATAGGGAGCGCCGGCCTGCTTCTGCACCAGGGTGAAATCCAGATCATAGCCTTCCAGCCCGTGCGAGAGCCGCGCGTTCTCGAGCGCCAGTTCGGGGGCCCCTTCGCGACGAGTCCACTGGTCGAAGAAAGGCGCCAGGCGGCCGGCACCGGTGTATTTTTCGAAAGCTTTCCTCAGGTCTTCGAAGGCGGCCGTCTTGAATTTGTTGTCGGCGTAAAAGCCGCGCAGCCCGCCCCGGAAGCTGGCGTCGCCCAGGGTCCGCCTGAGCATATGGTAGAGCATCAGGGCCTTGCCGTAGCCCACGGCCTCCGAGGCGGAGGAGCGGCGCGAACGGAAACCGGTTAGGGGAAAATCCGAGCCGGCGCCCACGTAATCCGAATATTTCTGGAGCGTCGCCACCCTGTAGTCGGCGCCTTTGCCGCGGTTCTCGGCTATGAGATAGTCGGCCAGGTAGGCGGTAAGGCCTTCGCACCAGTTGCCTTTTTCATAGTCCACAAAAACGCCGTTGCCCCACCAGTTGTGGAGTATCTCGTGCGGGTAGGATGAATTTATTATAAAAGGCAGGCGGATGACCTTGGGACCCAGCAGGGTGAAAGAGGGGACGCCGTAGCCGGTTTCCCAGAAGTTCTCCACCAGCGCGAACTTGCCGTAAGGATAAGCCCCGATCAGGTCGGAGTAAAGACGGATGTATTTGCGGGTGGCCTCCAGGTATTTGTCCGAGAGCTCTTTGTCCGGGGACCGCAGGAAGGCGTAATAGGAGAGGCGCCCGTCCTTCAGTGAATACTCGGTGTAGGTGCCGCAGGCCAGGTTTATCTCGTCCTGCGGTTCGGCGCCCTCCCAGACGGAGCGGTTCCGCGTTCCGTCGGAGGTGTTGGCCGTCCGGTCGCCGCCTGCCACGGCCGCGTAAGGCGCCGGCAGCAGCGTTTCCAGGCGGTAGGAGACCAGGGACCCTTCAAAATGCGGGTACCAGCCGGAGGCGCCGGAGAGGTAGCAGCCGTCTTTAGAGATGATGCCGGGCGTTTCTGAGAAACTGCGCGCGTATTCTTCCGCCTGCTCCCCCAGGGGGTGGCTGAGCGGGCCTTTGTATTTGATCGTGAACCCCTTGGCCGCTTTCCGGGGGACGTAGCGGTAAGTGTCGTAGATGTCGGCGGCGGAGGAAAAATTTATGCCGTACCTGGCGGCGGCGTCGGCCGTCAGGGTTTCAAGCCTGCCCGGGCCGGTTTCAGGGTTCAGGCCTTTGTGCAGGGTAAAAATGAATTCGGCCGCCGGCGAGGGGAAAGAGACGGTGTCCTCGGCCTCGATGGTCCCCGCTTCCGGAGAGAGCGAGACTTTAAGCGAGTGTTTTACGACCTGCGCGGCCCCGGCGTCGAGGGCCGTCAATATCAAAATAGAAAATAAAGTTTTGCGCATGGTTCCCCGTTGTAACACCTGGTTTAAAAGTTAATACAATATATTACAACTTTTAAAAACGGGCGGTTACGCCCTTAGGTCCCGGAGAATATATGAAGCACGTTCAGAGAACAGGTCTTTTGCTGGTGATAGACGCCGTCGGGCTTTCGACGCTGGAATATCTCATGTCCAAATACCCCGGCAAGATAAAACTGCCCAATCTGTCCCGGCTGGGGCTGGGCGGCATCGTCCTGCCCGCGTTCAAAAAACGGCTGGGACCCGCCGGCGGCAAAGCCTACGCCGCCCGCGTCAGCCAGGTCTCGGCCACGGCGGACAGTCTGGTGGGCCACCGCGAAATGATGGGTGTGATAGACCACCGCACCTACGACCTTTTTAACGACGGGTTCAGCCGCGCGTATCTCTCCGAACTGGAGAAGCGCATAGGTCGCAAGACTTTCTTCAACAAGATGGCGGGCGGCATGGAGGCGATAGAGCTCAACGCTGCCGAGCACGAGCGCACGGGTTCGCCCATCGCTTACGCCAGCAAGTGCGACCCCCTGATACAGCTGGCCATGAACGAAGCCGTGATCCCGGTGCACGAGCAGCATAAAATAGCGGACACGGCCTTTGCGCTGGCTATGGAAATGGGTATCCCCATCACGCGCGCTATCGCCCGGTCCTATATAAGGAACGAGCAGGGGGAGATTATCCGCACCTCCAACCGCCATGACGCGGTGCTGCCGATAGGGCAGAGGACCTTGGTGGACATACTGCACGATAACGCGGTCTGGACGGTGGCGGTGGGCAAGACCAGCGACCTGGTGAATACCGCCTACCACGCCAAGGTGAAGCTGAACAAGGAAGTTTTCCTCGACCCTTCGCTCGGCCTGCGCTTTGTGCACCCGAAGAAGAAAGATACCAATCCGTTCTCCATCCAGGGCACGATAAACGCTCTGGAGGCCGCCCACTCGGTGTACCGGCCCAAGGGCACTTTTATCTTCTCTAATTTCGTCGATACGGACAGCGTCTACGGGCATACCCGCGACGTTGAGGGGGCGATCAAGTCCCTGGAGGAAATAGACAGGACCCTGCCGCTGATAGAAAAGAACCTGGCCAAGGGGGACCTGCTGGGGATTACGGCGGACCACGGCATGCTGCATCGCGAGGACTACGGCTACCACAGCAACGAGCCGCTGCCTTTTATCGCTTACCGCAAAGGGTTCGACGCGAAGCTGGGCGGGCTGAAGACCGGCCTGCTGCCGGGCCTCGCCGACATCGGCAGCGTGTTCGCGCAGTTCTTCGGTCTGCACGCTGAATACAAGAAGATAGTAAAGTTGTAGCGCGCCTGCGTTCGACGATGGGGCCGGGTTAGCAAAACCTTCCGGAGGACGAGGCTTGCGTAGCGCCGAGGACGGAGGATGAGCGAGGCCACGGTGTGGCCGAGCGCGTTTTGCGTTCCGGCCCCATTGGCGGACGCGCAAAACACAAAAGACCGGGGAGGCCCGGTTTTTTTGCTTTGTAGCCGCTGCGTTACTTGTAGTATGGGTTCACGAAGGCCCTGTAGGACTGGGGGGTGAGGGCCGCCCAGGTGTATTTGTTGCTGGCGTTCCACAGGACCCAGCTGTCGAGCAGGTTCAGGCGCGTGGCCAGCAGCTGGGCGCGCACCTCGGAGGGGCCGTAATGCCAGCCCAGCGAAAAGTCCTGCAGATAGGGGCGCAGGCGCGCGTAATCGGGGCCCATCTTGGCCATCGCGTCCTTAAGGCCGCGGTTTATCACCTTATAGGGGCTGGCGTTGGGGCTCTTAAGGTTGTATTCGCCCGGGGCGTAATGCGAGGGATACATCATGGGGTAGACGTAGTCGGCGCCGGCCGCCAGGGCGTTGATGTCCTGGCCTATGCCCATATCGTCCTTCACCGTGGTGGTCAGGCCGAACACGTCGGCGGAGATCTTTACTTTGTAAGGGGTCAGGCGCTTGCGGGCGTAATCCAGGAAGTCCTTGAGATTATTGGTCGACGTAGTCCGGTTATGTGGCTTGGAGTAGCGGCACAGCGCGGTGTTGCCTTCCGACGGGTAGCGGATATAGTCGAACTGGATCTCGTCGAAGCCGAGTTCGGCCGCGCGTTCGGCGATGTCCACGTTGTATTCCCAGACTTCGCGGTTATAGGGGTCGGCCCAGACGGCGCCGTTGCGGCTGCGCCAGAGGTCGCCGCCGGGGGTCCTGACCGCCAGGTCCTTGCGGACCTTGGGCAGTATTTTGTCCTTAAAGACGACTATGCGCGCCACCGTGTAGAGCCCGGCGCCTTTGAAATCCTTCAGCATACCCTCCGGGTCGGTGATGGCGGCTTCATGGGCGCCCCACTTCGCCGCTTTCTCCACGCCGGGAATATAGACCTTGCCGTCGGTTTCCTTGATGGCGATGACGACGGTGTTGACTACGGAATTCGAGATCTTCTTTATGAGCTCTCTCCTGTTCCTGGCCGAGCCGGCGCCCCAGCAGGTGAGGTGGATGCCGCGGACCTGCTGCTGGGCGGCGACCAGTTCCCTTATGGTGGTGGTAGAGACGGACGCTTTAACGGTCTCGGTGGAGGCGCGGGCGCCGGCCGAAACGGGGAGGGAGGAAGCGAGGAGTAAAGAAAGCGCTGTATGAAGCATATGAATATATTTTACAATTTAATGGAACTAATAAGGTTACGGGGTCATATGAAAAAGATTATTTTCCTTTTTGGAGCGCTGCTTATGTCTCAGCCCATCTTCGCTTCGGACATGCTTGTAGTCCACTACAGCCGCCTGGACAGGAATTATGCCGGCTGGAACCTGTGGGTCTGGAACGAGACGGACAAGAAGCCCGGCTTCGAGGTCACGCCGTCGGGAACGGATCCCTACGGGGCCGTGTACGAACTGCGCCTGGAGGCCGCCGGCCTGGCCGGGAAAAAGACCGGCATACTGCCGAGGCTGGGGAACTGGGCCGACAAGGACGCTCCGGACCGCCTGCTGCCCGCCGCCCGTCCCGGCGACATCTATCTGCTGGAGGGCGATCCCGCGGTCTACCAGGCCCCGCCCGAGATCTCCACCAGGATCTCCGGCGCCTATCTGGACAGCCCCAGCGATGTGCGCGTGACTTTCAGCCGGCCCCTCGACCGGGCCTTCATAGAAAAACAGGGGTTTTATCTTACCCGCGGCGAGAACGCCTCCCAGCCGGTAAAGGTAGAGCCGCTCGGCGGCGCGTACTCGCGCGCGGCGCGCCTTACCTTCGACAGCCTGGGAAACCCCGATTATCAGGCCCTCAACGCCGGGAAGTACGAGGTTCACGCCCGCGATTTCAAGCCGGTGAAGGTGGAGCTGGGCGAAGCCGTCTACGGCCGCGCCTTTGCCAGCCGGCAGGAGATGGGCCTGTCCTCGCACGCCGGCGCGGCGGTCCTGCGTATATTCGCGCCGTACGCGGTGAAGGCGGAAGCGCTGGTCTACTCCTCCCCCGACGGCAAACCGGTCGTTTATCCGCTGGAGCGCCGTGAGGCCGGGATCTGGGAAAAGAACTTCGGCGGGCCGCTGACCGGCTATTACCGGCTGCGCGTGCAGCAGCGCGGGCGGAGTTTTGAAGGCCTTGACCCCTACGCGCGCTGCGTCACCGGCGACGCCGGTAAAGCGCTTATAGCCGCGGACACCACGCCGGTGGCGCCCGGCCCGACCTTCGACCTGTCCGAAACCGTGCTCTACGAGGTGCACCTGCGCGACCTGACGATGGACCCTTTCTCCGGCGTAAAGAATAAAGGTAAATACCTGGGAGCGGCCGAGGGCGGGACGCGCCATCCGCAGTTCCCGGAGCTGACCACCGGCCTGGACCATATAGCCGAGCTCGGAGTTAACGCCGTGCACATACTGCCCTTCCAGGACTTCGAGAACGGCGACAGCACCACTTCCTATAACTGGGGTTACATGCCGGTGAACTTCAACTCGCCGGAGGGCGCCTACGCGTCCAACCCGGCCGACCTGGCGCGCGTGCGCGAGACCAAATCGATGGTGAACGCTTTTCACCGCAAGGGGCTGAAGGTGATAATGGACGTCGTCTATAATCACACTGCCGAAACGCGGGACCGGATCTATAACTTCAACGCCCTGGCCATGGATTATTATTACAGAGTGAACCCCGACGGCACCTATTCCAACGGTTCGGGCTGCGGCAACGAGTTCAGGACCGAAGCACCTATGGCGCGCAAGTTCCTGGTGGACAGCCTGCTTTACTGGGTCCGCGAGTACAGGGTGGACGGTTTCCGTTTCGACCTGATGGGGCTCGTAGACGTGGACGCCGTCGCCGAACTGGTCAAAGCGCTCAGAGCCGAGAAGCCGGACATCATCATCTATGGCGAGCCGTGGACCTCCGGCCCCACGCCGGCGCGCGGCGTTAGAAAAGGGAGCCAGCGGTCCAGGGGTTTCTCCGTTTTCAACGACAACTTCCGGGACGCCATAAAGGGCAGCGTTTTCTCCCTGGCGGACCTTGGCTACGTCGAGGCAGCCCGCAACAGGGACGCCGTCATGAAGGGGATACGCGGTTCCGTGGACGACTTTACCGACGGACCGCTGGAGACGCTGAACTACGTGTCCTGCCACGACAACCACACGCTCTGGGACCGCATCGACCTGTCCGTGAAGGACGAGACCCTGGAGAACAAGGTGCGCATGGATAAACTGGCCAACGCGCTGGTGCTGACTTCGCAGGGCATTCCTTTCCTGCACGCGGGGGAGGAGTTCCTGCGTACGAAGAAGGGGGAGGAGAACTCCTATAACCTGCCGGACGAGATCAACCGCCTGGACTGGACGCGCAAGAAAGAGAACCTGGGTGTTTTCGAGTATTACAGGGACCTGGTGGCGCTGCGCAGGGCCCATCCCGCTTTCCGCATGCGCACCGCGGCCGAGGCGCGCGAGAACCTTAAATTCTACGAGGAGCTGGGGCTTAAGGTGGAGCCGCCCGCCATCGCCTATATGCTTTACGGCGGCCGGGTCAAGGACAGCTGGGAACGCATACTTGTGCTGGTGAACCCGGAAAAAACCGCGCTGAGATTCGCGCTGCCTATGGGCAAGTGGGCGAAGGTCTTCGGACCGGAAGGTCTGGTGAAAGATCCGTCCGCGCCGGTTTCCGGGTTCTTCGAGGCAGAGCCGCTCTCTTTGACGGTTCTGAAGCTTTAGGACCTTGGGACCCAGCCGGAACCGGGTCTAAAGCCGCTTCTGCCGCCGCCCGCGGTCTTGTGGAATATCAGTGGCACACTGTTGCTCAGGAGGGTTCTTAATGAAAATAGCTATATTGGCCTTGTTCGTCTTTTCGTCCGTTACCGCTGCCTACTCCTCGGACTTCTCCCTTGATAAGCTCAGCGCCGCCGATGTCGGCGTAAAAGCCGAAGTTGCCGCCGTGCCCGCGCCCGCGGCCCCCGCGAAGGATGCCGCCCAGGTGCCCCAGGACCTGGTGTATAAGTTCCAGCAGGCCGCCCGCGAACTGGACGCCGTCCGCAACGACCTGACCTGGGTGCGCAACGATATCGACGGCCTGGATAACCGCGCACGCCAGATGATACAGATGAATTCAGGCGACGCCTTCTTCCAGATGGACCTCAGGCGGATGAGCATGGATATGTCCCGCCGCTTCAACGACCTGCAGCGCGCCGCCATGGACGTGCGCAACCTGCTGACCCTCGCGCAGAAGTCCGCCGACCTTAACAGCGTGGCGCGCGACATGGACCGGACGGCCAGGGAGATCCTGATGGAGACCTGGCCCACGCTCGAGAATTCCGCCCAGCGCCTGGAGTGGACCGTGCGGTCCGGCAAGCCCGAGATCGTAGGTTACGACGCGCAGTGGACCGCGATCGATATATCGCGCTACTGCCGCCAGCTGAGCGACCAGGCCCGCAGCGCTTCCTCCGACGCGCAGAACCTGGTGTCCAGGACCCAGCCCTGAACCGGACCGGCCGCCGTGTTCCTAACAGCAAAAAGGCGGGACTAACGGTCCCGCCTTTTTTTATTGACTTGCGGCGGAGGTTTTACTAACATTGCGGTAGCAGATCAAATGCACAGGAGGAGTGAATGAAGAATAAATTATTGGGCGCGCTTCTCTGCCTTGTCATGGTTTCCGGCGCTTTCGCGGCCGTGACCTTCGACCAGAAAGGCAGCGTTTCAGAGATAATCAGCCAGCTTAATGCCGCCGGCCCCGACGCCGGCGTTATCCCGCTTCCCGGCAGCCCGAAGGCGGCCGCGAAATGGACCGTCATGGTCTACGTGAACGCCAAGAACAATCTTGAATCGTTCGGCCTCAAGGACGTGAACGAAATGGAGCAGGTCGGGTCCACCCCCGAAGTCAATATCGTGGCGGAACTCGGCCGCATCAACGGCTACGACACCTCCGACGGGGACTGGAAAGGTTCCCGCCGCTACCTCGTCAAGAAGGACGCGGACGCGGCCAAGATCACTTCTCCCGTTTTGATGGAGATCCCCAGGTCCGATATGGGCGACTGGAAGAACGTGGTCGAGTTCGTGAAATGGGCCCAGGCGAAATACCCGGCCCAGCACTACGCGCTCGTCATCTGGAACCACGGTTCCGGCTGGAACAAGGCCCTGTCGCAGGAGTCCGGCAAAGGTATTTCCTACGACGATGAATCCGGCAACCACATCACCACCGGCCAGATGAAGTCCCTCCTGGCCGGGACCGGCAAGATGCACATCCTCGCCATGGACGCCTGCCTCATGCAGATGCTGGAAGTGGCCTACGAGATCCGCACCGGCGCGGACTATGTCGTCGGCTCCGAGGAAACCGAGCCCGGCGACGGCTACACCTACAACACCTGGCTCGCGCCTTTGGCCGCCAAACCCTCGATGACCCAGGCCGAACTGTCCAAGACCATGGTGGATTCCTATACGGACCACTACCAGAGCATAAACCAGGGCGGCACGCAGTCCGCTATAAAGACGGAGAACCTTGCCAAGCTGGGCAAGCTGCTGGACGGCTGGACCTCGGCCGTCGTGGCCTCGGGCGAAGTCGCCAACGCCAAGAACGCCCGCACCAAGGCCCAGTCTTTCTATTACTCGAGCAACAAGGACCTCACGCACTTCGTAAAGCTCGTTAACGACGGTACGCAGAACGCCGATGTGAAGGCCAAGGGCGCCGAGCTCCTGAACTTCCTGTCCGGTTCCGTCATTTACCACAACCGCGCTACCGGCGCCAGGTACGCCAACGCGTTAGGGCTCGCGATCTACATCCCGACCTATTACACGGAGGAATACGACGTGCTGGAATGGGCGAAGGATTCCAACTGGGACGACTTCACCAAGTGGATGAAATAAGGGCCCCGGGGCCTGCGGAAGGGCGGGGGGAGACCCCCGCCCTTCTTTTTTTGGCGTAACATTTTCGACATTGAAATACCGCGTCGGTAATGTATACTATATTGTCATTATTCAGCTATGAGAAAACCGGCCCGGACATACCTCTTCGCGGCGGCCCTTCTGGCCGTCGTGCCTTTGCGTGTCCCTGTCCTCGCGGGGGGGGCCGGCACCACTTCCGCCAATTTCATGAAGATCCCGGCCGCCGCCCTGCCGGCGGGCATGGCGGAGGCCTACACGGCCATGGTCGGGCCCGACTCGATACTCTATAACCCCGCCGGGCTCGGCCTGCTCGGCTACTCTTCTTTTTCCGGTTCCCATAACCAGTATGTGGACGGCATAACGCAGGAATACCTGTCGGTCACCTGGCGCTCTCCGTACGGCACCGTCGGGGCGGCCTTCTCGTCCCTTTCCAGCGGCTCCATAGACGCCTACGATTCCAACGACATGCGCATCGGCAGCACCTCCACCGGCCACCGCATGATATCGATGGCCTACGCGCAGTCGTGGCCGCACTTCAACAAGGATATCGGCAAGCTGGACCCCATGCTGATAACGCCCAGCTGGACCAGGGTGCAGCCGGTCACGGATTACCGGCCCAAGGCGTACCGGCTGTCGGTGGGGGGCGGGATCAAGCGGATCAGCGAAAGGCTCGGGAAGGATTCCGCTTCCTCCTACGCTTTCGACGCCGGGGCGCTGCTGGTGCTGCCGCACCACTTCCACATCGGCGCCTCCGCCATGAATTTCGGCGGCAAAGAGAAATTCGTGGAGGAAGTCTCCAAGCTGCCCTCCTCGCTGCGCCTCGGCGTGGCCAAGGATTTTCATACCGTCAACGACGTGATGATCTTTACCGCGGCGGCGGATATCGTCAAGTATTCGGACCAGGACTACCTCGGCGCCCTCGGGCTGGAAACCGACATCATGAGGATGTTCCAGCTGCGCATCGGCTACAAGACGCAGAAGGACACGGGGTCCCGCATCTGCGGCGGTTTCGGCATGAACTTCGACCGGCTGTCCGACAAGAACAGCTTTCTGCGCGGCGCCCGCCTGGATTACGCCTACCTCGATTACGGCGCCCTGGGAGGCACCCACAGGGTAGGGGTGCAATTCGTCTGGTAACCGGCCGCATTTTTGTATAATTAACCTGATGGATATCGTCAACTATATTAAGACGCGCGCCGCGTCGGTCAATTCCGCCCTGCCCCGTTTTCTAAAAACCCTTAAGGACGCCGACCCGCGCCTGGCCGGAGCCATGGCCTACTCGCTCGCCGCCGGCGGAAAGCGGCTGCGGCCCGTACTGATGGGGGCCTCATACGAGATCTTCGGCGGCAAGGCCAAGGATATCCTGCCGGCGGCCTGCGCTCTTGAAATGGTGCACACCTATTCGCTGGTGCACGACGACCTTCCGGCCATGGACGACGACGACCTCCGCCGCGGCCGCCCCACCAGCCACAAAGTCCACGGCGAAGCGCTGGCCATACTCGCCGGCGACGCCCTGTTGACGGACGCTTTTACCATCCTGCTTTCCTCGAAATACCCGAGGCGCGTCAAACCGGCGGGCCTGCTGGCCGCGGCCCGCGTGCTGGCGGTCAGGGCCGGGGCCCGCGGTATGGTTTCCGGCCAGGCCGCCGATCTGCAGGCCGAGGGCTTCCTGCGCGGGAAGGCCAAGCCGGCCCGCGGCCGCGGGCTGGAGCTGCTTTCCTACATACACCTGCATAAGACGGCGGACCTTATCACGGCGGCCGTGGAAATGGGCGCTTTGCTCGCCGGCGCCCCGGAGCGCGACTGCCGGGCGCTTTCCTCTTTCGGCCGGGATATCGGGCTCTGTTTCCAGGTCGCCGACGATATCCTGGACGTGGTGGGGGATAAGAAGAAGCTCGGCAAAAGCGGCAGCGACGCC
>Ga0209212_1008218_pt1 | contig 11259 bp, 8 predicted proteins | sample RifGroC2_FD_183996 | JGI IMG/M metagenome (GOLD analysis project Ga0209212, IMG submission 183996) | Groundwater microbial communities from Rifle, Colorado, USA - Groundwater C2 (SPAdes) (version 2) | ecosystem: Environmental > Aquatic > Deep subsurface > Groundwater | place: Rifle, Colorado...
ATTCATGTGTTGCAGCACATGGTCGGCGAGGCGCGCCCGGCGCGGCTTATTCCCGATTCGGCGCGCGCCATCAGGCGCGATGAGGTTTTATTGAAGCAGCACACCGGCCTGTTGCTCGGCGATGCGCCGCAGAAACGCTGGACGCGCTTCATGGTGACGCTGCCGGGCGAGGCGGCCGGGGATTATCTGTATGTACGCGACCTGTTGGTGCGCGGCATGGATTGCGCGCGCATCAACTGCGCCCACGACAACGAGGCGGCGTGGCGCAACATGGCCATGCATCTGCGCTGTGCGGAAAAGGAAGTAGGGCGGCCATGCAGGATACTGATGGATCTGGCCGGACCCAAGTTGCGCACCGCATTCATGGCAGCCGGCCCGGCCGTGCTGCATCTCGGGGTCAAGCGCGACGAGCGCGGCCGGATGGTGCAGCCCGGCCAGGTGATCCTCGACGCGTCCGGCGCGCCCGGCTGCGGTGCGGCGATTAACAAGATCGGCCAGCGCGTCCCGGCGCGTCTCAGCGTGCCCGCCGCATGGCTGGACAGAATCAAGGCGGGCGACAGCATCCTGTTCGAGGATTTACGCGGGCGCGAGCGCCGCCTGAAGATTGTCGAGCGGCTGTCGCCGATCGAAGTGCTGGCGAGCTGCGATGCGGGCGCGTATATCGGCATTGGCACGGCCTTGCGGCATCAATCCAAACGCAACAAGGGCGCCGGCGCCACGGCATCGAGCGGCGATTTCATTCCGCCGGCGGCGAAGATTCGCGTGTTCCAGGACGACCTGCTGCTGCTGACGCGCGAGGATACTGCGGGCAAACCGGAGAAGCGCGATGCCGCCGGCAAGGTGGTCAAGCCGGCGCATATCGCGTGCAGCGAATCCGGAGTATTCAATTTTATCGAGGTTGGACGCAAGGTATGGATCGACGACGGGCGCATCGGTGCGGTCATCGAAAAGCTGGACAAAAAGGGCGCATGGCTGCGCATCACGCGTGCGCGCCAGCAGGGCGAAGTCATCGGCGCCGAGAAAGGGCTCAATTTCCCCGACAGCAAAATTGCGCTGCCGATCCTGAACGACGATGACCTGAGCGCGCTGGATTGCGCCGTGGAAATTGCCGACATCGTCGGACTTTCCTTCGTGCAAAGCGCGGAGGACATCGATAGGCTGAGCGCCGAGCTGCGGGCGCGCGGCAAGCCGAACATGGGTATCGTCGCCAAGATCGAAACGCCTGCCGGGGTCAAAAACCTGCCGGAGATCATCGTTCACGGCGCCGGGCGGCATCCGTTCGGCGTGATGATCGCGCGCGGCGACCTGGCGGTGGAAATCGGCTACGACCGGCTCGCGGAAATCCAGGAAGAAATCCTGTGGCTGTGCGAAGCGGCGCATGTGCCGGTGATCTGGGCGACGCAAGTGCTGGAGAGCATGGTCAAACAGGACATTCCTTCGCGCGCCGAAATCACCGATGCCGCGATGGCGGAACGCGCCGAATGCGTGATGCTCAACAAGGGACCGTACATCTTCAACGCACTGGACGTGCTGGACAGCGTGGTGAGCCGCATGCAGCATCATCAACTGAAAAAAACCGCGCAATTCCGCGCGCTGCATTGGTGAGTTTATTGACGTTTCCATAATTGGCGACAGTTTTTTGCCCCCACCCCAACCCTCCCCCGCAAGCGGAGGAGGGGGCTAGATTTGCTCCCTCCCTTGCACGCGTAGCGTGCGGGGGAGGGTTGGGGTGGGGGCAGGGAGAGTTTTCGCCACTGTCATGTATTTTGGAAAGCTCAATAATCTTTTGCGACACATTGGGATTGGTAATGCAGATATGGGTGGATGCCGATGCGTGCCCGAAGGTCATCAAGGAAATCCTGTTCCGCGCGGCGGAGCGGCGGCAGATCCAGATGACACTGGTGGCGAACAAGATGCTGTATTGCCCGCCTTCGAAGGTTATCCGGGCGATGCAGGTGCCGGCGGGTTTCGACGTGGCGGATAACAGGATCGCCGAGCTGGTCGAGGCGGGCGACCTGGTGATTACTGCCGATATTCCGCTGGCCGCCGAGGTGATCGCGCGGGGCGGCCATGCCTTGAATCCGCGCGGGGAATTTTATACCAGGGACACGATCCAGGAGCGGCTGACGATGCGCAATTTCATGGATGGCCTGCGCGGCAGCGGGGTGGACACGGGCGGCCCGCCAACATTCAACCAGGGCGACCGCCAGGCATTTGCGAATCAACTGGACAGGTTTCTGGCCAAGCATATTACTCCTGTTGCGAAATCCGGCTAAAGGGAAAGGCTTCGATTCCCTTTGATGAAAGGAGGGTGGAGGTGGCGAAAAGAACTTATCCGTTGTCCCGCGTTTACCGCTTGCTGGAGCCTGGGCCGGTGGTGCTGGTGACCACTGCGCACAAGGGCAGGGCGAACATCAAGGGCGCATTCATGGTGGCAGGCGATACCATCAAGCTGCCGTCCAGGATGAAGTAATCCATGCTGTGCCCGGCCATATTGTCGTTGCATCAAGCTCAAATATTCCTGCTTTTCTTGATCAAATCATGAGCAAGCTGTATTTCCTTGGCTTGCTCGGTTGCCATCGCGATCATGTCTTCCGGCACGCCTTGCCCCATCAGCTTGTCCGGATGGTATTGGCTCATCAGCTTGCGATAGGCGCGCTTGACCTCCGCGTCGGTACTGTCTTTGGTTACGCCCAGCGCTTTATAGGCATCGTCCAGTGCTGCGGCCGAACCGGCCTGTTCCCCGGCGAAATGGGTTTGATTCAGCACCATGTCCAGCAAGTGCCTGAATGCATCGCTGCCATATCCGAGACGGCCTGCAATGTCCGTTAGCAAGGTCTCTTCAGCAGGATGTAAATGCCCGTCCGCGAGCGCCATCACAATCAGGTAAACCAGCAACATCTGCTTCAAATCTTTCGTGTGCCCGCAAATGGCCATGAATTTTTGATAGGTCGGCTCGATGTCAAACGCCGGATCTGTTCCACGCTTGAACAAGGTAATGGCCTGCTGGCGATGTTCTGCGGTCATGCCCAGTTTCTGCATGAACTGCTCTACATGAGCGATCTCGTCTTCAGAGACCTGCCCGTCGGCCTTGGCCAGCCTGCCCATCGAGATGAACACCGTTTCAAGGAAAACGGCTTGGCGAAGCGCATTTTTCAGCGGGTTCATCGCGCCAGAGCCAAGCGCCCTCATGCGATCGATAACAGATCCGACAAACAGACCCAGGAGCGCCCCGAAGAACCCTAAAAAGTAATAACCCGCAATGAAACCGATAAGCTTGAACAAGACAACTCCAGAATGAAAGTTAAGCGAGCAGCAGCCGCAACAAGGGCGCGCATTATAACGCGCCGCCGTGTTTTCCCCTTATAGAGTCGGCCAACAAATAGATTACAAATCCGTTCGCCCTGAGCTTGTCGAAGGGTTGTGTGGTTCGACAGGCTCGCCACGAACGGGAAACTTTTTAATGGCCGACTCTATAGGCAAGCACTGGCTCCAAATATTGCTCACTTCCCTTTGTTCGCTGGCACATTATCGTTTTGGGTATTACACTGAACCCTGCCCAATCCTTGAATTTAAGCAGCCATGGCCATAGATACTCGAAATAATTATTTGGTGATAACCGCTTCAGGAGAAGATCAAGTCGGTCTCGTGGATCAACTTTCAAACAAGGTTGCAGAGAGCGGATGCAATATCGAAGAAAGCCGTATGGCTGTATTGGGCGAACAGTTCGCCATCATCATGCTGCTTTCCGGTCCGTGGAACGCGCTTTCCAAGCTCGAAGGACAAATGGAGCTGCTGGGCGATCAGTTAGGTCTCACCATCATTCACAAACGGACCCAGCAACGGGAGCAGGCGCAACCGGCGGTTCCGTATAGAGTGGAAGTGGTGGCCATGGATCACCCCGGCATTGTGCGCAATCTGGCCGCTTTTTTCTCGAAGAACGGTATCAATATCGAAGAGCTCCAGACCGACACCTACCCAGCACCACACACCGGCACATCCATGTTTTCCGTCATCATAACAGTGGGTATTCGTGCTGACGTTCACATTCCCACCTTGCGTGAAAATTTCCTCGATTACTGCGACGACCTGAATCTGGACGCGACCTTCGAACCTGCGCGGATGTGATGTACAAAGTACACCCGCGTCTGGGTGTCGGGTCGCATCGTTTTCGTCGAATTCACGGATGGCCGCCAGATAGGTTTCCCCGCCGCCCGTTTCAAATTGCTGCGCGACGCAAGCAAAGAACAACTCAGGCAGGTTACGCTGCGGGCAAATGGCACCGCACTGCGCTGGGAAGAACTGGACGAAGATATTTCGGTAAGCGGCATCGTTGAGGGGCATTTCCAGCTTCCGCTTCCGATGGCAGCTTGAATGCAACAGTCTCACCGTAAAAAGGCGACCTGATGGTCGCCTTTTTTTCCGGGGTACAAAGTACCTGAGTTGAATTGGTTCTGGAGAGATACGGATGGCGTGGCTGAAAAAGAAATCGACTCCTTCGGTTCGGTACCTCCGGTTTCGTACTTAACCTTTTTTGATGATGAGTCGGCTGGTGTGAAGAAACGGTTATTCTGATCGGCGAAGAGAGTTCGATTGTTTTTATGGGTTCGTTACCGCACAGACCGGCAGCAACATTACGTTCAATCTGCACGCTTTACAGGGAAAGCCTGTCGACTCAAACGAAGGGATATCATCATGAACAAGAATCAAGTCAAAGGGGTTGTAAAAGACATCGCTGGTAAAGTGCAGGAAGAGGCTGGAATACTGGTCGGCAGCAAAGAGCAGCAAGTCAAGGGTCTCGGCAAGCAAATATCCGGGAAAACCGAAAAAGCCTATGGTGATGCAAAGGAAATCATCGAGGATGCAAACAAGCATTCTTGAAGTGTTAATGTGGGAACAAGTGGCCGCTGTGTGCGGCTATTTTCTGCCTATTGCAAGGCTTAAGTCACCCTTTAACCGGTCAGCTTTAGCCCGGCGAATTCAGTACATTTGAAAGATATACTTTTTTTACATCACGAGGAGATACAAATGAAAAAACTTGGAAAAATCGTTGGCGCAGCCATATTCATGAGTGCGTTGATTGCGGCGCTGTCCGGCTGCCAGAAACAGGAAGGCCCGGCAGAGCAAGCAGGCAAGAAAGTCGACGAAACGGTAGAGAAGGCCGGCCAGCAAATTGAGAAAGCCGGTGAAAAAATCCAGGACACGGCAAAAGGCGACGATAAGTAATTGTTTGGCAAAGCTGGCATGAGTAGGTCTAAAGGGACTCCTTTAATCCTGCGGGTCGGGACAGCGCGCTTGGTTTTGCGTGTTGTATTTTCTGCAACGGATGAACTGAAATTGTTCTTGCTGTGCAAGATACGCTCACAATATGCCGGATCGCGGTATTGTTGGATCAGGTTGGTGCGGTGGCACTTAAGTTAACTTTGTATAAAGGATATGACAATGAAAAAAAGCACAATGACAATTGCGTTGGCAGCCGCACTGCTCAGCATGACTGCCGCACAAGCCAGCGAATTCGGCGGTGGGTACGTAGGCGGTAAAATTGGTGTGAACCGCACCGACATGACCGCTGTCGACCGGCAATCACCTCTCGCGACAGGTATTGAGGGCGGATATAACTGGAATATGGACAGCGTGTTGCTGGGCGTGGATGGCTTCATGGACTTTAACGAAAAAAAGACCCATACCGGTGTTCTGCCGGCTCCAGCCACCGTGAATTACGGTAGCCATGTTTATGGGTTGGATTTCAAGCTGGGCCTGCCGAACGGTAATTGGCTGCCTTATGCAAAATTGGGATATGCGCGTGTCGATGGACGTGGCGATGCTTATGCTGCGGCCGTTGGCGGGAGTGGGGCGCATCTCGGTCTGGGTGTTGAATATAAATTCGCGCCACACTGGAGCGTTGCCGGTGAATGGACAAACAACACTGGCAAGAGCGGCGCAACCAAGCTGAACAACAACAATTTGACCCTCGGCATAAATTATTATTTTGATAAGCCTTATGTCGCCACACCAGTTGCTGCGGCTGCGGTGGCAGCTCCGGCTCCGGCCCCGGCCCCAGTCCCAGTCCCAGTCCCCAGCGAAACCTGGAAGACTCTGCTGGAAAACAAGCCGGTGTGCATAGAAGGGGCAAACTTTGAGTTCGATTCGACGAAATTGCGCAGCGGAGAAATCACGAAGCTGAATGAAGTGGTCTCCTTCGCCGAGAGACACGAGGATGCACAACTGGAATCGAGCGGGCACACTGATAGTGTCGGCACCGAAGAATACAACCAGAAGCTGTCCGAGGGGCGCGCCGAGTCGGTCAAGGCTTATATGGTCAAGAAGGGTGTGTCCGCTCATCGCATCGATACTGTCGGCTATGGCGAATCCAAGCCGATGGCAGACAACGCGACTAGCGAAGGTCGCGAACTGAATCGGCGTGTCGAGATCTGCACCGTGCTCAAGGTAGAAAAGAAGGTGCGCGTAACCAAGTAACTTTCCTCGCGCCGAACATAAGCGGGCTGCTTTCAGCCCGCTTTTTTGTTGGTGCGCCAGGCATGGCGCGTTGCGCGTAAGCGCAACTTGGTTGGCTGTGGTGGCCAACTGAGCGAGAACTACTTGGGTCAGGTTCGGATTATCTTTCAGAGGGCTCGTGCAGGTCGCGCAACACAACATCCACCCTTCCCTTTCCCGCCCTTTTCCCTTATTATGCAATTTGAAGTTACTACTTTCAATTTGCAAAAATGCTAAACCGATCCGCATTTCCCACCGCATTACGACTGGCACAGGGTTTCCCCGTGCTGGCGATTACGGGGCCGCGCCAGTCTGGCAAGACGACGATGGCGCGTGCGTTGTTTGCCGGCAAACCCTACGTTTCGCTGGAAGACCCGGAGGAGCGTTTATTCGCCGATACCGATCCGCGCGGATTTCTGGCCCGGTTTCCGCAGGGGGCGATACTTGACGAGGTGCAGCGTTGCCCCGGTTTGTTTTCTTATCTGCAAGGTGTGGTGGATGAACGGCAGCGGATGGGCGAGTTTATTATTACCGGGTCGCAGCAGTTTGGCTTGATGTCTAGCATCGCGCAATCGCTTGCTGGCCGTGTTGGATTATTGCAGTTGTTACCGTTCTCGTTGGCTGAGTTAAAGGAAGGCGGAATGCTTCCCGCCACTTTGGATGCGGCGATGCTGCAAGGAAGCTATCCGCCACTGTACGACCGCCCCGTCATGCCCGGCGATTGGTTTCCCAACTACGTGTCCACGTATCTGGAAAGGGATGTACGGCAGTTGTTGGTGGTGCGCGATTTGTCCTTATTCCAGCGCTTTCTCAAGATGTGCGCTGCACGTTCCGGCCAGCTGCTCAATCTTTCCGCGCTGGCGTCAGATTGCGGCATTTCTCACGTGACAGCTCGCGAATGGATGACGGTGTTGGAAGCGAGTTATATCGTTTATTTGTTGCGCCCCCATCATCGCAATTTCGGCAAGCGTCTGGTGAAAATGCCGAAGCTATATTTCCTGGATACCGGTTTGATGGCATATTTGTTGGGCATACGCGATACCGATACGCTCTCTACCCATGCTTCGCGCGGCGCGTTGTTTGAAACGCTGGTGGTGTCCGAGTGGGTCAAGCGCCAATTCAATGCAGGTCAGGTTGCCGAGCTATATTTCTGGCGCGACAGCGCAGGACATGAAGTGGATTTGTTGATTCCCGATGGCAACCGGTTTATGCCTGTGGAAATAAAATCCGGCTCAACCTTCAGCGCCGATTGGACGGCAGCACTGCGCAAGTTGTCGGCCTTGTTCGGCGATGCCGCGCTGTCGCCAGGCATTGTTTATGGAGGTGAAGGCCGGTATGAACGCGAAGGGTGTCATGTGGCCGGATGGAAAGCATTGGCGGAACAATGAGCAACGGGGCCAGCATCAGACCTTGCATTAACCCTATAAAGCAGTTAGCCAGAGAGATCACAGAGGAAGCGGGGTAAGCAGGGATGTGCAGCTTGTCGCCCAACTCGCAAACAATCAAAGATACCGTCTTGTCATTATTTTCGCAGCATCAGACCCCTACACCACCCACTTCCTTGCATTCTGGAACATGCGCAGCCAGGCGCCGTTTTCCTGCCATTCGCGCGGATACCAGGAATTCTGCACGGCGCGGAACACGCGCTCGGGGTGCGGCATCATGATGCTGAAGCGCCCGTCCGGCGTGGTCAGGCCGGTGATGCCCTGCGGCGAACCGTTCGGGTTGAGCGGATAGGTCTCGGTGGGCAGTCCGGTGTTGTCCACATAGCGCAGCGTCACCAGTTCCTGCGCGGCCCTGAGCTTCTTCGCATCACTAAAGTCGGCGTAGCCTTCGCCGTGCGACACCACGATGGGCATGCGGCTGCCCGCCATGCCGCTGAAGAAAATCGACGGCGAGGGCTGCACCTCGACCATCGCGAAGCGCGCCTCGAACTGCTCGGACTGGTTGCGCGTGAAGTGCGCCCAGTTTTCCGCGCCGGGGATGATCTCGTGCAGCTTGCTCATCATCTGGCAGCCGTTGCACACCCCTAATGCAAACGTGTCGCCGCGCTCGAAGAACGCCGCGAATTCGTCGCGCGCCCTGCGGTTGAACAGGATGGATTTCGCCCAGCCCGCACCTGCGCCGAGCACGTCGCCGTAAGAAAAGCCGCCGCAGGCGGCGAAACCCTTGAAGTCTTCCAGCTTGACGCGACCGCTGATGATGTCGCTCATGTGCACGTCCACCGCATTGAATCCGGCGCGGTCGAACGCGGCGGCCATTTCCACCTGGCCGTTCACGCCCTGCTCGCGCAGGATGGCGATTCTGGGGCGGGAAAGCATGCTCCCTCCCCCTTGCAGGGGGATAACCAGCGACTTAGCTGAGGTTTCTTTCAGCTTAGTCGAATGGCTAGTTGTTTCACTCAGGGCTGGGGAGGGGGCAGAAGTTTGGCTTGCACTCGCAACTTCCACCCCCATCCTAGCCTTCCCCCTTCCAGGGGGAAGGAACGCTTCGCTCGGATCATAAGTCAGCTTCACATGCAACCCCGGATCGGCGGCATCGAGGATGCGGTCGAATTCCTGCTGCGCACAGGCCGGGTTGTCGCGCAGCTTCTGCATCTGGTAGGTGGTCTCCGACCAGATGCGTTGCAGGTTCACGCCGCTGTCACTGAACAGTTTTTCGCCGCCGCGCGAAATCTCGATCATGCCGGTTTCATTCAGCGTGGCGATCTTCTGCACGCTCTTCAATCCTGCATCGCGCGCCCGTTGCAGGATGTGCGCCGCGTCGCGGTCGCGTACCTGCACCACCGCGCCGAGTTCCTCGTTGAACAATGCGCGCAGCGTGTCGCCGTGCAGTTCGTCGAGCCGGATGTCGAGGCCGATATGCGCGGCGAATGCCATTTCGCACAGCGTGACAAACGCGCCGCCATCGGAACGGTCGTGGTAGCTCAGCAGCGTGCCGTCGGCATTCAGGCGCTGCATCAGCTCGAAAAACGATTTGAGTATTTGCGCATCATCCACATCCGGTGCGACGTCGCCGACCTGCTTGTACACCTGCGCCAGCGCCGAGCCGCCCATGCGGTTCTTGCCCTGCCCCAGATCGATCAGCAGCAGGCAGGTATCAAGGTCTGCAGCCAGTTGCGGCGTGAGCGTGTGGCGCGCATCGGCGCAGGGCGCGAACGCGGTCACGATCAGCGACAGCGGCGCGGTGACGGATTTTGTTTCGCCCTCTTCCTGCCAGACCGTCTTCATGGACATGGAATCCTTGCCGACCGGAATGCCGATGCCGAGCTGCGGACACAGCTCCATGCCCACCGCGCGCACCGTATTGAACAGCGCGGCGTCTTCGCCGTGATGGCCCGCCGCCGCCATCCAGTTCGCCGACAGCTTGATGTCGCCGATCTTGTCGATGCGCGCGGCCGCGATGTTGGTGAGCGCCTCGCCCACCGCCATGCGCCCCGAAGCCGGTGCGTTGACCAGCGCCAGCGGGGTGCGCTCGCCGAGTGCAAACGCCTCGCCGCGATGAGTATTGAAGCCCATCAAAGTGACCGCGACATCCGCCACCGGCACCTGCCACGGGCCGACCATCTGGTCGCGCGCGGTCATGCCGCCGACGGTGCGGTCGCCGATGCTGATCAGGAAAGTCTTGCTCGCCACGGACGGCAAGCGCAGCACGCGCTCGATCGCCTCGCGCAAATCCAGCGCGCTGCTGTCGAAGGAAGTCAGACGCGGAATTTCTCGTTTCACGTTGCGCGTCATCTTCGGCGGCTTGCCGAGCAGCACCGACAGCGGCATGTTCACCGGATCGTTGTCGAACTCGGTGTCATGCACAATGAGCTGATCGTTCTCGGCCGCGACCCCGACCACCGCAAACGGGCAGCGCTCGCGCTCGCAGAACGCGCGGAATTCTTCCAGCCGCTCCGGCGCAATCGCCAGCACGTAGCGCTCCTGCGATTCGTTGCACCAGATCTGTTTCGGCGACATGCCGGTCTCGTCCAGCGGAATCTTGCGCAGCTCAAAATGTGCGCCGCGCCCGCCGCCATGTACCAGTTCCGGCAACGCGTTCGACATGCCGCCCGCGCCGACATCGTGGATCGACAGGATGGGATTGTTCGCGCCCATCTGCCAGCAGCGGTCGATCACTTCCTGCGCGCGGCGCTGCATCTCCGGGTTGCCGCGCTGCACTGAATCGAAGTCGAGGTTCTCGGCATTCGCGCCGGTGTCCATGCTTGATGCCGCGCCGCCGCCCAGCCCGATCAACATGCCGGGGCCGCCGAGATGAACCACCAACGCACCGACCGGCAGGTCGTGTTTGTGCGTGTGTATCGCTGAAATATTGCCGACCCCGCCCGCCAGCATGATCGGCTTGTGGTAGCCGCGCATTTCGCCGCTGACCTGTTCCTCGAAGGTGCGGAAGTAGCCCGCCAGGTTCGGGCGGCCGAATTCGTTGTTGAACGCCGCCGCGCCGATCGGGCCGTCCAGCATGATTTGCAGGGCGGAGACGATGCGGGATGGTTTGCCGTAAGGTGATTCCCACGGCTGTCCGAAGCCAGGAATATTCAAATTGGACACCGAGAACCCGGTCAGCCCGGCCTTGGGTTTGGAGCCGCTGCCGGTCGCGCCTTCGTCGCGGATTTCGCCGCCGCTGCCGGTGGCCGCGCCGGCGAACGGCGCGATCGCGGTGGGGTGGTTGTGCGTCTCGACCTTCATCAGGATGTGGGTCAGCTCGTCGCTGAACGCATAGCCGCCGCCGGCGCGCGGATAGAAACGCTCGACGCGCGCCCCC
>Ga0209212_1008220_pt1 | contig 11256 bp, 3 predicted proteins | sample RifGroC2_FD_183996 | JGI IMG/M metagenome (GOLD analysis project Ga0209212, IMG submission 183996) | Groundwater microbial communities from Rifle, Colorado, USA - Groundwater C2 (SPAdes) (version 2) | ecosystem: Environmental > Aquatic > Deep subsurface > Groundwater | place: Rifle, Colorado...
CAACGGCTCGACCGCGGTGGAGATCGGCGTCAAGATGGCCTTCCAGTACCAGCAGCAGACCGGGCACACCGCGAAGACCAAGTTCATCTGCTTCGACAACGCCTACCACGGCGACACGGTGGGCGCCATGAGCGTTGGGGGGATCGACATCTACCACGAGGTCTACTCCCCCCTGCTCTTCCCGACCATCAAGTCCCCTTCGACTTACTGCTACCGCTGCAAGCTGGCCCCCGAGGGGGACTGCACCCGCTGCGGCCTGCTCTGCCTGCAGGAGCTGGAGCGTCTGATGGAGGCCCACGCCCATGAGCTGGCAGGCCTGGTCATCGAGCCGCTGGTACAGGGAGCCGGCGGGATGATCGTCCAGCCGCCCGGCTTTCTGAAAAAGGTCCGGGAGCTTTGCGACCGCTTCGACGTGCTGATGATCGCCGACGAGGTTGCCGTGGGGTTCGGCCGCACCGGCGCCATGTTCGCCTGCGGCAGGGAGGGGGTTACCCCCGACATAATGGCCCTTTCCAAGGGGATTTCCGGCGGCTATCTGCCCTTGGCCGCGACGCTGACCACCAGGAAGGTCTATGATGCTTTCTGGGGCGCCTACCGCGACCTGAAGACCTTCTTCCACGGGCACACCTTCACCGGCAACCCGATCGCCTGCGCCGCGGCACTGGCCAGTCTGGACCTGTTCGAAAAGGACGATCTGCTGGAGTCGCTGGCGCCCAAGATCGCCTATCTCAAGGAGCGGCTGCAGGCTCTTGCCCAACTGCCGCACGTGGGCGATGCGAGGCACGAGGGTCTGATCGGCGGCATCGAGCTGGTGGCCGACAAAAAGAGCAAGGCAGCGTACCCCTGGGAGGAGCGTGTCGGGGTCAGGGTCTGCCTGGAGGCACGCAAGCACGGCCTGTTTCTGCGCCCGCTCGGCAACGTGATCGTGGTGTTTCCGCCGCTCTCCATTTCGCTGCCGGAACTCACCCTGCTGATGGACGGCATCGAGGCGTCCATCCTAGCGGTAACCGGTTAGCCGTCTACAGCCATCCCCCTACCCCTCCCTCAGGCATTTCCCCCATCCCCCAGGCGAGAGGATGGGCGAGTGCCGGGTTTGCGGTTCCCCCCTGTGCCGCATCGAGCCCCCTCGGCGCCGCATCGAGCCCCCTCCCCTTCAAGGGGAGGGTCGGGGTGGGGATGGGGTCGGACCGAGATAGAGAAAAGGAGCAATGCAAAAATGGAATTTATCGACAGCCATTCCCATATATACGGCAAGGAGTACGCCGAGGATCTCACCCAGATGCTGGAGCGCGCCCGCGAGGCGGGGATCGGCACCATAATGGCGGTGGGTGCGGACCTGGAATCGAGCCGCGAAGCGTGCCGACTGGCCGAAAGCTACGACCACATTTACTGCTCGGTCGGCATCCATCCCCACGATGCGGACGGCGTCACCGAGCAGTGCTATCAAGTGGTGCGCGAGCTGGCTCTATCGTGCCGCAAGGTGGTGGCGATCGGCGAGATCGGTCTCGATTTCTACCGAGACCGCTCCTCCAGAAGCGCACAGGAGGAGGTCTTCCGGCGCTTCATCCGGCTGGCCCGGGAACTCTCTTTGCCGGTCATCATCCACGACCGCGACGCGCACGACAGGATTATGGCCATCATGAAAGAGGAGCGGGCCGAGGAGGTCGGGGGGGTGCTGCACTGCTTCTCGGGCGACTTGGAGATGGCAAGTGAGTGCATCGAGATGGGGTTCAAGATCTCCATCCCGGGCACACTGACCTATCCGTCCAACGAGGCGCTGCGCGAGGTGGTACGCGGGGTTAAGATCGAGCATCTGCTGATCGAGACGGACGCTCCCTACCTCACCCCGGTGCCGCACCGCGGCAAGCGCAACGAGCCGGCGTTCGTCCGGTTGGTGGCGGAGAAGATAGCCGAGCTGAAAGGGCTGTCCCTGGAGGACGTGGGACGCATCACCTCCCTCAACGCGCGCCGGCTCTTCGGCATCGAGCAGTCCCGGGAGGAGGCGACCATCGCCTACATGATCCGGGATTCCCTCTACCTGAACATCACCAACCGCTGCTCGAACCGCTGCACCTTCTGCCCGAAATTCGAGGAGTTCACGGTGAAGGGGCACGAGCTCAAGCTGCCCCACGAGCCCAATTGCGCCGAGGTCATGGCAGCCGTCGATGGCGCCGCTGCCGGTTACAAGGAGGTGGTATTCTGCGGCTACGGCGAGCCCCTGATCAGGCTCGACCTGGTGAAGGAGGTGGCGGCGCAGCTCAAAGGTCGCGGCCTGCGGATCAGGATCAACACCGACGGTCAGGCCAACCTGGTGCACGGACGCAACATCCTGCCCGAGCTTGCCGGGCTGGTGGACGCGATCTCCGTGAGCCTGAACGCCTCCGACCCGGAAACCTACCAGAAGCTCTGCAACTCCCCCTACGGCCCCGCCGGCTTCCAGGCGGTGTGCGATTTTCTGAGCGAGGCGACCAGGCATATCCCCGAAGTAACCGCCAGCGCCGTGACCGTTCCCGGGCTGGACGTCGAGAAGGTGAGAGAGCTCGCCCTGAGGCTCGGAGTCCAGTTCCGCGAGAGGGAGTACGCCGAGGTAGGATAAGTCACAGTAGCTCGCCCCCTTCATGACACTGCGCCTTCCTGTGGTATCATTAGCATGCACAGAGGGGAGGCGTCAGCGTGTCGCCCTTCCGATCAGCGCCCCCCGTCATAAGAGCTTTCCCCGCTTACACCCCTCCCTGGCCTCCCCTTCCCAGGGGAGGCGGTAGGCAAAGGAGCGCCTCGTCATGCGGATAAACAGGAAGATCGCAGGCTACACCCTCCTTGCCGCGCTGGCGATCCTGGTACTGGTGGTACTTGCGCTTCCCCCGCTGATCAGGCACATCGCCGTCAAAAAGATAGACGAGGCGACCGGCCGAAAGAGCCAGATCTCCAAGGTATCCCTGAATCCTTTCACGCTGAGCGCCGCCATCTCAGGGCTCAAGATCTCCGAAAAGGGAAGCGGCGCCACCTTTCTTTCGCTCAGCTCAGCGCGCTTATCCTTGAGCCCTCTTTCCCTGCCGAAACGCTCCTTCATCATCACGGAGTTGCAGCTCGCATCCCCATACTTGCACATCGTCAGAAACGCACCCAACAACTTCAACATCTCCGACCTCATGACCGGCAAGGGCGGGGAGAAGCCAGCCAGGGGGGGCGGGACGCCGCTTTTTTCCTTGAACAACATCACCATTAAAAACGGCAGCATCGATTTTCAGGACAGGGCGCTGGGCGCTGAAAAGCTGCACAGCGTAAGAGAAATGGCGATCTCGATCCCGTTCATCACCAACACCCCCTATCTCGCCGAGCGCTATGTCACCCCGCATTTCAGTGCCGTGGTGAACGGCTCTCCCTTCGACCTTCAGGGCCGGCTGCAGCCCCTTACCAAATCGGTAGAGGCAACGGTGTCGCTTGACGTCAAGCATCTCGACATCCCCTTTTACCTGGGATACCTCCCGGTCCCGCCACCGGTTAAGGTCAATTCGGGGCAGCTGTCAACGGCACTGGAGTTGGGCTACCGGGTGGACCAAAAGACCGGTCCGGAGCTGAAGCTATCCGGTCTGGTGGCACTGGAGCGGATCTCGCTGAGCGAGCCGCAAGGGGGAGCGTTGGCCAACCTGGACCGCGGCCGACTGAAAATAGCCGATATCGCGCTGTTCGCGCGCAGGTACCATCTCGCCTCACTGGAGCTGGACGGCATGGAGCTTTTCGTCTCCAGGGACCAGGCTGGTTCCTGGAACTTCAAAAGAATCGGCAACGCCGCCAAGAAGCCTGGCGCCGAACCGGAACAGCAGGCCGAGAAAGAGCCGTCCGATCTGAAACTGGACCAGGCCACCATAAACGCCGGGAAGCTCCACTTTTCCGACGCCCTTGCCGCCGGAGGCTTCAAGACCGATCTGCAGCAGATCAACCTGAAGGTCTCCAACTTCGCCTCGCGAGGGCAAAGGGCTCTGTTCGATCTCAATTTCGCCACGGCACGAAAGGAATCCGCTGCGTTAAAGGGTGATTTCGCTGCCGATCCGGTAGATTTCAAGGCCAACCTGACACTGAAGGGGATCCCGCTTAAGGATTACTACCCCTACCTCTCGGAGACCCTGACCGCCCCGGTCTCCGGGACTCTCGGCGTTTCTGCGGAGCTAAGCTACAAGGAGCCACAGGGGCTCGTTATTGAGCAAGCGGCCCTCAAGGGGGAAGGAATTAGCGCGCCCTTCGGCCCAAGGGACGGCTTACGACTGGATCATGCGCTGGTGAGCGGCATAACGGTGAACCTGAAGCATAGAAAGGCGGCGGTCGACCGGGTCGATCTTAAAGGCGGCAAGGTGACCCTCTCCAGCGAGAAGGGAGGCACCCTGTCTGCGCAGCGACTGCTCAGGAGCAAAGAGCAGAGTGCAGCGCCCCAGAAAAAGGGGGGTGCAGCCAAAGACAAGGTGGCCAGGGGAAGAGCCGCCGCAGCGCCACCGTTCTCCTACTGGGTGGAAAAGGTTGCCGGAACCGACCTCGATGTCAGGTTCACCGACAGAACCCTGGAGGAGGAGCCGGCCTTCAGCCTGAACCGGCTCAATTTTTCCCTTACCGGCATCTCCGGTCCGAAGCAGGGGGCCATCCCCTTCACACTGGCAACCGGCTACGGCAAGGGAGGAAGGATTTCCGCCTCAGGCAACCTGACCCCCGCCCCGTTGGCGCTGAATGGCAAGCTGGAACTGCAAAAGATTCCGCTGCGCGATTTCGACGCCTACCTGAACCGCAACACCACCGTATTCATAGCCGACGGCGCCCTCGACACCAAGATGTCGGTGAAACTGGAAAGGGGGGCCGCGGGGTTCAAGGGGAGCTACAACGGTTCGCTGGGGGTGCACTCGTTTTACTGTCAGGACACGGTGCTGGAGGAGGACCTGCTCAAATGGGAAAGGCTGCAGCTGGACCAACTGAGCGGCACGCTGGGACCCTTCACCCTGGCGATCGGCGACGTCTCCTTGAGCAACTTCTACTCGCGCATCATTATCAGGAAGGACGGTACCCTGAACCTGCAGCACCTGAAGGTGGAGGAGAAGCAGGCGGCTGCGCCACAGGCCACACCGGCACAGGCACAGGCCACACAGGCACAAGCGGCGCCTACGCAAGCGGCGCCTACGCAAGCGGCGCCTACGCAAGCGGCGCCTACGCAAGCGGCGCCTACGCAAGCGGCGCCTACGCAAGCGGCGCCGGCACAGGTCGCAGCTGGCGTTGCCGTCTCTCCCGCGCCTTCCACTGCGCCACCGGAAGCCGGTCAGCCGCGTCCGGTTCGCATCGACGCCATAACCATGCAGGGGGGCACCCTCGACTTCAGCGACCGGCACCTGGAGGCCCCCTTCGACACCACCTTCTTCAACCTGGGGGGGAGGGTCAGCGGGCTCAGCTCCCAGTCGAACCGTTTCGCGGACGTCGACCTGAGAGGAAACCTGGAGAACCATTCCCCTCTCGCGATCACCGGTGTCATCAACCCGCTCAGGGGAGACCTCTTCCTCGATCTCAAGATAGCCTTCAGCGACATCGAGCTCTCCCCATTCACCCCCTACTCCGACACTTACCTGGGGTACCACGTGGACAAGGGGAAACTCTCACTCGACCTCAACTACCGCATCGACAAGAAGGCGCTATCCTCGCAGAACAAGGTGTTCATTGACCAGTTTGCCTTTGGAGAAGCGGTAGAGAGCGCCAAGGCGACCAAGCTCCCGGTCCGGCTGGCCGTGGCTCTTCTCAAGGACAGGAAGGGGGAGATTCATCTGGACCTGCCGGTTACTGGCCGGACCGACGACCCCAAGTTCAGCGTCTGGAAGGTGATGCTGCAGATGCTGCGCAACCTGCTGGCCAAGGCGGCCACCTCCCCTTTCGCCCTGCTCGGTTCCGTGTTCGGTGGCGGCGAAGACTTCAGCGCCGTTTCCTTTGCCCCGGGCTCGGCCCGGCTCGCCAAACCTGAGCAGGACAAGCTGACCAAGCTCTCCCAGGCGCTCGCAGAGCGGCCCGCCCTGAACCTGGAGATCTCAGGCTTCGTGGACCGGGAGCGGGACGCCGAGGGGTACCGCAGCGAGCTGATCCTGAAGAAGATGCGTGGCGAGAAATTCCGCGCCCTGGTGAAGCAGGGAAAAACGCGGGAGGGGCAGACCCTGGAGGAGACCGAGATTCAGCCCGAGGAGCAGTCGCAGTATCTGAAGGCGGTCTACGTGAAGGAGAAGTTCCCCAAGCCGCGCACCGCGCTCGGTTTCCTGAAGGATCTGCCGGACGCAGAGATGAGAAAGCTGCTCATGACCAACACCCTGGTGGGTAACGACGAACTGCAGACCCTGGCCCGGGAGCGGGCCGAGGCGGTCAAGGAGTATCTGTTAAAGGAAGGGAAGGTGCCGGCACAGAGGGTTTTCGAGAAGAGCGCCGATATCTACAAGCCGAGCGCAAAGGAAGGAGGCGGCGGCAGCCGGGTGGAGTTCGGGGCTAGCGCGAAGTGAGGTGGGCTTTGGGTTCTCCGACGGTGAAGTAGAAGGTGGCGCCTTTGCCGGGCTTGGCGTCAGCCCAGACTTCCCCCCCCAGCCGCTCGATGATGCGCTGCACCAGCACCAGCCCCAGGCCGTGACCCGCGAAGCTATTGCCATCGTGCAGCCTCTGGAAGGGCCGGAACAGCCGGTGGACCTGGGCCATGTCGAACCCTTCGCCGTTGTCGCTCACGTAGCAGACCCCGTCCTCACCGCCGAAGCTGATCGAGCTCTCAGCCTTGTGCGCGCTGTACTTCCAGGCGTTGCCGATCAGGTTCTCCAGCACGCTTTTCAGAAGCTTCCGATCACCGGTGACCACCACGCCTTCCTGAATGCGCACCTCCACCGAGCGCGCCATGTCGGTCACTCTCAGGTCGCTCACGATCCGGCTGGCCAGCGCGCTCAGATCGACGGGCTCCAGAGCGGGCTCCACGAGCCGCACCTCCGAGAAATCGAGCATCCGGTCCAGGGTGGCCTCCATCTGCTCGCCCCCGCTGATGATGCAGCCGATGTAATCCTTGCCAGCCTGATCCAGCAGGTGCGAATACTTCTCCAGCATCAGCTCGGCGTAGCCATACACCACCCGAAGCGGCGCCCTGAGATCGTGGGACACCGAGTCGTACAGAAATTCCAGCTCCTCCTGGCTCTGGCAAAGCTGGGCCGTCCGCTCCTCGACCCGCCTCTCCAACTGCTCCGCCCCCTTCCTGAGCTGCTCCGACAGCCGGCGCTCGTTTTCCAGGCGCAGCGAATTGCTGATCGCTATGCCGATCACCTGCGCGACCCCCTGAATCAGGTTGAGATCGCTTTGCAGCAGCTCCCCTTCCCTTGTGACGTCGTCAACCGCGAGTACCCCCAGAGATTCCCCTTCGCTTACGATCGGCACGCAGATGAAGGAGTTCACCCCCAAGCCGGCAAAGAAGGCGTAGTTCTCCGGTACGGCCAGTTCCTCCACGTCGGCGAGACGGTTCACCAGCAAGGGCTCCTGGGAATGGAAACAGCGCAGCAGCAGTCCGCGCTCGCTGGTCCCCTCCAGCAGGTATTCCAGCTGCTCCATAGTCCTTTTAGCCTCGTCGCTGGCACCGAAGCTCCCCTTCAACACCAGGCGGCGGTGGTCGCCGTCGACCAGCAGCAGCATGCCGCGGCCGTAATGCAGCCTCTTCTGCAGGATCTGGTTCACGCTGAAGATGATGTCGTCCATCTCGATCTTCCTGGAGATCACCTCGCCAATCTCGTTGATCATCAGGGTGTTATCGTAGTTTCTCTGCACTTGTGCTAGAAGTTTCTCGCTGGAGCCGGCCATGCACTCGAGGGAGGACAAAAGCGCCTTGCGCTCATCGCGTTCCACCAGGAGCGAAAGCCCCAGATAGCTGAGCAGAGCCGCGAGAAAAAGGGGAGCCAGGGACGGGTTGGAACTGAGCCAGCCGATGGCGACGGCGCCGAAGGCGAGCAGAATCAGGGAGAGGCGCTTGGCCAGCACCAGGCGGGGGGTGGGAGAGGCCTTCCAACTGATCAGGTAGCGGCAAACCTCACCACCGTTGAAGATACACTCGGTGTGGCGGATCTCGGGAAACTCGCGGCCATAGGCCAGGAAGACCGCCTCGATGAACCCGATCCGGTTTTCGCACTGGCGCGGGTTTTCGGTCACCCCCTCTTCAAAGGTGACCACCAGTTCCAGTTCACGGGGTCGAATCCTGCGCGAGCTGCAGCGCGACGAGCGAGTGAGGTTGGGAGCCAGCCGGTTAACTATCACTAAGAGATATTCTGGCCCCACCAGACCGGCAAGGAAGGCGCGCAGCGGGCCCAGCGCGTCAGGGGAAGCGGCATATCGGCCCGCCTCCCGCGCGATGCCGGGCTCCCCGGTCAACTGCACCAGCTTCTCGTGGAACAAATCGACCTGGCGCTGGCTGAACCAGTGCCCCTGGTCCGCGATTTCGCACAGTTTCATGCCGGCGTGGCGCAACAAAGCCGCGATGTCGACGTGGGGATATCTCTTTCTGAGGAGCTTCAGATAGAGGTCGAAAATGCGGCTGTTATAAAGCGGCGTGTCGCTTGAGACAGACATCGGCCCCCCGTCCAGTGGAATGGCGGAAGTCTACTCAGCTTTAACGCGAATGGCAACCAGTTTGTGTAACACCGATTCGGTCAGGACTGAGGGGTGCGGCAAACGGGCAAAAAATGACAAATAAAATACCTTTTCGTTAGTTTTTTCTTGCCCAACTTGCGGAAATAGCGTAATGAATCCGTTGTAATACCAGGGTCCGCCCAGAAGCTCGCATAACCTCGCCCAAGCCCTGGCAAAGCGGCATCGGGGGTAATCGCAGGCGCCTTGCTTCAACGGCACGAGGATTACCTGCCACGTCAAATGACGAAATTTTCTTTCATGACACAAATAAAACAAAGAAACCGCTGCGCCAAACGGCCCGTGGACGCAGTAAAACGCCATCGCTGACGCGTAAAACGGCGTGCCAGGAGGGGAAATAGTATCACTCAGTGATAAAACGTAGGGCCGGGACGGAAAAACGCGGCGGCTGTCGGCGCAAATGCCGCGTCATGGAACGAAGCGTGCATTGCAATCACCCTTACAGGATTTCCAACATCCGGCACCGGCCTGCCTGCGGAGCGTTCTCCGCAGGCTCCGGCGCCGATTGCCGACGGAGCCATCCTTGCCACTGGGAAACGATCTCGACAAAATGCAGTTTGAGCTCCTGTTGACCGAGCTGAAAAGCACCGAGTCCCTCTCCCCGTACAACCTGAGTCTCTACCGCAGAGCGAAGGTGAACGGCCAGGCCCAGTCGCGCTTTGAATGCTGCTCTTCGCTGGTCCACGACCCACTCTGCCGGGAGGTGTCGCGGCTCTTCTTCGAAAAGGACCTGGACGCCTTTTTCCGGGAGGGGAGCCACACGGTCTGCCGCTACGGCGGAGGGTTCTACGGCTTCGTGGTTCCCTTCGTGCTCTCCGAGCAGGAGTGCTGCGTGGTGGGGGACGGTGTCAGGGACGAGTCCATCGATCTCTGGCAGGTGGCCGCCTTCTCGCGCCACAGCAGCGGCGAGGGGCTCCCCCTGCTGCCCCATGTCGAGAAGCTGCCCACAGCGCGCTTTGAAGAGGTGGACCGGGTCGCCAGCGCACTGGCGCAGCGGGTGGCCAGGCTGTGCCTCTCCGCACCGGTTGCCCCCCCGCCGGCCGATCCGATCGCCCTGGACCTACCCCTTGCCGCCGTGGCGGCACTCCTGGAACGGTTGGAACGGGCCAAGACCATTGCCGAAACGGTGGCGCTCTGCTGCGAGGTGATCAGGGAACATTTCGACCTGGCGGCCCTGGTGCTCGCCCTGCGCCAGGTTTCCGGCTCCGGCTATCGCGTGGTCGGCGTCTGGGGAGCCCCGGAGGAGTTGGGCCTCATGAGCAGCCAGGCACTGGACACCTTCCTGGCCAGCGAGAAGGTGAAGCAGGTCCCCTGGGACGACAAGATGCGGGCCCTGCTGCCCGCGCTGAACGCGTCCCGGGTCGCCACTTTCCCGCTGCACTCCCGGGGCGAGCTGTTGGGCTTCATGGCGGCCATCGACAGCGAGCTCAAGCAGACCGAGCTCCTGCTGCTCTCCATGGTGGCCTACGGCGCCGCTTCCCGGATGGCGCAGCTTTTGAAAAGCGAGGAGCAGTCCAAGGCCACCCTCCTCTCGGGGCGGCTCATGTCGCTGGCCAACACGCTTTTGCTGGTGGATAACAAGGAGCAGCTTTACGAGGCGGTCCTGGGGATCGCCTGCGACCTGATCGACGCCACCCAGGGCTCGATCATGCTGATCGACAAGAACGGGGATACCATGCACATCGTCTTCACCCGCGGCATGACCCTGAACATCGCCCGCTGCCTCCCCGTCAGGGTCGGCAAGGGGATAGCCGGAAAGGTGGCCCAAACCGGGGAACCCCTTCTGGTCAACGACGTCGAGACGGACCGAAGGGTGGCCATGGCCAACCGGGCGCGCTTCAAGTCCAAGTCGCTGCTCTGCGTCCCCCTGAAGCTTCGGGACAAGATCATCGGGGTACTGAACCTCTCGGACAAGAAGAACCTGGCCCCCTTCAACGCCGAAGATCTGCAGCTTCTGACCTCGTTCGCCAACCTCGCCTCGCTGATGATCGAGCGCTCCCTGGTGCTGGAGCAGTCGGAGCGCTTCGAGCAGCTATCGGTCACCGACTCGCTCACCGGCCTGTACAACCGCCGCTTCCTGAAGAGCAGGCTGGAGGAGGAGTTGAACCGCAGCACCCGCCAGGGGTTCAATCTCACGGTGCTGTTCATCGACCTCGATTTCTTCAAGAGCTACAACGACGTCTGCGGCCACATCGCCGGCGACCGGGCCTTGAGAAGGACGGCGGAGATCATCAAGGCCTCGCTGCGCGACATGGACGTGGTGGCGCGCTACGGCGGGGAGGAGTTCTGCGCGGTGCTCCCGGGCACCAGCAAGGAGGAGGCGCTCATCGTGGCGGAGCGCATCCGGTCCGAGATCGAACGGGAACGCTTTTCCGGGGAGAACGACATCCCCCCCAGGCGCATCACCGCGAGCCTCGGGGTGGCCTCGTTCCCCGAGGACGGACGCAGCTACACCGAACTGGTGCACGCCTCCGACGTGGCGCTGTACCAGGCCAAGGCCAACGGGCGCAACCGGATCGTAGCGGCAGCCCCGGCCGGGGCGCAGGCCGGCGCCGAATCGTACTGCGTTACCAGCCAAGAAGC
>Ga0209212_1008224_pt1 | contig 11254 bp, 8 predicted proteins | sample RifGroC2_FD_183996 | JGI IMG/M metagenome (GOLD analysis project Ga0209212, IMG submission 183996) | Groundwater microbial communities from Rifle, Colorado, USA - Groundwater C2 (SPAdes) (version 2) | ecosystem: Environmental > Aquatic > Deep subsurface > Groundwater | place: Rifle, Colorado...
CGGACCAGACGCACGTTAAAACGATAAATCTTCAGGCCTGGTCCTACCGGCTGAACGGAACTTACAGGGCGTCCTTCGCGGAAATAACCCCCGGGTTCATATATGACCGTGTGCTGCTTGCGGGAGACAGATTCCTTAACAACACCGGCGTAAACCTGAAGCTTGCCCGAAAATTGAACAGGACTACGGACGCGTCCCTGGAAACTAAATACGCTGACCAGAACTATCTCGCCACGCCGGATGTCGCTTCCAATCCGGAACGCAGGGGCGGGCTTTTCAGTGTTTCCGCGGGCGCCGGGCGGCTGCTTAATCCCACAATGAAGCTTAACGCGGAAATCACGGGTTCAGCCAAGCGGGCCGGTAAGAAATACAACGCTTATAACGGACTATCCTTAGGGTTCAGGCATTCCTGGCTTTTGGGTAAAGGGATGTTCCTCCTGTCTTCCATTTCTGCGGAAAGCGACTCTTATCTGGAGGCCGACGCGGTTATCAGCGACAGGAAAAGAAAAGACACTGTTTTAAGAGGCGGCCTGCTTTACGGTCTGCCTGTTTCAATGCTCCATAAGAAGCTGAAAAACCTGACTGACCTCACCCTAACCCTGAATTGCGAGCACTTCCGCTCTAAATCCAATGTGCTGAACTACACTTATGTTAACAACAAGGCGGCGCTGCTGCTGACCTACAGATGGGAGCTGGGAATATGATAAAAACTTTTTTTGGTTTTGTATTTGTGCTTGTTTCCGCCGCCGGTCCCCGCGCGTACGCGTTGGTTCCCTCGCGCATAGGCGCGGCGGGCGCCGTGAGCGGGCTTGTTAAGGCTACGGCAGAAAAAGAGACCGTCGGCCGCGTAATACAAAGCGGCAAACCGCTTTTTCTTAACGATCATGTGACCACGGACGCGAAGGGAAAGCTGCAGGTAATGCTGCTGGATGAGACCATTTTCACGCTTGGCCCCAACAGCGACATGGTGCTGGATGAATTCGTTTACGACTCAGCCTCCGATACCGGAAAAGTTTCCGCGAAGATAACAAAGGGCGTATTCCGTTTTGTTACGGGCAAGGTTGCCAGAAAAGATCCGGCCAATATGAAGGTAAAGCTGGCGGTGGGAACTATAGGGATAAGGGGTACTATAGCCGCGGGCACTACCGGCGAGCAGGGGTCAACCGTTATACTGCTTGGCCCTGGAACGCAAAATAACGCGAATGAAAAGTCCGGCGCGATTACCGTTGATAACGGTCATTCCTCCGTTCTTATAGACCAGCCGGGCTTCGGCGTTACCATAACTCCGGGCCAGCAGACGCTTTCAGTTACGGACATGTCCGCGCAGGCGGGCCAGATAACAAAGGCGCTTTCATCCGGGTCATCGTCAAAATCGGACAAAAAAGATTCCGGCCAGGGCAACGGGAGCGACGCGGCTAAAAACAATTCGTCCGGCTTACCCGCAAATACGCCCTCCGCTCCTATTTCACCAACCCCGACATCCGGAGATACTAACAATCCGCCGCCCTCGGAACCCGATAATAACCTGCCGTCCGGTGGTGAAGAAGCCGGCCAGACTACCGCTTTGGGGGGCAGTTCGCTAGACATGTCCGCGGATATGGCGCTAATAACGGAACCGCTTGTAGACACCGCCAATCTGGCGGTACAGGATATTGCCGCGGCCGCAACCGTGATAGTGGACGGCGTATCCACCTGGGACAATGTCCGCAGCATTACGACTGGCCTGGCGACCTATGCCCTGGATGCGCAGTCGAATAATTATACATGCACAGGACAAGACTGTCTTGGAGGTGCGGGAATAATGCAATTCCATCTCGGGGTGGATTTTGGCGCACGCACGTATGGCGGTCCGGGGTCAGAACTTACGCTGCTCACGGGTATCTATGGTCAATCCGCAGCAATAGGCCAAAAAGATTTCAGCAATCTGTCATTGCAGGCACTAATACCAATAATGCCAACTTCAATTATTCCACTATCGCATTCGAAAACCTGAATGGCACCGCAGCTAATGATGTTCAAGTTCATCTTGTCTATCTTGACGCAACCAGCGGTACTGCTGGAACTGGAACAATAACAGCTCCACGGGTGGAATAACCGGCAAAAATCCAGCCCTGGGCCCAAAGGCCTATCCGCGGCTAGGTCCTTTGGCCCTTGGAGCTCTAATTTTTATCAAGTATGATACGTTTAGATCAGTCACCATGTAATCCCCGGAATTGGCCGGGGAGTATCCACCTCCGGACCTTAATCTGGATTCGCCATGGAGATCGGCAGCGACAAAGATTAAGTTTTTGAGATGGATTCGTGAAAACAAAAAAACCGCTCCATTCATCCGTGAGTCCGAAAGCGCCGCTTGCCGCCGTGCTTCTTTTTTCCGGACTTTTTTTTGCTTTTCCGGCCGCTGACCTTTTTGCCGGCGCGTTTTACGACCTTACCGCCGCGGCTTTCAACCTTGAAATTCCGGCTATCCCCAATCCCGCGCCCGCTAAACTCCTGGGCCCTCTTAAAGCCGCGCCGGCCTTGAACGCGTATTTTGTAAAAGTGGGGCAGGGCGACTGCGAATATCTAGAATTGCCCAACGGGAAGAACGTGCTTATAGACGGCGGCCCCGCCGACTACTCCGGCACGGGCATCCCGCCCGTAGCGCGGTTCCTGACCCAGCAGGGAATTACCCGCCTGGACCATGTGGTATTAACACATCCCCATGCCGACCATTTCGCGGGCCTTCAGTATGTTTTTGACCATGTGCAGGTTGACAATTTTTATGACACCCGCGAGGACAATCCCGGCGCGTCCACCTTAAAAGCTTTGCGCAAACAGATCAGTCAGAACCCGGCCGTAACGGTAAACTATCCCGCGGAAGGCGACACACTGAACTGGGATCCGGGCGAAGTGCAGGTAAAGGTGCTGAACAGCTGCTCCACTCCCGGCCAAAGCACATCGGGCGGCGTCCTCAACAACTGTTCCATCGTTTTAAAAGTCACGTACCAGGACATTTCCCTGCTTTACGGCGGGGATATGCAGGATGAATTGGAAGCCAGACTGGTCTCAAAATACGGCAGCGCACTGCAGGCTGACGTTCTGAAAGTGGGCCATCATGGCAGCGCGAACGCTTCCAGCACATCGTATCTTGGCAAAGTAAAGCCCAAGTTCGCCTACATAGAGGTTGGCGCCGGTAATCCTTTCGGGCATCCTACGCAGGCCGCGCTTTCAAGGCTGCAGGCGACCGGGGCTAAAATATATAGGACAGATCTTGATGGCACGCAGAAATTTACCGTAAGCGGCGGAAATTCCACGCTAGAGGCCGTTATTGACGACGCTTACGCGCAGCCGCCTGAAACAACGAACAGTAATATGGAAGTATTTGTGCCCCCCGTATTACTGGCCGGTTCCCGCGATATCTGGCTTGTTGATATAACTGAAACATGCACATCCGAAGGCGAAGTGGTTTCCGCGTATCCCGCGGTATATAAAATGATCGTAAGTGAAGAAAATTCACGGATCCTGAAGGTATTCCGTTTTACGGATCTGGAAGGGATTGAACGCCGGATAGAGGTTTATTTTACCGGCGGGGACTGGATGAAGTACGGATTGACCTATTTTGTAACTAACGTAGGAGCGGATAAAGGCCGGGCTTATTTTATAAACGACCTTTCCACCGCCGACCGTGAGAACGGCCGCATAGCGCCAAGGATAGATCCTTTCGATTCCAAAAAACTGGCGGATTTCATCGCCGCTGATTTCCTGGACTCAAACGGCAGCGTGAAGGCCGTATTCAGCGGCCTGGCTGCCGGACAGTAATTGTAAGTTAACCCGAATCCTGCAGTTCAGTTTTATTACCATAGATAAATCAGGCGAACAGGAATATTGCAGGATTCCCCGCCCCGCGGGTCGAAAACCAAGCGCTATGCGCGCCGGGTTTTCGAGGGTGTATGCCGCGCGCAGCGCACCTTGAGCACTGCGAAAGGGAAAGTTTCAACTGAAACTTTCAGGTTAATACCCCTTTTGAGCTCCGCACTTCCCGCTTAATCCCTCACCTGTTTCCCGCAAGCATGGCCAGCGCTATAAACTGTGTGTCAATAAGGGTTTCAGAGGTTACACGTTCAGGTATTTTACTGAAATAGAAAAATATTATCAGGGCCAGGTAATAGAATAAACCTGCGGCAAGAGCCGAGGCCAGCTCCGGCTTCCAGTTCATGCTTTTAAGCGTCAGCAATATGCTTTCAAGGAACAGGAATATGGCGAATACGGAAAGATATGTGATCCTGGGGCCAGCCGCCTTATAAAAATTTTCCTTGCCCACTATCATGTCGCTGTGGGCGTGGCTGACGCCAAAAAGCACCGAGCGCATAAAAACCAGAAGTACGGCGAATACCACCGCCAGATGCGTGGAGCGCTGCAGGCTGGTCCCATACCAGAGCCCGGGCAGGTAAGCGCACATAAATCCCCAGCCAAGGGCTGTGACTATGTCTTTTGAAGCGGGGAAATTGGCGAATTTAGCAAAACCCAGCGGCAGTTTATAGGGATAAAGTATGCCCACTAGCCAGAAAAAAGCCGCGGTAAAAAATACTTTCAACCCCAGCGCCGCCGACAGCAGCACCGCTAGTGTTCCGGCTAAAAATGCCGTGAATTTTGACAGGGTTTTGAAGCGGGTAAAAAGCAGGCGCTTTGCCCGGTCCGGCTCGGAGGCGCCCTTTTCCTCGGCCCGGTTCACCATGTGCAGGCTGAGCACGAAAAGCCCGGCCATCAGCAAAAGTTTTTTTGAAACCGGCACGCCTTCAAGACGCATGCACACGAAGGTAAGTGCCGCCGCAGCCAGCGCCGTGTAGGCGCCGCTGGTTACAAGCAGCTCCCACGCGAAAAGAAGGCGTTCTGTGAACCGACTTTGCCTTTCCCCGGCAAAATCGCGCGCCCGTTCAAACACTTTTTCCACCATCCAGCTGGGCGTAGAGGCCCCGGCGGTTATAAAAATTCTTTTCTTTCCGGCAAACAGTTCCTTTTCCAGGTCATCTTCTTTTTCTATATGCACGGCTTCCCCGGCAAGTTTCGCGCAGATCTGGAAAAGCCTCGCGGTATTGGCCGAGTTCTTGCCTCCAACCACTATTACCAGGTCGGAGTTTCTGGAAAATTCAACGGTTTCCTGCTGGCGCTGCCTGGTCGGGTTGCAGATGGTGTTTGAAACTATAAGTTCGGCCGCTTTTGCCCTTGCCGCTTCCGCGGTTTTTAAAAAAATTTCCTCTTCCTGCGTAGTCTGGGCCACAATGTTAGCCCTGTCCAGCTCCGGCAGGTTTTTTATTTCATCCGGGCCGCTTACCACGAAGCCGCGTCCCAGCGCGCAGCCCATAAGGCCCGTAACTTCGGCATGGTCCTTGTCGCCTACTATTATGGTGGCGTATCCAAGCGCCGCGTGCTTTTTAATATTTTCCTGCACATGCTTTACAAGCGGGCAGGTGGCGTCCACAACTTCAAGCCCGAAGGCCCTGATGGTTTTTTCGGTTTCCGGCGGTATGCCGTGAGCGCGGATAACCAGTATGGCGTTTTTTTCTTTAACCTCAGCGGGGTCATTTACCGAGTAAATTCCCTTTTCACGGAGCATTTCTATAACCTGCTTGTTGTGGATAAGCGGGCCGAGCGTGTAAATAGGTTTTTTGCCGCGCTTTCCCAGCTCCAGAACCTTGTCTATGGCGTTTTTTACTCCGGGGCAGAAACCGGCGGTTTTCGCCACGGTAATCCGTGCTCGTTTGGACATAAAGAGATTTTAACATTTATGGGGAAGCTGGTAGGCCAGTAGGCGTGTAGGCTGGTAGGCTAATTAAGAAATCGCCCGAAAGCGCACCAGCTTACCCGCATACCAGCCTACTAGCCGGCTATTATTTGTAAAATCATCTTAATGTCCGGAAAATTCAAACTTGTCGCGCCTTTCACACCTGCCGGGGACCAGCCCGCGGCCATAGACGCGCTTTGCGCGGGAATTCTTGCGGGCAAAGCGAACCAGACGCTTATGGGCGTTACCGGTTCCGGTAAAACATTTACCGTGGCCTCGGTCAGCGCCCTGTTCTTGTTATGTCGCCGAACAAGGTTCTGGCGGCGCAGCTTTATTCTGAATTCAAAACCTTTTTCCCGGAAAACGCGGTTGAATACTTTGTTTCCTATTACGATTATTACCAGCCCGAGGCCTATATGCCGGCGAGCGACACCTACATAGAAAAAGACGCCTCTATAAATGACCATATAGACAAGCTTCGTCTGAAGGCCACAACCTCCATACTCAGCCGCAGGGACACGCTGGTGGTGGCTTCCGTTTCCTGTATTTACAGCATCGGCTCGCCGGATAATTTTTCAAAGTTCTGTCTGAATATAAAGAAAGGCGCGCCCGCGGACAGGAGGGGGCTTGCCCGCTCGCTTGTGGCCATCCAATACGAGCGCAATGAAATTGAATTTACAAGGGGCGCTTTCAGGCTGAAGGGCGCGGCGCTTGATATTTTTCCGGCGGATGGCGACACCGCCTACAGGCTTACGCTGGGAGATAAAATTGAAAGCGTAAGTGAAATAGACCCGCTTTCCGGCGATACCATAAAGGAGCTCGATGAGGTGTGGATCTACCCCGCCACGCATTTTGTGGCCGGAGCGGGGGAAACGGCGGCCGCGGTGAAGTCCATCAGGGAAGAGCTTGAAACGCGCCTGGCCGCGCTTAAAAGCTCCGGCAAACCGCTTGAGGCGGAACGCCTGGCCCAGCGCGTGGGCTACGACCTGGAAATGATAGAACAGGCGGGTTATTGCAACGGTATAGAGAATTACTCCCGCCATCTCTCGGGCCGTCCACCGGGGGAGAGGCCCGAATGCCTGTTTGACTATTTCCCGAAAGATTTCCTGCTTTTTATGGACGAGTCGCATGTCAGCGCGCCCCAGGCGCGCGGGATGTATGAGGGCGATCGTTCCCGCAAGCAGACTTTGGTGGATTTCGGCTTCCGCCTGCCGTCGGCCCTTGATAACCGCCCTTTGAAATTTGACGAGTTTGAGGCCATAAAACCCGCCACGGTTTTTTTATCCGCCACGCCCGGCCCTTACGAGTTTAAAGTCTGCGGCAGGGAAAATGTGGTGGAGCAGGTAATCCGCCCCACCGGCCTTGTGGACCCGCTGGTCCGGGTGCTGCCGCTTAAAGGCCAGATAAAAACCCTGAGCGCCGAGATAGAAAAAAGGGCGGCCAAAAAAGAAAGGGTGCTGGCGCTTACGCTTACCAAGAAGACGGCTGAAGATTTAAGCGAGTACTTAAGCGAAAAGGGGCTTAAGGCTAGATACATCCATTCTTCCATGGATACGTTGGAGCGCTTGGATATACTGGCGGATTTCCGCAACGGGCTTTTTGACGCCCTCGTGGGCATTAATCTGTTAAGGGAGGGGCTGGATATCCCGGAAGTTACTCTGGTGGCTATCTTAAACGCCGATAACGAGGGGTTTCTTAGAAGCGAAACGACTTTAGTGCAGATAGCGGGCCGCGCCGCCCGCAACCTTTGCGGCGAGGTAATACTGTTCGCCGACCGCGTTACCGGTTCCATGGAACGGGCAATGGCCGTTATGGACCTGCGGCGCGCGAAACAGCTGGCGTACAATAAAAAACACGGGATAAAACCGGAAAGCATTAAAAGCCGGAGTATGGAGTTCTCGGAGCTGCGCACCCAGGCAAAACGCCAGGCCTTGTCGGTGGCGGAACCGCTGCCGCGCGGTAATATGCCCAGGTCCTCCATGGTAACGCTGGCCTCGGAAATTGAGAGCCGCATGAAAGACGCCGCCGATAACCTTAATTTTGAACTGGCCGTGGAATTGCGCGACAGGCTTTTTGAGATCCGTGAACTGGCGGGGATAGGCAAGAAGAGAAAGTAGGTAGCAGGTAGTATGTAGTAGGTTGGGAAGAAGGGGAAAAGGTAACCAGGAGCCTTTTGCCTCTAATCCCTCCTGCTTGGGTGGGGGGAAAATGGTAAAATTGGGGGGATGACCCCACCACCTGCTTATTGCCCGGAGGGCAATCATGGAGAACAAAAGCCCGCCTGTGGCGGGCAAGCAGGTGGTGGGGTGAAGCGATTTGATTCTGTTGTTAAAGCGGCTTTGAAAGAGGATGTCGGCTCCGGAGACATAACCACGGAGGCCTTTATCCCAAGGGGTGTCCGCTTTTACGGGGAAATGCGGGCCAAGACATCCGGTACCGTCTGCGGCCTGTTAGTGGCAAAAAGGGTTTTTGAGCTGGCCGCTCCCGGTTCAAAGGTAAAGATTTTAATCAAAGACGGGGCCCGCGTTAAAAAGGGCGTCGTGCTTATAACCGTTAAGGGCTTCCGCGCTATTTTAACCGCCGAGCGCACTGCTCTTAATTTCCTGCAGCATCTTTCCGGCGTGGCCACGAAAACCGCCATGTTTGTTAAAGCTTTGAAGGGCGGCAAAACCCGTATCTACGATACCCGAAAAACCCTGCCTGGTTTGCGCTTACTTGAAAAATACGCCGTAAAATGCGGCGGCGGAGTTAATCACCGCATGGGGCTTTACGAAGCCTTCCTTATAAAAGACAACCACATTGCCATGCTTAAGGGTGACGCCGGGCTTATAGGCCGGAAAATTTCGGTTTTGCGAAAAAAATACAGGGGAGTGAAAATTGAAATAGAGGCTCAGAGCCTTGCCCAGTTTAAAGCCTTTTTGCCCCTGGGGGCCGACATTATAATGCTGGACAATATGAGTTCCGCTGACATGAAAAAAGCCATAGCGCTGGCGCGCTCTTTTAAAGGCATTAAACCGGAAATAGAAATTTCAGGCGGTATGAACCTTAAAACCGCCGCGCGCCTGGCCAGACTTGGTGCCGAAAGGATTTCCGCCGGCTGTATAACTAATTCCGCCGGAACGATGGATATTTCATTCGAGGTGAAGAGATTACAGTGATAAAATAAAACGATTACAACGATACGGCCCGGAGGTTAAAATAAAATAAATAAATTATTTCAGCGGTTCCTATTCTTATCGTTGTAGTCTCTTCTCCATCACTGTAATCGTTTTTCTATCACTGTAATCTCTTCCTAAAGGAGCTGATATGCCTCTTACTGTTTTCAATGAAGATATAAAGCTGGAAGACCTGAGCGGGGTGCGCCAGCTGGTAAGGCTTGAGGAAATAGACTCCACGCAGAGCGTGGCGCGGGAACTTGCTCTTGAGGGCAACAGCGAGTGCACTCTGGTGCTGGCTGCCCGTCAGACATGCGGGAAGGGGCGCATGGGCAGAGTCTGGCAATCCCAGAGCGGCGGGGTTTACATGACGCTGATACTCAAGCCGGCCATCGGGCTTAAGTATCTGCCGGATTTGAGCGTTTTAGGCGGAGAGGTGGTAAGCTCCACCTTAAGGGAACTGTACGGTTTTAAAACGCGGATAAAACTGCCGAACGATGTTTACGTTTTTCACCCGCGCAAAAAAAAGTGGCTTAAAATAGCGGGAATACTCACCGAATCGGCTTCTGTCGCGAAAACCCCGAATTGGATACTGCTGGGCATTGGTTTGAACCTGAACAATAAGGTTCCACTGGATTGCGCCGTAAGCGCGCGCGAACTGCTTGGCAGTGAAATGTCGCCCGCGGATTTTCTTAAGGCTTTTTTTGTGAATTTCTGGGCGCGTTACTCCTCGTGGGAATACTCAAGCAGAGCAAAAACGTCAAGAGCGTAGTTCTTGGTTGCTGGTAGGCTGGTAAGCTAGTATGCCGGTATGCGGGGATACAGCCGGACAACTTGGCGGCTAGCCGCCTATTAACCTACTGGCAAGAATTGCCTACTTGCATACCAGCCTACTAGCCTCCTATGTTACCGGAAGAACTCATAAAAAAAATAGCGCTTAAAAACGGCGCCTCGATCTGCGGATTTGCGCCGGCCGGGCCGTTGGCCGAACACGCGCGGTTCCTGCGCGCTTTGGAGGATTTACCGCCCTCGCTTGGCTACCTGGCGCGGAATTCCGGGGAAAGGGCCGATATCAGGAACTGGTTTGCCGGGGCGCATTCGGTCCTTATTTGCGCTTTCAGTTACTGGCCTTCAGATGGCCTGACGCCCGGCCTTGATTATAAAAAAACTCTTGAGCGTGTTGGAGAGCCTGAAACCTTTCTTGAACGTTCCGGCAGGAAAATACGGCAGCCTGGTTTTTTTGAAGCTGGAAACCGCGCAATAGCCCGCTACGCTCTGGGACCAGATTACCACGCGGCGGTAAAAGAGAAACTTTTAAAAATTGTAGAAAGTATGAAACCGTCTTTTCCGCTGATGGAGGGGCGGGCCTTTGTTGATACCTCGCCGGTGCTTGAAAAAGAGCTGGGGCGGCTGGCCGGGCTTGGTTTCAGGGGAAAAAATACGCTTTTGATAAACCCAAAATTTGGCAGTTATTTTGTGCTTGGCGGAGTGGCGCTTAACCTTAAACTGAAATCCGACGCTCCGCTTGACAATAGCTTCGCAGGACCACGTCCCTTCGAAGCTCCGTCCGCCTCAGGCGGAGGAGCGAAGGAGGACGGGTGCGGGGATTGCGATTTATGCATTAGAGCCTGTCCAACAGGCGCTTTAAAGGACGGCAGGCTTTTAGCTTCAAAATGCGTTTCATACCTTACCACCCAGGCAAAGGAGAAAGTACCGGCTGCGGCTGTTTTCAACAGCGGAGGCTTCGCCTATGGCTGCGATATTTGTCAGGAAGTATGTCCGTTCAATGGAATCCGGTGACATAATACTTATATACCCTAATTAAGTATTATGTCACCGGATTGTTTTATTTTTTGGTTAGGCCGTTTTTCACCGCTTCTATCAGGTCGTCGGTATTAAAGGGCTTGGTGAGGAAACCCGCAACCTGCGAGAAACGCTGGAACATGGTCCTAGAGGGTTCCAGGGCGGAGAGCACTACAATGGGCATCTTATTCAGTACGGGGTCTTCCGCGATTTGCGCGGTAAGCGAATAACCGTCTATGCCAGGCAGCATGACATCAAGTACTAAAAGGTCCGGCTTATAAGAATGTAAAATCTCCAGTACTTCGCGGCCGTTGTCGCAGACTTTCACCTTATGGCCCAGCGATTCCAGCGTATACTGCAGTAGGCTCGAAATTTCAGGATCGTCATCCACTACAAGTATTTTATTCCCCATAAATTCAATTAAACACAAATTCCGTGCCGCAGGTCAAGTGCGAGAATTATCCAATGCAAGATGATGGTGAAAATATCCCCATTTCCAACGCAACATGATGGTGAAATTGGCGCAATCTTGAAA
>Ga0209212_1008226_pt1 | contig 11252 bp, 11 predicted proteins | sample RifGroC2_FD_183996 | JGI IMG/M metagenome (GOLD analysis project Ga0209212, IMG submission 183996) | Groundwater microbial communities from Rifle, Colorado, USA - Groundwater C2 (SPAdes) (version 2) | ecosystem: Environmental > Aquatic > Deep subsurface > Groundwater | place: Rifle, Colorado...
AGAGCGCCCGCGTAGCCGGAGTTGATGTGGCCTTTCGTGTGCGTGCAGACGACCATGGCAGGCACGTCGTGGATGGTCGAGGCAACAGCGATTTCGCCCAGGATCGGTCCTGCCTTGACCAGGATGCTGTCCTTGCCAAAGAGTCCGTCAGCCAGCACCACCGGCGCGCCGCAGGAAAGATGATTCAAACCGTTTTGATTAGCCACCTCGATGTAGTCGAGCCCCATGATCCTGACCGTGTCCGTGACAAAGGGTTTGGCGCCGGTCTTTTTGACCGCTTCAACGACCTTGCGGATCATTACGGGAGGAACGATGCGGAACGCGCCGTGAGAACCCCAATGGGTCTTGATCGCGACCCACTCGCCCTCAGTAAACCGGTCGGAGAAATTCATTTTCCGAAGCAGGGTTTCGAGCTTGCCCGGCCCGCTATGGCTGTAGTCCCAGCGGAGCGTGCGGGCGGTGGAGAAGTAGACTTTGGACATGTTCAACCTCTGGTTTAGATGATCACATCTATATCAACCGCGAATGAACGCGAATAGACGCTAATAACTTCTTTGTTTGTGTTCCAAATTCGCGTTCATTAGCGGTTCCTGTCATCCTCAATCTTCAAGCTTTCCTTATACACTTCCTTCTTCGGCAACCCAAGCTCTTCCGCAGTGGCTGCAATCGCTTCTTTCTTGCTCAGCCCTCGATGCAGCATAAGGTTCTTAAGATATTCACCCGTATCGATATCATGCTTCAGCGGTTCTGCTGAAGCGCCGTGCACGATGACGGTGAACTCTCCTTTGATCGAGCCCTCGTTCAGGCGCTTCAGGATACCGGAAAGGGTCCCCCTGATGGCTTCCTCGTGGATCTTGGTCAACTCCCGGGTGATGACAGCATGGCGGTCGCCGAGGATTTCGAGCATGTCCTCGACTGCCTTGATGATCTTGTGCGGGGCCTCGTAGAAGATCAGGGTGCGTTCTTCTGATACCAGGGTCTGGAGGCGCTTCTGGCGCGCCATCTGTTTTGCAGGGAGAAAGCCTTCGAAGATGAACCGATCAGTCGGCATGCCTGAGATCGAGAGCGCGGCAATGGCTGCTGTTGCGCCGGGAATGGGGACCACGGGTATCTTCTGGTCAATGGCGAGGTTGATAAGGAAGTAGCCGGGGTCTGATATGCCGGGAGTTCCCGCATCCGACACGAGGGCCACGCTTTTGCCTTCGAGCATGCGCGCAACGAGGATAGGCGCTTTTTCTTCCTTGTTATGGTCGTGGTAGCTCGTGAGCTGCGTGTCGATCTGATAGCGGTCGAGCAGATGCCTGGTGTGGCGTGTGTCCTCGGCAGCGATGAGGTCCGCTTCCTTCAGTACACGAATGGCCCTGAGGGTCATGTCCTCAAGGTTCCCGATGGGGGTGGCGACTATGTAAAGAGTGCCGGTAGGCATAGATTCTAGGGTACAGGAGTCAGGGTACAGGGACTGAATTCGGGTTCAGGGGACAGGGTTCAGGGGTCAGGAAAAACCAAGACAACTAGATTTAAAATCTTTGGTTTTTAAACACTGTACCCTGCACCCTGTACCCCGAACCCTGCCTTTCAAAAGCTCTTGTAGCGGTTCGTGATCGGGAACCGCCTGTCCTTGCCCAGTCCCCTCGGCGTGATCTTGATTCCCGGCGGTGACTGCCTGCGTTTGTACTCGCTGGAATCTACCAGCCGGATCACGCGCTCCACGGTCTTTTTGTCAAATCCCATCTTGAGCATCTCGCCGAATGACTTGTCGTCCTCGACGTAAGCTTTCAGGATCGGGTCGAGCACTTCGTACTCAGGCAGGGAATCGCTGTCTTTCTGGTTCGGACGGAGCTCGGCGGTCGGGGCTTTGACCAGCACGCGTTTGGGGATGATCGTCTTTTTGGCAAGGCGGTTAATGCACTTGCAAACGTCGTAGACCATGGTCTTGGGCACGTCCTTGATGACGGCAAAGCCGCCTGCCATGTCCCCGTAGAGCGTGGCATAGCCCGTGGACATTTCGCTCTTGTTGCCGGTGGTGAGCACGAGCCAGCCGAATTTGTTCGAGAGTGCCATGAGCGTATTGCCCCTGATCCGCGCCTGCAGGTTCTCTTCGGTCACGTCGGTCTTCGTTTTCGAAAACGTATGACGAAGCGTATTGAGGTAGGCGTCGAAGGTCTGTTTGATGGGGATGTCAAGTATCTCGATGCCCAGGCGCTCCGCAAGGTCGCAGGCATCCTCGCGGCTCACCTTCGAACTGTACTGGGACGGCATGAACACGCCGACAACATTCTCTTTGCCGATGGCGGCAACGGCAACAGCCGCAACCAGGGATGAATCGATGCCGCCGGAGAGGCCGATGACCGCTGACTTGAAACCGTTTTTGCTGATGTAATCCCGCGTGCCGAGCACCAGCGCCTGATACACTTCTTCGCAGACCGGGAGCGGCTTGCTCTTTCGTTGTTTCGGGAGCAGCTTCTTTTTACCTGCAGGCTTTTCGGAGATAACGAGGTAATCGATATGGTCCTGGTACTGGATCAGATCTTCGGGAAGCGATGGTTTTGCGCCGCTAACGCGGATGTCCACGGTCATCAGTTCTTCCTCGAACTGTTTGCCAACTGCCAGCAACCTGCCGTTCCGGTCGATGACCATGCTCTGTCCGTCGAATACCAGCTCGTCCTGTCCGCCGACAGCGTTGGTGTAGGTAATGACGACCCCGCTCTCCTGCGCCCGTTCGGCGATCATGGCCCTTCGTTCTTTTCCCTTGCCCTTATGGAAAGGCGATGCGTTGATGTTCACGATCACTTCAGCGCCTGCAAGCGCCTGTATAAAGGTCGGCCCTTCGGAATACCAGATGTCCTCACAGATGTTGACGCCGACGGCGACGCCCTTGACCGTGATGGCGTGGCAGCGGTTGCCCGGTTTGAAGTACCGGTATTCGTCGAACACGCCGTAGTTCGGCAGGAGGATCTTCTGGTAGGTATAGATATGCTTCCCGCTGTCCAGGACCGCAGCGGCGTTATACAGGTCTTTGTCCCTGCCGTCGATGAAACCGACGATGGCCGTGATTCCTCTGGTCGCCCGCGCGATCTCTTTGAGCGTGCGCAGATTGTCCTTCACGAACTGCGGCTTCAAGACCAGGTCCTCGGGTGGATAGCCGGTCACGGCCAGTTCGGGAAAGGCGACGATATCAGCGCCGAGCTTTTTCGCGCGGTTGATATAATCGATGATCTTGTCCCGGTTCCCCTTGAGGTCGCCCACAATAGGGTTGATCTGTGCCATGGATATGCGGATAGTTCTCATAATTAGTCTCTCGCTATAAGGCAATGTTCAAAAGTCATAAGCAACGATACTACCAAGTCAAAGGCGTCTCTCGCAAAGCGCGCAAAGGTCGCAAAGGGAAGCTCAAGAAGTGCGGGCTTATAATCCGTTTGCGATACGGAAGATGCCATCCTTGATCAGGTCTACATTAAAATTAACCAAAAGGCCGAGTTTCATTTTTGCCAGCCTCAGATATGTTAAGAGCTTTTTTTTATGGATCGGAAGGATGCTTTCAATGGATTTTAGTTCAACAATGAGTTTATTTTCTACCAACACATCTGCCCTGAACCCGATATCCATTTTGACATTTTCGTATATGACCGGTATTCCTGCCTGTCGTTCCACCTGGATTCCAATCTTTTTAAGCTCGTATATGAGTGCTTCCTCGTAAACCGATTCCAATAATCCCGGTCCAAGGGTCTTATGGATCTTCAGACAAAAATCCACTACGATCTTCGCCAACTCATTTTCTGTCATAGGTCTAGCTTTCCTTTGCGACCTTTGCGTGCTTTGCGAGACAATGCTTTGCTTTATTCTGCGCCTCTGCGAGAGAAAGCAGTTCTCGCTTCTTCCATCACCTGCCTCAAAGGCACTTGCTTCTCCTCACCTATCTTTCGACAATCCTCATACTCCGGTGTGACCGTGAGTATCTCATCACCCCGCTTACTCACTTTAATCCTGATCTTACCGTAAACCGTATCAACGACCTGTATCTCACGGGTCAGTTTCTTTCTACCCACTTCCCGGATCCGGACGCCGATGCTGGTGGTCTCTCGGAAGATCGTATCAAGGACGGCGCTTTCCTTTACACGATCCGTCAGCACCGACAACAGTATCGCCGGACGGCCCTTTTTCATGATGATCGGTGTCAGGTATGCATCATGAGCGCCTTGCTGCATGAGTTTGTCGATAACATGTCCATAAAGCTGCGGATTCATGTCGTCGATGTTCGTCTCGATAATGATGGATGTATCTTCATCGTACGCTGCCGAAGGTTCACCGATCATGAGCCGAAGCACGTTCGGCTGGCCCGGAATCTCTTTGTTGCCGGCTCCCTGTCCAATCTGGGTCACGCTCATCTGCGGCATGGGGCCGAAGGATGAGCCCAGGGTGCTTATGATGACCGCTCCAGTGGGTGTGGTGAGCTCGAACGGCACCGATGACCCGTAGCAGGGAATGCCTTTGAGCAGTTCCACCGTGGCCGGCGCAGGGACCGGCAAGATGCCATGGGCTGTTTTAATGGACCCGGACCCGAGGTTGATGGACGAGGCGGCTATGGCCGTGATGCCGAGCATTTCTAACCCGATGACCGAGCCGACAATGTCAACGATGGCATCCACAGCCCCGACCTCGTGAAAGTGGACCTTGTCCGGTGTCGTTCCATGCACCCGGGCTTCGGCTTCTGCAAGCCGCTCGAAGATGCTGATGCTTTTTTGTTTTATCGTCCCCGACATTTTCGAGGCCTCGATGATCTTTCGGATATCAGCCAGGCGGCGTGCCGGTTGTTCTTTCTCATCGAGGATGACATGCACTTTCGTCGCAGCAATACCGGAGCGTTTGACCTTCTCTGCGGTGATCGTATAGCCGGCGAGATTCAGCTTCGCCAGCTCGGCGCGCAGGGCATCGATGCTGACGCCCGCGTCCACGAGAGCGCCCAGGGTCATGTCGCCGGATATGCCGGAAAAACAGTCGAAGTAGGCTGTTGTCATAGTTTAGTTCAAGAAAGTCAAAGGCGTCTCTCGCAAAGCTCGCAAAGGACGCAAAGGAAATCTGAAGTAGAAAAGCTTGCCTGCTTTATTAAGCAAAGCTCTTTATGCCTTTTTGTTTGACGTTCTTGGCGACCTTTGCGAGCTTTGCGAGAGAAAGCTTTTACGCTTTTTCTCCGAGCAAATTGATCCTATGCGCCATCACGCCTGCGCCGAAACCGTTGTCGATGTTCATCACGGCCACTCCTGCCGCGCAGGAGTTCAGCATGGTGAGCAGCGGGGCCAGGCCCTGAAAACCAGCGCCGTAACCGACGCTTGTCGGCACGGCGATCACGGGTTTGTCCACCAACCCGCCCACGACCGAGGGGAGGGCGCCGTCCATGCCGGCGACCACAACGATGACCCGGGCCGAATCGAGGAGCTCTTTTTTGCTCAGGATGCGGTGGATGCCTGCGACGCCTACGTCATAGACGGTCTGTACGCTGCTGCCGAGCATTCCGGCGGTGACCGCGGCTTCCTCGGCAACGGGAATATCCGAGGTGCCTGCGGTCAGCACGAGAATGACGCCAGCGGTCAACTTTTTCTTCGCATCCTGCACCACGATGGCGCGGGACGCTTTATGATAGACAGCGCGCTTGTCCAGCTTTTTGATCGCCTTGAACACCGCTTCCGATGCGCGCGTCGCCAGGATATCGCTTCCGGCCTTGAGCATGCGCTTCGTGATGCCCACGGTCTGCTCCAGCGTTTTGCCTTCGCAGTAGATCACCTCGGGCATGCCGTGGCGCAGATGGCGATGGTGGTCGATGTGGGCATAGGCTACATCCTCGAAGGGCAGGTGTTTGAGCCGCTTGAGCGCGGTTTCCACATCGGTTTTGCCCGCGCGTACGCTTTCGAGGAGTTTTGCGAGGTTTGTTTTATTCATTATTGTTTTGGATTGTGTCCGTTGTTCCGAAGGAAACTTCTTATTCCGAATTCCGTAATCCGCAATTCGAAATCGGTTACTCTCCCTTAAGCTCCCGGCTCATCAGGTCCTTGACCGCGGCTTTCGGGTCCTTGCCTTCGTACAGGAGCTGGTACACCTCTTCGACGATGGGCATATCAACCTCAAATTTGTTTGCCAGCGCACGCGCTGCCTTTGCGGTCTTGACGCCTTCAGCAACGGTTTTGGCGTTCTTCAGAATATCATCCAGTTTCTCGCCCTTGCCAAGCCGCGTGCCGAGCGTCCGGTTGCGCGAGAGACCGCCGGTACAGGTAAGCACGAGGTCGCCCATGCCGGCAAGGCCTGAGAAGGTCTGGAGATTGCCGCCCATGGCCATGCCGAGGCGCGCCATCTCGGCGAGCCCGCGGGTGAGAAGCGCGGCCATGGTGTTGTATCCGTAGCCCATGCCTTCGAGCACGCCGGCGGCGATGGCGACGACATTCTTGAGCGATCCGGCGACTTCGACGCCGATCACATCGTCATTGGTATACACGCGGAAGTAGGGGCTGCTGAAGATCGCCTGAACTGTTTTTGCGATTGACGGGTCATAGGCGGCGAGCGCCACAGCGGTCGGCATCATTTGCGCCACCTCTTTGGCAAAGCTCGGGCCTGAGAGGAAACAGAGATTTTCATGGAAAGCGGCAGGCAGGGTGTCCTTGAACACCTCGGAAAGCGGCATGAGCGTTTCGATCTCGATGCCCTTGGAGGCGCTGATGATGATGGCGTCTTTAGCGAGAAAAGGCGCATACTGTTTTGTCACTGCGCGCACCGTGTGCGACGGGACAACGGACAAAATGACCGGCGTGCCCGAGACCGCTGATTCCAGGGAAGAGGTTATCTTGAGGGAAGCGGGCAGGGCGAATCCCGGGAGATAAACGCGGTTCTCGCGCGTCTTACTGGTCTCTTCGGCAAGGTCCTTCTCGTACATCCAGAGGGTTACATCGTGCCCTTTGTCGGCCAAAAGCATTGCCAGGGCGGTGCCCCAGGCGCCTGCGCCGATCACTGCGATCTTAGTGTTCATAGGCTGGAATTATAAAGGGAATATGGGTAAGAGTCAAAAGAATTGTAGGAAGGTCAAAGGCAAACCTTTTTACCACGGAGGCACAGAGACACGGAGGAAACCTATGGCGGTAAAGCAAACCGATCGTCATTCCTGCGAAAGCAGGAATCCAGTGGTTTTGATAAGCGTCCCTGGATTCCGGATCAAGTCCGGAATGACGGCATTAAGGAATAGTTTATTGGTTCGGTTCAATAACAACCTTCATGCATCCGTCGGGCCTGGCGCCGGTCATGAATGCTTCGCCGATCTTGTCGATGCCGAAGCGGTGCGTCACCATGTCGGTCACGGTCACCGTGCCGTGCCTGATGAGTTCGAGGGCCTGCAGATTGTCGAGGGGGGCGGCGCCGTAGCAGGTCTTGATCGTGATATCGTCGCGCCAGAAGGGGTTGAAGTCAACGTCCACGGTCTCGCCGGGTTTGGGGACCGCGAAGAAGAGGATGGTGCCGCCTTTTTCAGCGGACATGAGAGCGGTTTTCGCGGCCGGAAGCGCGCCAGCGCAGAGGATGACCACATCAGCCAGGCGGCCGTCATTGACCTTTCTGACGAAGGCAGGCACGTCTTCATTTGCGGTGATCGTATGGGTTGCGCCGAACTGGCGCGCCTTCTCAAGGCGGTAGGCGCTGATATCGGTTGCGATGATGCTGCCTGCGCCCATAGCGCGCGCCAGTTTGATCAGGAGCAGGCCGGCAACACCGCTGCCGCAGACGAGCACGCTCTGGGCGGGTTTCAGTGCCACGGTGCGGAGAGCCCGAACAGCGGTCGCCAGCGGTTCGATGAAGGTGGCTTGTTCAAAGGTCATGGAATCGGGAAGAACGAAGGTCCCGGTCTCGACGCTCTTGCCGGAGACGCGCAGGAACTGCGAAAAACCGCCGGGTTCGAAGTTGTTGGTGGTCTGGAAGGTGGTGCAGGCGGTCTCATGGCCGGTGCGGCAATGGTAGCAGCTGTTGCAGGGCACGTGGTGCGTGACGAAGACGCGGTCTCCAACTTTGACATTGGTCACGAGCTTGCCGGTCTCGACTACGATCCCGGCAGGTTCGTGGCCCAGCACCAGGGGGGCGCGCTTGATGCGATACCACTCCAGAAGGTCCGATCCGCAGAGACCGCAGGCCATGACCCTGACCACGATATCGTGGTCGCCGGCCTTGGGCTCCGGACGCTCTTCGACGCGGACGTCGCTGTTTTTGTAGTAGACTCCGACCTTCATGTGACGCTCTCCCTCACTTAAACCAGTCAAACAAGAATCAAAAGCTGTAATGAAAAGGCGTCTCTCGCAAAGCCCGCAAAGGACGCAAAGGAGAGCTTTAAATCCCTGGTTTTAACCCAAAGTGATTTGCTTTTCTTTGCGAGCTTGGCGGGCTTTGCGAGAAAATTTATTGCTGTTAGCGCACTTTAAGATTGTTCAAGGTAAACAGCATTATTATTTCTTCTTCTTCATATCCAGATAATACTCGTACGCTTCCTTGACGCTTACGTTGTCGTGCACGACCTTGCGCACGGCGCCGATCATGGCAACGGGGGACTCGGACTGGAAAATGTTCCTGCCCATGTCCACGCCCGAGGCGCCCTGGTTGATCGCATCGCGCGCCATCTGCAGGGCGTCCTTTTCGGGAAGCTTTTTGCCGCCGGCGATGACGATCGGCACCGGGCAGGCCGCAGCGACCTGCTCGAAGCCTGGAACGAAATAGGTCTTCACAATAGAGACGCCCAGTTCGGCAAGGATGCGCGTTGCGAGGCCGATATAGCGGGCGTCGCGCACGAGCTCGGTGCCGACGGCCGTAACGCCGAGCACCGGCATTCCGTAGCGCATTCCCATATCGACGAGGCGGGTCATGTTATTGACCGTCTGGGTCTCGTTAGCGCCGCCAATGAAGACCTGGACCGCCACGGCGCTTACGTTCATGCGCAGGGCGTCCTCCATGTCCACGGCAATGCGTTCGTCGGAAAGCTCTTTCAGGATGCTCGGTCCCCCGCTTGCGCGCATGACCACGGCGTTGGTATGCGACGGATCGATGACGGAGCGCAGGATGCCGCGCGTCAGCATCAACGCGTCGGCTGAGGGGATGAGCGGCTTGATCGTAATGTCGACCCGCTCGAGCCCCGTCGTGGGGCCCTGGAAATACCCATGGTCGAAGGCCAGCATCACGGTCTTGCCGGACCGCGGATTGAAAATGCGCGCCAGCCGGTTCTTCATGCCCCAGTCATAGGAGTTCGAACCTTTCAAAAAGAACGCTTCGCACTTCTGAGGGATGTCGGTATAATAATTTTTTTCTTTTTTCGAAAAATCCTGCTCTGCCATGAGAAACCTCCTTGCAGCCAATGAGTAAATAGGTTTATAATCTAATGCAAGCCTCTCGATAAATCAAGAGGAAAATGGCACGTGACGGCCAACTGCAGCAGTGGAAGGTGAAAGAAGAGGTGTCGGCGGTGTTGTTCAAGAAACGACGTGATGAAGACCAAAAACAGGGTCAGGCTGACGAGTGTGTAGCCTGTTTTAAAAAGGGGATAAACTGTACCCAGGCAGTTCTGTCGACCTATGGCAGGCGCTACGGCCTTGATCCGGAGATCGCCCTGCGGATGTCCGGCGCATTCGGTTCGGGCATGGGCATGGGAGAGACCTGCGGAGCCGTGACAGGGGCGCTGATGGTCATCGGGCTGAAGCATTCCAACGTTTCCGGGAGCATGCTGCTTTCAAGGGACCGGACCGAGGACGTGGCCCATGAATTCGTGGAGCGGTTCAAAGCCCTGCACGGGACGGTGGTCTGCAGGGAATTGCTGGGATGCGACGTGACCACGCCGGACGGGCTGAAAACGGCGAAGCAGGAAAAGCATTTTAAAAAGCGCTGTCCCGAGTATGTGAAGGATGCCGCTCTGATACTGGAAGAGATATTGAAGGACTAGGAATCAGGGGGAAGGCTGAAGGTTGAAGGGAGTCAGGGGTAGCAGCCTTAGGTCTTCAGCCGGAATACCTGAGCAGCTCCTATTTCTTTATGAGCGTTACAACGCCTTTTGCGATCAGCAGGGCCCAGGGCGTGCCATGCAGCACGAGATCGAACCAGTCGATGGGTCTCACCAACTGGCCCTTTGACAGCATCTGCAGTTTCTCCCAGATATGAGGCGGTGAAAAGGGCGCAAGCCCCAGCGTCAGGCAGGCAAGAATGAGCAAGCTCCACGGCATTTTCGAAATGAATTCCATAGGGAAGAACCTCCGGTCTTAGGAAAAATGGTAATGATCCAGGTTGCTAGGCTAGACTGTAATAAAAGAACCTTCAGCCTACAGCCTCAACACCTGAATGATTTTTAACACTATACCATACGACCGACGCTGCGCATAGCCTTTCCTGACCCGATCCCCGAACCCTGGTCGGTGGTCCCTGTACCCTGGACCCTCGGCCGGCATCTCATTTGTGCAAAGGGAAACGACACTCATGAGTTTTATCTTCACAAAAACACTGCTGTTCCTGCTGCTGCCGCCGGCGAGCATCCTGCTGCTCATGTTCCTGGGGTTCCTGCTCATGTGGTCTCATCGCCTCCTGGGCCGCCTGCTGATCACGGCTGGATTTATTTTGCTGTACGGTCTGAGCATCGGTCCCGTATCCGACGCTTTGATCGCGCCGCTGGAGGCCGGATGGCGGCCCCTTGCTGTGAAGGACGTCAAAGCCGACCTCATCGTGGTGCTGGGCGGTGGGGCTGTTGATCTTTCCGTTCTGGGTCTTGAACCGGTGCCGAATTCCGGCTCCCTAGAGCGGGTAGTGGCTGCGGTAAAGCTTTATCGCTCGCTGCATATCCCGATGGTGATAACCGGCGGCGCGGGCGACCCTGTCAGGCCGGAGCTTTCCGATGCCGACCCGATGGCTCGCGTTGCCCTGGATCTCGGCGTGCCGAAGAAACACGTCATGGTGGACAATTCCTCGTTCAACACGCTTGCCAGCGCCAGGAACATGAAGGCCCGGTTTTCCGGGAAACGCATGGTCCTGGTAACCTCCGCCTATCACCTGAAGCGGTCCGTGGCCATGTTCCAAAAACAGGGGCTTGAGGTGCTGCCCCAGCCCTCCGGGTTCCAGAGCGCGCCGCGGTTCCGCACGTTCCATGACGCCATCCCGCGCCTGGAATTCCTGCACATCTCCTCAATCGCCATTTCCGAACGACTCAGTCTGTCCTGGTACCGTTTCAAAAAAGACCTATAATTATATGATGGTCTCTC
>Ga0209212_1008227_pt1 | contig 11252 bp, 7 predicted proteins | sample RifGroC2_FD_183996 | JGI IMG/M metagenome (GOLD analysis project Ga0209212, IMG submission 183996) | Groundwater microbial communities from Rifle, Colorado, USA - Groundwater C2 (SPAdes) (version 2) | ecosystem: Environmental > Aquatic > Deep subsurface > Groundwater | place: Rifle, Colorado...
TTGACCTTGATATTGCCATCTGGATAAGCATTGCTGCAATAGGTGCAAGAATCATCATTATGATAGCTACTACAGGATGCCCGCCTTCTCTATCATCCCTTCTTCCGCCAAAATACATTGACCACTGAGCCATGTTTGCAAGCATACTTATGGCACCGGCAACTGTTGCTGCTATTGTCCCTATCAAGATATCCCTGTGTTTTATATGGGCAAGTTCGTGTCCCAGTACCCCTGAGAGTTCTTCCCTCGTGAGCAGGCTGACTATTCCTCTTGTTACAGCAACTGCGGCATGTTCAGGATTTCTACCGGTTGCAAACGCATTTGGGGTGGCGTTATCAATAATATAAACTTTTGGCATCGGTAACCCGGCCCTCATGGATAATTCTCTTACAATTGAATGGATTTCAGGTGCCTCTGCATAAGAGACCTCTTTCGCACCATACATGGCGAGGACTATCTTATCACTGAACCAGTAGGTTCCTATATTCATAATACAAGCAAAGATGAAGGCTGTCATCATCCCGCTCTTACCACCCAGCGCACTACCTGCTAAAACAAGCAACAGGGTTAACCCTGTCATTAACAAAACAGTCTTCATCATGTTCATCTATCTTATCTACCTCCCTTAAAACTCATTTTCGCCTTCATCCTCATCCCATGAGGATGTTGCCATGACTGTCTCGAATTCCCTTTTCTTTTCAAATTCTTCCTGGCAATCTACGCAATACTTTACAAAAGGCATAGCCTCAAGTCTCTTCATGCCGATCATCTCGCCGCAATTATCACATATACCGTATGTCCCTTTGTTTATCTTTGCCAAAGCCGCGTTTATTGCCTTAATCTCATCAGATTCCCTGCCTCTGAAGATGTATGACATCTCCTGTTCATAGGCAGACTCTGCCTGGTCAATGTCGTCACCATGGCGCAAATCAGTCCTCTCACTTTTCCTTGTCTTAAGGGCGGCTAAGAGTTTTGCCCTTCTCTTCATAAGGATCTTTTTTAATCCCGCAAAATTACTATCCATATCTAACTCCTTTCTAAAATACATATCCTCTAATCCTTGTATATATAATATAATAGTTTTTTATCAAAAAGCAAGGTGATAATTATATATTAAAATTACAAAGATTAAAAGGTTTTTATGTATTTATTTTTAGTTAATAATAACAAGTATATAGAATGAATATTAAAATAAGATTAAAAGGCGTGATAAAAATCAAAAATAATAGAGTGCAATGACTTGAAAGAGCAGGATTGTGGCAATCAATAATATAGCCCAAATATCTTCTTTTTTTATCATTTTCTTTTAAACTGCTTGCTTAATGCAAGCTCCTGATTATAATAACTTGAGCCGATATCCATTCCATAATAGGTCTCAGGCGGCTCAATCATCCTCTCATATTTGATTTTAAAAAATGTCTGGCTGTCCTCTATTCTGAAGGGGACATCATGGGGCCTGACCTCTAATACAGCCTTTGTCCCTTTTATCTCACCATTTGCACCGTAACCAAAGCCGCTGTCAAAAAAACCTGCATAATGGGTCCTCAGTTCCCCTGAGCCTGCGTCAAATTCAACCATCTCCGCTGCATATTCTATCGGAACCCTTACCCTCTCCTTTGATGAAAATATATAAAATTCTTCAGGCTCAAGGATTAGAAAATCATTCCTTGGTGTATGTATGGGCTCCCAGTAGTCTGCTTCATCATAAAACCCTGTTCTGCCAATGTCAACAACTGAGCTGTTCTTTTTTGCCTTATATCCGATAATGCCATGATGATTTCCTTTTAAATTTATACTCATGAAGAGCCCGTCGCTTATCTTGACATCTTTCCCCTTTGATGGTTTTCCGCTGTCATTATAAAGAAGGGAGTATTTATTATAAATGGACTTAAGTTCCATATCGCTTAACCTCTCATCCCCCCTGAATAACCTTAACTGATTAAGGCACTGCCCCGGCTCTACCTTTATTGTAAATGACCTTGTAACCACTTCAAGATATAATTCACCTTTATATCCGTAGTCAATGTCTTCAAACCTGTGGCTGTAATCCGTTATTACTCTTGTAAATATATCAAGCCTCCCGGTTGTACTCTTTGGATTTGTTTTTCCGCGTATATCATCGGGTAGATTTAACTCCTCCATTAAAGGTATCAGATAGATATTCCCCTTTTCAAGGATGCCGTTTTTTGATAGGTCTATCTCATACATGAAGAGGTCTTTTAATTTTTCTCTTACAGAGCCTTTCTGAGGCAGGAAACTGCTTCTTATTCTATAAGCCTTTTTGCCAATCCTTAAGTCAAGGCTTGCAGGCTGAAACTGGTCTTTTCTTAAAGGGGTTGAAGACCTTATAGCCCTATTTTTAATCAGGCTTTTCAGTTTTTGGACAGGAATAACACCGTTCATGAGTTCAGGAGTTTATAAGTTCAGGAGTTTAAGAGTTTTTAACTCCTCAACTCATTTAACTGCATTTAGAATAACCACATGCCCTGCATACAAGACATCCATCAGCCTGTTCCATAGAGCTGCCACAGTCAGGACAGGCACCTACGCTGATTTCAAATGACTGGGTCTGGTTTGCGGGCTTCACAGCTCCAACTTCAGACAGGTATCTGCCTATAGCTTTTGATATTGCATCTGAACATGACAGCACCCTGTTGCCGTTCTCCCATGCAGGCATATGACAGCTGATACCCATAAGCTGTTTTACTATCTCATCAGGCTCTATGCCTGAGCGGAGTGATAAAGACACGAGTCTTCCTATTGCCTCTGACTGGGATGCGGCACAGCCGCCTGCCTTTCCCATCCTTGTAAATATCTCAAAGGGCTTCCCCTCATCACATACATTTATGGTTACATATAGGTTTCCGCATCCCGTGCCTACCCTGTGTGTTGTTCCTCGTGTGATTTCAGGTCTTGGGCGGGGGACTATCTTTTCATGGCCATTATTGCTCACCTTCTGTTCTTTTTTCTTCGTATCACCTGTGCTCAGCACCTGTTCATCCCTGCTTCCATCCCTATAAATGGTTACCCCTTTGCATCCTAATTTATAGGCAAGTACATATGCCTTTTTAACATCATCCTGTGTTGCAGCAAATTTAAAGTTCACAGTCTTTGATACTGCATTGTCTGTATATTTCTGAAACACAGCCTGCATCTTTATATGCCAGTCAGGGGCTATATTGTGGGATGTAACAAATATCTTGCATATATCCTCAGGTATCTCAGGCATATCGCATATATGCCCCTTTTTTGCAATCTCCTTCATCAATCTTTCAGAATAAAAGTTCCTCTCCTTTGCGATCTTATCAAAATACGGATGGACCTCTACAAGCTCATCCTTGTCCATTACAGTCCTTATATATGAGACTGCAAAAAGGGGTTCAACGCCGCTGCTGCACCCGGCTATAATGCTTATAGTCCCCGTAGGGGCTATAGTTGTTGTTGTTGCATTTCTAATCTTTAAGCCTTTGTATGGATAATTATTGCCATTATTTTCAAAATCCTCATCCCACCTGCTCCCTTTGAAGTTAGGGAATGTCCCTCTTGTCTTGGCTAAATCCGCAGATGCCATCTTAGACTCCCTGTCTATGAACGACATGACCTCTTCAGCAAGCTGGATTGCCCTATTGGAATTATAAGATACACCCATTTCTATGAGCATATCGGCAAATCCCATGACCCCCAGCCCTATCTTTCTGTTTGCCTTTGTCATCATCTCAATCTTTTTTAGAGGGTATCTGTTCATGTCAATTACATTGTCAAGAAAATGGACAGACTTCCATGTTATGTCTTTGAGTTTATCCCAGTCAATTTCATACTGAAAGGGTTCAAGGGTTCGAGGGTTCGAGGGTTCGAGAATTGGATTTTTATTTTCACTTGACTCCTTGACCCCTTGACCCCTTGTATTCATCTTTTTCACCATCTTAGCAAGATTTATTGAGCCGAGATTGCAGGATTCATAGGGTAAAAGAGGCTGTTCGCCGCATGGGTTTGTACTCTCAATTTCACCAATTGCAGGGGTTGGATTATCCCTGTTTATTCTGTCTATGAATATAATCCCGGGGTCGCCGTTCTTCCATGCGGATTCTACAATTGTCTCAAAGACCATTCTTGCGGATAATTTCTTTACCACCTCTTTTGAATGGGGGTTTATAAGCTCATAAGTATCATCATTCTCAACCCTTCTCATAAAATCTTCAGTAATTGCAACGGAGATATTAAAATTATTAAACTTTGAGTCATCCCGCTTGCATACTATAAATTCCTCAATATCGGGGTGGTCTATACGAAGAATACCCATATTAGCACCCCTCCTTGTCCCCCCCTGTTTTATTGCCTCTGTGGCACTATCAAATACCTTCATAAAGGATATGGGCCCGCTTGATACACCGCTTGTTGTGGCAACCCTGCTGCCGGATGGCCTCAATCTGCTGAAGCTAAAGCCTGTCCCGCCGCCGCTCTTATGAATAAGGGCTGTATCCTTAACGGCGGTAAATATCTCCTCCATCGAATCCCCTATCGGGAGGACAAAGCATGCAGATAATTGCTGGAGGTCTCTTCCGGCATTCATTAATGTAGGAGAATTTGGCATAAATTCTAACCTTGCCATCATGTTGAAGAATTTCTCCTCTGTCTCTTTAATATTAGCAGTTGGGGTATAAAACAGGTCTGCCTGGGCAATATTGCTGGCAACCCTCCTTAACATATCTTCAGGTGTTTCCACTACCTTTCCATCTTCATTCTTCTTTAGATACCGTCTTTCAAGCACCTTTTTTGCATTTGGGGAAAGTTTTGTGCTAGGGGGTTTAGTCTTGTCCATATTTTGATTATTCATACCTGTATGCCAGGCAACCTGTAAGGGAAGGGCTGATTCATTTCCTTCGGCTTTGTTTATGCCAACATTTGATACTTTTACCCCATTAACACTATTCATAAATACCTCCCATAATAATAGATGAGTGCTTAAATAAATTTGATAAATACCCTATATTTTGTAGGGCGAGGATAATGCTACCACAATATATTGTATTGTCAAGAAATTTTATTAAAAAATTTTTTTGTTATAAACTCCTATTGGAGAGGAGGGTTTTAATGCCTATGGTAATATTTGAAATTAAATCAGGCTTACTATTTATTATGAGGAATATCCTGTCATTACTAAAAATTTTTTTACTTGTAGTTAGTTATAAATGATGCGAGGTTTTCTTCTGATTTGAGTTTTTTTGTCAAAGACTCTGCCTCATCTTTTGTATTAAACTGTCCTATCCTGACCCTGAACCATTTGCCGTCAGATGCATCATAAGTTGTTATGTAAGTTTGATAACCCTTCTTATCTATCTTAGATTTAAAGTTTGATGCCTCATTCATGGTTTTAAAAGAACCTATCTGAACAGTATAGCTGGATTGTAAGGAAGCAGTTGTAGGGCGAGTTTCAGATTTGACACTGCGGTTATCTGTTACTTTTTTCTCATCAGTATTTTTATTTAAGAGAGGGGTTGATTGAGCCCCTCCTTTTTTTGTATTAGGAAGGGTTTTAAAAAATGTCAGTTCCCTGTCTTGAGCCTGTTGAACAGGCTTGTCAGTTTCTTTTGGTGTTGCCTCATCTGTTTTAGTCTCCTGTTCTTCCTCCACCTGGGGTAATGGGAGGCGAATGGCATCACTATCTTTCCTTTCAAGAGAGGCAGTTGTTTTAGGTTGTTCTGTTTTTAATGCTGCAATCTCTGGAGTTGAATCCTTTCCAATTAAAAATCCAAGGGCAAAACTCAATATGCCTATGGTAAATATGCTTATTACAAGTATTATTGACTGTATATTATTTAATTTTATTTCAAAATCCTTAAACATAAATTACATCTCCTCCGGTGCTGCTACACCGAGAATATCAAGTGAGTTTTTTATAACAACCCCTAATGCCTTTATCAGCATTAATCTTGCAGCCGTTAAATCTTTATCATCCGATATGAACCTGTGTTTTTTATAGTAGCTGTGGAACTCACCGCATAAATCTAATAGATAATGTGTAATCAGATGAGGCTCAAGTGATAATGCCATTTTCTCAATTAATTCCGGGAAGGCGAGAATTTTTTTAATTATGGAAAGTTCTTCAGGGAGTTTTAGAAGTTTTAAGTTGCAATCTTCAAGATTCAAGTCTTGCAGCTTATTTTCTTCTGCCTGTCTGAAGATGCTTCTTATCCTTGCATGTGCATACTGCACATAATAGACAGGATTTTCTGAAGACTGTTTTTTGGCTAAATCAAGGTCAAAATCAAGGTGGCTGTCTGAACTCCTCATCATGCAGAAAAATCTCGTTGCATCTTTACCCACATCTTTTATTACCTGAGATAGTTCTGTGAATTCGCCGCTTCGGGTTGACATTGATAAAATCTGTCCACCCTTTTTTAAATTTACTAATTGAACAAGCAGGACGCTGAAAGATTTCTCATTAAATCCAAGTGCCTTTATTGCAGACCTCATCCTCGGAACATAACCGTGATGGTCTGCACCCCATATATTAATTACCTTTTTAAATCCCCTTTCATATTTCTCCTTGTGATACGCTATATCAGAGGCAAGATATGTATAGTAGCCTGTCCCCCTCCTTACAACCCTGTCCTTCTCATCACCAAATGCACTTGCCTTGAGCCAGAGTGCATCATCTTTTTCATAGATAAAATCTTTATCCTTTAGCCAGCCTATTACTTTATCTACCATGCCTCTTTCATGAAGGGTTTTTTCACTATACCAGTGGTCAAATTTCACGCCAAAATCTTCCAAATCTTTTTTTATCACTTCAAGGATTACATTAGCAGTGAACTCAGTAAAAAATGGAAGTGCCTCCTTTTCCGGCAACTCCAGAAAATGTTTCCCTTTCTTTAAGATTATGTCCTTTGCAATATCGTTTATATAATCCCCTTTGTATCCATTCTGCGGGAATTCTATCTGTTCCCCAAGTAATTGCCTATATCTGATCAGTGCAGAACGACCGAGGGTCTCCATTTGTAATCCGACATCATTTATATAATATTCCTTGAGGACATCATATCCCGCCTTTTTAAGGATGTTGGCGAGCACATCACCAGTTACTGCCCCCCTCCCATGTCCTACATGCAAGGGACCTGTAGGGTTTGCACTTACAAACTCCACCTGAATCTTTTCTTTCGCCCCGATTGTCAATGAGCCGTATTCATTCCCTTTTTTAATAACCTCTCTCAATGCCTCTAACCAGAAGTCCTGAGTCATGAAGAAATTTATAAAACCGGGACCTGCTATTTCAACCTTTAAAATAACATTTGAATAGCCGTTCAGATTATTTATTATGAGGTTTGCCACATCTCTTGGTTTTTTTGATGCCTGCGGGGCTACAACCATTGCAAGATTTGTATAAAAATCACCAAACTTTTCTTCCTTTGGCTTTTCAACTGCAAATGATGGAATTTTAGGTATGATGATTTCCCCTGATTCTATTGTTTTATTCAGGGCTGATTTTAAAATATCTTGGAGAATCTCTTTCATTTTATAAATCTATCAAAAATTATCACATCAAGTCAATTAATTTGGGTCTGTAGAAAATTAACCACTGAGGCACGGAGACACTGAGAAAGGCAAAAACAATAAAGATTAAGGAGAAAGGGAGAAGGTAGCGAAATGGAGAAGAAAAAATAACTTTATTAGGAATCCATGAAACCAATAAAATTTTAGCATTCATGGATTCGTGGCTTCCTTATATATATTTTGTTCTCCTAATTTTCCTTTTCCTCATTTTTCCTTACGGTTTTTCTCTGTGCCTCTGTGTCTCAGTGTTTTCATTTCCATAAGGTAGCTTTTCCCTTGACATTTTGGCAGGAAAGGATTTTAATATAAGCGATTTTAATAAGGAGGAATATGAAGAAGACATTTCTTGTTTTTATATCTTTTTTATTTTTCATATCTATTTCAAATTCTGCACTGAGTGATACTGGAGGAGATGTATCTGGGGAAGATATAGAACAGGATGACACAGCCTTTCTTGAGGAATCGGAAGATTCAACCGATACTCCAGCAGAAGATGATTCAAAACTAATTGAAGAATTAAGCACCCCTGACGCAAACCTTTTTCATGTCCCTTCCAGTTTACAAGCCAATGTTAATTTCTGGAAAAGGATATACTCAGAATTTACAACAAGTCAGGTGGTAGTCCATGACAAGAATAATCTGAATGTAATTTATGATGTCGTAGATATAGGTAGCGGCGGATATGGCAATAAGATGAGGAGGGGCAAGGTAAATGAAGCAAGGAGGAAATACAGGACAATCTTAACTGCTATTCATAATAAACTTAAGAAAGGCGGTTTGCTAACAGGTGAAGAGATTGAGGTTTATAGAAAGTTTGACGGAATTGATAATCCAAATAAATTTTTAATTGCTTCTGGAAATCTCCGCTCTCAACTGGGACAGAAAGACAGATTTATTGCAGGATTAAAAAGGTCAGGGAAATATATAGATAAAATGAGGGAGATATTCAGGAGTTATAACCTCCCAGAAGAGTTAACGGTACTACCACATGTAGAGTCATCTTTCAATTATGAGGCATATTCCAGTGTAGGTGCGGCAGGTGTATGGCAGTTTATGAGGTCTACAGGAAGACTGTTCATGACAATCAATTATGTTGTTGATGAAAGGAGAGACCCTATTCTTTCAACTGTTGCTGCTGCAAAGCTATTAAAGAGGAACTATGAAGAGCTTGGAAGCTGGCCCCTTGCTATAATTGCATATAATCATGGATTGAGCGGGATGAAAAGGGCAAAAGAGAGGATGGGAGAAGATGTAACAGATGTGATTAATGGTTACCGCAGCCGTATGTTTGGATTTGCATCAAAGAATTTCTTCTGTGAATTCCTTGCCGCATTGGATGTTTCAAAAAATTACAAAAAATATTTTGGCGATATAGAATTTGAAAAGCCTGTTGAATACGATGTGGTCAAGGTGGAAAGTTATTTGGATATTGCCGGCATAAGCAAACATATGGGATTGAGTAAAGACGAAATAAAATATCTTAACCCTGCCTTAAGGCCTCCTGTATTTGTCTCAAGACGGTTTATACCAAAGGGATTTGAATTGAAGATACCAAAGGGGAGGCAATTGGATATTAATAATATGTATGCATCCCTTCCTAAAAATATGATTAATCAAACTCAAAAACACTCTTCGTGGCATACGGTTGAAGATGGGGATACCCTAACTGCAATAGCCCAGAGGCATAATATTACAGTCTCAGCCATAATGGATATAAATGAGCTGGATAATATAAACCGCATTTACGCCGGGCAGACTTTAAAACTTCCTGAATTAACCTTTGAAAAAGTTGCAGTAAAAAACGAGGGGAATACCCAATATCAAAAGAAGAGTGGAAGAATTCTAACTAAGTCTGGCGCGGGAGAGATGAAACTTACATCAAAAGAAAGAAATCTGGTAAAATCTACCTTAGAGACAAATAAAGAAAATACACAGCTATTGGTAGAATCAAAGATGAAAAGTTCAACCCCTTCAACAGGATTTCAAAAGGCTTCATATGAGGTAGCTCTCCCCGAAGGATTTAATTCAAAAAAGATTAACTTCGGTTATGTAAACGTAGAGACCGACGAGACTATAGGGCATTATGCTGACTGGAGCGGTGTATCAGTACAAAGATTAAGGGATGTAAACGGTTTGAGGAGGGGGGTTAGTTTAAGAATAGGACAGAGGATAAAGGTACATTTTATATCTGCTACGAAAGATGGGTTTGAGGAAAAAAGGGCTGAATACCACATGGCAATTCAGGAGGACTTTTTCTCCAATTATAAAGTAGAAGGGACGACTTTATATGAGATAAGAAGTGGTGAAACCATATGGAAGCTGTGTGCTGAAAATGAAATTCCACTCTGGCTTTTAAAAAGATATAATCCTCAAAAAAACTTCCAAAGACTGGCAAGGGGGGAGCCCTTTGTACTGCCTGTAATATCAAAGATTAATTAAAGTTTTAGAATTTAACTCTTTAATATATACCCATCTTTATCTGTATTTATGAAGGTATTGATAGATAAGACAGTGCTGGAATTGGTTGAAGGGGATATTACAAAACAGGATACAGAGGCTATTGTCAATGCCGCAAATTCCAGGCTTGCCGGGGGGGGTGGTGTGGACGGTGCGATACACAAGGCTGGCGGACCCGTCATAATGGAAGAGTGCAGAAAGATAGACGGCTGTCCAACAGGCGAGGCAAGGATAACTACAGGCGGTAAATTGAAGGCAAAATATGTAATCCATGCTGTTGGACCTGTTTATAGTGATGGCAGGCATGGAGAACCTGAACTTTTATACGGTGCATATAAATACAGCCTTAGACTTGCATCGGAAAATAAAATAAAGAGTATTGGCTTTCCGTCTATAAGCACAGGTGCCTATGGCTACCCGATAAAAGATGCAGCAAAGATTGCATTGTCTGTAGTAATTGATTATATTAAATCCCATCCAGAAATTGAGCTTGTTCGTTTTGTTTTATTCAGTGGTGATGCTTACAGGACATATGGAGAAGTATTATCTTCACTAAAATAAGACATATTAATTACTGCTGATATTTCAAGTCAATAGCGATGTTTCTTTGTATTTAAAAAATCCTGCAAAAAATAGTTGACATAAAATAGATAAACCAATATAATAAAAATTTATTTTCATGCTGGCGTAGCTCAGTTGGTAGAGCAGCTGATTTGTAATCAGCAGGTCGGGGGTTCAAATCCCTTCGCCAGCTCCAAGGGGAGGTTCCCGAGTGGCCAAAGGGAACAGACTGTAAATCTGTCGGCGATGCCTTCGGAGGTTCGAATCCTCCCCTCCCCACCATAAACGGCTTAAACAGTTTAAACTGGTTAAACGGTTCAAGCGGTTTAAAGGTGGCGGGAATAGCTCAGTTGGTAGAGCATCAGCCTTCCAAGCTGAGGGTCGCGGGTTCGAATCCCGTTTCCCGCTCTATGCCCGCGTAGCTCAGTGGTGGAGCGCTTCCTTGGTAAGGAAGAGGTCACCGGTTCAATCCCGGTCGTGGGCTTGAGAATAATTAGAATTACGAATTAAAAACAATAAGGATTCGTAATTTATAATTCATAGTTCATAATTATTATAGGGAGGGCAATTATGGCAAAAGAGAAATTTGAAAGGACGAAGCCGCATATAAATGTGGGGACGATAGGGCATGTAGACCACGGCAAGACCACACTAACAGCATCAATAACGGAAGTATTATCAAA
>Ga0209212_1008228_pt1 | contig 11251 bp, 11 predicted proteins | sample RifGroC2_FD_183996 | JGI IMG/M metagenome (GOLD analysis project Ga0209212, IMG submission 183996) | Groundwater microbial communities from Rifle, Colorado, USA - Groundwater C2 (SPAdes) (version 2) | ecosystem: Environmental > Aquatic > Deep subsurface > Groundwater | place: Rifle, Colorado...
GCAGATCTTCGCCACTTCTTCCTTGTTCTCCGGTTTCTCGCAGAACTGCTGGGCTTCCATGATCGCCATGGTCAGCGCCTTGGCCGCGTTGGGGTTGGCGGCCACGTAGTCGCTGCGCAGGGCGAAGGCCTTCTCCGGGTGGTTGTGCCACAGCTCGCCGGTGGTGTTGGCGGTGTAGCCGATCTTCTGGTTGATCAGCTGGGCGTTCCACGGCTCGCATACGCAGAAGGTGTCCATGCTGCCGACCTTCATGTTGGCGACCATCTGCGCCGGCGGCACGACGATGGTGTTGATGTCGGCGTTCGGGTCGATGCCGCCGGCCGCCAGCCAGTAGCGCATCCACAGGTCATGGGTGCCGCCGGGGAAGGTCATCGCCGCGCTGACCTTCTTGCCGCTGGCCTTCTTCGCTTCCAGTGCGGCCTTGAACGGGGTGCTGTCGAGGCCGATCTTCAGGTCGCGATATTCCTCGCCGACCGAGATGCACTGGCCGGACAGGTTCAGCCGCGCGAGGATCGACATGGGTACCGGCTGGTTGTTCGGCGTGACGATGCCGGCGCTGATCAGGTAGGGCATCGGCGTGAGGATGTGCGCGCCATCGATGCCGTTCTTCGCCGAGCCGAGCACCAGGTTGTCGCGGGTGGTGCCCCAGGACGACTGCTTGAGTACCTCGACCTCGGTCATCCCGTATTTGGCGAAGAAGCCCTTCTCGGCGGCGACGAACAGCGGCGCGGCGTCGGTCAGGGCGATAAAGCCGAGCTTGGCCTTGCTGGTCTCCACATCACCACCTGCAGCCCAGGCGGCCGAACGCATGCCCAGGGACATGCCGCCGAACAGGGCGACGCCGCTGGCGGCAATGATCGAGTGCTTGAGAAAGCTGCGGCGCGAGGCCAGCGTTACGCTGCTGGGCTGGTCGTTGTTCGGCTTGTCGGTCATGGTCGGGTTTTCCTTTGGGCGAAAAAAAACGGCGCCACACCGCCCGGCTGGAGCCGGAGAGCGTGGACACCGTTGTCCTGATGAGGAGTTGTGAAAGCCGAAGGATCCGGCCTTGCCTGAGCTTTGCGAAAGCTGTGCCAGAACTGCTCAGGCGGCGCGGAACGGGTGCTGCCGCGGCATCGAATCGCCGGGAGGTTTCCATCGAATCAAGCACTTGCGGCGGGGCGCAAACAGAGCGCGACCAGTTCCGTGATTGGCTTGCTCGAGATGAATTGCGCTTGGCGTTCCTGCGGGACTGGCGGCGCATGCACATCCGCGGGGCAGGCATGCTGTGCTGATGGTGCGGCGTGCCTGTTTTCAGTGCCTGGAGCGCTGGCCCAGGGTGCGGGCCGGGGCGCGCTCGGCGGGCTGTGCCAGTGCCAGCAGGCGCTGGGCGACCTCCTCCAGGCGCAGGCCCTGATTCATTGCCGCCTGACGCAGCCAGCCGTAGGCCTCGCCTTCGGAGAAGCCCTGCTGGCGCATCAGCTGCTGCTTGGCCCGCTCCACCTGTTTGCGCTCGTCCAGCGCCTGACGCGCCTCGCGCAATTCTTCATTGAGACCCTGCAGGCGCACGCTCTGGGTTAGCAAGAGTTCCAGGGTCGAGTGCGCCACCATCGCGGTCATGCCGTCCGGCGGTGGCGCGTCGAGATCGCTGGCCTGCACACTGAACAGCTTGGCCTGCTCGGCGGCGGCGTGCATGTCGGCGATGCCGTCGAGCAGCTTGCGATGGCTCTGCAGATCCTTGCGGATGCGCTCGATGCTGTACCGGCACTGTTGCAACAGATCCTGCTCCAGGCGCGTTTCGACCTGCTTCATCGCGTCGATGCGGTGCGTGTGCAGCTCGAACCAGAGCTCGCACAGCTGCGGTTCGACCGCCGCGCCGGGGCTGGTACGGCGGGCGATGTCACGCAGGCGGCAGGCGTTGATGTTCGTCTCGCTGGCGCACAGCGCTTGCCATAGCGCCTGCGCTGCCGGGCTGGCGAAGCGGCTGAAGGTGGCGAAGCAGCGCTCCTGGCCTTCGAGCAGGTGCTCCAGGCGCTCCAGCATGTCCGCGCGGAAATAGCCGCTGGCGAAGCCGACCACCCCGAGCGCGCGCTCCTGCCCGGCCAGTTCCTTGCCCTGCATGAAATTGAATAGCGCCACCAGGCAGCGGGTGATGTCCGGGTCGGCGGCGGTGTCGGCCGCTTCGAACACCACTGCCAGCAGCCCGCCGATCAGCCGCACCAGTGTTGCCGTGGCGTCCTGCATGCTGATGGCGTGCTCGCGGATGCGCCGGCGTAGTGCGGGCAGCTCGTCGAGGCTGTGCAGGGCATAGGCGATGCGGGTGAACAGACGGGTCTTGTCCGCAGTGCTGACGGCATCCAGATCGATGCGATCCAGATCCAGGCGCACCTCGCGCTCCAGCGCCTCGGCTTCCAGGCTGAGTACGTCCAGCTGCTGACGCTGATGGGCGGCGTTGCCGCTGAGGTAGATGTTCGAGTAGCCGCGCTCTTTCTGCAGCGCGTGCACCAGCTGGCTGATACGGGTGACCAGTTCGCAGGTGCGCGCCAGGTCTTCCAGGCCGAGCAGTTCGCTGCGCCGGGACGCCAGCATGAAGCGCAGGGTCGCAGGCATTTTCCGTCCGTGCATGGGCGGCACCTCCGCGGGTTGACGCGCAGGTTCCTGCAAGATGCAGTCCAGCGTGCCCTGCGCGTATCCGTGCTGCGGCGTTTGCGCCTATAATGTGCCCCTTTTCGCCCACGATCAGCGGAGCTGTTGATGTCCGAACGTACGGCTTACGTAGAGCGCAACACCCTGGAAACCCAGGTCAAGGTCACCATCAATCTGGATGGCACCGGCAAGGCGCGCTTCGCCATCGGCGTGCCCTTCCTGGAGCACATGCTCGACCAGATCGCCCGTCACGGGCTGATCGACCTGGATATCGAGTGCAACGGCGACCTGCACATCGATGACCACCACACCGTGGAGGACGTCGGCATCACCCTCGGCCAGGCCTTCGCCAAGGCCATCGGCGACAAGAAGGGCATGAGCCGCTACGGTCATTCCTATGTGCCGCTGGACGAGGCGCTGTCGCGCGTGGTGATCGACTTCTCCGGGCGCCCGGGGCTGACCATGAACGTGCCCTACACCCGCGCGGTGGTCGGCAAGTTCGACGTCGACCTGTTCCAGGAATTCTTCCAGGGCTTCGTCAATCACGCCCTGGTGACCCTGCACATCGACAACCTGCGCGGCATCAATACCCACCACCAGATCGAGACCGTGTTCAAGGCCTTCGGCCGCGCGCTGCGCATGGCCGTCGAGCTCGATCCGCGCATGGCCGGGCAGATGCCGTCCACCAAAGGGTGCCTGTAATGCAGACCGTTGCCGTCATCGACTACGGCATGGGCAACCTGCACTCGGTGGCCAAGGCGCTGGAACACGTCGGCGCTGGCCGCGTGCTGATCACCAGCGATGCCCAGGTCATCCGTGAGGCCGACCGCGTGGTGTTTCCCGGCGTCGGCGCGATTCGCGACTGCATGGCGGAGATCCGCCGGCTGGGCTTCGACGAACTGGTTCGCGAAGTCAGCCAGGACCGCCCATTTCTCGGCATCTGCGTCGGCATGCAGGCGCTGATGGAGCGCAGCGAAGAAAACGACGGCGTCGATTGCATCGGCCTGTTCCCCGGTCAGGTGCGCTTTTTCGGCAAGGACCTGCACGAGGACGGCGAGCACCTGAAGGTGCCGCACATGGGCTGGAACGAGGTCAAGCAGGTGGTCGACCACCCGCTCTGGCACGCGATTCCGGACAATGGGCGCTTCTATTTCGTGCACAGCTATTACATCGAAGCCGGCAATCCGCGGCAGGTGGTCGGTCGCGGCCATTACGGCAACGACTTCGCCGCCGCACTGGCCGATGGCTCGCGCTTCGCGGTGCAGTTCCACCCGGAGAAGAGCCACACCCACGGCCTGCAGCTGCTGCAGAACTTCGCCGCCTGGGATGGTCGCTGGTAAATGAGCCGGGCCAAGCTCAAGCCGCCAGTCCTGACGCTGGATGCCGCTCAGGAGCAGGCAGCGCAACAGGTCATCAAGCGCTTTCTGCAAGAGCGTTTCGAACTCGATCTGGGCTCGTTCGAGGCGCAGGAAGTGCTCGATCTGTTCGCCCGGGAAATCGCGCCGCTGTATTACAACAAGGCGATCTTCGACGTGCAGAGCCACCTGAAGGAACGGTTCGAGAGCATCGAAAGCGACTTGTGGGCGCTCGAGAAGAGCTGACCCTTAACCGACACTTGATTTGAACAGGTTCAAGCCATGCTGATTATCCCCGCTATCGATCTGAAGGACGGCGCCTGCGTGCGTCTGCGCCAGGGCCTGATGGACGATGCCACGGTGTTTTCCGACGACCCGGTGGCCATGGCCGCCAAGTGGGTCGAGGCCGGCTGCCGTCGCCTGCACCTGGTCGACCTCAACGGCGCCTTCGAAGGCCAGCCGGTCAACGGCGAGGTGGTCACCGCCATCGCCAGGCGCTACCCGGACCTGCCGATCCAGATCGGTGGCGGCATCCGCACCCTGGAAACCATCGAGCACTACGTGCGCGCCGGCGTCAGCTACGTGATCATCGGTACCAAGGCGGTCAAAGAGCCGGAGTTCGTCACCGAGGCCTGCCGCGCCTTTCCGGGCAAGGTCATCGTTGGCCTCGATGCGAAGGACGGCTTCGTCGCCACCGATGGCTGGGCCGAAGTCTCCAGCGTGCAGGCAGTCGACCTGGCGCGCCGCTTCGAGGCCGATGGCGTCTCGGCGATCGTCTACACCGACATCGCCAAGGACGGCATGATGCAGGGCTGCAACGTCGAGGCGACCGTGGCGCTGGCCAACGCCAGCCGCATCCCGGTGATCGCCTCCGGCGGCATCCACAACATCGGCGACATCCAGAAGCTGCTCGATACCAACACACCGGGCATCGTCGGCGCCATCACCGGCCGGGCGATCTATGAAGGCACGCTCGACGTCGCCGAGGCGCAGGCGCTCTGCGACCTGAAGTACAAGGACGAGTGATTCGCTGAACTGCGGTGGATCGGTGAAGCGCGATCCACCCTACACGCTACCTGCAGCTTGAAGCCTGCGGCTTGAATAAGCCGCTTTCGGAGAAAGCCATGGCCCTGGCCAAACGCATCATTCCCTGCCTCGACGTGGACAACGGCCGCGTGGTCAAGGGCGTCCAGTTCGAGAACATCCGCGACGCCGGCGACCCGGTGGAAATCGCACGCCGCTACGACGAGCAGGGCGCCGACGAGATCACCTTCCTCGACATCACCGCCAGCGTCGACAACCGTGACACCACCCTGCACACCGTCGAGCGCATGGCCAGCCAGGTGTTCATCCCGCTGACCGTCGGCGGTGGCGTTCGCAGCGTGCAGGACATCCGCAACCTGCTCAACGCCGGCGCCGACAAGGTCTCGATCAACACCGCCGCGGTGTTCAACCCGGACTTCGTCGGCGAGGCCGCGGACCGCTTCGGCTCGCAATGCATCGTCGTCGCCATCGATGCGAAGAAGGTCTCCGCGCCGGGCGAGCCGGGTCGCTGGGAAATCTTCACCCATGGCGGGCGCAAGCCCACCGGCCTGGATGCGGTGGCCTGGGCGAAGAAGATGGAAGACCTCGGCGCTGGCGAAATCCTGCTGACCAGCATGGATCAGGACGGCGTGAAGAGCGGCTACGACCTGGGCGTCACCCGGGCCATCAGCGAAGCGCTGTGCATCCCGGTGATCGCCTCCGGTGGCGTCGGCAATCTGCAGCACCTGGCCGATGGCATCCTCGAAGGCAAGGCCGATGCGGTGCTGGCCGCCAGCATCTTCCATTTCGGCGAATACACCATTCCGGAAGCCAAGGCCTATCTGGCCGCCCGCGGCATCGTGATGCGCTGATCGCGTTGCCGGCAGAGCGAAAGGCTTCGCTCTCGAAACATGGACACGTCCGCGGCTGTTGCGGATAAGTACTCAGGGGGTACACACATGCGCAAGACAATCTCTACCATCGCCGCAGCTTTGCTGCTGGGCGCTACGCTGGCGCACGCTCAGGCGCCAGACAAGATCAATCTGCTGACCGAGAATTTCCCGCCCTACAACATGGCGGACGATGGCAAGAACTTCGCGCGTGACGAGCACATCACCGGGATCGCCGCGGACATCGTGCGCGAGATGTTCAAGCGTGCCGGCATCGACTACACCTTGACGCTGCGCTTCCCCTGGGAGCGTATCTACGGCATGGCGCTGGAGCAGCCGAACTACGGGGTTTTCGTCACGGCGCGCCTGCCCGAGCGCGAAGAGCTGTTCAAGTGGGTTGGTCCCATCGGCCCGGACGACTGGGTGTTGCTGGCTCGTGGCGACAGTCCGATCAACCTGACCAGCCTGGATCAGGCGCGCCAGTACAACATCGGCGCCTACAAGGGTGATGCCATTGCCGAGCACCTGGACGGTCAGGGGCTGCAGCCGCAGCTCGCCCTGCGCGATCAGGAGAACGTGAAGAAGCTGATCGACGGCAAGATCGACCTGTGGGCCACTGGTGATCCCGCTGGCCGCTACCTCGCCCGCCAGGACGGCGTGACCGGACTCAAGCGCGTGCTGCGTTTCGACAGTGCCGAGCTGTACCTGGCGCTGAACAAGCAGGTCGCCGATGAGACGGTGCAGAAGCTGCAGAAAGCGCTCGACCAGATGCGTAGCGAAGGTGTGATCGACGAGATCAACGCGCGCTACCTCTGAGCCTTCCCAGGTCGGCGCATCTTCTGCGCCGACTTTCTCGAGTGATGGCGGTGCGCCAGTAGCGTGCACCGATCCCCCTGCTCGCGCCGTCCTGGCGCATGCACGCTTCCCTGATTCAGCGGGCGCTCAGCCGCTGGCGCCGTGGCGCTTCGCTGGTTCGCATCTTGCTTTGGACAGCCCCCGGCTCTGGCTCGCGGAGGGGTGGGCCAGGGAATCGAGAAAAAGGGAGCGATCCATGTTCAAGCGAATCATTGCCGTCGTCTTGCTGCTGCTCTGCGCTCATGCGCACGCTGCGCTGCCTGACGACTACCGAGTCGTGCTGCTGACCGAGAATTTTCCACCATTCAACATGGCCGAGGACGGCAAGAACTACGCCGCCGACGCGCGCATCCACGGTATCAACGCCGACATCGTGCGCGAGATGTTCCGCCGCGCGAATATCCGCTACGAGCTGACCCTGCGCTTCCCCTGGGATCGCATCTACAAGCAGGTGCTCGAACAGCCGGATCAGGGGCTGTTCTCCACCACCTTTACTGCCGAGCGCGAGCAGCAGTTCAAATGGGTCGGCCCGTTGGCGAGCATCAGCTGGGTGCTGCTGGCGCCCGCCGACAGTCCTCTGCGCCTGACCGGACTGGAGCAGGCACGCGACCTGCGCATCGGTGCCTACAAGAACGATGCGGTCAGCCAGCATCTGGAGGGCAAGGGCCTGGCGCCGATCAACTCGCTGCGTGATCAGGAGAACATCGGCAAGCTGCTCAAGGGTCAGATCGACGTCTGGGCCACCGCCGATCCGGTCGGACCCTACCTGGCCAAGCAGGAAGGTGTGACCGGCCTGAAACCGGTGCTGCGTTTCAATGAAGCGCGGCTGTTCCTCGCGCTCAACCGGGCGACACCGGACGAGGTGGTTGAGCGTCTGCAGCGGGCGCTGGATGCGATGCGTGCCGACGGCACGGTGGATGCGATGCTGCGCCGCTATCTCTGAAGCTCAGCGGTAGACGCCGCCACGACCATGGGCGGCCATCGCGCGGTTGCTGCGGGTGGCGATCATCTGCCCGACATCGACCCATTCGATGCCCTGCGCCGAGAGTCGCGGCAGTTCGCGTTCGAGCACGGCCAGCGTGCTCTCGTGGGGATGACCGATGATGACGACCGAGCCTTGCTTGCGCGCCAGCGCGACTGCCGCGTGAAAGCGTTCGGCTACCGCGGACGGCGCGGGATCGTCATCGAGAAAGATGTCCCGCGACAGGCTGGCCAGTGCCGTGCGTTGGGCGCTGGCGGCGGCCACGGTGCGCGGGCTGGTGCGGCTGTCGAGAAAGAACAGGTGGCGGCGCTGCAGTTCCCCCATCAGCCAGGTCATGGCCTGTGTCTGATCGGTCATGGCGCTGCCCATGTGGTTGTTCAGCCCGCTGGCATGCGGTACCGCCGCAAGCGCTGCGTCGAGACGGCGCGCCAGCTCGTCATGAGGTAGTTGGGGACGCCAGGCGAAACGGCCTTGGGCAGGCGCCATCGGCATGTGCAGCATGACCGTTTTGCCGGCGCGATGGGCCTGCTCGGCCAGGTCGGCTGCATGGCGGGTGTCGGGAAGGATCGCCAGCGCGACCGGCCCCGGCAGTTGCAGCACGCGGCGGTCGCGTGCCGGGTTCTGCCCGAGGTCGTCAATTATCAGGGTCAACCGCGGACGCGGGACATGGTCCGGCGTGGCTGCGGGATCGCTGGCATACAGCGCCGGGCTGGCGAGCAACACCAGCAGCGCTAGCCCTGCTATCCAGCCTGACATCTTCACTGGCCGCGGGTGAGGTTCAATCCCTTGAGCAGATTCAGGGCCTGACCGAGCTGGTAGTCATCGTCCTGCGGGCGCGGCGAGTCGCTGGCGATCTGGGTGGCGGTGGGACGGTCCGGACCGCCGTTGCCGTTGCCCAAGTGGCCAGCAAGATCGGCCTCGCGGAAGCCATCGGCGGCCTGCTCGCGGGTCAGCTTGGCACGCTCGACCTTGATGTCCGGCTCAATGCCCTGGGCCTGGATCGAGCGGCCGTTGGGGGTGTAGTACAGCGCGGTAGTCAGCTTCAGTGCACGATCGTTGTTCAGCGGCAGCACGGTCTGTACCGAGCCCTTGCCGAAGCTGTCGGTGCCCATCACCACACCGCGCTTGTGATCCTGCAGCGCGCCAGCGACGATCTCCGAGGCCGAGGCGCTGCCGCCGTTGATCAGCACCACCAGCGGTACGCCTTCGCTGGCATCGGCCGGGTCGGCGTTGAAGCGCAGCTCGGAATTGGCGATGCGACCCTCGGTGTAGACGATCAGGCCCTTGGTCAGGAAGTGGTCGGAAATCTCGACAGCCGCCTGCAGCACGCCACCGGGGTTGTTGCGCAGGTCGAGGACCAGGCCGTTGAGCTTCTTGCCGTCGTTGTCCTTCTTCAGCTTCGCCAGCGCCTTGCCCACTTCCTCGCCGGAGTTGACCTGGAACTGAGTGACGCGCAGGTAGCCGTAGCCCGGCTCCAGGATCTGACTGCGGACGCTGCGCACCTTGATGACCGCGCGGGTCAGCTTCACGTCGAACGGCTGGCCGCCTTCGCGCACCAGCGTCAGGCTGATGCTGCTGCCCGGCTTGCCGCGCATCTTGCCGATGGCGTCCATCATCGACAGCCCCTTGGTCGGCTGGCCGTCGATCTTGACGATCAGGTCGCCGGCTTCGATGCCGGCCTTCGATGCCGGGGTATCGTCGATCGGCGAAACGACCTTGATGAAGCCGTCTTCCATGCCGACTTCGATGCCGAGACCACCGAATTCGCCGCTGGTGCTTTCCTGCAGCTCGGCGAACGCTTCGGGCTCGAGATAGGCGGAATGAGGATCGAGATTGCTGAGCATGCCTTTGATGGCATTTTCCAGCAGGGTTTTGTCATCGACTGGTTCGACATAGGCAGCCTTGATACGGTCCAGTACCTCGGCAAAGGTGCGCAGTTCCTCCAGCGGCAGCGGGGCTTTGGCACTGGCACTTGGCGCCGCGGCCTCCTCCATGGGCTGCTGGGCCCATGCGCCGCCCTGCATCCCCAGCAATACGGCCAGGGCGAGCGTGGATGGGCGGGCGAAACGGCGCAGGTGCAACATGTCGAACTCCAATTATGAGAGGGCGCGCTTGGTGGTGCGGGCGGCTCGGCAGGACCGAACGCCGCTGATCGCTAACCTTGCGCGCGGCACCATTGGGCAGGATCGCTGGGGCGCCCCTGCTGGCGAATGGCGAAATACAGTGCGGCAGTTTCCTGGCCGCCGCTGGTGCCTACCGTGGCAATTGCGTCGCCGGCCTTGACGATATCGCCGGCGTCGCGCAGCAGGCTCTGGTTGTGGCCATACAGGCTCAGATAACCATTACCATGGTCGAGGATTACCAGCAGTCCAGCGCCGCGCAGCCAGTCGGCGAACACTACGCGTCCGCCATGGACGGCGCGGACCTGAGTACCGACGCTGGCGCCGATCAGTACGCCGTCCCACTTGGTTCGAGCGTCGCCGCCGCGCGGAGTGCCATAGCGGGCGACGAGACGTCCATCCACCGGCCATGGCAGCTTGCCCTTGGCCTTGGCGAACGGGCCGCCGAAGTTGCCGCCGGCACTGGAAACCAATGGGCCGTTCGGCGCAGTGCTGGCGCCGGGCCGGGATTGTTGTTGCTCCTGACGCTGGCGCTCGGCAAGCAGTTCGCGTTGCCGGGCTTCCTCGGCTTCGCGAGCCTGGCGCGCCAGAGTTTCCTCGATGGTCTTGAGTACCCGTTCGAACTGGGCCTGCTCCTGGCGGCGGGCCTGCAGCTTCTGTTCGCGGCTGGACAGGTCGCTGTTGAGCTTGGCCAGCGTTTGCTGGCGCTCCTTGCGCACCTCGGCGAGTTGCTCGCGCCGCTCCAGCAGGCCGTCCTTCTTTTCCGCCAGAAGGTTCTGCTGCGCTTCGATGTCAGTCTCGACTCCGGCCAGTTGGCGCAGGGTCTCGTTGAAGCTGTCGAGCTGTTCGAGGCGCGCCTTGTTCAGGTAGTCGTAATAGGTGATGGTGCGGCTGAATTTTTCCGGGTTTTGCTGGTTGAGCAGCAGCTTGAGGTATTCCTGCCTCCCATTCTGATAGGCGGCGCGGGCCTGCAGCCCGATCAGGCGCTGCTGCTCCAGACGTGCGCCTTCGAGGGTGGTTTTCTCCTCGTTCAGGCGTTCCAGCTCCGCCTCGCTGCGGTCGATCTCCTGCTGCAGGGTGTCGACCTGCTTTTCCAGCTGACCCATCTCGCTTTCGGTGGTCTTCAGCTGCTTCTGAACGCCGGATTTCTCCTGCTCGATCTGCTTGAGCAGTTTCTGCAGTTCGGCAATGTCCTGGCGAGCGGCTTCGATCTGCTGCCGCGCTGCGGCACGTTCGTCCGCCACGGCGGGGCCGAGCAGGCAGAGGAAGGCGAGGGCGAGAAAGGTACGAGGCATTGGAGGGCGTCAACCGAGCGTTATGACCGACGTAGTATGCCTAAAAAGCAAGCTGGAAGCTTGAAGCCTGTAGCGGGAAACGGCGGCTAGCGCCAGCCGCTTCCCGCCC
>Ga0209212_1008229_pt1 | contig 11251 bp, 8 predicted proteins | sample RifGroC2_FD_183996 | JGI IMG/M metagenome (GOLD analysis project Ga0209212, IMG submission 183996) | Groundwater microbial communities from Rifle, Colorado, USA - Groundwater C2 (SPAdes) (version 2) | ecosystem: Environmental > Aquatic > Deep subsurface > Groundwater | place: Rifle, Colorado...
CGCAGGCCAGGAACTCGCGCAGGATCAGGTCGGCGTTGTTGTCCGGTATCAGCCGCCCCACCACCAGATAGTAGCCCTGCGGTTCCAGTTGCCAGCGCGCGATCAGTTCCGGGCGCCGGGAGCAGCGCAGGTTGGCTCCGTAGGCGATCACCGTCGACTCGGCCTGAAACTCCCGCTGATAGACCTTCTGCATCTCGTCCGAGTCGGTGATGGTCACGTCATAAAGCCGGGTGGCCATGCGGGAGGCCCAGTAGAAGTACTTCCCCCCCAGCCCCTTCCATTTGGGTCTCAGCCATTCCAGTCCGTCCACGTTGATGGCGCTCTTCTTGCGGAACAGCCTGGCCAGCACCCCGAAGGGGCCGTTGGCCGAATTCACCGCCAGGATCACCTGGGCGTCGCTTCGGCAGGCGTGCAGCATGGCCTGGAAGGAGTGCACCAGCTGGCTTAGGGATTTCCTCTCTATGGTGGGGAGGTAGACCAGATCCACCCCGTTCACCTGGGCGGGAAACTCCCGGAACAGGTTCTTGTGGCAGTAGACCGTGACCTGGTACCCCCTGGGCACCAAGCGCTCCACCAGTTCCTTGATGAAGGTCTCGTAGCCGCTGTAAACGTAGGGGTAGCCGCGCGACCCTATGATTGCGATCTTCATGTTACCTCGGGACTTCAGCTGGATACCCGGTACAGGGAGATGGAGCCCGCCGGGATCACGACACTGCGCAGGTCGCCAGGCTTGAGGTCGCTTCTTTCCAGGAGGAAACGGTCCGTCACGCCGCCGGGCGGGGTCTTGAGCAGGAGCAGCTCGACCCTGGCCGCGCCGGGGAAATTCCGGATATCCAGGTTGACGGTGTACGAATTGTTCAGGTCGCGGTTGATCACGATGAGCGACAGCGCCCGGCCGCTGGCGTCCCGGCCGGCCAGGGAGGTCAGCACCGGGACGTTGTTTTCGTTCCTGATTTCACCGAAGCGGGACACGCTCACCGTGGGAGAGCTGACCGTCGTGTTCACGATGGTCGAGATGCCTGCGTCGGCGAAGAGCTTCTGGGCAAAGTACGAGGGGGCCAGGGTGGGCTCTTTGTTGCGGTTGAAATGGAGGTCCGACATGTAATGCCTGCTGAAATGTGCCAGGTCCCACTTGGTGGCGAAGCTCACCTGGTTCAGCTGGAAAAGCCTCATGCACTCCGCGACGAAGAGCGCCTGCTGGATGTCGGACGGCTTGTTGATGTTGTTGCCGGCCGAGTCGCGGAAATCGAGGTTGTACTCGGTCACCGCGACCGAGAGCGCCGGGTTGAACCGGGCCGCAGTCTCCCTGAGCCGCCTGACCTCGCGGGCTATCTTTTCGGCGGCCACGATCACCGCGTTGTTCACTTCGCTGGGGTCGGAGGAGTTGGTGTTGGGGAGGTAGCGGTGGTAGATCAGGAAATCGACCTGGCCGGCGCACTCCTTAAGCATCGACTCGTCCCACTCCAGGCTCACCCCCAGCCCGATGGCGCCGATTTTTATGGCCGGGTCCACCCGCTTCATGGCGAGCGCCATCTCGCTGGCCTTCCGGCCGTAGGCTGCCGCCTTGTCCCGCGTGATCCCCTTGTGGTAGACCTCGTTGCCGATCTCCCAGTACCCGACCCGGTACGGCTCGGGGTGGCCGTTGCGGGCCCTGAGTGCGCCCATCGGGGTGGAGGGCGCCCCGTTGCAGTACTGCACCAGTTCAGCTGCGCTGGACGGTGTGTTGTTGGCATAACCAACGGTAACAACGGGGATTATATCCAAAGACTCACATAACTTCAAGAACTCATCGATCCCGAACTCCATTTTCTGGGGCTTTCTCTCATAGTCCAGGCCACTCTGACGTTGCGCGCTAGAACCGATGCCTCCCTTCCAGTCATAGTACTCTGCCAGGTTGCCCCCGGGGAAGCGGAGCACCTTTACCCCCATTTCCCTGATCCGATGCTTTGCCTGCGCTTTGACAGTGCCGGCTGCCGGATCATACAGTCCGTCACCCTGGTTCACCCAGTTGATGTTGTTTCCCTGGATCAGCGGGTTGTACCGGGCCACGGTCCGGGCCGCGTCCACGCTGATGCGCCAGTCGTTGCCGTTACCCGTCCCGGTCCCGGAAACCAGCAGAAACACCAGAACTGCCGCCAGCAGCCTTGAGCCTGTCATGGTTGCCTCCTGTCGCCTATCACCTTGGCCGGGACCCCGGCCGCAATGGAGAAGGGGGGGACGTCCTTGGTGACCACGCTGCCGGCGGCGATCAGGGAACCGGTCCCCACGGTGACCCCGTCCAGGATGGTGACCCCGGAACCGACCCAGCAGTCGTCCTCGACCAGCACCCCCTTGCGGTTCTCCCCCTGCAGGCGGATCGGGATGCCAAGGTCGCCGTAGTTGTGGTTCTCGGAGAAGATGCGCACCCCGGGGCCCATGATCACGTTCTGTCCCAGCCTGACCCCCCCCTGTCCCCCGAGGAAGGAGTGGGCCCCCACCGCCGAGTAGTCGCCGATCTCGATCCCCACCCCGCGGTTGGCGATCACGCCGGTGCAGACCAGGATGGCGCTCTTGCCTATGGTGACGTTGCGCCCCAGGGAGATACCCTTTTCCGAGAGGGCGCTGATCTGCACCAGGTCCTCCAGGATCAGGTTGGGGCCGGCGCTTAGCTGGTAACCGTACTCAATCACCACCTTTCTGCCGCAGAAGAACAGTCCGGCGCAGCGCCCCAGCATGACCCTCTTGCACAGGCCGCGCAGGATTTGGAGGCCGCGGTATCTGACGATACTCAGAAGCTGGCGGTCGCTGTAGGGGGACTCGAAGCGGTACTGCGGGTTTTTCTTGAGCCTGGCGATGACCCCCTGCAACGTACTGGCGACGATCCTCATTTTTTACCTTTCCCGCACACCTTCAGGGCGTGCTCCAATAGTTGCCGGGCCGAGAATTCCCACTTGAACTGCCGGGCCCGAGCAATACCGCACAGTTTTTTGCGCTCCCGCAGGGCGTCGTCATCCAGCAGCCCATCGATTACCTGTGCGATGTTTTCCGGGGCGTCGGGGTTCACGTAGCTTCCGGCCTCGCCGCAGATCTCGGGCAGGGAGGAGCGGTCCGAGACCACCACGGCAACCCCGGAGGCCATTCCTTCCAGTGCGGGAAGGCCGAAGCTCTCCTCGTAGGAGGGGAAACAGAACAGGTGGGCCATGCCGTAAATGGCGGCCAGGTCCGGGCCGAATACCGGACCGGTGAATACCAGCCGGTCCCTGATGCCCAGTTCGCCGATCAGCTCGTCGACGCTGGTCATCTTCCAGTCGTACCCCCCCACGATGACGAGCGGTATGTCGTGGCGCAAAAGCGACACCGCCCTGAGCAGGTTGAAGATGTTTTTGCGGACGTTGAGGCGCCCGACGTAAAGAAGGTAGCGGTCAGGCAGCGCGTACTTGGTGCGGATCTGGTCCAGGAAGGCCGGCTCCTGTTGGCTGGCGGGGACAAAGCTGTCATCCACTCCGTGATAGACCACATCGATACCACCGGCAGCGCTGTAGCCGTAGCGGATCATCCTCTTTTTCTCGGCCTCGGAGACGGTGCAGGCGCCGTGGGAGAGCCTGGTCAGAAAGCGCAAGGGCAGAAAATAGAGGCGCTCCAGCGTCGTGTAGTATTCGGGGTGGGACTTGAAGATCACGTCGTGAACGAAGGAATAGCGCTTGAAGTTGGAGCAGGGGGGCGAAAAATTCTGGAATATGAAGATGTCAAGGTGCAGCGGGTATGCGACTACAGGTATCAACAGCACGTTGGACAAAAGGTTGTTCCCGGCCCAGACGTAACGGAGATGCACCCTGGGCCCGGTGTGCGGGAAAGCCCGGCCCTGATGTCTTCTGTCCAGAAAGATGTACAGGTCATGGTCGCTTTGGGCCTCGACCATCTGCCGCACCAGGTTCTGCACCACGACCCTGCCGCTGGGGGGGCCCTCGAAAAACCATTTTGCATCAATCCCAATTCTCATTATCTTCCTCTGGCTGCAAGGTGCAGCGCCCTTTTTTTAGAAGCTAAGCAGCCGCCACGGGAGGATCCGGCGCGGCTCACGGTTGGAAACGGGCGCCGCGCCAAAGCCTGAGCCTAGGCCGGTCGCGCAGTTTCAGATAGAGGAAAAGGCCGGCGAGGTTCCCCACCAGATGGGCGAGGTCGGCGACCAGGGTAACCAGGGCAAGCCAGCAAAGCCCGGACGGGGTGGCGACCAGCGAGCGGTACAGTTCCGGGTCCATGCGCCGGGAACCGGTGACCCGGGCGGCGAACAGTACCGGGAGCGCGAGGGCAAGAAGCGGCGCCAGCCAGAGGGCCAGGAGAGCGAGCACCGACAGGCAGGGGTACACCCCCCAGAGGATCAGGGAGCGCTTGCGCAGGTACCCTCCCAAGATCTCGTACTTGGCGGCGTGAAAGCACTTGCGCACCAGGTAGCGCCAGCTTCCCTCCATCTCCCACTCCACCACCGCCTGCTTGGCCACGGCGAACCTGGCGCCGTACTCGAAGAGGCGCCGGAAGAAGACCGAGTCCTCCGCGGCCCTGAGTTGCTCCGGACATCCTCCCAGTTTCAGGTAGAGCTCCTTTTTGATCGCCATGGAAGGCATCACCGGGAAGCGGAAACCGTACTCCGGGCTCTTGTCGCAGGCGACGAAGAGCGCGGTGGCCCTGAGAAAGGCGCTGCCGCAGACCGGGCGGTAACCTCCGAACACCACCTCGAGGCCGGGGTCGCGCGCGAAGGGGGCGGTGACGGCCGCCAGCCAGTCCGGCGCCAGCCGGATGCCGGCATCGGTCAGGGCCACGATCTCGTGTGCCGCCTCGGCTATGGCGCGGTTTCTCCCCTTGCCGGGGAAGGCCGGCCCGATCTCAAGCACCCGCAGCGGCAGCCGCTCCCGGTAGCTCTCTATGATGGCCACGGTGCGGTCCGTGGAGCCGCCGTCGGCGATGATGATTTCGTCGGGGAGCCGGGACTGCCCCGCGATGCACTCCAGCACCCGGGCGATGGAGGACTCCTCGTTTCTGACCGGAAGTATCAGAGTGACCTTCATGCTAGCGCGACGCCTCCAGGTACTTGCGGTTCAGTATCCCTGCGGCCACCCAGTAGGTTACGGCGAAGTACTGCGCCTGCCAGAGCCCGTTTACGAAGGCTCCCAGGTAGAATACGATGGTGAAGAGCTTGAACCAGTCGGCGTAGCCGGACCAGTAGGGCGACCGGGAGAGCCTGGCCTGGTAATTGCGCAGGAATAAAATGGCCAGGGCTGCGCTGAAGAACAGCAAACCGAGGTAGCCGTACTCGCCCAGCACGCCGATCAGGTCCGGGTCCAGCCTGGTGCCGCGGCGCTCCAGGTCTACCCCCAGGATGTCCACCAGGTAGCGCGACTTGAGCGAGATACCGGCGTAGCTGGAGTACATCCCCGGCCCCAGACCCAGCAGGGGGGAAAAGGCGTATTTGACCAGGACGGTGAAGGTGAGCAGCAGGTACATGATCCTCCCCCCCCCTTCCTTGTCCTCGATCTGGTTGGCGATCAGCACCATGAAGCTGTCCCGGGACAAAAGGTTCGAGATGTCGCTGGAGACCAGAAGGGCGATCTTCACCAAGAGTGCCAGCCCCAGCATGATCCCCATGATCTCGGTGAGCGAGACCCTGGTCCTGATCAGGCTCAGGTTGTTGTACAGCAAAAGGAGCAGCAGGAACAGAAACGAGACCTTGGAGTGCGAGATCACCAGGGCAAAGGCGCAGGCAACCAGGGCCGGCCCGGTGAAAAGCGCAGGCAGATGCTGCCTCATCTTGATCAGGTAGAAGATGAAGACCAGCATCAGCATGCCGAGCATGTTGGCCGAGCCAAAGGACAGGGTGCCGTAGGCGGAGTCGGCATGGTCGTTGACCAGCGAGGACGGGGTCCAGGTGAAGTACTGCAGCACCATCAAGGGGACCTGCACCAGGACCAGCCCCAGCATGGTGTGCAAAAGCAGACGGCAGAACCGGTCGCTCAGCTTAAGGTAGCTCAGGGCGTAGAACAGCACCAGGTACTGCAGATAGCAGCGCAGCCCCAGTACGGTGTTGACAGTCGGGTTCCGGTTCAGGGCGGCCGAGAGCAGCCCTACGCCAAGGAAGGCTAGCAGGGCGCCGTCAAACCGGGTGAAGCGCGGGCGTATCCTCCCCATGCAGAGCTGCCAGGCCAGGTAGAGCACGATGGCGAACAGGCAGCACTCGTCGATAAGCGTGAAGAACTCCGGCAACAGCTTCAGGTCGCGGGTTAAAAGGTACTGGCAGAAGGGCCAGACCAAAGCGCAGAACAGCGCGATCTCGACCTGGATGAAGGTAACCATGGTCAGAAAGGTCAGGGCCAGCAGGCCCACCCCGAAGACCGCCTGCTTGTAGAAGAAGGCGAGTCCCGCTGCCAAGAGCAGGGAGAGCGCGAAGCATATCAGGTCGCCCTTTCGGGGCCGCCCCGGCATGTTCAACAGCAGCGGTTCCATAATCAGGGCGCCTCGGCAGCGGGAGGGAGCAAGCGGTCCAGGGAGCTGAAAAGCCGCGCCGTTTCCCGCTTTAATGCGGCGCACTCCTCGATGACCGTTTCTTGGCGGCGCTGATAATCCTGCACCAGCAGCTTAAAGCTCTGCTCCAACCGCTCGGCGCTCAACTCCTCAAGCGGGATCATCAGATCCTCCTGCCCGAGCAGCGCTACCGTGTTGCTGACCTTGGTGTGATAGCTGATGGGCACGAAGGGGATCCCCAGGGCGGCCGACAGGATGATGGCGTGCAGCCTCATCGCCAGCACCAGGTCAAAGCCGGCAAAGGCCGCCAGGAAGGCGTCGTGCTTGAGTGAGGAGTCCAGCACGGCCACCGAGCCGGTGAGTCCCGCGCGCGCCAGGATCTCCCTGATGAACAGGTCGTCGGTTCCCTTTTCCATCGGGATGAAGGTCACCTGGTGCCCCTGGGCCAGCAGCGTCTTGGTGAAGCTGGTCACGGTCTGCTCGATCCTTTGGTCAGCCCCGGTGGCGAACTGCAGCTGCCGGTCATAGGCCAGGATGGAGATGCCGACGCGCAGCCCGGCCTTAGGCTCTGCGCCCCTGGGAGCGGGGAGCACGCCGGTAGCCAGGGAGAATACCGGATCGGCGCAGACCACGATCTCCTGGTTCACCCCGATTCGCGCCAGCACCTCCCTGCTACCCTGGTCGCGCACCGTGATGCAGTGCACCAGCCTGGTCACCAGGGCGATGAAGCGCTTGCTGCGGGCCAGCTCTATGTTGCCAAAGCCCAGCGCGAAGTAGGCCACCTTCTTGCCCAAAATCCCGGCGATCAGGACGCGCATGCCGTAATAGAGCACCACTCTGAAGTGTTTGCCGTAGTCCTGGTACAGCCCTCCCCCCCCCAGGATGAACAGGTCCGCCTTGGAGACCTCGCGCAGGAAGCTCCCCAGACCCTTGCGCAGAGAGGGGTGCGCTTTGATCGCCGACACCCCGTAGTCCGCCGCGGTCGCGGCAGGGTCCTGCGATGTCACCACCACCTCGGCCTGTCTTGTCTTCAGATAGTCGGTGAGCACCTTGAGAATCAGCTCGTCGCCCCTGTTGTGGGCGCCGTAGTAACCACAGACCAGAACCTTCGTCATCTACATCCTCATGTCAAATTTCATGGCAGGCCCCGAAACTCTCACGATCACGGTGTCTGGTAGTCAGCGCCGACAGGGGGGTCGTGCGCCGCACGCATTCTGGGCACCAGCCTGCTCAGCACCATGGCCCCCAACACTCGGAACAGCCAGGCCAGAGACGCCCCCAGGGCGGCGCCCGCCAGCCCCAGAGCCGAGATCAGGTAGATGTTGGTCAGGTAGTTAAGCAGCAGCGCCACCAGGTTCAGGTAGAGAAAGCGCTTCATCACCACTTCCGTGCTGACGGCGGCGATCAGGGACGAGGGGACGGTATAAACCAGCTTCAGTATCCCGGCCAGGCAGAAGATCGGGATCAGCATGGCTCCCGCGTCGTACTCCCCCTTGTAGAGCACCTCGACCGCACTGTTCCCCACTAAAAGGTAGAGCGCGGTGCTGAAAAGGGCGAAGCCCAGTGCGGCGGCGAACACCTTTCTCAGCTGGCGCCCCGGCATCTTCCCGATCCTGGGGACCAGGACGTGGTTCAGCGCCATGCTGCCGAAATCGTACAGCTTCATGATGGAGAGGATTACCGTGTAGACCGCAAGCGATTCCAGGCTGATCAACCCCGCCACCAGCATGATGTCGGCCTGGTTGAAGAGCACGAAGGTGATGGCGATGCCAAAGAGCAGGTACCCCTGCCTCTTGGCCTCGCGCGGCAGTTCCTTGGCACCTGAAGGGAGCAGGGACAGGGTCAGGCGGACCGAGGCCAGCGAGAACAAAAGCGAGACCGCGGTATAGAGCAGCAGTATCGTTTTGAGCGACAGCGCCGCGACGAAAAACAGGATGAAGAGCAGCCCGAGGAACAGCACCGGCAGCAGCTGGCCCAGCACCAGCGAAAGGTAATAGCGCTGCTGCGCCCGGAAAATCGAGGCGCAGTACTCCTGGACCATGATGCAGGCGGTCAGGATGAAGCAGGCAAGCGCGGTGACAGCGTCGAAGCGGTAGATGGCGCCAGCCACCAGGCTGCCGGCCAGGGCAAGCAGCAAGCCTGCCCCAAAGACCCTGGCGAGAAAACCTTTCCAAGCGTACTCCCCCAGGGGATGGGAGCTGAAGAAGCGCACCAACCCCAGGTGCTGCCCCATCAGGCCAAAGGCCGAGAGCAGGAAGGAAAGGGATATCACCAGGTTGAACAGGCCGACGTCCGCCTTAGGAAGATGCCGGGCCATGGTCAGGGTGATGCAGAACCGGGCGCAGGCCACAGCCAGCATGATGATGAAAGAGATGGAGACGGCTTTCTTCATGCCAGCCTAGCTGTCGCTGCTGCCGCGAGCCGTCAGGATGCGCCAGCGGACCAGCTTCTCTTCCGGTACCGTCTTGAGAAACTCCTGGAACACGAGGTGGATGACGGCAAAGAGAAAGCTGGCCAGGGTGGCCATGAGGATCACGATCCCCCTCTTGGGCTTGATCTTCTTGTCCGGAACGGTCGCATGCTGCACGATCTGCATGCCGGGGAGGTCCTGCCCCTCGGTGAACCTGGCCATCTCGTACTGTTTGGATAGCAGCTCGACGATGGTCTCCTGCACCTTGAACTCACGCATCAGGCGCACGTATTCCTGTCCCAGTTCCGGGACCGCACCGACCGAGGGGATCGAGCTGCCGGTTGTCTTCCCCTCCTCACGCTCGATCTGCCCCTGAATGCTCGCGATGCTGGCCTTGATATCCCTGACATCCTGGGTGCTGTCTGTGAAGCGGCTGCGCATTGCGGCCAGTTGGGCCTGCTGCACGGCGAGCTGCGCCTTGAGCTGGGCCACCCCGATGATCGCCGCCTTGGCCTGCTCCGGCACGTCCAGCGCCTTATTCCGGGACTGGAAGTTCTTCATCGCCTCCTCGGCCCGGGCCAGGTCCCCCTTGGCCTGGGCCAGGCGCTCTTCCAGATAACCCCGGCTCTGGCCAGCCCCCTTGACACTCAGCCTGACCGTAAGCTTTCCCAGTTCCTCCACGAAGGCGTTGGCCAGCTGCGCCGCGCGCTTGGGGTCCCGGTCTTCCACGGTGATGGAGATGATGCCGTCCTTCTTCCCGGCCGCGATCTCGGTTCTTTCCGCCAGGGCGCGATAGGTGTCCAGCCGGTAGCTCTGGTCGTAGACCTCCATCAGCTTGAAACGGTCGATAACGGCGTCCTTGACCGCCTGGGTGTTGAGCAAGCCGACATAGAGGTCCGAGCTGTTCCCCTTGCCCAGCAGGTCGCCGGCCAGGCTCGCCATCCCCCCGGTCATCGCGCTCATCATCCCGATCATGCCGCTGTCCTGCTGGGGCGGGAGGATCATGGCGGTGCTGCTGTATACCTTCGGCAGCGAAAAGGCGACCGCCGTCGAGATGGCAAATGCGGCGACGGTGACGCTGAGCACCAGGCGCCAGCGCCTGAGCACGGCCTCCAGGTAGGCCATCGGGGTGGCCGCCTCAGGGCCGGCGCAACTGGCTGAATGCTGTTCTTCCTGCATGCAAGTACTCCGGTTATTGCTTTCTAGGTTCTGCTCTTGCCTGGTCACAGACCGGCCGCTACCACCACGCCGGCAGCTATGGCCGCCTGGCCGATGATGAAGGCGATGTCTTTCAGGTCGCGCATCCAGGCCACCTTCTCGATCACCTGCGGCACTATCACGGTGTCACCCGGATCCAGGACGGTGCGCTCGAAACGGTCGAAGAACAGGAAGCTCTTCTTGGCCTGGCGGCTCTCCACGGTGCCGTCGGCGCGGATGATGTACATCTCGTCCTCCTCTCCGCTTGCGGTCGCCCCGCCGGCCTTGTTCAGGTAAAATCTGAGGTCGTTGCCCGGTATGTGCACCACGGTGCTCGGGTTGTAGACCTCGCCAAAGACCTGGATCGAGTTGGTGGACTGGGGAATCTCCAGCAGGTCCCCCCCCTGGAGCTCCAGGTCGTAGTGGGAGGAGGCCAGCCGGTCCAGGGTCTCCAGGTGCAGCGACAGGCGTCCCTCGGCCTTCGAGGTCTTGAGCTTCTCCAGGCTGGCCCGCATCCCCTCGATGGTGGTCTTGGTCGCCTCCAGTTCCTCCTTCGAGGCGGCCACCGAGGCCAGTTCCTGCTGCTTGCGCGCCAGGTCCTGCTCGACACGCGCCAGCATCTCGCCCATGCGTTTTTGCTGCAACTCGGCCACGCTCCTGCGGGTGAACTTGGCCCCCTTCAGGTAGGCCTTGTCGGTGAAGCCGCCGGCGCGGCGCAGCACCGAGCTTAGCTTCTCGGCCTTGAAGATGGGATAGGTGCCGGGGAACTGCACCTCGCCCTTCAGGGTGACGTAGCGCTCGGTCTCCTCCATCCATTCCGGGAGTCTGCGCACCAGCACCTCATCCTTGCTGTGCAGCGGGATGTTGGCCCCGGCCACCCCCTTCAGGGCGTCCGCCAGCGAAACGGTGATGGGGTGCGAGGTCACGCTGCTCCCGGTGATCTCGAGCCGGACGATCTCGGTCTCCTTCAGGTAGGCGGACTTCTTCACGTTGCCAGCGGCCCAGACCAGGTCGCGCAGGGTCATGTTGTCCAGTAGCCGGTATTCGCCCGGGCGCTGCACCTCGCCGCTGATGCGCACCGTGGGGAGTTCCTCCATGTCCCAGCGCGAGAAGACCCGCACCTGGTCAAACTCGTTTAGCAGGAGATTGTCC
>Ga0209212_1008237_pt1 | contig 11239 bp, 9 predicted proteins | sample RifGroC2_FD_183996 | JGI IMG/M metagenome (GOLD analysis project Ga0209212, IMG submission 183996) | Groundwater microbial communities from Rifle, Colorado, USA - Groundwater C2 (SPAdes) (version 2) | ecosystem: Environmental > Aquatic > Deep subsurface > Groundwater | place: Rifle, Colorado...
GCCGAAGACTATTTTAGAACCGTCGGGCGACCAGGCCGGGCCCATGTTCATTCCGACGTTATATGTAAGCTGGTGAAGCGTCGAATCGGCAAGTTTTATGTAATATATGTTCGAACTCGCGGAGAAAAATCCGGTGACGGCGATCATAGAGCCGTCGGGAGACCTGCAGGGATGCCCGATGCGGTCCATGCTTCCCGGAAGCGTGAGGGTGATCTTCGCCTGCGATGAACCGTCGGAATTCATGGTCCATATCTCAGCCAGCGATCTCGAATACGAGAGCTTCGTACCGTCGGGCGACCAGGCCGGCCAGCTGCTGTCTCCGTCGGTTGTGAGGCGCTTAACGGCGGTCCCGTCAATATTCATCGAATATATATCATATTTTCCGGCGGTTTCGACGACGTAGGCGACCGTGGTCCCGTCGGGCGATAAAGCCGGGCTGTGGACGGTTTCCTGATGGTTCGATATCTTCTTCTGCGAAGCACCGGACGCCGTCATAGTGAATATCTCGTTCCGCCCGTTCCTGTTCGATACGAAAGCGATCACGGCCCCGGCCGGCGGAGTTCCCACGACGACCGAAGCGCCGTCATAGTTCAGCGGCAGCTCCGAGGCCATGTTAATGAAATACGATTCCCCCGCCTTCATCAAGGGGTCCGAGCCGTCGAGCTGTTCCACCGCGCCGGAGGCGTTCCTGACCACCTGAATGAAGGTGCCCGCGGCTGCGCTCCATTTGTACATGCCTTTTATTTCAGGCTGGCGGGCCATAAGCTCGCTGAATTTAACGGCTTCCGGCATCTTTGAAAATCCGGCGAGGTTGAATCCCGCTTTCAGCGATATATTTCCGATCGAAGAAAGTTCCGCGCCGGTAACGCTCAAAGAAATATCCTGCGCAGACGATATTTTGACTATATACCCCTTGCCGGCCGAAACCGACGCCAGCGTGCCTTCCTGAACGCTCAGAAAACTTCCGGCCGCCGGGCTGTATAAATAAAGGTCCTCTATGGCCGCGTTTAACGCTTTGAACTGCTGAGCCGTCAGCGAAACCTGCGCGGTGAAGCTCACGAAGTTGAAACCGTTCTTTAAAACCAGCGACTGATCGGCGCCGGCCGTCGAAAAAACCATAAGCGAAAATACCAGAACCGCCCAAAAGATCATTTTCTTTTCCATTAGAAACCTCTTTCTTTTTTTGTATATCGAGTATATTAGGGTTTTTTAATATTCAATGAGCATAAAATAAAGCGATCGCGGCCGCCGGGCTTTAATGCTTGCCGTTACCCGGATAGCGCCATTTCATAAGCGCCGAGTAAACGGTGAACGAGAGCGCGAGGCCGATGAACCAGGAATTATTGACGACTGCGCCGCCGAACGATGCGAAAGCCAGGTCCATGACGAAAGGCGTTACGGATATCGCGTAGGCGATATAGGCGATATAATTCACTCCGCCGATGTAATTGTATAATCCCGCGCCGTCGGAATAAAGGTCATAAATACTTAAATACTGTTTCCTGACGATATAGTAATCGGCGATATAAAGCCCGGTGAGCGGCCCGAGAAAAGAGCCGTAGGTGCCCAGCCAGTTGAATATGTAGCCGGTGGGTTCGGCGTAAAGCTTCCAGGGCATAATGATAAGGCCGATGAAGCCGGTTATCAGAACGCCGTATCTGTATGGAATGTTACGCGGGCTGAGGTTCGAGAATATATTTGACGGCCCGACCACATTAGCGGCGATGTTAGTCGTTATGATCGCGACGAAAACCAGTATGCCGCCAAGAAGGCTCAGCCACGGCATTTTGAACGCCACGACCGTATAGACAGGGTTCCATATCATTTGATTGAACGCGATCATCGAGCCGAGAGTACCGAAAACACCAACCATCGAAAAGAAAGCCATGGCGGGCGGCAGGCCTATAAGCTGGCCGTACGCCTGGTCCTTCTGGCTGCGGGCGAACCTGGTGAAATCGGAAATATTGAGCGCGAGCGGCGCCCAGTAAGAGATCATGGCGTTGAGCGACGGCAGGAAAAGTTCGCTGAAAGGCCGCGCCGCGACCGGACGGCCCAGGTTGAATCTTTCGCCGGCGCTAAGCAGCTCCGAAAGTGAGCCTGCTACATAGATCGCCCAAACCGATATCGAAATACCTATGGTTATGAGGATCGGCACGCAGTAAACTTCGAGCATCTTGACCGCTTCGTGCCCCCTGTAGGCTATGGCGAGATTCGCCAGCAGAAACAGCAGAAATATGATAAATTTAACGTTCGGATAAAGCGCCAGGGACGGGAAAAAACCCGCGAATGCGATATACATGAATTCGCCGCCGATCCAGCAGTTGATGCCGAACCAGCCGCAGGCCACTCCGGCGCGCAGAAGCAGGGGCAGATGGGCGCCGCGCGTGCCGAACGAGGCACGGCAGAAAACCGGATATGGAATTCCGTATTTAGTTCCGGCCGCGGCTATCAGGATCATGGGTATCAGAACAATCAAGTTTCCGAGAAAGATCGTAAAAACAGACTGCTGCCAGCTCATCCCGCTGGTTATAAGCCCCGACGAAAGCGTGTAGGTCGGAATGCAGATGCTCATGCCGGCCCACAGCGAAGCTATGTGTTTCATACTCCAGGTGCGCTCGGATATAGCGACCGGTTTCAGGTCGTCGCTGTAAAGTGAATTAGTTTCAATATTTTCGCGATGGATCTCCGCGAGTTCGAAAAGTCCGTTTTCTTCCGTTTGCCGATAACTCATTGGCCATCCTTAAATTTTATTGAATTGTTAAAAAAGTAAAGACGAAGCGATATTGATTGAATGTAATTTATCTGTCTAATTACTTGTCTCGCCTTTAGAAGTTTCAAGTAGTTTTGCATAAGCGGTCACAAATTAAAAAATGCCGGTAAAATTAATGAAGCTGATAAGAAAACCGCTTTTTGAACCTAGGCACATCAGTATTTTATAATGATTAATCCGCATCTAAGATAAATAAATGAATACGGATTCATTTTAAAAATCATCCGGAATATTTACGCAATATTAATGATTTTGTGTGAATTAATATACCCCAATGACGGCCTTTTGTCAAGCAAAAGTTGTCCGCGCGGGGCCCGGCTCCATAGTTGTATAACCGAAGTAATTTTTAATTAAGCATCGCGTTTTTTCCGGGGGCCGAATTTTTGATTATAAAAGGTTGAAATGCGCCGCCGCATGATTTTATAGTAATAACGGAGCGGCCTGTAACGCAGTAAAATCCGTTTAGCTTTTGCCAGCGCGGCCGCCGCGGCATAAGTAATTATCTGCCACGCTATGATCGACTCCGAAGTCGGAAAATCGTAAATATACGAAAAACATATACCCGCGAAACTGGCAATAACGGCAGCTATAAAGCTGACGATCTGGATCGAGGATATTTTCCGGGCGGCCAGCAGCCCCGTCATCGCCGGAAATACCAGGCATGAAAAAACGTAAAAAACGCCGACCGCCTGCAGTGAAACGGATATTATAAGCCCCAGGCTTATATAAAACAGGACCTCCCACAAAGTGACCTTCACTCCGGAAATTCTGGCGAACTCATCGTCGGCGCAGACAAATACGAACGAACGGTGGCCGGTAAAATGAATGACCGCCATAAAGACCCACGCGGCGCAGAGCGCGGTTATTTCTTCGCCGGTCACCGACAGGAGGTTTCCGGATGTCAGATGCCTTATTTCTTCGAGACCCGCGGTGCTTTTGGCCAGCAAAAGAAGCGAGGCCGCATGGCAGAAAATAAAACCCATACCCAGCGTCGCATCGGCCGGAGTTTTGTTTTTAAGTTGAAACAGCGCCATATATAAAACTCCGGCGAGCGTCATCGCAAAAGCCGTAAGAAATTTGAAGATATAAGGAAATTCGAAAAATATCGCCGCCGAAAATCCAAGCACGGCAAGCTGCGCAAGCACCATGCTTACGAAAACTATCTGCCTTAATATTATAAAAACTCCGGCCATCGAGCACGCGGTTCCCACGAGCAGCGAAGCGGCCAGCCCTTTTTGCATATATCCAAGAGTAAGAAAAGACAAAGACGTCACAATTTAGCTCCTATCCTCAAAGAAAAGTTCCTCTCCACGCAATCTATATTTATGGTTCGTTTATAAAGCTTTTGAAGGATTTTTTCTTTTATCAGCACTTCGTGCGGCACGATATTTATGCTTTTTCCGGCAAAAATAGCGAAATGCTCGGCCTCGTTCAAAAGATTGGCCAGAAAATGCGTAACGAATATTATGGTGTATCCTTCCTGCTTATTAAGTTTACGGATCAAATCCAGTATCTCTTTTTCGCTGGCGATGTCCATTCCGTTGGTCGGCTCATCGAAAAGCAGCACGGGGCTGTTCATCATTAAAGCCCTGCATATAAGGCTTTTTTGACGCTCACCGCCGCTGATCTCCGACACCTGCTTTTTTATCAGATGCTTGATGCCGAGTTTAGCGGTGTAATTATTGAATCTTTCGACGGCCTCGCGGGACGCGCCGGTGAACGGAAGCCAGGAGCGCGCCGGCATCATGATGAATTCTTCGACCGATACGGGAAGACTCGCTTTCAAGGTGGTCTGCTGCGGAACATAGGCGATACGGCCGGGGGGCGGAAGATTTCTTTCCACGCGCCCCCCGAGGGGCGGGATCAAACCGAGAATGGTTTTAAACAAGGTTGTCTTTCCCGCCCCGTTAGGGCCGATAATACCCCAGTACTGGCCGCTTTTAACGGTTAAATCTATGGATCTGACTATCGGATAAGCGTATCCGATGGTCACATCCTTCAATATTATCTCGCCGCCGCCGCGGCCCGAATTATTACCGGCCGATTTTTTCATTTCGATTCCTTCTTTTTAACGCTCTCTAAAAAAGCGATCAGAACTTCGAATACATCCTCCATTTTTTTCAGTTTTCCGCCGGGCGTCTGCTGCACTACAAAAAACGGGACTTTCAATTCATTAGCGACCATATTGATATCTTTTTGAGGAAAGAAAGGCTCAGCGATCATGCAGTCGACCTTTTGCTCTTTTCCTTTAGCGATAACGCCCGCCAGATGGGCACCGGACGGCTTGATGCCGGGTTTCGGCTCAATGGTGCATATGTGCTCTATTTTAAACCGCTCGTAAAAATACGACCACGATACGTGATAATCGATCGTTTTAACGGGCCTGACGGCGTCAAGGCGTTTGGCCCAGCCTAAGGTCAGTTTTTTCCATTTATCTGAAAAAGCCGCGAAGTTTTTTTCGAAATCAGCTTTGTGAGCCGGATCCAGCGACGAAAGTTTATTCTTAATATTGGAGCCTATTATGATTATGTTAACCGGATCGAGCCAGAAATGAGGATTACCGGCCGGATGGACGTCCCCCATCTCCCTGGAGACCGTGGCGGGTTTTTCTAAAATTTTTATGCCGACCGAGGTGTCGCAATCGCCTGGATTGCCGGGCATCAAATTGCGGTTGCTCGCCGATTCGAGCAGGGCCGGAAGCCACGGCTCGCCCATTAAGCCGGTGTGAACTATAACGTCGGCATTTATAAGCAGATTGATATGGGATGGCTTGATCAGAACGAAGTGCAGGTCCTGGTCGTGCGGACCTAAATTCGACACGTTAACGTGTTCTCCGCCTATTTCGCGAGCCGCCTCTTCAAAAAGACTCATGGAAGTGACTATATTTAATTTTTTACCGGCCGCTTCGACCGCCGCCGGATTTAACGATATATGAATAAAAAGCGCCATAAGCGCCAATATTAAAAATATATTGATTTTTTTCATACAATTCTCCTTTTTCTTTTCTATAAAAATTATAAAGTCATGCTTTACTGCGGTTTATTTAAGTTTGTGGCGGTGGTAGCCGGTGCTGAATATCAGCTGCAGCGTGGTACGGTGGTCTTTTTCGAGCCCGGCCATTTCGCGCTGCTCATACTGCAGCAGATAGCGGGTGAATTCGGTCTGCGGATGGGCAATATAAACGATTTTCGAATCGCATTTACCGGAGAGTATCCCGGCGGGATCGTCGAAGCGGCTGTAAACGGCGCCGGCCTTCCAGACGGGATCCCACTGGTATTCTAAGTTAAGCATGTATCCCTGCGGCGATTTATCGTTTAACCCCGCGACTCGGCGTTTTTCGTTATACGCCCTGTCGTCGCGCCTCATAAATTCGCCCAGAAGCGTAAGGCCCTGATAGCTCTGCGGGCGGTAACGGTACTGAAAATCGGCGCCGTACGTTTTAAGCGAGCGATGGTCGGAATCGAGATAAGAAAGCCCGAGCGCGAAATCTTTCTTCTCGCCGATGTCGAAATGGTTGCGAAGCCTTATCAAATTGCGCCTGTCCCGCGCGAAACTCTTATCGAGGTGCATCGCGAGTCTGTTCGGAGTGCCGGTGCCGGCCGCCATATCGTATTCGTGGCCCGAACCGAGTTCGTATGAAAGCGTCGGCGTCCATTTGCCTTTCGATGCAAAGGTCTTCTTTAGTTCAAGCCCGGTGGTCACGAGGCCTTCTTCCCCGAGGAACGAATCTAAAAACACGTGTTCGCCCGCCCAGGGGAGTTCGTCGACATGGTGCTGGTTTATAAATCCCATCGACGACCTGAATTTTCCAAGGCGTCCCGCCAGTTTCATCGGAAGGTCGAATTTAGTCAGATATGCCTCCTCGACGCCCACTTCGTCCTCGTGAAAACCGAGAACGAGATCGTATTTATGGAACGGATCAACGTAGCCGGAAAAATTAAGTTCGGCCTCGTCAAAACTGAATGTGTTGGCGGAAGGCGACCCGCCCTGGTCCTCGTACTTTTTAGCCGCCGTATATGAAGCGATCCCCACGACGCCCATATCGGGATTGGTGGCGCCGGCCATGCCCAGAGTGTTCTGCGCTTCGGTCTTAGCGCCGGGCGAAACGCTTCCGGCCGCGGCGGCGTTCAATTCTTTCTCGAGATCGCTCAGCCCTTCAGCGCCGGCTGAAGGCGACGGCGAAAGCGAAAGCGACGCGACCTTTTTTTGAATATCGGACTGCTCTTTTTTTACGGCGTCCAATTCAGCCTTTAAGACTTCATTGCTTTTTTTCAATTCTTTAACTTCGTTTATAAGCTCCCTGACGAGTTTTTCCGAAACGGCATTTTCGGCGGCCGCCGCGGTGACCGGAACCGAAAAAATTACCGCCGCCAGAATTATATTGGCTATCAACGAAAATTTAATTATTTTATTCCTCATGAAAATTCCTTTCTTTTTAATTATTTTAACGCACCGGCACGGCCGCTGATATTAATAAACCTCGTCCGCGCGCGTACGGCACAGCCGAACGCTTTTGCAAAAAATAATATTCAGGCAGCCGGGACTGCGTCAATAATATCATTCGCGAAAAACGAAGCGGCACGGGTGAACGATAAGTTAAAAACTGACATCGATAACAGTCTTTAACTTTTTTATGAAATTGTTAAAATTATAAATGGAACGCTCTGAATTGATTTGATTATGATAAGCGGAAAGGAGGGGCGCGGCTTTTTTTGTGATTAAAACAAGAGCCCGCTAAAATCTGAGGCTTCTCATTTTTGCTGCCGTTAATAAACTGAAAATATTTCAAAGAGTTATTGAACAATGAAAAATAAGAGCCTTCGACCGAAAATAAAAATCTATCGAACTGGCACGGCTCTTTTTTCAGACCGGCCGGCGGCTCTATATGGCATCCGAGCTTTCTTAAATGCTCGAAATGTTCGAGGCATTTTTCGACGTCTTCCGTAAAAACTTCGTGGAAAAAATGATGAAAATATGCTTCCATCGAAACAGATGAAAACATTACGATAATGAAAAAAGTTATTAAATTAAATAATCTTTTGCCGTTTCTCAAAATTTCTCCGCATCGTAATTTGCTATAATCGAAATTATAACAAAGATTAAATTATTTGTCAATTAATTAATTCGACGCCAGCGCCATAAAAGCCGGGATTATAAAATCAAAATCATTGACATTTTATTTAAAATAAGATATAAATATGGTTCTTAGCTGCGCAAAAAAAATCATTGCCGGGCAGCTACTCATAATCGGTAACGGGAATGTCAATAACTTATCGAGTGATATTCATTATTTATCGAAGGAAAATAAATGAACACTGAAAATGTATTATTCGCTTTAGGTCTCACCGTTTTCGCCGGCCTTGCGACCGGTATCGGAAGCGCCATAGCGTTTTTCGCCAAAAAATTCGACCCGCGGTTCCTTTCAGGTTCGCTCGGGTTCTCGGCAGGAGTAATGATATATGTTTCTTTCGTGGAGATCTTTGCAAAAGCGAAAGTCTCGCTTGAAGCGGTTTACGGCCCTAAGAACGGATATTCACTCACGGTGCTATCGTTTTTTATTGGAATGGCCGTCATAGCGCTTATAGACAAACTCGTTCCGTCATATGAAAACCCTCACGAAACGGAGTTTATGGACGATATGTGCTCCGGATGTGGCGAAGAGGACCTGAAAATAGCGAAAGAGGAGGCAAAAAATAAAAAACTGCTCAGAATGGGAATGTTTTCAGCGCTGGCGATAGCCATTCACAATTTCCCGGAAGGGCTCGCAACGTTCATCGGCGGCCTGCAGGAACCCGGCATAGGCGTAGGAATAGCCTTCGCCATAGCCATTCACAACATACCGGAAGGCATAGCCGTTTCGGTGCCGATATATTACGCGACCAAAAGCCGCAAAAAGGCTTTCTTCTATTCGTTCATGTCAGGCCTGTCGGAGCCGGTCGGCGCGCTTATCGGATATTTCCTGCTTTTAAATTTCTTTGATAAAGCCATGTTCGGATATATTTTCGCCTCCGTGGCCGGTATAATGGTTTATATATCGCTCGACGAACTTCTTCCGACGGCCGAAAAATACGGCGAGCACCATATCGCCATATACGGCTTGATCTCCGGAATGGCCGTAATGGCCATAAGCCTTCTGCTTTTCGCGTAAAAAAACGTTGCGGTTTAATCGAACAAGCTTTAATGACCGGGTTTAAGGCCGTTGACAAAATACATTTCTATCTCGCCCATATTCTTGGCCTGGACCTTTCCGCGAGGCTCGGTTATAAAGCGGTCTTTTACCAGTTCGTAAGTAGCGCCTGATATGTTGACGCGTCCCGCGGCGCCGCTGGATTCCATTCTGGATGCGGTATTCACGGTCGTTCCCCATATGTCGTAGGCAAATTTATTTTTTCCGACGACGCCGGCCGTTACGGGCCCGGTGTGTATGCCGAGACGGATGTCCCAGTAAAATTCGCCGGCAACGGCCTTTTTCCGTTTTCTTTCGGCGACGGCTTCCTGTATTTCAAGAGCGGCCATGACAGCGTCGAACGGATGGGTCGTATTCACTTCCGGCAGCCCGCCGGCGCACATGTAGCTGTCGCCTATGGTCTTGATCTTTTCGAGTCCGTGCTTTTTGATTATTTCGTCAAAAGCGCAGAAGCAATCGTCGAGCGATTCGACCAGACGCTTTTCGTCAAGCAGTTTAGACATCTGCGTGAAGCCGACTATATCGGTGAAAATAACCGTAACCGATTCAAAATAAACCGCCTCCACCCTGCCGGTTGCCTTCAGCTCGTCGGCGATCTTAGTCGGAAGTATGTTCAGCAGGAGGTCTTCGGACTTCTGCTTTTCGATCCCGAGCTCGGCGTAAAGCGTTATCAGTTCTTCGTTCTGGCGCTCGATCGTGGCGCGCGCCTCTTCGACCTCTGAGTTCACTTTTTTAAGCAGGCGCTGGTTGGCGTCTTTGACGTCCTCGAGGATAGCGCGGTTATTCTCGCTTCGCTCGAGCTTCTGCCTGAAGACCTTCATCTGCTTTTCTAATTTCTGCGCCTGTATTTGCATTTCTTCACTCATGGCGGCACATAAGCTCCTTTTATACGCCCATCAAAAGGGTTATCATCGTGGCGTTGTGAAATTTTGAGGGTTTTCCCGGCCCGAGCGGGCCGATCTCTCCGTAGGTGTAAAATCCGGCTATCTGCGGTGCCGCGTCTTTTAAGGCTTCGTACTCGAGACTCGTCTTCGTTCCGAGTATATTCTTTCGCGCTGCGCAAGATAATACCAGTAAAAATTCGGGCCTGCCGGTGAAGTTTTTAACCGTCGTTTCTATCGATTCGCGCGCGCCGTCGATTATTTCGTCGCGGCCGGCCTCGGCGAACTGAATGGTCGTGCCTTCCTTCACGTCGCCCGCGGCTTTTATATTTCCGGGGCCGCAGTCGACCTCAATGACGGCTCTTATGTAAGGCACGCTCTCGCCGTCTTCGAATATCATCATCGGAAATTCGCCGCCCAGGACGCCACCCAGGCAGTCAAAATAATTGTGGTAAAACTCGGAGGCCGGCTTGTTGTCGATTTCGAATATAATGTTGCGTTCAGATCTGTTCACGATCTTTCTGTTTCCGATCGCCTTCCAGCCGCTCGCCGCGCCGAATGAATATTTAAGCGGGGCGCTGAATAGTAGTACGACGATGGAATCGGTGAATACTTCGTTTTTATAAAACTGGAATGTCTTTTTTATGCCGCCATGCGCGGAGGCGCCTCCGCCTATAAGCGCCGTGCCATCTCCGGCGGCGGCGTTAAGACAGTCGACAAGATCCACGCCGTTTCTGAAAGTAACGTCCGGCAGCGCGACGCAAAGCACGGGTTCCTTCTTCATGGCGTTTTTTGCCGCGTTTACAGCGGAATCCGCTGCCTTTTTCGTATCGGTCGAAGCGTTTGTTCCTATTCCCGCCTTTATCTCGACCTCGTCGGAAGAAAAAAGTACAAGTACGCTGGAATCTTCCATGAACGCACCGCTGGAAGAAATTTCGCCGGCGGTCGTAGCGCCGATCAATTCAATTCCTTCGTATCTGGCGTTCACCAATTTCAGCAATTCACCATACTCGCAGCCCGACGAAACGAACAGCATACCCGCCGAAGGCTTCGCTCCGCCTAGAATCTCATCGCAGCGCGAAAATATCTCCGCCGCCGCGTCAGCCGCGTCTATATGCTCGCTGTGACCCACTGCCGCTTTAAACATAAGGATTCCGCCTTTCATTTATATTTTAAAAAATTTGAAAATATCGAAAATATTATAACATATCAAAATTAATTTTTCATAACAATTTTTAAGCGCCGCTGAACATTTTTAACCAAATTTATTAAAATAGGTTGATTTCATAAAATTTAGATAATTTCATTTGATTTTTTACGTAAAATTATATAAACTGTATGATATGTGTTCAAAATAAATTAATAGAGACATAAATATAAAAAGGGGTATGAAGTATGAAA